>WNFH01003635.1_pt1 | contig 17937 bp, 16 predicted proteins | sample 5400411 | NCBI WGS metagenome assembly WNFH01 (sample SAMN13153347, study PRJNA577476) | soil metagenome | isolation source: 200 cm saprolite under Douglas fir tree site 2 hole 3 | place: USA:California | collected 2015-04-18
CTGCCGGTTGAATGAGGGGGTTCGTGGGGAGGATCGAGGATGGAAGCCCTGTTTGCGGATCAATCTGATAAACCTGATCGGCGTAGAGGAGCGGGGCCGTCGGATCGACAATCCATGTGCCCGGCGAGGGGAAGCTCGAAGGCAGGGGAGAATTGAAAGTCTCCAGCAGCGTAACCGGCGAGATGATGTGCACACTCGCTGAGTTCGTCGGCGTTTGCGGAAAACCCACGTACAGAAATCTGGCGAAGGTGTCGAATGCCATTGAGAGCAATTGTCCGTTGACAGAGCCAGTGGCGGGATTGGGCGCGAGAGTCCCATCGGCTTGGAGGCCGTATAGAGTGAGCAGACTGGAGACCCCGAGCGCGAGGCTCTTCCCTTGAGGGTCGAGGGCCAGGCAGCAACCAAAAGAGCCCGCACTGGAGCCCATGTTGGGATTGGGTATCGTGAATATTCCCGTGGAGCTGTCGAAAAGCAGGAAGAATGCCTGGTTGGGAATCGAAGAGAACGGAGCGCTGAGAAAGGCGTAGAACGATCTACCGCTCGGATGGGTCGCTCCACTCAGGAAGAGGCCGGGGAGCTGAGTTGCCCCACGCGATGAGGGAATCAAGTTGAAATTCACAGAATCAATTTGGAAGAATTCGAATGAGCTGGCCCCCGCCTGAGAACCGTTAAAGTTGATCACGTAGAGAAACTGGCCGCTGCTGTCTGTGGATAGAAACACGGGGCGGTTGGTGGAGAGGGAGGCAAACGGCGAATTGGGGACTTCTTGAAGGGCGCCCGAATTGGGATCAACGATAAACATGGAGATCTTGCTGGGATTGAAGCTGGCGGTAAACAAGAACCGACCCTTGAAATCGAGAGTCATTACGTTCACCGGCTCCTTGCTCGGAAAAGGCGAACCGGGCACCGGAGTGAGGATCCCTGTTAAATCGTTTCGCGTGTAAACAGCAATGCTTAAAGGGTTTGCGGGATTGACAGTGAATACGAACGGCTGCTGGAGCTGCGCGCGTGCCGGAATGGAATAGAGGAATAAAGCAATCAACAAGGCCAGCGAGCGGATTACGTTCGGGCATTCTACGCGGCCTGTGTTGGACGCTGAAGGGGCGAGGGGATGGAATACGCTACGTGTGGCCATGAGTCTTCCTTGGCCGACAGATTGGCGGCGCTTTGCAGGTTTCCGAGAGGAAAACAGCGACAATAGAAAGTTAACTTAGAAGATTATAACAGTCAAGAGAAATTAACTAAATGTAAAAAGAGCAAGTAATTTATCCACAGGAGCGAAAGAGGCCAGACAAATGTAGACCGTTCGATATGAACAATTAAAGAATTGTAATGTCTAACTGGCAGCTGTTGAGCTACCCGCCGGGCCGATGGAACCAACTTACTTAGCCTTGGAAAAGCGGGAAGGGTCCGACAACAGCCGGATGGTGACGCGGCTCAAGGGCAAGCTCAGCCTGGAGACAGTTCACAGTTTCATCCAAACCTTGCGGCTCGAGCCTGCTGCTCATCTCATTCTTGACTTGGGCGGCGTGTCGTTTCTCGACTCCGCAGGCTTGGGAGCCCCCGTACAGCTCTTCGTTCACCGGAGAAACCAGGGGCAAACTTTCGCGCTGACGGGATTGACGATGCGAAGCAGCGCGGTCATCCAATTGGCGGGGCTCAACAAGCTCTTGCCGATCCGCGATTCAGTAGAAGAGGCGCTCGCCCAGCGCGCGTAAACCAGAGACTCTTTCCCGCCGCGTCCCCGGAAGCATGGCGCTGGTATACTCAGGCATTGTGAACAAGCATTCCAACCTTCCGGTAATCGACGCGCAATTCGAGAGTCGCGTTCATGAAAGCTTCTCGCGTCAGGGATTGATGAAGCATCTCGGTGCGCAACTTGCCGCGCTCGGGCCCGGGTTCGCGGAAATCCATGTACCATTTCGGATGGAAGTGACGCAGCAGCATAACTATTTTCATGCCGGCGTCTCCGGGGCCATCGCCGATAGCGCTTGCGGCTATGCTGCTTACACGCTGATGCCGGCGGATTCCTCGGTGCTGACCGTGGAATACAAGTTGAATCTACTTGCCCCCGCGGATGGAGAAAAACTGATGGCTCGCGCGCGTGTCCTGCGCTCCGGGAAAACGCTCAAAATCTGCGCCGCCGACGTTTACGTCGAGAAAAGCGGCGCTGAAATTCACTGCGCGACAATGCTGGCGACAATCATGTGCTTGCCGGGAAAATCCGACCGAGTCGGATGAGGATCTGCTGGGCATCCCGGGGAAATGATTGGTGAAAAGGAACCCGGCGATTCCGAATCGTTCACTCTTCGCGAAGGATACGCATGAGCTCACTTGCGGCATGCGGGAGGCGTGCGCCGCGCCGCGAAACGAGGTAGACGTGCCGCGGCATGTTCAGTTGCCGCACCTTCACTTCCTTCATCCAGCCGCGTTCGATTTCCCACTGAACGCACATGCGCGGGACGATGGCCACGCCCATCCCCATTTGCACGAAGCGCTTGATGCTTTCGATGGTGGGCATTTCAATGGGCATGTTGAGTGCGGTGCGATTTCTCGCAAACAGCTCGATGACGCGGCGGCGAAAGGGCGATTCGACGCTGTGGGCGATGAAGTTTTCTTCCCCAAGCTCGGCGACATCAACTTCGCGCTTCTTGGCGAGGACATGCTTGGGGGGCACGACCAGCGTCAGCTCATCTTTCAGGATTTCCGTAGCTAAAAGCTGGGCATCACGGGGTACGAAAGAGATGGCGCCAAGATCGAGGCGGTAGTTCAGGACTTCATGGGGAATGTCGCGCGAAAGCATGCGGTGCACGCGCACCTGGACGCCGGGATGTTTTTCGCGGAATTTGGCGAGGGCAGGGAGCAGAGCGTGGATGGAGCTTTCGTTCACGCCGAGAGAGAGTTCGCCTCGCTTCAAGCCCTCCAATTCGGAGAGCCCCTTTTTGACTTCATCGCGGAGGTTAATCAGGCGCTCCGCGTAGTCCTTCAGAAGCGTTCCCGCATCGGTGAGGCGGACAGGCCGGGCGCCACGAACGAAGAGCGGCTGGCCAAGCGAGTCCTCGAGCTTGCGGATAGCGAGGCTGATGGCGGGCTGGGTGCGATAAAGGCGCTCCCCTGCGCGGGAAAAGCTGCCTTCTTTCGCCACCATCAGAAATACCTGCAATTCACCGAGGTCCAAGAACCCCTCCTCCCGCTAGTATAAGACGAAATTATCAAATGTAGAACAAAGATAAATTGGACCGCAGGGTGCCTCGCGTGCGTTACTAGGGCATGGGGGACTCTATGGACGTCGTACGCATTTTTGACACCACGCTCCGTGACGGCGAACAGTCGCCGGGTTTCTCGATGAACACCGTGGAGAAGATTCGCCTGGCCCGTCAGCTTGCGGCCCTGAATGTGGACGTGATTGAAGCAGGTTTCCCCATTGCGTCGCTAGGTGATCTGGAAGCCGTCAAGAAAGTGGCACAGGAAATCCGCAACGTGCCGATCGCGGCGCTCGCACGCGCACGGAAGGAAGATGTCAGTGCCGCAATTGAGGCTCTGAAACCTGCCGCCGCACCGCGCCTGCATGTTTTTCTCGCGACTTCCGATCTGCATCTAAACGTGAAGCTGAAGATGACCCGCGAGCAGGCGCTCGAAGCCATCGGCGCGATGATCCGCTATGGTCGGCAGCATGTGGGCGAAGTGGAATTCTCCGCCGAGGATGCCGGGAGAACCGACATTGGATTTCTTTGCCAGGTGTGCCGCGTGGCGGTGGATGCGGGCGCAACGATCCTGAACCTGCCGGACACCGTGGGATACGCGGTGCCGGAAGAGTACGGAGCGATGTTCACCAAAGTTCGGGAATACTTGGGAGATGCACAGGGGATTACGCTGAGCGCGCATTGCCACGACGACCTGGGAATGGCGGTGGCGAATTCGCTGGCGGCGATTCGCGCGGGTGTGCGGCAAATCGAGTGCACTATCAACGGCATCGGCGAACGCGCGGGGAACGCTTCCTTGGAAGAGGTAGTTGTTGCGCTGGCGGTGCGCAAGGACAGCTTCGCGGTTACGACGGGCATTCGGCTGGAAGAGCTTTTCCCCACGAGCCGTATGCTCACCGAAATCACCGGAGCGCAGGTGGCGCCGAACAAAGCGGTTGTGGGCGCGAACGCCTTCGCGCACGAAGCGGGAATTCACCAGGATGGCATCATCAAGAACCCGCTTACCTACGAGATCATGTCGCCGCAGTCGGTAGGGGTACCGGCGCGCTCGCTGGTCCTCGGAAAACACTCCGGTCGCAACGCGCTCCGCTTGTCGCTGCGGGATCTGGGTTACGAAGCGAGCGATGCCGAGCTTGCGGAAGTTTACAACCGGGTGACGGCGCTGGCCGATCAGTCCAAGCAAATACGCTCGAGAGACATTGTTGCCATCGCGCACGAAGTGATTCGGCGGCGCCCCGCGGCAATGGCCGCGGAATCGTCGTCGGTCGCCTAACCTGTTTATTGCGGCCAAAAAGTTCGCAACGCCGGAAACGTGCTGCTCGGTATCTTCCTGCATCGCGCGTGTGGCTTGCTAGAATTCTGTTTCTGTACGGGGACCATTATGAAGAAGACCATTGTCCTGCTGCCAGGAGACGGCATCGGCCCGGAAGTGACGCGGGCGGCGGCGGCGATCTTGCGGGAATCGGCGCAAGAATTTAATCACCAATTTGAGTTTGCGGAATTTCCACTCGGCGGCGTGGCGATTGATGCTGCAGGTACGCCGCTACCCAACGAGACGCTGGACGCCTGCCGCAAAGCGGACGCTGTGTTTCTGGGCGCCGTTGGCGGGCCGAAGTGGGATGCGCTGCCCGTCGGGAAACGTCCAGAGAGTGGACTGCTCGATCTTCGCAAAGGGCTGGGGCTCTACGTCAACGTTCGTCCCGTGAAACTGCTCGAGCCGCTTAGAGGAATCTCGCCCTTGAAGGCGGACCGGCTCGGAGACCTGGATCTCGAGATTGTGCGCGAACTCGCCGGCGGGATGTATTTTGGCGAGCGCGGGAACACTACCGAAAAGGGCGTGGAGCGCGCCTGGGACACGGAATCGTATTCGACGCCGGAGATCGAGCGCATCGCGACGTTTGCGTACGCGCGCGCGGAGAACCGCTCGCGGCGGCTTTGCTCCGTGGACAAAGCGAACGTATTGACCAGCTCGCAGCTTTGGCGGCGCACGGTGACGGCCATGAGCGCGGTTTATCCCGCAGTGAAGCTCGAGCACATGTATGTGGACAACGCAGCGATGCAATTGACCCTGCGGCCGGCGCAATTTGACGTGCTGCTGAGCAGCAACATGTTCGGCGATATTTTGAGTGATGCGGCAGCGGCGCTGGTCGGGTCGATTGGGCTGATTCCGTCGGCGAGCTTTGGATCATCCGCGCCGCTATTTGAGCCCATCCATGGTTCGGCGCCGTTGCTGACCGGGACCGACTCCGCCAATCCCATTGGCTCGATTCTCAGCGCCACGATGATGCTGCGAGACGCCTTTGGCCTTTCGTTGGAAGCGGATTGGGTCGAGCAGTCGCTACAACGAGCACTCGCTGGCGGTTACCGGACGCCTGACATTACTGAGCCCGGCGCGCGCGCCGTCGGCGGCTCCGTGTTTACGGAAATCCTGCGGGAAGAGATGCAGCGCACCTTCGAGCACGCCGAGCGTTACGGCTGGGGCGTCTAACGTCAGCTCCTCAACTTTGCGCGCTGCCTTATTCATCCGTATCGGAGCCCGCTGTGAGCCGCACTACCTCCTTCACCCCGGTTGCCTTGCGAGAAGCTGCTGAGAATGCTACTTTTACACTTTCCGAGGCAGCCTGCGGCCGGCCAGAGTCAGGAGCCACACGGCCGTGTGGACGAGGGTGCGGGCCGCGAATCCGTTCCAGAGCAGCTTGACCAGAGGGTGAGAAATATCATTACTCATGGCCATTTTCTTGAGCTATTTTCGCGGCGGATCAGTCGCCGCTGGTCGTAGGCCCGTTATGGCGCAGCCCGGATCCAATACGCAAGGTGTCTTGCCCGCCGCTGGGACCAGCAACGCTTCCTGTTGGCGCGTGGAAGGCTCCCTGCTCGAATTGGGCGCCATGCGCCCGGTAGGTTTTTTCACCTGGAACGCCCAGAGCTTTGCAGAACGCTGGGCGCGCCGGGCGGGCATGGCAGGCATGGCGCTGGCCAGGCCCTTCGCTTATTTTGCCAACCGCACGTTTGCCACACGCTTCCTGCACACCTTGCTTCGTGGCGTCAGCCGCGATCGCCTGGACCTGCTCGGCGAAGAGTACTTTCACTACGTCCTAAAACCGCAATTGCGCCGCGAGGCTGCCGATAAGTTGATCGAAGCGGTGCGCAATGGCGAGCGAGTAGTCCTTGTCGGGCAACTCTTGGGAAACATTCTCCGGCCGCTGGCGCATCATTTCGGCGTTGAGTCGTTCATCTCGAATCGTCTGGAATTTCGGGACGGCAAAGCGACCGGTCGGCTGCTCGATCCCATCGTGCGCCCACGCGGGCCCCTGGCCTGGATTGCCAGCGGCGACACGAACGGCCGTATCCCGCGCGAAAAACTTCTGAGCCAGCTTGGCTGGACTGAAAAACCGGAGCAGCTCGAAAGCGCGACGCAGACGACGGCTCGTCCAGCTGTTCCGCGTGGCGAGTCGGTCGCCCTCTTCGGAGAAACTCCACGAGTGGAGCGACTCTCCGTCCGTGAGAACCTGGCGCACCGTCACCTCATGTTGATCGGCGTAACTGGATTTATCGGCAAGGTATGGCTCGTCGATTTGCTCGAAAATATTCCCAACATTGGCAAGATCACGCTGTTGATTCGGCGCAACCGCACCACCTCCGCCCAGCGGCGCTTCGAAAAAATCGTCGAGGAATCTCCGGCCTTTGACACGCTCCAGGAGCGCCATGGCCGCAAGCTCGGTGCATTCCTCAAAGAAAGATTGGAAGTCGTCGAAGGAGACGTGAGCCTTCCGGGGCTGGGGCTCGACGAGGCCACGCAAACACGGCTGGCAAAATCGCTCGACCTAGTCGTGAACAGCGCCGGCCTGACGGATTTCAATCCTGATTTGCGCGATGCGCTCTCTTCCAACGTCGATTCGGCGCCATCACGCTGGCCTGATGCACCTCTCGACCTGCTACGTTGTCGGCATGCGTGACGGCCGTGTCACCGAAAAGCTACAAGACAATTACAATCCTGCTGGTGATTCCAAATTCGACGCCGAGCGCGAAGTCGATTCACTACGCGAAACGATTCGACACGTCGAAGAACGCTCCGAAAATCCCGAACTCGACAAGGCGCTTCGCCGCCAGGCGCTCGGACGCGGCGGCAATGAAGCTTCTGCGCCTGCGGCAGAACTCGACGGCGTTCTGAAGCGCAATCGCGCACGCTGGGCCAGGAATAGGCTTGCGCGTGTTGGCTTGCGCAGGGCGCATCATCTGGGCTGGCCGAATACTTACACGTTCACGAAAAGTCTCGGCGAATCCATTCTTGCGCGCCGCGGCCGCGATTTGCCCATCGCCATTGTGCGCCCCTCGATCGTGGAAAGCTCGGAGCGCTCTCCCTTCACAGGCTGGAATGAAGGCATCAATACTTCCGGACCGCTTTCCTATCTTCTCGGCACGAATTTCCGCCAGCTTCCTTCGAATGAGCGGAAGTGCCTCGATGTAATTCCCGTGGACATGGTCTGCCGGGGACTGACACTGATTGCTTCCGCGGTCATCGCGCGCCGTCACGCTCGCATGTACCAGCTCGCGACTTCCGCGATTAATCCCGTCAACATGGGCCGCAGCATTGAGCTCACGGGGCTCGCCCACCGCAAGCATTACCGCACGACCAACGGTATCGATAGCTGGCTCAAGGTGAAATTTGAATCCATCCCGGTTTCGAAGCAGCGCTATGAGCGCCTCTCGATTCCCATGCAGAAGGCCGTGATTTCCCGCATCAATCGGGTGGCCGTTTCCCTGCGCATGAAGAAGCCGCCGCTCGCACGCGCGGAGCGTGACCTGATCCGTGCCGAAAAGCTGATCGAGCTTTACGAGCCCTTTATTCTTCACAATGAGCATGTCTTCGAGTGCGAAAATGCGCGCTTGCTCTCCGCCATGCTGCCGCCCGAGGAGCGTCCGCTCTTTGACTTTGCGCCGGAATCCATCGACTGGTGGGACTACTGGATCAACGTGCACATCCCAGCGCTGCGCCGCTGGTGTTATCCGCTGATGGAAGGCCGCCCGCTCGAATCGCGCGCGCCGCGTGCGCTAGATTGGCCCGACGAATCCGCGCGGGGTGCGGCGCTCTCCCAAGCCGCGTCACCGTCCGACCCTTTATGGCGATCTTCGTAACCGGCTCGACCGGGTACCTGGGCAGTTACCTTGTCGCGGGGCTTCTCACCGAGCACCGCGACAAGCTAAATCTACTCGTTCGCGCGAAGACAGACTTGCAAGCGCGCGAACGTCTTTGGACTTCACTGCAGTTGCATTTCGAGTTCCCCCAATTCGCAGAATACTTGAACACCCGGGTGCACATTTTTCGCGGTGATCTAACCGGCGAGCGTTTTGGCCTCCCCGATGATGAATACCACGCGCTAGTGGACACCACGGACTCCTTGATTCACTGCGCGGCATCGCTGAATCGCAAATCGGAGAAACAGTGCCTGAACGTCAACTTGCGGGGCACGCTTGAAGTGATTCAGCTCGCGCGCCGCGCGCAGAATCGCAGTGGCCTGCGCCGTTATTCCCACGTTTCCACGGTTGCCGTGGCGGGCAAAAGAAAAAACGAGGTCGTGACCGAAGACGCCGCGATCGACTGGTCGCGCTCGGACTACGATCCTTATGCGCGCACCAAGAAATTCTGCGAGCACATGGCGAATCAACTTCTGCCTGACGTGCCCAAGACGATTTTTCGCCCCGCCATCGTTATGGGCGACAGCCGCCGACCGGAAACTTCGCAATTCGATATGGTCCAAGCGTTTCACGTTCTGGCGCAGATGCCTGTTCTTCCGCTGCGTCCTCACGATAAAATCGACATCGTACCGGCGAATTACGTGGGCAAAGCCATCGTGACCATTCATCAAAAAGAGGCGCCCGCGCACGGCATCTACCACTTGTCCTCGGGCACGGGTTCGCAGACCTATCAGGAACTGACGGATGCGATTTCGCAAGCAGGTGGCATGATGCGGCCCATATATTTGCCCTCTCTAGGCGGACCTTTTTCCAGCACCGTGAATTGGGTTGCCAATCGCAGCGGCGCTGCAGGATACGGCGCCTCGCTGCTCAAGGTTTTCTGGCCGTACCTTGATTGGAACACTGTCTTTGACAATTCGCGCGTGGTTGCCGAGCTGGGCGAATCGCCCGCAAAATTCTCGACCTATGCAGCCCCACTTCTGAAATACAGCCGCGAAAATAAATTCCAATTTCCCGCTAAGCCCTGGCCTTCCACTCCGGGCGCGGAGAAAAATTACGCGGCGGGGAGAGCCCGCGCATGACGGACTTCCTCCTCGTCGCTTGGGTCAGCGCGCTGATTGAAATCACGCGCTTCGGCTGGATGCTGGGCCTCGGCAAACGCTGGACGCCCGGTGAAAAACTGAAACTGCTCTTCGCCGGCTACAACGGCAACAGGAATACCGGGTCCGACCTGCGCGTGCAGGAAACGCTTCGCCAGATTCGGCATGTCCTCGGCGCTGAAAACGTTGATTTCAGCGTCATGACCCAAAATTTCGATCTCACTCGCGGTTATTTTGAGGGCACGCACCAGGTCCATTTGCCTGATGTGTTTCCACCTTTCCTTTTCCGTGAAGTCCGCGCAAATCACGGTGTGATCGCTTGCGAAGGCTCGATGTTCAAGAGCAAATTCGCCAACGCCCTCACCACCATGATGATTGGCTCGCTCGGAATCGCCTCGGCGGAGAACAAACTCTCCGTTGGATACGGGGGGGAAGCCGGGCACATGGACCCGCTGATCGAAAGCATGTGCGAGCGCTACGTTAAGGATTCGCTGATCGTTCCTCGCAGCGCGGAGTCCCAGGCGTTGCTGAATAGACTGAGTATTCCCACCGAACTCGGCACCGATACTGCCTGGACTTTCGAGCCTCATCCGCCCGAATATGGCCGGAAAGTTCTTCGCGACGCTGGCTGGGACGAGAAGACGCCAATTCTCGCGCTTTGTCCGATTCTACCGTTCGTGTGGCCTGTCAAGGCTTCTCTCGCGAAGTATCTAGCGCTAGCAACTACCGGCGCTTACAAGGACAGCCAGTATCGGACCGTTTATTTTCATAATTCCGGCCCGTCTGTCGATGCGGAAAACTCACGCTATCTTTCCGCATTTGCCAAGGCCACGGCGGCATTCCTACAGCGCCACAAGGTTTTCCCGATTCTTGTGGCCATGGAAAGGCTGGACGCGCGCGCCTGCACTGAATTCACGGCACATCTTGGTGGCGCCTCCGTGCCCGTCTTCACTTCAGAAGACTATGACATCTTCCAGCTCGTCAGCATCCTCCGTAAAAGTTCCTTGATGGTTTCTTCCCGCTACCACGGAATTGTGAGCACCATGCCCGCGATGGTCGCCTCCGCGGGCGTGACGATGGACGAGCGCATCCGCAACCTCATGAACGACCGCGGTCACCAGCATCTCTTTCTGACCGTCGATGATCCCGGCCTCGAGCCCAAGCTCTTGAACATGATGGAGACCCTTGTTTCCGAAGCCGATTCCGTGCGTGACGGCGTCGCCAGGACTGCTGTTCGCAATCTCAAGCTGATGGCGCGCATGGGTAGGTTCCTCGAAGAGGCGGTGCAGCGCACCTATCCTGAATTTCCTTTGCGCTCCGGCATTTTTTCCTGGGAAGAATACCTGCCGCCGCTGAGCAAGAATTTGATTGAACTCACCGAGCGTTACGATTCTTCACCGGCTGCGCTTGCGGCCGTTCGCTGATTTTTCATGCCTAATTTCCTTGAAACCATTCTTGCTCAACTGAAGCGCGCGGATGGCCGCGTCGTTCTTCGCGAAATTCGTGGGGATCATTTTGTGAGCGTGACGGGCAGGGAATTGCTCGACTGGATTCAAATAGTCCGCGCGTTCATTCGCACGTCCAGCGTTCAACCGGGCGACCGTTGCGCTCTTCTCGCCCCCAATTCCATTCGCTGGGCGGTTTTTCATTTGGCGCTTCTAGCCGAGGGAGCGATCGTCGTGCCGCTCTATTCGCGGCAGGCACCCGCCGAACTCGCCGGCATGATGAAGGATTGTCACCCGCGCCTGATTCTTGTGAGTGACGCGGCACTCGGCGAAGGTATTGCCAAGGCTTGGCCCGAAGCCCCACGCCGTGTGCTTTTCGATGAAGCCTTAAACCCGCCCGTACCGCAACCTAGGCTTTCCGATGCGCCTAATCCGCGCCAGGAAAGCGATATCGTCACCATCATCTATACCTCCGGAACGTCAGGTGAGCCGAAAGGTGTTTGCCTGAACGTCAGAAACCTCACGCACATGCTTTCCTGCACCACGGAGCGCCTCGATCAGTTGATGGGTGCCACCCACGAACCCGACCGCGTCTTCCATTACCTGCCATTCAATTTTGCGGCATCAACGATCTTACTGCTTTCTTGTCTCATCCGTGAAAGCGCCCTTACTCTTTCGACCGATCTCAACAAGCTCGCCGACGAAATCCGCCTGGCTTCACCGCATTATTTTCTGAATGTACCTACTTTGCTGGAGCGCGTCCGCCGCGGCGTCGAAGAAGCAATTGCAAAGAAGCCCGCGGTCATTCGTTCCTTGTTTGCGAAAGCTCGCAGCGGCTGGCAGCGGAAGCACGTCGGCCGCGGCCGTGCACTCGATGCGTTGTGGCTCGCGCTCGGCCGCGCGCTCATCTTTCGAAAAATTCGCGAGCGCTTTGGCCCGCACCTTCGCGCGCTGATCTGCGGCTCCGCGCCGCTCGCTCCGGATACACAGCAATTTTTCCTGATGTTCGGCATTCCCGTACTGCAGGCGTATGGTTTAACGGAGACTACCGGCATCTGCACGCTGGATGACCCGGGCGTGCCCGTCGAGCCGGGCTATGTCGGCTCGGTGATTGCTGGAATCGAGATGAAGCTGGCTGAAAATGAAGAGATCGTCGTGCGCGGCCCGCACATTTTTTCTGGTTACTGGAACCGCCCGGAGGAAACCGCCCGCGTTCTGCAAGACGGATGGTTCCATACCGGCGATCAGGGCGAAGTCAACGTTCGCGGAAATTGGCGCATCAGCGGTCGCATCAAGAACCTGATCATCCTGAACTCCGGACACAACATCGCGCCCGAGCCGATCGAGGGAAAAATCGCGCAGCTTCTGCCGTCAGCGCAGCAAGTCGTGGTCGTCGGAAATGGGCGCGGCTATCTTTGCGCACTCGTGACCGGCGCGATCGAATCCGCAGCGATCCAGGCGGCGCTCGATGTTGTGAATCCGGAACTCCCACACTATCGGCAAGTCAGAAAATTCACTATTATCTGCGATGTTTTTTCCCCGGAAAACGGCTTGCTCACCGCTAACGGCAAACTTCGCCGCGACGCCATCAATGCGCGCTATGCCTCCGAAATCAATGCCATGTACGAAGCAAGGAAGCCATAGATGGCAGGCATCGAGAACCTCTTTGGAATTGCGGCTGCATTTTGCTGCGGTTTATTTGCGGGCGCTGCTCTATACCTCAATTTAGTTGAACATCCCGCCCGTATGGAGTGCGGGACCGAACTCGCGGTCACCGAATTTCTTCCGAGCTACCGCCGGGCCACCGTTTTGCAAGTTTCGCTAGCGGTTATTGGCGCGCTGTGTGGAATTTTGGCTTGGTTCCAGGATAGAACGCTTGGCTGGCTCATCGCCGCGGGCCTTCTTATCTCTGTCATTCCATTCACGCTATTCTTCATATTGCCGACAAACAATCAACTCCTTGAGCCATCACTCGATCGCCGGTCAGAGAAGGCGCATTTACTCCTTACTCGTTGGGGTCGGCTTCACGCGGTTCGGACTGTAGTAAGCTTGGCAGCATTGGCGCTCTTTTTGACGGCGCTCGCGAAACGTTGAGATGAAATCCTTCACAGGCAAGACGCTCCGATGGGAATGGCGCGAAGGCGTGATCGAACTGATGCTTGATCATGAGCCTGCCAATGAAATTGGCACGGCCATGCTCGCGGAACTGGAAAAGTTTGTTGCTTCATTTGGTGTGCTTGCGCCGGAGACTTCCGTCTGCATTATTGCCAGCGCGCGAAAGTCTGTTTTTTCCGCAGGCGGAGACTTGCGCGAACTGTATGCGACAGCGGCGGCAGTTTCTGCCATGGAACGTCCCGCGGGCGTGCGCGCTTTTCTGGAACGCATCCACGCTGTTCTGAACGCTCTCGACGCTGCGCCATTTGTTACCATCGCCGCCGTTCATGGTGCCTGTCTTGGTGGAGGACTCGAACTGGCCTTGGCTTGCGACATGATCATCGCCGACAAAATGGCGCGCTTTGCGTTCCCTGAGCTGCGCCTTGGATTCATTCCTGGTTTCGGTGGAATCCCACGATTGAAACGCGATCTTGGCAATGCTTTCATCAGGGACTTGCTTTTCACGGGGCGAACAGTCAACGCTACACGCGCACAGGCCGTTGGTCTGGTTGCACAACTTGCCGGCGAAGGCGAAGCTCTTCGAATTGCCCGATCGACCGCGGCGCAAATCACCAAATATGACGGCGTGACGCGCGCAGCCGCCAAACAATTCATCAAGCCCATCCCGCACGATGAGCTGCGGCGCGAGATCGATCTCTTTTGCGAACTCTTCACTCGTCCCACGGTGATGGCCGCTCTGAAGAAGTTTGTCGAAGATTCCGGCCCCATGCCCTATCTGCCGTAGTCTCGGTGAATAGTGATTCGTTGAATTTTCCTTCTTGGCGTAGGGATGATAAATTGACCCTTCTATGCGAACGCTAGAACAAACCACCCAGGAAGTCCTGGATCTGGCGGCAAGCCATTTTCAGTTGCCCGCGAGATCACTTGTGCCGGAAGATGATTTTTTCAAGAAACTTGATATTGATAGCCTGCAGACACTGGAAATGCTTTCGCTCCTCGAAAATCATTTCGGCATCGAGCTGCCTGATTACGAAGTGCAAGGCGTCAGCGACTTCAAGACGCTTGCTGAACGGATTCAGTCCCGCCTGTAATGCTGGACCTTTCCAAATATCAATCGATAGGCCACGCTCTGAAGGATGCGCTGGATCAGTATTCGAACGAAGTGTGCCTAATTGAAGCCGACCGCGAGCGCGAGAAAGAGTGTCTGACCTATCACGACTTCAAGGAACGGGCGCATCCGCTTTCGAAAGCTCTGCGGGATGGCGGATTCTCAGCTGGTTCTCGCGCCAGCATCATCATGACGAATCAGTCCAAGTGGCTGATTTCGGCGTACGCCATTTTTTTCGCAGGGGGCGTTCTCGTTCCCCTGGATTACAAACTCACGCCCGAGGAACACTGGCAACTGTTAAAACACTCTGGCGCTGCCGTTCTTATCACTGAATACCCAATCTGGCGGCAACTCAGCGCCTCGGCAGGCCGCTCGGCCGCAACCAACGTGCAAACCATGCTGGTCACCGAAGCACCCGCAAACGCCGATCTGGCCGGCGCGCAGCGCTGGGAAGAGTTTCGAGGTGCGGGCGAACCTATTTTCGTCGCGCGCAAGCGTTCTGATACAGCGTGCATCGTCTACTCCTCCGGAACTGGCGGCCGACCGAAGGGCTGCATGATGACGCACGAAAATTATCTGGAACAGTGCGTCGCGCTCACGTCGGTTTATCCGTTCTGGCCGGGCGTGCGCTACCTCAGTATTTTGCCAACCAACCATGCCATCGATTTTATGGTCGGCTTTTTCGGACCGTTCACTTGCGGTGCAACGGTCGTGCATTTGCGAACGTTGCGTCCCGAATATGTGCGTGCGGCTTTTTCGAAATACAGGATTACTTATGTGAGTCTCGTTCCACTTGTTTTGAAAAATTTGCAAAAAGGTTTGCAAGCGCGCTTTGACGCGCTTTCGCCAGGCAAGCGTAAAGTTTTCGACGCACTCGTTCGAATCAACAAGGCACTGACGAAGAGCAGGCCGCGTCTGGGGATCAGCCGCCGCTTGCTCAAGCAAGTCCATGAAGCGTTTGGCGGAGAGCTGCGCGCCATCATAGTCGGCGGCGCTTTCACCGAACCGCAGACGCTGCAATTTTTCTACGACCTCGGGATTCCCGTCGCCAACGGATACGGACTCACGGAAGCCGGTACGGCAATCACGGTCAACGATTTGAAACCATTTCGCGCAGACACGGTTGGCAAGCCGCTGCCGGGTATGGAAGTGCGCATTGTGAATCCAGCTCCCGACGGCGTTGGCGAAGTTACCGTTCGAAGCAAGACCGTCATGGCCGGCTATTTGAATGAGCCCGAACTCACGGCGGAAACCATCGTTGACGGCTGGCTGCTTACCGGCGACCTCGGGCGATTCGACGATGCGGGTAGTTTGCAGCTCACGGGCCGCAAGAAAAACATGATCGTCACTGAAGAAGGGAAAAATATTTATCCTGAGGATATTGAAACTGTTTTCGAGAGCCTCCCTATCAAAGAGTTTTGTGTTTTCGCCACCAACTACATTTGGCTGAAACGTTCGATGGTTGGCGAAAAACTTGTTCTCGTGCTCCATCTCGAGCCGGGACAGCCGTACAGCGAAGAACTCCGGCAAGACATCAACGCGCGCAACAATCGCCTGCTAAACTACAAGCGTATTCACGGGGTCGTCCTGCTGGACGAGGACTTTCCCCGGACGGCTTCACTTAAGATCAGACGCAACGTTCTGGCTGAACGTCTCGCAAAACTGGACAGCGCGTCCGCGATTCTGCCGTTGTGAAGCGCGTGTAGGAATGATTGCGTGGATCGGAAGTTGGAATTTCGGATTCGTACGCACTCCAAATGGAACGTTTCTTCGCCATCGTCAACCCCGCCGCCGGTGGCGGCCGCTCCGCGAAACTCGCTGGGCCTGCTCTTGCGCATCTGCGCGAGAAAGGGTTGAAGGTCGACGTCATCGCTTCGACAGGTCCGGGTCACGCCGTGCAACTTGCCCGCGAGGCTTACGACCAGGGCTACCGGCGTTTTCTTGCCGTCGGCGGTGATGGCACCGCGCACGAAATTCTCAATGGAGTTTTTGCGGAACGCAGCGCGGTTCAAAGAATTGCGCTGGGTTTCCTGCCGCTGGGCACGGGCAATTCGTTTCTGCGCGATTTTACAAAAGACGGAGCCGCGGCTTCGATGCAGGCGCTGCTCGAAGGCCGCACTCGCACTGTCGATCTCTTGCGGCTGACGCACGCCACCGGGGAAATTTACTCCTTCAATCTTCTGAGCGTGGGTTTTACGGCCGATGTCGCTGCTCTGACCAACCGCATTTTCAAACCCTTCGGCAATCTTGGATATTTGCTCGGTGTATTCGTGCGCGTGGTGCAGTTGCGCCGCCGCTCCATGGCGCTGCGCTGCGATGACGATGCGGAGTGGGACGAAGGGCGCTCTCTTTTCCTGACGTTCAACAACAGCAAGTACACGGGCGGCACGATGATGATCGCGCCGCACGCGGATGCTACCGACGGACTCATTGAATTTGTGCGCTGGGGCCCGATCGGCCGGCTGGGATTGCTGCGGACATTGCCGCGTCTTTACGACGGTTCTCATATCAATCATCCGCTGGCTTCGCGGCGAGCGGTGCGCCACGTGGAATTCAAAGAAGGCGCGCCTGTGGACGTCATGATCGACGGCGAAGTCGCCACGTTGAAATGCCGTTCGCTCGATGTTGTTCCCGCCGCGGTGGATGTCTTCATATGAAGAAAATCTGGCTTGCGATTCGCAGTGCACTTCTTTGGATCTTGAGCGGACTGCATTTTTTCATGGTTGCGCCTGCGCTGGTGTTCCTGGGGATTTTTCTGGATCCCCGCAAACACGATTGGCTGCAGCGCACATTTTGCAGACGGATCGTTTTTCTGGCGGGCGCGCGCGTGGAAGTGATTCGTTCCGCTGGTTTCGACGCCAACCGGACATGTTTCTTCATGACCAATCACGTCAATCTTTTTGATCCGTTCATGCTCTATTGCGCGATTCCACAGCTGGTGCGCGGATGGGAGCTGGAATCGCACTTCAAGATCCCGGCTTACGGCTGGCTGATGAAGCGCTTTGGCAATGTGCCCGTTCCGGATGTGCGGCGGCCATCGGATTTGAAGCGCATGTGGCGCCTGACGCAGGACGCCGTCAATGGCGGCACCAGCTTGATTATTTTTCCAGAAGCCAAACGCACACGTGACGGGCAAGTGGACGGGTTTCAAGATGGCGGGTTCCGCGTTGCGCAGCAGCTCGGCATTCCGATCGTGCCGGTCAGCCTGGTGGGATCGTTCGAGCATCACCGGACGGGCCACTGGATGCTGTGGCCGGCGAAAATTACGGTTCATCTGCACGACACCATCGAGACCAAGGGTTTGACGAAGGAAGAAGTGCCGGCACTGCGCGAACGCGTTCGCGGAATCATTGCCGCCCCGGTGGAAGAATACTTGAAGCGAGAGCAGGGAAAAGCTCCCTCGCTGAGCCGCGTTTAGTGAAGCGCGGGAGTTCTGAAATATCCCCACCCCCGGTTTTTTGTAAGTGTTGCATCTAAAGGGTTTAGCTAGGCTGTAAGTCTTTTGTTTGCAACACATGCGGGGAGGGTTATAAGTGTTGCAGCTAAAGTAGTTAGGGCAGGAGTGGGCAGCGGAGAGAAGTGGTTGTCGGGGATAGGGCCCCCCTCCCCTATTTTTGAAAAGATATGATTTTAAAAGAGTTAGAGGGTGAGGGTCGGCAAAAGAATTGAGAGGTAAGGACTTAGGGGAAACGCTCAAAGAAAAGCGGTCAGAGAATGGTGAGGCATCACGCGCAGAACGGGGTAAGACACAGTGGGAGTGGGACTTACGG
>WNFH01001123.1_pt1 | contig 17925 bp, 17 predicted proteins | sample 5400411 | NCBI WGS metagenome assembly WNFH01 (sample SAMN13153347, study PRJNA577476) | soil metagenome | isolation source: 200 cm saprolite under Douglas fir tree site 2 hole 3 | place: USA:California | collected 2015-04-18
CGCGGCGTCGCCGACGAGCAGGCGCTCCGCGAGGTGGCGCCCGCCGGTCACGCGCGCGAGCTCCTCCCACCGCCGCTCGTAGCGCGCGTCGATGAGCGAGCGGCCGTCCGCCAGCAGGCAGTCGAAGAAATGGATCGCGAGGGGCATCTCGCGCACGAGCGCCTCGACCTCGTGCGTGCGGCGGAAGCGCCGCATCAGCTCCTGGAACGGCAGCGGCCGGCCCGCCGGGTCGAGCGCCACGACCTCGCCGTCGAGGATGAAGGGCGCGCCGTCGAGCCCGCGGGCGAGCGCGACCACGTCGGGCAGGCTCCGCGTCACGTCGGACAGGCGGCGCGACCAGACGGCGACGCGCGCGCCGTCGTGGTGGAGCTGGATCCGCGCGCCGTCGTACTTGTACTCGAGCGCGGTGCGTCCGCCGTGGGCGGCCAGCACCTCGTCGAAGTCCTCCGCGATCTCGGCGAGCATCGGCAGGAGCGGGACGCCGGGCCGCGCGACGGTGGCGGCGAGGGCCGCGGCGCCGCCGCCGAGTGCCAACTCCGCGACCGTCGAGAGGTCGCCGACCAGCAGCGCGGCCCGCCGGGCCGCGGCGACCGGCACCCCGGCCGCGCGGGCGATCGCCTCGAGGACGAGCCCGTCGGAGACGCCCGTGCGCATCTCCCCTCCGATGATCCGGCGGAGCACCGCGCGCTCGAGCTCGCTCGCCCGGGCCGCGAGGGCGCGCAGGCGCTCCTCCCGCGCCCGCCTGGAGCCCGGTCCCTGCGCGTCGGCCACGGCCGCGAACTCCCGGGCGACGTCGCCGAGCTCGAGCGGCGGCCCGGCGGTCGGCGCGTCCACATCCGGGAGCCCGCGCACGCCGAGGACGCGCGGGTCGGAGGCCGGGAACGCGCGGCCGGTCAGGAAGGCGACGGCGGTCGGCACCTCGCCCGGCGGCAGCGCGCGGAGGAACTCGGCGACGAGCCGCAGCTTCTCGAGCCGCGCCGGGCGCGTCTCGAGCTCGCCGACCAGCGTCGCCAGGCGCCCGAGCTCGGTCACCCGCTCATTCTAGCGGGCGCCGCCCATCCTTGACTTCGCCCGAGCGCGCGCCCTACGCTCGTTCTATGCGTCGCCGTGTCTTCTACGACGCGAGCTCGCGCGCCGCGACGGCCGCCGCCGCCCTCGTCGCCGACCGCTTCGACGTCGGCGCGCTCGCCGCCGACGCCGTGACGGCCGCCGCCGCGCCGACCGTCGTCCTCGTCGGCGAGGCGACCGAGCTCGCGCCCCCGTCGAACGGCCACGTGCGCGTGGTCGGCCTGGTGGACGCCGCGTCGGCGGGCCCCTGGCCCGCCCACTGGTACGCGCTCGTGCCCGCGGGCGCGGGGCGCGCGATGCTCGAGCGCGCGGTGGAGAACGCCCTCGCCGACGCCGAGCGCGCCGCCGAGGTGGCGCGGCTCGACCGCGAGCTGTCGGAGCTGAACGCGATCGGCATCCGCCTCTCCGCCGAGCGGAACCCGCGCGAGCTCCTCGAGACGATCCTGACGAAGGCGCGCGAGATCACGAAGAGCGACGCCGGCTCACTCTACCTCGTCGACGAGGCGCCCGACGGGACGCGCCAGCTCCGCTTCGCGCTCGCCCAGAACGACAGCGTGGAGTTTTCCTTCCGCACGACGCGGCTCCCCCTCACGAGCGAGAGCGTGGCCGGCCACGTCGCGCTCACCGGGCAGATCCTGAACCTCGCCGATGCGTACGCGCCGCCGCCCGGCGCGCCCTTCCAGATCAACCGCTCGTTCGACGAGCAGGCCGGTTACCGCACGAAGTCCATGCTGGTCGTGCCGATGCGGACGCCGCAGGGCGAGACGATCGGCGCGCTCCAGCTCATCAACTGCAAGCCCGACTTCGCGATGGTCCTCCGCTCCCCGGAGGAGGCCGAGCGCGTGGTCACGCCGTTCGACGCCCGGCACGAGAAGCTCGCGGGCTCGCTCGCGTCCCAGGCGGCCGTCGCGGTCGCCAACAGCCGGCTCTACGAGTCCATCCGCCAGCTCTTCGAGGGCTTCGTGCAGGCGTCGGTCACCGCCATCGAGTCGCGCGACCCGACCACCTCCGGCCACTCGTTCCGCGTCGCGAGCCTCACGGTCGGCCTCGCGAGCGCCGTGGACCACGTCAGCACGGGGCCATACGGCGGGACGCACTTCTCGATGGACGAGATGATGGAGCTGCGTTACGCCGCGCTCCTCCACGACTTCGGCAAGGTCGGCGTGCGCGAGCAGGTGCTCGTGAAAGCCAAGAAGCTCCACCCCGGCGAGCTCGACCGGATCCGCCAGCGCGTCGAGGGCGTCAAGCGCGGGCTCGAGTTGAGGTACGCGGGCAAGAAGATCGACTACCTCCTCGAGAAGGGGCGCCGCCGGTTCCACGAGCAGGCCACGGCGTACGACGCCGAGCTCGCCGCGTACCTCGCCGAGCTCGACGACAGCCTGAACCGCATCGTGATGGCGAACGAGCCGGCGGTGCTGCCGCGGGATGTCGTGGCCGAGATCGAGCGGCTCGCGCTCCGGAGCTTCGAGGACCACCTGGGCAACCGCCACACGGTGATCACGCCCGACGAAGCCGCGATCCTCGCGATCCCCAAGGGCAGCCTCACGCCCGACGAGATCCAGCAGATCCAGTCTCACGTGGTCCACACCTACCAGTTCCTCGCCCAGATCCCGTGGACCAAGGAGTTCCGGCGGATTCCGGAGATCGCGCGCTCGCACCACGAGAAGCTCGACGGCTCGGGCTACCCGTACGGGGTGAAGGCGGACGAAATCCCGCTCCAGTCACGCATCATGACGATCGCCGACATCTACGACGCGCTCACCGCGGGCGACCGGCCCTACAAGGCGGCGGTGCCGGTCGAGGCGGCGCTCGACATCCTCGCCGCCGAGCGCCGGGCCGGCCGGATCGACGGCGCGCTCTTCGACCTCTTCCTGGGCGCGAAGGTGTACGAGCGCACCCACGTCCCCCCGCCTAACCCGCGAGAAGGAGACAGACGCCGGCCCAGCCAGTGAGCGCCGCGAGCGCCATGAGCGCGCGCGCCACCTCGAGGACGACCCGTCGACTCCCCACGTGTTGAGTGGTCGGCGCCAAAAAAAAGGCGCGGGTGCTCCGGCGATGGAGAAGCGTGTACGTGACGGCGTGGGAATGCATGGAAGCCTCCTGACTCAGAACCCGCGAAGCACTCCGATGACCTTGCCGAGGATCCTCACCTGGCGCGCGGCCGGGTCCACGACGATCGGCTTCATCGCCGCGTTCTCCGGCTTCAGCACGACGCGCTGGCCGTCGCGCAGGTAGCGCTTCACGGTGGCCTCGGCGTCGCCTCCCGCCTCGGACTCGAGCAGGGCGACGACGATGTCGTTGGGCTGGGCCGTGTCCTGACGGCGGACCAGGACGAGGTCGCCGTCCACGATGTGGGCGTCGATCATGCTCTGGCCGCGGACGCGGAGCGCGAACACGTCCTCGCCGCGGTCGGCGAGGGCCGACGCCGCGACCGGCAGCTCGCCCTCCCGGTTCTCCTCGGCGAGGAGCGGCGAGCCGGCGGCGATCCGGCCGAGGATCGGGACCGCGCGGTAGGCGCGCGGGCCCACCGGCTCCGTGAGCGTGAGGGCGCGCGAGGTGCGTCCGGCGCTCGGGCGCCGCTGGAGCGCGCCCTTGCGCTCGAGCGCGCGGAGATGGTCGAAGGCGGCGCGCGGCGTGACCTTGAAGCGGTGGGCGATCTCGCGCACGGTCGGCGGCGCCCCGTGGCGTGCCTGAAAGCCCCTCATGAACTCCAGGACCTCCCGCTGCTTCATCGTCAGCTCGCGCATGGCGGCCTCCCGTGGCTCTGGATGATACTCAACGCGTGTTGAGCTTGTCCAGGAAAAAAAGAGAGCCGGTCAGGAGGAGGGCTCCCAGGGCTCGCAGACCGGACACGCCACGCAGCCCTGGTCCCGCGCGTCCGCGACGTGCTTCCAGTACTGGCGCTCGGTCTCGGGGATCCGCTTCACCCAGGCGCAGTCGCTCTTGTGGAAGAGGCGCGAGCCCCGCTGGCTGCAGAACGGCTCGCCCGGCTCGGCGACCGCGACGGCGGCCGCCGTCTCGAGGGCGGGCGTGGCCTCGGTCTCCGACGGGAGCGCGGGCGCCGGCGTCTCGGCCGCGGGCGGCTGGATCACGGGGTCGAGATCGTTCACGTGCAGGTTCGTCTCGACCGTCTGCCGGAACTCGTCGCTCGCGCGCCTGAACTCGCGCATCGCGCGGCCGAACATGCGCCCGAGCTCGGGGAGCTTCGAGGGTCCGAAGACGAGCAGGGCGATGACGGCGATCAGGAGCATCTCCTGGAGGCCGACGTCGAACATGGCGATCTAGATTATCACGCGGCCGCGGGGCCGACGCCCGCGGCGGCGGCGAGCTCGGCGAACGAGCCGACGACGAGGTCGGCGGCGCCGGCGGGGCCGCCCGCGGGAGCGTAGAGCACCGTGCGCATGCCGACGGCGCGCGCGCCGGCGATGTCCGACGGCACGCTGTCGCCCACCATCGCCGCCGACGCCGGCGGCAGGCCCAGCCGTTCGAGCGCGATGCGGAAGAGCGGCGCCTCGGGCTTGCCGACGACGACGGGCCGGACGCCCGCGGCGACGGCGACCGCCTCGACGAGGGCGCCGCAGCCCGGGAGGAACTCGTCGCCCTCGAGCGGCAGGCGCGGGTCGACGTTGGGCGTGACGAGGGGCGCGCCCGCGGCGCAGGCGCGCGCGGCGGCGGTGAGCCGCTCGTACGTGAGGTCGAAGTCGTTGCCGACCGCGACGACCGTCGCCCGCCGGTAGTCCTTCACGGGGACGACCTCGTGACCGGCGCGCGCGATGACCCGCGCGAGCTCCTCGGCGCCGATCACGAGCACGCGCGAGGGGCCGTAGCGCCGCGCGATCACGTCCCCGATGATCTCGAGGGGCGTGAGCGCGTGCTCGGCGGCCGCGACGCCGAGCGCGCGGAGACGCCGGCGGATGTCCTCGCCGGTCGCGCGCGAGTTGTTGGTCACGAACGCGAGCCCGCGCCCCGCGCGGTGGAGCGCCGCGAGCGTCTCCCCCGCCCCGGGGTTCAGCGCGTCGCCGTTCCAGACGCAGCCGTCGAGGTCGAAGACGAAGCCGCCGACGCCGGCCAGCGCGGCCGCGGGCACCGGCGTCAGCCCTCGCCCGTCGAGCGCGCGAACTCCGCGATCGCGTCGGCGTAGACGCGCTCGGTCCGCTCGGCCACGCTCGCCCAGCTGAACTGCGCCTCGACCCTGCGGCGGCCGGCGCGCCCCATCGCCCGCGCGAGCGCTTCGTCCTCGAGCACGCGCCGGAGCGCCGCGGCGAGCTCGTCGGGACGGGACGGCGGCACCAGGAGGCCGGTCTTGCCGTCCTCGACGACCTCGACGATCCCGCCCACGGCGGACGCGACGACCGGCGTCTCGCACGCCATCGCCTCGAGGTTGATCAGGCCGAAGGGCTCGTACACCGAGGGGCACGCAAAGACGGCGGCGTGGCTGTAGAGCTGGACGACGGTCTCGACGGGCGCCATCTCGCCGATCCAGAGGACGTTCGGCTGCCGCGACACCGCGCGGCGCAGGCGCTCCTCGATCTCGGGCGTGTCCGGCGCCGAGGCGCAGAGGACGACCTGCACGCCCTTCGGCAGCCGGGGCGCCGCCTCGAGGAGGTGGAAGATCCCCTTCTGATCGGTGATCCGGCCGACGAAGAGGACGTAGGGCGGTCTGACGCCGAGCCGGTCCAGCGCGTCGCGCCGCTCGGTGCGCCGGAAGCGCTCGGGGTCGATCCCGTTGTGGATCACCACGACCTTCGCGGGATCGGCGTCGAAGTGCGCGAGGATGTCCTCGCGCATCCGGCTCGAGACCGCGATCACGCGGTCGGCGGCCTCCACCGCCGTCTTCTCGATCCAGCTCGAGAGCAGGTAGCCGCTGCCGAGCTGGTCGGCCTTCCACGGCCGGAGGGGCTCGAGGCTGTGGAGCGTCACGACGAGCGGGATCCGGTGGAGCGTGCGGATCCAGAGACCCGCCATGTCCGCGTACCACGTGTGGGCGTGGGCCACGTCGGCGTCCACCGGGTCGCGCGCCATCGCGAGCCCGATCGAGAGGGTCTCGAGGGCGGGCGCGAAGCGCGGCCCGTCCGCCCCCGCCGCGAGGCGCGCCCACGGCGCGTAGCCCCGGACCGTGACGCCCTCGGGCGCGGCGCCGGGCGCGCGCTCGCCGAAGCAGCGCACCTCGACGGGCATCCGCCGCGCCAGCGCGCGCGAGAGCTGGTCCGCGACCACGCCGGCCCCGCCGTAGACGTGCGGCGGATACTCGCGCGTGAGGAGCAGCGCCTTCACGAGGCGGGGGCCTCGCCCACCTCGTCCGCGTCCTCGCGACGCTCGAGCTTGCGCGCCACCGTGCGCACGTCGATGCCGAGGAGCTTGGCCGCCTGCGTCTTGTTGCCCCCGGTGATGCGGAGTGTCTCGTCGAGCAGGCGCTGCTCGATCTCGCCGAGCGGGGTGCCGACCAGTTCCAGGATGGCGTCGCGCGGCGCGCGCTTCACGCCGACGATCTCCTCCGGCAGATCTTCGGCGTCGATCCGGTCCTTCCGCGCCAGCACGACGCTGCGCTCGACGAGGTTCTCGAGCTCGCGGACGTTGCCCGGCCACGCGTAGGCCTCGAGACGCTCGATGGCCTCGGCGCTGAACCCCTCGAGCTTCCGGCCGTTCTTCGCGGCGTAGATGCGCAGGAAGTGCTGGGCGAGGACGCGGACGTCCTCGTAGCGCTCGCGGAGCGGGGGCACGCGGACGGTGATGACATTGAGCCGATAGTAGAGGTCCTCGCGGAAGCGCTTGTCCTTCACCATCTGGATGAGGTCCTGGTTGGTCGCCGTGACGATCCGGACGTCCACGCGGAGCGAGCGCGTGCCGCCGAGCCGGTCGAACTCGCCCTCCTGCAGGACGCGCAGGATCTTCGGCTGGGTCACCGGCGAGAGGTCGGCGACCTCGTCGAGGAACAGCGTGCCGCCGTCGGCGAGCTCGAAGCGCCCCTCCTTGCGCCCCGCCGCGCCGGTGAATGCGCCCTTCTCGTACCCGAAGAGCTCGGACTCGAGCAGCGTCTCCGGCAACGCGGCGCAGTTCACCGCCACGAACGGGCCCTTCCGCCGCGCCGAGCGCTCGTGGATCGCGCGGGCCACGAGCTCCTTGCCCGTGCCGCTCTCGCCCTGGAGCAGGACCGTCGCCGAGCTGTCGGCGACCTGCTCGACGACCGTCATCATCCGGCGGAACGCGGGGCTCGAGCCGATGACCACGCCCTGCTGGAGCAGGTCGTCGAGCCGCTGCTGGAGGGCGCGGTTCTGCTGGATCAGCTCGCGGCGCTCGAGCGCCTGGCGGATGAGGCGGAGCACCTGGGCGCGCCGGAAGGGCTTGGTGAGGAAGTCGTAGGCGCCCTCCTTCATCGCCTTCACGGCCTCCTCGACGGTCCCGAACGCGGTGAGGAGGATCACGTCCACGTCGGGGGCGATCGCCTTGGCCGCGCGCAGCACCTCGATGCCGGTGAGCCCCGGCATCTTGAGGTCGGTGAGGACGAGGTCGATCCCGCCCCCCTGCAGACGCTCGAGCGCGGCGTTGCCGTCGGAGGCGAGGAGGACCTTGTAGCCCTCGCGCGTCAGCGTCCGCTCGAGGCTCTCGCGGAGCCCGGGGTCGTCGTCGGCCACCAGCAGCGTCGCGGGCTCAGGCATCCACGTCCCTCGCCGCCGGCACGCGCTTGATCGGCAGGCGGATCGTGAAGGTCGCGCCCCGCCCCGGCCGGTTCGCCCAGCGGATCTCGCCGCCGTGCTCCTCGACGATCTGGCGCGCGATCGAGAGACCGAGGCCCGTACCCTGGGGCTTGGTCGTGAAGAACTGCTCGAAGAGCCGCGCACCGACGGCGTCCGGGATGCCCGAGCCCGTGTCCGACACCGCGATCTCGGTGGCGTCGCCGGCGAAGTGGCTCGCGATCGTCAGCTCGCCGCCGCTCGAGAGCGCCTCGAGCCCGTTCTTCACGAGGTTCAGGATCGCTTGGCGCATGAGCCCGCGGTCGATCTCCAGCATGGGCACGTCCGGGTCAATCTCCACGCGCACGGCGAGCCCCTGCCTGCTCCAGACCGGGCGGACGAAGTCGGCGAGCTCCTGGACGAGCTGGTTCACCGACTCTTCCTCGAAGTTCGGCTTCGGGAACCGCGCGAAGGCCAGGTACTCCTCGGTGATCGCGTCGAGCGTGTTGACCTGGTCGCGGATCGCCCGCACGAGCCCCGTCGCGTCCTCCATGTCCTGGCCGGCGCGCCCGCGCACGATGTCGCCGAGCATCTCGGCGTTCAGCTCGATCGCGCTGATGGGGTTGCGCACCTCGTGGGCGACCTTGAGCGAGACGCGGCCCACGGTCGCCATCCGCTCGGCGACGAGCAGCTCCTGCTGCGCCGTCTGGAGCCGCGAGAGCGTCCCCGTGAGCTCGACGTTGAGCCGCTCGACCTCGGTACGCGCCCGGCGCTCGCGATCCGCCACGTGGCCGAGGGCGTACGCGGGCAGCCCGACGAGCCCCATCAGGAATACCACCGCCGTCCACGCGGCGTTGGGCGGCGCGAGCCACGCCGCCGTCCAGTAGAGCAGGCCGGCGACCGCGGCGAGCAGCAAGCCGACCCACCTCCCGAAGTAGTAGGCGTTGACGGCGACCAGCGGGTAGAAGAGGTTGACGAAGAGGCTGTCGCCGCCGCCGGTGAGGGAGAGGAGCACGAAGACCACCGCGAGGTCGATCGCGAGAGCGCCCACGAAGATCGCGGCCGTCGCGCGCGGCTTCACGGTCACGAGAGCGAAGATGCACACCTTGTAGGCGGCGAACCAGAAGACGAGGTTGAAGAGGTCGATCCGGTGACGTGGCCGCAGGGGGACGACGCCGAGGGTGGCGAGGCCGCCCACCATCACGACGGCGAGGAGGACCGCGAAGACCCGCTCGTCGCCCTCGAGCAGCCGAAAGATCGCGTGCCAGGGCTTCCGTTCGCCTGACGTCACGCCAGTCTCCACGCCGACTATAGCATTACGCGCGCCGCGCCTTGCGGTACGCCCGGAGCGCGAGCCACACGGCGACGGCGAGGACGGCGACGAGCGCCGCCCAGCGCTCGACGCGGTGGACGTCGGCGAGCACGCTCTCCACCCGGTCGGCGAACGCGAAGGCCAGGGCGAAGCCCGCGGGAAGGCCGAGGCAGGCGGCGGCCGCGTCCGCCGCGAGGAACTTCCAGAACGGGACCCGCGCGATGCCGGCCGTGAGGAACGCCGCCGCCCGGAGTCCCATCACGTGGCGGGCGCCGAAGACGATCTTCGCGCCGTGCTCGCGGTACGCCGCGAGCAGACGCGCCGCGCGCGCCGCGGGGAGGATGCGGCGGACGGGCCGCCAGTCGAGCACGCGCTCGCCCCAGTGGTGGCCGGTCCAGTAGAGGACGGCGTCGCCGGCGAGGGCGCCCACGAGGCACACGGGCAGCGCGAGCCACCACCTGAAAATCCCGGCGCGTGAGAGAACACCGGCCGCGACGACCGGCACCTCCTCGGGCACCGGCAGGCCGAGGCCGGCGCCCAGGAGAACCAGGAAGAGCCCGACATATTGGAAATGCCGGATGAGGAAATCGACCACGCGCACCTCGGCAAGATTCGGCCCGCGGCTCTTGCCAACAAGTGTATACTCCACCTGTCTGGTGCGGTCGTCGGTTCGCCGGGAACCTTCCTCCCCGCCAGGCCGCGTCCCCGACCTCCTTCCGAGCTCAGGGCCGTGCAAAGCGTCGGAAGGCACAAGGAGCTCCTTCCATGGCGGTCAAGCTCTTCGTCGGCGGCCTCTCCTTCTCCACTTCCAACGAGCGCTTGCGCGAGGCGTTCGCGGCGTGCGGCACGGTCGAGTCCGCGAGCGTCGTGACGGACCGGGACACCGGCCGCTCGCGCGGCTTCGGGTTCGTCGAAATGGCGACGCCCGAGGAAGCCGAGAGCGCCATCAGCAAGCTGAACGGCACGAGCTTCGACGGCCGCACCATCCAGGTCGAGAAGGCGAAGGCGCCGGGCAGCGGCGGCGGTGGCCGGGGCGGCGGCGGCGGCCGTGGCGGCTTCGGCGGTGGCGGCGGCGGCGGTGGCGGCGGCCGCGGCGGCTCCCGCGGCGGCCGCTGGTAGCCCCCGAGCCCCCCAACACCCGCTTCTTTTCCTCTGAGCGTCGGCGGCGGTAGTCTGTCGCCATGCCGACGATCCTCCACACCGAGGCGTCGCGCGGGCTCGGCGGCCAGGAGCTCCGGATCCTCGCCGAGTCGCGCTGGCTCCTCGACCACGGCTGGGGAGCGCTCGTCGCCTGCCAGCCCGCGAGCCCCCTCCTCGCCGAGGCTGAGGCCGCCGGGATCCCGACGGTCCCGGTCCGGATGCGCGGCGTCCACGACCTGGGCGCGCTGCTGGCCCTGCGCCGGCTCATGCACGCACGCGCGGTGGGCCTCGTCCACACCCATAGCTCCGTGGACAGCTGGCTCGGCGGCCTCGCCGCGCGGTCGCGCGGGCTCGCCGTGGTGCGCAGCCGTCACGTGTCCATCCGGATCCTGTCCCGCCGCGCGCTCGTGTATCGCCTGGCCCACCGCGTGGTCACGAGCGGCGAGGCCGTGCGCGCCATCGTCGTCGGCGCGGGCGTGCCGGCCGCGCGCGTGGTCTCGATCCCGCCCGGCGTGGACACGCGGCGCTTTCATCCCGGCGTCTCCGGCAAGACGGTGCGCGACGAGCTCGGCCTCGCGGCCGACCGGCCGCTGGTCGGCCTCGTCGCCAACATCCGAGGGTCGAAGGGCCACAACGTCTTCCTCGAGGCCGCGCGCGAGGTCCTCCGCGCGCGCCCGGACGCGCGCTTCCTCATCGTCGGGGACGGCGTGGGCCACGGCGAGGTGCGCCGGCGGGCCGGCGACATGGGGCTCGAGGCGGCGGTGACCCTGACGGGGTTCCGCCGCGACATCCCCGAGGTCATGGCCGCGCTCGACGTCCTCGTGCTCCCGTCGATCCGCTCGGAGGCCACCTCGCAGGTGATCCCGCAGGCCTTCGCGGTCGGCACGCCCGTCGTCGCGTCCACGGTCGGCGGCAGCCCGGAGCTCGTCCGCGACGGCGAGACGGGGCGCCTCGTGCCGCCGGGCGACCCCCGTGCCCTCGCGGGAGCGATCCTCGACCTCGTCAACGACCCGGCGCGGGCCGAGGCGTTCGGCCGCGCGGGCGCGCGGCTCGTGAGCGCCCGCTACTCGATCGACGCGTCCATGGAGCTCACCACGGGCGTGTACCGCGAGCTGCTCGGGACGAATTGACTATATAGGCATATCGAGATATAAGAAGTCCCCGTGGCCCAGGCCCTCGCGTCCACGGAGCTGCAGGCGTTCAAGGCGGACTTCTTCAAGGCGATCGCCCACCCGCTCCGCATCCGGATCCTCGAGTTCCTGCGCGCGCGCGAGCGGAGCGTCCAGGAGCTCCAGGCCGCGCTCGGCCTCGACCAGCCCACCGTCTCCTCGCAGCTCGCGGTCCTGCGGCGCGCGAACGTCGTCGGCGCGCGGAAGGAGGGCACGACGGTGCGCTACGCGCTCCGCGACCCGCTGGTCGGCGACCTGCTCGACGTCGCGCGCCGGATCTTCGATAACCACCTCGTCAGCACCCAGGGCATGCTTCGCGCGCTCCGCGAGGAGGCCCGCCGGCCGCGGCGGCGCTGACCCGTGTTCCGCCAGCTCCAGGCCGCCCTCCGCGCCGGGATCGTCACCGAGCCCGTCCGGCACGACGCCGACGTCGAGCGGGTCGGCGCCCGGCTCGCGGACGCGGTCCGCCGCGTCTTCGGCCGCTCGCTCGGGATCCGCGAGGTGGACGCCGGATCGTGCAATGCCTGCGAGCTCGAGATCGCGGCGCTCACCGGGCCCCACTACGACCTCGAGCGCTTCGGCCTCCACGTCGTCGCCTCGCCGCGTCACGCCGACTGCCTGCTCGTGACGGGCCCCGTGACGCGGAACATGGCCGAGGCGCTCCGCCGGACGTGGGAGGCCACGCCCGACCCGAAGCTGGTCGTCGCCGTCGGCGACTGTGCCCGCGACGGCGGGATCTTCCGCGGCTCGTACGCGATCGTGGGCGGTGTGGGCGACGTCGTGCCCGTGGACGCCGTCATCCCGGGCTGCCCGCCGTCACCGGCGGCGATCCTCGCAGGGCTCCTCGACGTGCTCGGCCGCCGCCGCTGATGGCCGCGCTCGGGTTCCTCTGCGCGACCGCGGTCGGCGTCGTGGCGATCGCGGCGGGCCTCGCCGGCGTGTTCGGTCGCGCGTGGACGCTCTCCGTGCCGTGGCTCGTGCCCCTCGGTGGCCTCGAGCTGGCGCTGGACCCGCTCGGCGGCTTCTTCCTCGCCCTCGTCGGCGTCGCCACCATCCCCGCGTCGATCTACGCCATCGGCTACGCCGGAGGCGAGCGCCGCGGGGTCCTGGCCTATGTCGGCTTCGTCCTGGCGATGTGCGTCGTCCCGCTCGCGGCGAATCTCATGTCGTTCGCGATCGCGTGGGAGCTCATGTCGCTCGCCTCCTACTTCCTCGTACTCCACGACCGGCGCGAGCCGGGCGCGGTGCGGGCCGCGTGGGTGTATGCGGTCATGACCCACGCCGGGCTCGTCTGCCTGCTCGCGGGCATGCTGCTGCTCGGCGCGGCCACGGGGAGCTGGCGCTTCGCCGACTGGCACGCGGCCGCGCCGGGCCTCACGGCCCTCGGGCGCGACGCCGTCTTCGTGCTCCTCGCCGCGGGCTTCCTCGGCAAGGCCGGCGTGATCCCGCTCCACGTCTGGCTCCCCCTCGCGCACCCGGCCGCGCCCAGTCACGTCTCGGCGCTGATGTCGGGCGTCATGATCAAGCTCGGCGTCTACGGGCTGCTGCGCGCCGGCTTCGACTGGCTCGGCGCCGGGCCGGCTTGGTGGGGCGTCGCGGTCCTGCTCCTGGGCGCGACGTCGTCCGTGATCGGGGTCCTCTACGCGCTCGTGGACCACGACCTCAAGCGTCTGCTCGCGTTCCACAGCATCGAGAACATCGGGATCATCCTGATCGGCGTCGGCGCGGCGATGATCTACCGGCCGGCCGGGCTCGAGGCGCTCGCGCTCCTGGCGCTCGCCGCCGGCCTCTACCACACGCTGAACCACACCGCGTTCAAGGCGCTCCTCTTCCTCGGCGCCGGCGCGGTCGTGCACGGCACCGGCACGCGCAACATGGAGGAGCTGGGCGGGCTCATCAAGCGCATGCCCTGGACGGCCGCGTGCTTCCTCGCGGGCTCGGCGGCGATCGCGGCCCTCCCGCCCTTCAACGGCTTCGTGAGCGAGTGGCTCACGTTCATGGCCCTGCTCCAGAACACGCGCCTCGCGGAGCCCGCGCTGAACCTCGTCTTCGCGCTCGGGATCGCCGGGCTCGCGCTCACGAGCGGCCTGGCGATGGCCTGCTTCGTGAAGGCGTTCGGGATCTCGTTCCTCGCGCTCCCCCGGAGCGAGGCCGCGGCGCGCGCCCACGAGGCGCCGGGCTCGATGCGCGCGGCGATGGTCGCGCTCGCCGTCCTCTGCCTCGGGCTGGGCCTCGCCCCGACGCTCGTGGTGCCGGTGCTCCTCGGGGTGGCGCGCGGGCTGACGGGCGCCACGGCGCCGGTCGAGGTCGTCGACGGGCTCACCCTGAGCGTCTCCGGCGACTTCGGCAGCCTCTCGACGCTCGTGCTCGCCGTCGCGCTCGCCGGGGGGCTCATGCTCCCGCTCGTCGCGCTGCGGCTCGCCGGCGCCTCGCGCCGCGTGCGCCGCGCCGAGACCTGGGGCTGCGGGCGCGTGCTCCAGACCTCGCGCATGGAGTACACGGCCACGGCCTTCTCGAACCCGTTCAAGCGCGTCTTCGACTTCTTCTACCGGCCCGCGAAGCGGCTCGCGATCGAGTTCCATCCCGAGTCGCGCCTCTTCGTCGAGCGGATCGAGTACGAGAACCCGACGCGCTCGATCTTCGAGGACTGGCTCTACCGGCCCGTGCTCGGCACGCTCTCCGCCGTCGCGCGCCGCGCGCGGGCGATCCAGTCGGGCAGCACCAACGTCTACCTCGCGTACATCCTCGCGATGCTCCTCGTCCTGCTGGTGCTCGCGTGATCGCCGGCCTCGCCACCGCGCTCGCCCAGGTCCTCGTCGTCGGCCTCGGCGCGCCGCTGCTCGTGGGGGTCCTCCGCACGCTGAAGGCGCGGCTGGTCGGACGCCGCGGGCCCGCGCCGTGGCAGCCGTACGCCGATCTCCGGAAGCTGCTCGTCAAGGACGCGGTCGTCTCGACGACGACGTCGTGGATCTTCCGCGTAACGCCCTACGTGCTGGTCGCGACCATGCTGGTCGCGGCGGTGATCGTCCCGGTCCTCGCCTCGCGGACGGGCCTGCCGTTCGCCGGGATCATTCTCTTGATGTACCTCTTCATGCTCGGAACGTTCTTCCTCGCGCTCGCCGGACTCGACTCGGGGAGCGCCTTCGGCGGGATGGGATCGAGCCGCGGGGTGGCGGTCGCGGCGCTCGCCGAGCCGACCGTGATCCTGGCGGTCTTCGCCCTCGCCCTGCGCGCGGAGACGACCAACCTCGGCGGCATCGTCGAGCGGTTCGCGAGCGAGCCCCGGCTCGCGCTCGACCCTGCCCACCTGCTCGCGTTCGCCGCGTTCTTCATCGTCATGCTCGCGGAGACGGGTCGCCTGCCCGTGGATAACCCGGCCACGCATCTCGAGCTCACGATGATCCACGGGGCGATGGTGCTCGAGTACTCGGGGCGCCACCTGGCGCTGGTCGAGTGGGCGGCGGGGATGAAGCTCTTCGTCTTCCTCGCCCTCCTCGCCAACCTCTTCTTCCCGTGGGGCGTCTCGAGCCTCGTCGAGCCGGTGCCAGTCCTGCTCGGGCTCCTGGCGCTCGCGGGCAAGCTCGCGGTCCTGACGGCGGCCCTCGCGGTGCTCGAGACGCTCATGGCGAAGCTCCGGCTCTTCCGCGTGCCCGAGCTCCTCGCCGGCTCGTTCGCGCTGGCGCTCCTCTCCGTGACGGCGGTCTTCCTCGTCCGATGACGACCGCGTCGAACCTCCTCGCGTTCGTCGGGCTCGTCGTGGCGCTCGCGATCGTCTGGCGGCAGAGCTGGCCCGGCCGGCTCCGCCTCTTCACGATCCAGTCGCTCGTCCTCGCCGCGCTCGCCGGGGCCCTCGGCGTGCTCGCGGGGCGGCCACGGCTCCTGCTCCTCGCCCTCGTCTTCATCGTCGTCAAGGCCTGGGCGATCCCGCGCGTGCTCCGGCGCATCGGCGCGGGCATGCCCGTACGCCCCGTGACGCCGGGCCGGTCGTCGGGCATCGCCCTCCTCGTCGCGGGAGCGCTCGTCGTGGTCGCCTACGTCGTCATGCTCCCGGTCAAGGCCGCGACGGAGCTGCCCACCGCGGGCGCGATCCCGCTCGCCTTCGCGATGGCGCTGATCGGCCTGTTCCTCTGCGTGACCGGCCGCGACGCGCTCGGCCACATCCTCGGCTTCCTCGTCTTCGAGAACGGCATCTTCGGCCTGGCACTGCTCGCCACCTACGGGCTGCCCGGCATCGTCGAGGCGGGCGTGTTCCTCGACGTGCTGGTCATCGTGCTCATCATGGAGGCGGTCGTCGGCGAGGTCCGCCGCGAGCACGAGTCGATCGAGGAGCGCCGGCTCCGGGAGCTGCGCGGATGACGCTCGTCCTGCTCCTCGCGGCGCCGCTGGCCGGCGCGCTCGTCCTGACGCGCGCGCGCGGCCGTCCGGCGACGGCCGTCCACGCCGCCACCTCCGCGCTGACGCTCGTCGCGGCGCTCGCCGTCGCGGCGCCGGTCTACCGCGGGCGCGACCTCACCGCGCTCGGCGGCTTCCTCCGCGCCGACGCCCTCTCGGCGTGGATGGCCGTGCTCATCGGCCTGGTCGCCGCGCTGGCGGCGGTCGAGGCGCCGCGGTACGCCTCGGGGCGCTTCTACCTCCTCTTCCACCTCTTCGTCTTCACCATGCTGCTCGCCGTCACCACCGACGACGTGGGACTCATGTGGGTCGCGGTCGAGGGGACGACGCTCGCGTCGGTCTTCCTCGTGAACTTCGAGCGCACGCGCGCGTCGCTCGAGGCGTCGTACAAGTACCTGCTCATCTGCTCGGTCGGGATCGCGATCGCGTTCCTCGGCACGGTGCTCGTGTACTTCGCCGACGTCCAGCTCTTCGGCGACGAGGCCTACGCCCTCCGCTGGACGACGCTGCTGCGCCTGGCGCCCGGCCTCCCGCCGCGGGTCCTCCAGCTCGCGTTCGTCTTCCTCGTCGTGGGCTACGGGACGAAAGCGGGGCTCGCCCCGATGCACACCTGGCTGCCCGACGCCCACAGCGAGGCGCCCGCGCCGGTGAGCGCGCTGATGTCGGGCGTCCTGCTGAGCGTCGGGATCTACGCGATCCTGCGCTTCAAGCCGATCGTCGACCTCGCCGCGGGTCGGGGCTTCACGGGCCGCATCCTCCTGGCCTTCGGCCTCCTCTCGATGGCGGTCGCCGCGCTCTTCCTCTGGACGGCGCAGAACTTCAAGCGGATGCTCGCCTACTCGAGCGTCGAGCACCTCGGCATCGTCTGCGCGGGGCTCGCGTTCGGCGGCGCGTGGGGCGTGACCGGCGCGCTCCTCCACGTCGCGAACCACGCGCTCGCGAAGTCCACGCTCTTCCTCCTCGCCGGGCGGATCCGCGCCGCCTACGACTCCGCGGAGATCGCGGCCGTGCGCGGGCTCGCGCGCGGGCTGCCGCGGACGGCCGCCGGCTTCCTCGCGGCCATGCTCGCCCTCCTCGGGCTGCCGCCCTTCGGCCTGTTCACGAGCGAGGTGCTGATCTTCGGCGCGGGCTTCCGCGAGGGACCCGTCTGGGCCGCGGTGCTCGGGCTCGTCCTGCTAGTCGTCGCGTTTGCGGGGCTCCTGCGCGCCACCAACGCGATGCTCTACGGCGCCCCGGCCGGGGCGCCGCCGCGCGCCGGTGAGGCCGGCGTCTGGCTGGCGCTCCCCGTCACGATCGCGCTGCTGCTCCTCGTCGTCACCGGCATCGCGTGGCCGCCCGGGCTCGGCGATGCGCTCGGACGGGCCGCGGCCATCGTGGCCCGCTGAGATGGCGCCCCTCACGCTCGAGATCCTCGCGCGCGCCCTGGGCGAGGCGGGCGCGGGCGGCGTCGCCGTGCGGGACGGGTCCACCGTCGAGGGCCGGCTCGCGGCCGGGGAGCTCCACGCGCTGGCCGACCGGCTCTCGGCGCTCGGCGCCGAGTGCCAGTTCCTGGCGGCCGCCGACACCCGCGACCGGAGCGGCGACTTCACGCTCGCGTACGGGTTCGCGCCGCCCGCGCTCCGGCCCCGCGCGCTCGTCCTCGTCCCGGTGGACCCGGCCGTCCCGAGCTTCCCGTCGCTCGCGACGCGCTCGTTCGCGGCGAGCCGGTTCGAGCGCGAGATCCACGACCTCTTCGGCCTCACGCCGCTCGGCCACCCCGACCCGCGCCGCCTCGCGCTCCACCAATTCTGGCCCGAGGCCTATCATCCGCTGCGCCGCGACACGGCGCCGCGCGGCGACTTCGCCGACGCGGGGCAGCCGTTCCCGTTCCGCCGCGTCGAGGGCGAGGGCATCTTCGAGATCACCGTTGGCCCCGTGCACGCGGGCATCATCGAGCCCGGCCACTTCCGCTTCAGCGTCGAGGGCGAGACCATCGTGAATCTCGAGACGCGCCTCGGCTTCGTCCACAAGGGCACCGAGAAGCTCTTCGAGACGCTGCCGTTCGCCCGCACGCCCGAGCTCGCCGAGCGCGTCTCGGGCGACACGAGCGCCGGCCACGCGCTCGCCTACTGCCAGGCGCTCGAGGCGCTCGCGGGCTGCGACGTCCCGCCGCGCGCCCGCTGGCTCCGCGTCG
>WNFH01001758.1_pt1 | contig 17913 bp, 15 predicted proteins | sample 5400411 | NCBI WGS metagenome assembly WNFH01 (sample SAMN13153347, study PRJNA577476) | soil metagenome | isolation source: 200 cm saprolite under Douglas fir tree site 2 hole 3 | place: USA:California | collected 2015-04-18
AGGTGGTCCGGCCCCGAGCAGCACCGGAAGCCGTTCCAGAAGTCGGCCGGCCCGGTGAAGCCGCCGCGCCAGGTGCCGCCGTACTTGCCGACCTCGCGCAGCGGCTTGATCACGACGGGATCCTGTCCGACGCGCTCCGCCACCGGCGGCAGCTTTCCGGCCTTGACCAGCTCGGCCAGCTGCGGCGCTTCCTTGAGACTCTTGGGGAGCTTCGCGGCGTCGGTGACGACTTCCGGACCTTCCAGCTTGCCGATCAAGGCGCTCTTGCTGGCGTTTTGCGCCAGTGCCGCCACGGCGACGACAGCGCTGAGCGCCCCGACCGTGAGCGCGACCGTGAGTCGGGATCGAAGCGTGCGTTTCCGCGGCATGCGCCTGAGCTCGGTCATGAGGGTTCCCCTTTCCCGCTGAGTCGGGGCTGATTATCGTGATATTCCAGCGGCAAGTCCAGGCTCCTCCCGTGACGCATTCCCCTTGCGATGGGCCGCTCGGCGCGGTACCTTTTGCCCGGCCCAATCGAGGGGCCGACGGTCCGCGTGAAGGGCTCAGCCCGCTCCAGCGTTGCATTCGACACAACATAACCTGACTTCCTGCCCGAGATTCGCGGACGCCGGGCACACCGCAGGGCTGCGCCCTGCGAGGGAAGGAAGGTTCTCCATGTCACGACAGCTTCCCGCTCGCGCGAATCTCGAGCATCTCCGGAACGAAGCCAAGCAGCGCCTCAAGGGAATGCGAACCCAGGATGCCGCGGCCAGGCTGAGCGACGCCCAGCTGGTCATCGCCCGCGAGTACGGTTTCGCCAGCTGGCGGCACCTCAAGGCCACCGTCGACGCGCGCGACCGCGACCGGGTCTTCGCGGCCGCGCGCGACGGCGATCTGGACACGGTCCGTCGAGCGCTCGAGGGCGGCTTCAACCCAGGGACGACCGACAAGGCCGGTCGCACCCTTCATCAAGTCGCCAAGACCCTCGCCCACGCGCCGATCGAGCTGCTCTTGCGCGAGTATCAGGAGCGCGACGAGCGGCACGACGATGTGAAGCTCGCCGTCAAGGCCATCCAGACCGTGGCGGCCGAAGGGCGCGCCGACGATCTGCGGCGTCTACTCGACGCGCACCCCGATCTGCTCGATGCTCGCGGCGTCGATTTCCACAAGCAGACCGCGCTGCACAAGGCCGCGTGGGACAACCGGATCGAGTGCGTCCGCCTGTTGCTGGAGCGCGGCGCGGACGTGGGCATCCGCGACTACGGCGACAACGCCTACGCCCTGCACTTCGCCGCCGAGGCCGCCCATATCCAGATCGTCGAGATACTCGTCGAGGCCGGCTCCGACGTGAGCGGCGAAGGCGACGACCATCACGTCAATGTCCTCGGGTGGGCGACGTGTCGCGGGCGCGTGCGCGAAGACATCGCCGAGTATCTGCTGCGCAGGGGCGCGAAGCTGAACATTGCGCTCAACCGCGCCGACGACGTGCGCCGCTTCGTCCGGAACGACCCCTCGATCTTGACGGCGCGCATGAGCCGCAACGAGCATCAGCGCGCTCCGCTGCATCACGCGGCGGGGGTGAATCGGCCTTCAATGGTCCGCCTGCTGATCGATCTGGGCGCGCGTGTCGACGCCACCGACGAAACCGGAGGGACGCCGCTCACCGTCGCCGTCCGCGAGGCCGCCGATCCCGGCATCATCGCGATGCTGGAGCAGGCCGGGGCGACGCTCGATCTGCTCTCGGCCGTGACCCTCAAGCGCTACGACCTCGCGGCGCGCATGCTGCAGGACGATCCCGCGCGGATCGGTCCCGACGGCCGCGACACGATCGCCCTGCACTTGCTCGTCGCGAAAAAGAACGCCGACGCCGTGCGGTGGCTCATCGATCGCGGCGTCGACGTGAACGCCAAGCGCGTGCTCTGGGACTGCAATCACACCGCCTTGCACGTCACCACGGAATTGGAAGGCGGCGCCATCGAGCTCACGCGAATGCTCCTGGACGCCGGCGCCGACCCCAACATCCGCGACGAGAAGTACCACGCCACCGTCCTCGGCTGGGCCGAGTATTGCGGGCAACCGCAGATCGCCGACCTGCTGCGACAGCGCGGCGCTGCGACGTGATAGTCTTTCGCGGCGCCGGGCCGCCGGCCGGCCCGATCGCGGAGGACCTGAGTGTGAATACGGACCACGCCCCGGGGATGGCCGTCCACCGGAGCGGCAGTGGACCGGACGTCGTCCTCTTTCACGGGGGCATGGGATCGTGGAAGCACTGGATTCGAAACATCGAGCCCCTCGCGACACGCTTCACCGTGCACGCGCTCGATCATCCGTCGTACGGCGCCTCGGCGCCGGTCGCGCGCGAGACGACCGGCGCCGCGTATCTGGACCTCGTGCACGGCCTGTTCCTCGAAATGTTCCCGGGCGCTGCGACGCTGCGGTTCGCGGGGTTCTCCTTCGGCGGCGCCATCGCCGCGAACCTTGCCCGGCGGCTCGCCCCGCGAGTGACGCACGTGTGCCTGATCTCGCCCGGCGGCTTCCCGGCGCGCCGCTTCGGCGACCGGCCGACCCGGAGCTACAGGGAGGCCGGGGACGACGAGCGGCTCTTCCGCGAGATCTGCCGCCACAACCTGCTCATCAACATGCTCAGCGATCCGGTCAGCGTCACCGAGGAGACCCTGGACATCCAGGCCGACTGTGTCCGTCGAACCCGCTTCAACAGCCGCAAGGTGAGCGGCGGCGGGACGCTCCTGGTCGACCTCGCGCACCTGAGGGGAGGTGAAGTCGCAGCCCCTCTCACCTGTCGGGTCCGGCTGCTCTGGGGTGAGCGCGACGACTCCCCGTTCCGGCCGGCAAATCTGCTGATCGGCGAAATCCGCGAGGCCGTCGGCACCCTCGATGTGCACCGGATTCCCGGGGCCGGCCACTGGTCCGCGTACGAGAACGCCCCCGAGGTCAATCGCCTGATGCTGGAATTCTTCTCGAGCTAAGCTTCGGGCTGGCGCGCGATGAGCTCCTCCACGCCGTGAAGATGCGGACGGCCGTCCCGATCACACGTGATCGTTCCGTGGCCGTTCCACCAGACCCGCCAGTCAGCGTAGACGCGACCCAGCTCACCGGCGGTGAAGTAGTCGATGCGCTCGTTCTGCTCGACATAGATTGTCCGATCGGTGAAGACGAGATGCGCGTGAACGCCGATCGGACTCGTGGCGGCCTTCACCCGAGCCAGGAGTCCGGGCCGCAGCCGACGCGGTACGTAGTGGATCGCCCCGCACGAGTACACGAAATCGAACTGGCCTTTGGGCAGATATCGCGCCGCATCGCCATGCACCCAGCGCACCTCGACGCCGGCGAGCCGCGCGAGGCGCTCGGCCTTGCGGAGGCCGGCGGCCGAGACATCCACGGCGGTCACGTCACACCCGCAGCTGGCGAAAAAGACGCTGTCGCGCCCTTCCCCGCAGCCGAGCTCGAGCACCCGGGCGCCGGGCACGAGCAACGAGCGCAGCATCCGCGCGAACGCGGAGGGGGCCGTACCCAGGACGTATTCGTCCGGCCGCCGCGCATATTCGAGCGCCCACGGGCTCCGCGTCGTCACTTCAGCCGTCAGCGTGCTCTCGCGACCACCCGCAGATCGACGGCCTCGTCGACCAGCGTCGCGGGATCGACCGCCTGGCGGTTGCGGATCAAATTCACGGCCGCCTTCAGCTCACCATCCACCTTGGGGTCCTCCGGATCGCCACCACGGTTGAGGCCGACCACCGCGTGGACGATCCCCTCCTTGAGGTAGAAGCCCAGAAACTTGCGGCTCTCGGGCCGCCCCCGGAAGACGAGGCGGTCCCAGCCGGACGCGAAACCGACGTACTCGATCGAGTGCTCGTACTGATCCGACCAGAAGGAATGGATGTAATCGTAGGGCTGCTCTCCGCCGAGCAATGACCGGGCCGCGGCACGTCCCTGCTGGTAGCCGTTGTTCCAGTGCTCGACGCGCAGGCGGCCGAAGATCGGATGCAAGTGATTCGTCACATCGCCCGCCGCGAACACGTCCGGCAGCGATGTCCGGCAGCGCGCGTCCACGAGCACGCCGTTGTCGACTTGGGCCCCCGCCGCTGCCAGCAGCTCCGTGTTGGGCACGATCCCGATTCCGGCCACCACCATATCGCACTCGAGGACTCGCCCCTTCCTGGTGCGCACCCGTTCGACACGGCCGGAGCCTTCGAACGCTTCCACGGAATCTTCCGCGAGCAGCTCCACGCCCTGCTCGCGATGGATGCTCGCGAGGACCTGCCCGACCTCTTCGCCGAGCACGCGGGCCAAGGGCACGCGGGAGCCCTCGACCGCGGCCACCTCGACCCCGAGCTGGCGCAATGAGGCCGACACCTCGGAGCCGATGAAGCCGAACCCCATCACGACCGCGCGGCGTCCTCGCCGGATGACGGCGCGGATCCGGTCACAATCCTCGACGGTGCGGAGCTGGAAGACACCCCCCAGACTCGCACCGGGGACTGACAGCGTTCGGTTGCGCCCACCCGTAGCCACCAGAAGCTGGTCGTAAGCGACTCGCTCGCCGCCCTCCAGCTCCACGAGCTTCTGCGTAGCGTCGATCGCCGTCGCCCGCACCCCGAGCGTGAGCTCGATGCTCTGCTCGGTGTAATACCCGGCGGGTTTGACCAGCTGCGCCTCGAAGCTTTCCTGCCCACGAAGATAGCCCTTCGACAGCGGCGGGCGGTTGTAGGGCAGCTGGGGCTCGGCACCGATCAGGCGGATGTCGCCGTCAAAACCCTCGTCGCGCAAGGTTACCGCCGCCGTGGCCCCAGCCACCGAGGCGCCAATAATCACGATACGCTGTCGCGGCATTCGTCGCTCCTCCGCTCGATGCACTGTTCCCAGCCGGAGTTTACCCTGGCTTCGCGTCCACTGCCGCTCGGCCTCGCCGCCATCGACCGATCCGTCCGCCGCCGGCCACGTCCTGATATAGTGAAGACGACGTGACGAACCGATCGATCTTCTACGGCTGGTGGGTCGTCGCGGCGTTCTCCGTCATGACGTTCATGTCGACGGGAGTCCGCCATGCGGTCGGGCCGTTCCTCAAGCCGATCGTGGCCGACCTCGGCCTCGATCGCGCGAGCTTCTCTGCCGTGATCGCGCTCAGCCTCTTCCTCTACGGCGTCTTCATGCCGATCGCCGGCATGGCGCTCGACCGCTTCAGCGTGCGCGTCGTCACCTCGGTCGGCACCGTGCTGCTGGTCATCTCGCTCGTGCTGACCGCGCTGGTGCGCAATGTCTGGGAGTTCGCGGCCGTCTACGGGGTGCTCGTGCCGCTCGGACTCGCGGGCACCGGGCCCGTGATCGCCTCCGGCGTGGTCGCTCGGTGGTTCAGCAAGCGCCGCGGCACCGCGCTCTCGGTGCTCGGCAGCGCGTCGATGACCGGGATGAGCCTGCTCGTTCCCGCCGTGACCTGGCTCATCCTCACGACCGGGTGGCGCACCACGTACGTATTGATCGCGGGCGGGATCCTGGCCCTCTCGCTGCCCCTGTGCCTGTGGGTCGTGCGAGACTCTCCCGAGTCGATCGGGCTCCGTGCCGACGGCGCCGCCGTGAAACCTGGGACCACCGCGGCCCCGATCGAGCGGGTCACCGGGCGCGAGGCGTTGCAGACCCTGGCGTTCTGGCAGCTCGCAGGGTCGTTTTTCACCTGTGGCTTCTCGATGAGCCTGCTCTCCGCACACGGAATCCCCATGCTCACCGATCACGGCTACTCGCCCATGTTCGCATCGTGGGCGCTGGGCGTGCTCGGCGGCTCGGCCATCGGGTTCACGGTGATGCTCGGCGCGCTGTCCGACCGTTTGGGTCGCCGGCCCGTGCTCGCCGCCATCTATGCCGGTCGGGTCTTCATCTTTGCCGGCTTCTTCCTCATCCGCGACAATCCCGTCGCGATCCTCACGGTGGCCATCCTCGGCGGCATCACGATGGCGGGAACGGGCTCGATGACCTCGGCGCTGACCGCCGACATCTACGGACGCTTCTCCGTCAGCTCGGTCTTCGGCCTGATCTTCCTCGTGCACCAGACAGGCTCCGCCATCGGCTCCGCGCTCGCCGGTCTGCTGTTCGAGACCACGGGCGGTTACGGCGCGGCATTCGCGGTGGCGTGCTGCTTCCTCGTGGGCGCATCGATCGTGGCGCTCAACATCGACAAGGGGGCGCGGCGGATCTGGCGCGCCGCCACCGCCTCGGCGACGAACTGACAGCGACAAGGAGGGCTCATGCTCAATCCAGGAGACAAAGCGCCCGATTTCGTCGGTCGCGATCACACCGGCAAGACCGTGAAGCTCTCGGACTTCAAAGGTAAGCCGGTGGTGCTCTGGTTCTTCCCCAAGGCCGACACCCCGGGCTGAACGGCCGAGGGTTGCGGGTTCCGCGACCTGAAAGCCGACTATGACCGGAAGGGCGCCGTGATCATCGGCGTGTCCTTCGACACCCCGGCCGACAACAAGAAGTTCGCCGAGAAGAACAGCTTCACCTTTCCCTTGATCTGCGATACCGACCGGACGATCGGCACCGCCTACGGCGCCAACGTCGATCCCCAAAAGGGCGCGCAGCGCGTCGGCGTGGTGATCGACCGGGACGGCAAGATCAAGGAGTGGCACGAGCGCGTCGACGCCCGCGCCTGGCCGGCCGCGGTCGTCGGGACCCTCTAGTTTCCCGTCGCAGAACTCACGTTAAGACTTCGCCTCAGGCGGAGGCGACGGGCGGGTTCGGTAGGGGGCGGCGGGACCACGCGGCCCGCGCTCGCCGCCACCCGTCGCCAAATCTAGAATCTAGCCGCTCCCGGGACGCCGGGGATCGGGGCGATTTCGGGCCCCCAGCCCTCAAGAGGGACAGAGGCGCGCCACGGCTTCGCCGGGGCGTGCCGAACGCTGGGGGGTTTGGGGGGCCATTTCGGGGCCCCCCATCTCGGTCACTCGCCGCGGGCGGGCGCGCGACGCCAGGCGCGACGCAATCGATGGCGCCAGGCCCGGCGCTCACCCTGTCGGACGAGACGGCGCCACGGCGCCAGCGACGGTGTCGACAGCCGGAGCGCCCGGGCGGCGTCCTCGAAGAGCGAATAGGCGACCGGCGTCACCAGCAGCGTGAGCAGCAGGCAAAGCGTCTGACCGCCGATGACGACGACGGCGATGGCGCGGCGCTCCTCGGAGCCCGGCCCGGTGCCCACCCACAAGGGAAGCATGCCTGCCACCAAGGCCAGCGTGGTCATCAAGATCGGGCGGAGTCGGTCGCGGTTGCCCTGCATGATGGCGGCCGCGCGATCCATGCCGTGGGCGCGCAGATTGTTCATGTGGTCGATCTGTAAGATCGCGTTCTTCTTGACGACGCCGAACAGCACCAGGATGCCGAGCGCGGAATAGAGGTTGAGCGTGTTGCCCGTGTACCACAGCGAGAACAGCGCGAACGGCACCGAGAGCGGCAGCGACAGCAAGATCGTCAGCGGATGGATCAGGCTCTCGAACTGCGAGGCCAGGATCATGTACATGAAGACCACGGAGAGCAGGAAGACCCACAGGAACTCGGTGAAGGTCTTTTCCATCTCCCTGGCTTTGCCGGTGACGAACGTCTGGTAGGCCGCCGGCATGTTCAATCCGGCCGCCGCCTTCTTCAGCGCCTCGATGCGATCGGCCTGACCGTAGCCGGGCGCGATGCCGGCCCGCAGCCGGGTCTCGCGCTGCCGGTCGGTGCGGTCGATGCGCGAGGCGGTGGCCGTCCGCTCGATCTTCACGACGTTGTCGAGCCGGACGAGACCGCCGCCCGGCGCCAGGTTGACCTGGGCCGGCGCTCCCGTCGCCGCATTGGTCGAGGTCGTGTCGCGGGAGACGTACAGCCGCGAGATCGTGCTCAGGTTGCCGCGGAACTCGGGCATCAGGCGGATCTGCACGTCGTAGTCGTCGTTGACGACGGGGTCGTGGAAGCGCGAGACCTGGTCGTCGCCGCCGACCATGAGGCGCAGTGCGGTGGCGATCTGCTGGGTGTCCACGCGCAGGTCGGCCGCCCGCTGGCGGTCGATCGCGACCCGGAGCTCCGGCTTGTCGAGCCTGAGCGTGGTATCTACGTCCACGATCCCGCCCAGCTCGCGCGCCTTCAGCTTGAGGGTCTCGCCGTACTCGGCGAGCTTCTCCAGCTCGGGCCCGCGCAGCGCCAGATCGACCTCGAAGGTGCCACCGCCGATGTTGAAGCCGGCGATGTTGCGGACCTGCGTGCGCATGTCGCTGAATTTGCGAAAGCGCTGCCGGAGGGCCATCATCACTTCGCGCTGCTTGTAGTTGCCCCGGAACGCTTCCAGCGGCCGGCCGTGGATGAGCCCGTTCCAGACACGCGCGGGCGTCAGCGTGCGCTCCTCGTGCGACACCGTGCGCACGTACATGTAGCCCTGGCTCACCTTGCTCAGGAAGTTGCCCCCGGCCGACGCCAGCGTCAGCGCCACGCCCTTCGTCTCGCGAGCCTCCTTGGCCAGCGCCTGCATGGCCTCGTCCATGGCGGCCAAGCTCATGTTCTCGGGGCCGAAGACCAGCACCTCGAACTCCGATTCGTCGACGTCGCTCGGGATGTACTCCTGCTTGACCTGGCGGTAGATCGGTACCGCCGAGATCAGAGTGACCGCGCTGATGACGACGATGACCCAGCGGTGGCGCATCGCCACTGCCAGGCTCCAGGTGTAGCCGCGGTCGAGCCAGGCGTAGAAGCCGCCGCGCGAGCCGGCGTGCGCGCCCTCGGCGGCGTGGCCGCTGGCGGCATCCTCCGCCCGCAGCAGGCGGGCGCACATCATCGGCGTCAGCGAGAACGACACCAGCAGGCTGACCAGGACCGACACGGCCGCGGTGAGCCCGAACTGGTAGAGGAAGCGCCCGGAGATGGAGGACATGAACGAGACCGGCACGAAGATGACGACCAGCGAGAACGTGGTGGCCATGACCGCCAGCCCGATGTCGGCGGTCGCCTCGCGGGCGGCCTCGAACGGCCGCATCTTCTTCTCTTCGACGAAGCGGAACACGTTCTCGAGGACGACGATGGCGTCGTCGATGACGATGCCGACCATCAGCACCAGGGCCAGCATCGTCACGCTGTTGAGCGTGAAGTTCAGCGCCCACATCATCCCGAACGCCGAGACGACCGAGGTCGGGATGGCCACCGCGGCGATGAACGTCGAGCGCCACGAGCGCATGAACGCCAGCACCACCAGCGAGGCCAGGATGGAGCCGAGCACGAGGTGCAGGTTGATCTCGTGGAGAGCCGCGTAGATGTAGCGTGACTGGTCGCGGATCACCTCCAGCTTGACGTCGGGCGGGACCTGATCGCGCAGGCGCGCCAGCTTCGCCTTCACGCCCTCGATCACCGCCACCGTGTTCTCGCCCGACTGCCGGCGCACCTCCATGATGACCGTGGGCACGCCGTCGAGGCGGGCGGCGGACCGCTGCTCCTTGGTCCCGTCCTCCGCGTAGCCGATGTCGCTCACGCGCACCGGTACGCCGTTGAGGGTGGCCACCACGAGATCGTTGAAGGCTCGGGGCTCGGCGATGCGACCCATCGTCCGCAGCGACGCTTCGTTGAGCCCGGCGGTCACGTTGCCTCCGGGCAGGTCGGCGTTCTGGCGAACGACGGCATCGCGCACGTTGGTGATCGGGATCTGGTAGGCGGCCAGTCGGTCGGGGTCGACCCACACGTTGACGGCGCGAGGCAGGCCGCCGACGATCCGCACCTCGCCGACGCCGGCCGAGCGCTCGAGTTGGGGGCGCGCGACCTTGTCGGCGATCTCGGTCAGCTCGCGGAGCGACCGCTCGCCGGACAGCGCGATGGTGACCACCGGCGCCTGGTCATTGTCGAATTTCGAGACGACCGGCGGCAAAATCTCGCGGGGCAGGTTGCGAATGGCGATGGCGACCTTGTCACGCACGTCCTGGGCAGCCACGTCGATCTGGCGGTTCAGATTGAAGGTGACGATGACGATCGCGGCGCCGGGCCCGCAGATCGAGCGCAACTCGTTGATCCCCTGGATCGTGTTGATCTGCTCCTCGAGCTTCTGCGCAACCTGGGTCTCGACCTCCTCGCTGGAGGCGCCCGGGAGCTCGACGCGCACGTTGACGGTGGGCAGGTCGACGGCCGGGAAGCGGTCGACGCCCAGCCGGAACCAGCTGGCCGCCCCCACAACCACGAAGGCCATGACCAGCATGGTGGCGAACACCGGACGCTTGATGCAGACCTCGGCGAGCTTCTGCATGGCGGCCTAGGGGGTCACCGTGACGGGCTGGCCGCCGGTGAGGTTGCCCGGACGGGCCACCACGGCGTCGCCGCGCTTGAGGCCGTCGAGGATTTCGACGTCCTCGCCGAGGCGGCGACCGGTGGTCACCCGCACCTCGGCCGTCTTGCCCTGGCGGACGACCAGCACTTTCTCGACGCCCGCGAAGACGATGATCGCGCTGGCGGGAACGGTCACCACCGGCTGGCTGACCTCGGTCATGATCTCGACCCGCGCGAAGGAGCCGGGCCGCAGGAATCCGCGGTCGTTCGGCACTTCCGCTTCCACGAGCAGCGTACGGTTCTGCTCCTGCACGACCGGCGAGAGGCGAACCACGCGGCCCCGATAGACAGTCGGATCGCCTTCCACGGTCAACGTCACCGCGTGTCCGGCCCGTACACCAGCGCCCTCGCGCTCGGGGACGAGGACGCGCAGGCGCAGCGGGTGCACGCGCACCAGCGTCGCGATCGGCGTGCCCGCCGTCAGATACTCGCCTACCGACGCCTGCTTGAGGCTCACGGCGCCGTCGAGCGGCGACAGGATCAGGGTGTCGGCCAGTTGCTGGCGCGCCAGGTCCAGCTCGGAACGCCGCTGCGCGATGATCGCCTGCCGGTTGCGAACCTCCTCCAGCGCGTCCTGGTACCGCGCCTCGGCCACCTGCAGGCTGGCCTCGACGGAGTCGAGCTGCGCGCGGGCGATCAGCTCCATCTCCATGAGCTTGACGCTGCGATCGCGCGTGAGCCGCGCGTCGTCCAGCATCGCCCGGGCCTGGCGCACGATCGCGGTCTTTTCCGGATCGACGCGCTCGTCAGAGCCCGCCGGCGCGAGCCCCAGCCGGACGCGCGCCTGCTGGAGCGCGGCCTCGGCTTGATCCACGCGCAGCTTGAAGTCGCTCTGATCGAGCTTGCCGACCGCCTGACCCCGCCGCACGCGGGTGCCGAGGTCGACGGTGATCTCGGCGAGCCGCCCGGCGACCTTGGTGCCGAGCACGACCTGCTCGTCGGCCGCGAGAGTCCCGGTCGCCGATACCGTCCGCGCCACCGTCCGCTCAGCGGCCGGCGTCACTCGCACCTCGCGTGGCGGCGGAGCCGAAGCCTTGCTTTTTGGCTCCTCGGCGCCGACCGCGGGCCCACCCTGACAACCGCTGAGCAGGAGGCCGAGAGCGATCACGATGGCGGTCAGCGCGGGGACGGACATTCTGCTGATCATACCTCACAAACCTTCCAGAAACTCCGCGCGGTCATCCTTCTTGTCAAAGACGCGCTCGTCGTGTAAAGGGTAGCCCGTCACGGTACCGACTCGTCCAGGAGCCAGCAGAGGACTGAGGAGAGAAACATGCCGACGGTTGGAAAGGGAAAATACACGTACGAGCTCATCGAGAACTGGGCGGCGCTTCCACCGGGAGAAGCGTTCGGCAACGTGAGCGCGGTCGCGACCGACTCGCAAGATCGGGTCTATGTGTTCCAGCGCAAGGACCCGCCGGTGATGGTCTTCGACCGCAACGGGACCTACCTGCGCTGCTGGGGCATCGGCGCCTTCGCCAATCCACACGGCATCTACATCGCCGACGATGTCGTGTATCTGACCGACCGCGAAGATTCCGTGTGTCTCACCTACACCCTGGACGGTAGACTCCTTCAGATTTTGGGCCACCGCGGCGTCCACTCGGACACCGGCTGTGACAAGCCCGGCGACCTCGTCCCCCGCGCGGCGGGGCCCTTCAACTATCCGACGGAGATGGTCCCCGCCCCCTCGGGAGACCTCTACGTGACGGACGGCTACCGCAACGCCCGGGTGCACCGCTTCGCCGCCGATGGCGATCTACGCATGTCGTGGGGCCAGGGAGGCAAGACCGCGCCAAGCCACTTCCACTTGCCTCACAGCCTCATCGTGGATCAGGACAGCCGGGTCTACGTCTGCGACCGGGAGAACAATCGCATCCAGGTCTTCTCCGCCGATGGGCAGTTCATCACGATGTGGAGCGATCTGCGCCGGCCGCTCGACATTTCCATGGACCGAGACGGCATCCTCTATATCAGCGAAGGCGGCGTGGACGGGCTGTCGCCGCGGATCAGCCTCATGGACAAGCAGGGCAACGTGGTCGCCCGGTGGGACTCGCTGTCGGCCCACGGGAGCTGGGTGGATGGCCGCGGCGACATCTACCTGGCGCTGGGATCGCGAAAGCGCGTGGACAAGTACGTGCGTCAGAGCTGAGCCGGCGCCACGGGGGCCATCGCCGGCGCGACCTCGTCCGCGAACAGCCGCATCGATCGCAGCGCCGGTCGCGAGGTATTCCTCGAAGGGGCGCGGCCGCATTCAGCAGTAGGGCAGCACGCGCTCGCCGAAGAGCCTGATCGCGTCCATGATCTTCTCGTGCGGCGGCCCGCCGGAGTGGGCGTGGCGCAGGCGGAGCAGGAAGGTGTCGGCGCCCGTGGCCTTCTGCCAGCGCTGGAATTCCCGCACGCACGTCTCGGGGTCGCCGAGAATCAGGCGATCGGGCGCGAGATTTTCCAGCGTGAACGGCGTGTCGGCGGGCATGCTGCGGAACTCCGCCAGCCGGTGCTCCCAGTAGTAGCGATACGCCGCCATGACGTGCGGGCCGTACACCGCTTCGGCCTCGGCCCGCGTCCGCGCCACCCACGCGTCGCGCATCTGAACGACCTCGGGCCTGCGCCCGGCCTTGCGGGCCGCATCCTTATATATGTCGGCCAGCGCTGTCGCGCCTTCCAAACTCGTGCTGGGCGTGCCCACGAAGCCGTCGGCGAGCCGACCGGCCCGGCGCGCGGCCGCCGGCACGCTGGCGCCGAACCAGAGCGGCGGTCCAGGTGTCTGGAAGGGCCGCGGTGTGATCTGCACGTCCTCGAGCGTGTAATGCTTGCCTCGGAATGAAAACCGCTCCCCCGCCCAGCACAGGCGTAGGATCTCGACGCTCTCCTCGAAGAGCGCCAGGCGGTGTTCCATCGGCACGGCGAAAGCGCGGAAGTCGGCGGCCTGATAGCCGATGCCGACCCCGAGGACGACGCGCCCCTTGGAAACAAGATCCAGCGTGATCGCGTCCTCGGCCACGCGAACCGGATGGTGGAGCGGCAACAGAATGACCGAGGTGCCGACGCGGAGACGCTGCGTGCGGGCGGCCACGGCGGTCGCGACGATGAGCGGCGAGGGCAGGAATCCGTCGCCGTCTTGATGGTGCTCACCGAAAAAGCACGAGTCGAAGCCGTTCGCCTCGGCGAGCTGAGCTTCGGCGATGACTTCGTCGATGCAGCGATCGAGGTGCTCGCCGCGTGGCGGACTGGCGATCGAGCTGTAGAGACCGAATTTCATGGGGCGACCGCCCGCAGCGCCCTGAGATACGCGTCTTTGTCGGGCTCGTTGAAGACCAGCCGGATCTCCTGCACGCCGGCGTCGAAGAAGCGCTGCATCTGATCGCGGCACTGCTTCGGCGTGCCGAGGATGGTCACGGCGTCGACCATCTCGTCGGTGACCAGCGCCGCCGCCCGGTCGCGCTCGCGCGCCTGGAACGCCTCGCGCACGCGGTCGGCCTCGGCGCCGAAGCCGATGCGGCGCATGTACTCGTGATAGAACACGCCCATGCCGCCGATGTAGAAGGCGATGTGCGGGCGCTCGCGATCGCGGGCGGCCGCGACGTCATCCGTGACGTAGATCGACACCTGCGGTGAGATGGCGATGTCGCGCAGCGTCCGGCCGGTAGCTTCCGCACCAGCCTTCAGCTCGACCACCGCCGCCGCCATCCGCGAGGGCGCCAGGAAGATCGGTAGCCACCCGTCGGCCAGCTCGCCCGTGAGCCGCAGGCTCGGCGGGCTCAGCGCCGCGATGTAGATGGGCAGGCTGGCCCGGTACGGCGCGAACCGGAGCTGGAAGCGCTTGGTGTGGAAGAACTCGCCGTCGTGATCGAGCCGCTCGCCGCGCGCGGCCTTGCGGATGATGTCGACGTACTCGCGCATGCGCGTCAGGGGCTTGGCGAACTTCTCGCCGTGGAAGTCCTCGATCACGAGCCGTCCGCTGGTGCCGAGGCCGAGGAAGAACCGCCCCTGGGTCATGCGGTCCATGTTCAGCGCCGTCATGGCCAGGTTGGCCGGCGAGCGCGCGAAGACCGGCACGATGCTCGTGCCGATGCGGATGCGCGAGGTCACGGCCGCGAGCTGCGCCAGCGAGGTCAGCGCGTCCTCGCCCCACGACTCTCCCATGGTGATGCAGCTGTAGCCGAGCTCTTCGGCCAGCACGGCGGCGTCGCGCATCTCCCGCCACGACATGCCCGGCACGTGCATGCCCATGAGGCCCACGTCGCCCATTGCCGCCGAGTCTACCAGTTTCGGAGTAGCATGGTGCGCGCCGAAGCCCGATCCGTGCGGGAGGTATTGGCGATGCTCGATATTCCGTTCCGCTCCGCCAAGCAGCTCGCCGCTGATATCAGAAGAAAGAAGATCGGCTGTCTCGAGCTGCTCGATCTCTATCTGGCGCGCATCGAGAAGTATGACGGCGCGCTCAACGCCGTCGTCGTCCGCGACTTCGACCGTGCCCGCTCGCGCGCCCGCGCGGCCGATCGTGCGCTGTCCAAGCGTGACGTGTCTTGCTGGGCGCCGGCGTCGTGCTCTTCGGCAAGACGAACGTGCCGCTCTATCTCGCCGACTGGCAGAGCTTCAACGCGATCTACGGCACGACGAACAATCCGTGGGACGTCGCCCGCGCGCCGGGCGGATCGTCGGGCGGCGCCGCGGCGGCTCTCGCGGCCGGGCTCACGGGGCTGGAGGCCGGCAGCGACATCGGCTCGTCGATCCGCAACCCGGCGCACTTCTGCGGTGTCTACGGCCACAAGCCGACCTGGGGCATCGTGCCGCGCACCGGCCAGGCGCTCCCGTGGCAGACGGCGCCGGTCGACATCGACGTCGTGGGGCCGCTGGCGCGCAGCGCTGACGATCTCGCCATCGCGCTGTCGGCCATGGCCGGGCCGGACGAGATCGAGGCGGCGGGGTGGCAATTACACCTGCCGCCCCCTCGGCAGAAGCGTCTGCGCGACTTCAAGGTGGCTCTGATGCTCGACGCACCGGAGATTGCCGTGGATCGCACAGTGCAGGATCGGCTTCAGGCGCTGGCCGACTTCCTGGGTCGGCAGAAGGCGAAGGTCGACGCTCGCGCGCGCCCGGCCATCGACACCAGCGAGGCGTTCAGCGTCTACGTCAAGCTCCTGCGCGCGGCCACGTCGGACCGCCAGAGCGACGCGGACTTCGACAAGAACGTGGGGATCGCGCGGGGGCTTTCGCCAGGCGATGAGAGCTACTACGCGCGCGCCACGCGCGCCGCCGTGCTGTCCCACCGCGACTGGCTGGCCGCGAACGAGGCGCGCCACCGCATGCGGCTCGCGTGGGCCGAGTTTTTCACGCGCTACGATCTGCTGCTCTGCCCCGTCGCCGGCACCGCGGATTTTCCCCACGACCAGAAAGGTGAGCGCTACGATCGCACGCTGACGGTCAACGGCAAGCGAGTGCCGGTGACCGACCATCTGTTCTGGGCCGGCTACACCGGGGCGTCGTATCTCCCGTCGACCGCCGCCCCGTGCGGGTTCACGCCAGATGGGCTCCCGGTCGGCGTGCAGATCGTCGGACCGCAGTACGGGGATCTGACGTGCCTCGCGTTCGCGCGGCTGCTCGAGCGCGAGTTTCAGGCGTTCGTGCCGCCGCCCGGCTACGCATGACGACCGCGATACGCGTCCACCGGCTCCGTCCGCGGTTTGCGCCGGTACGGACCGAGATGCGATCATGTCCGTACGGAGGCCCCACATGCGAAAGAAGCTCACACGGACGGGAAACAGTCTGGCCCTCGTCCTCGACAAGCGCCTCCTGGATCGCGTGGGGATCGACGCCGATACTCCCCTCGACGTCTCGACCAACGGCCAGGTGATCGTCGTGTCGCCGGTGCGCGCCCGCCGGCGCACCGCCAAGCTCAAGACGATCGTGAGCGAGGCCCACAGTCGCTACGCCGGAGTGTTCCGGCGGCTCGCGGAGTAGTGCACGTCGAGTTCCTCACGCTCGACGAGGTCCTCTCCCTGCACGCTGACCAGATTGCGCGCTACGGGGGCTCGGCGTTGGTCCGCGACGTGGGACTTCTCGAGTCGGCCCTGGCGATGCCCGCGGCGACCCTTGGCGGCGAGCTCCTGCACGCGAGCCTGGACGAGCAAGCGGCCGCTTACCTCTTCCACCTCGTGAAGAATCACCCGTTCGTCGACGGCAACAAGCGCACGGCGCTCGTGGCGATGCTGGCGTTCCTGGGTCTCAACGGCCGGCGGCTCGAGGCGCCCGACGACGACCTGATCGAGCTCGTCCTCGGCGTGGCCGAGGGGCGGATCACCAAGGCCGAGATCGCCGTATTCGTGCAACGCCACGGTGTCCCGCGAGGGATCGGCAGGCGGCGAAAGCGGAGAGGAGGACCGCGGTCGCCCTAGCCGGCGAGGGGCGGGCGCCGTCGATAGAATCCGGTCGCCTGCTCGAAGGCGTGCGCGAGCTGGAGCACGCTCCACTCGCACTGGTGACGCCCGACGATCTGCAGGCCCACCGGCAGGCCGTCGTCCGTGAAGCCGGCGGGGACCGAGATGGCCGGCAGCCCCGTCACCGTGATGTCCGAGCAGACACGCATCCAATCAATGTACGTCGGCAGACGAACGCCGTTGATCTCGGTGACGTACGGCTGGGTGACATCGAAGGGCGGGACCTGGGCGGCCGGCAGGAGCAGAAACTCGTGGCGCTCCATGAACTCGCGCACGCGGTGATAGAGCCGTGTGCACAGCACGTCCGCCTCGCCGATGTCCCGCGCGGTCAGCTTGAGCCCCTCTTCGATATTCCAGACGACGGTGTCTTTCATCTGGTGGCGGTGTCGCGCGAGCATCGGTCCGTACCGAGTCGCGAAGTTCAACGCCCGCAGCACCTGGAAGACCTGCCGGGCCTCGGCGAAGTCCGGCTGGCCGTCCTCGACGTGGCAGCCGAGCGCGTCGAAGGTGGCGCGCTGCGCGTCGAGCGCCACTGTCACACGCCGGTCCACCGGCAGCCCTCCGAGGTCGCGGCTCCAGGCGACACGCACGCCCTTGAAGTCACGCCCGAGCGGGGCGCGGAAGCGGTCGCCCGGCTCGGCGATGGCGATCGGTGAGCGCGGGTCGGGGCCCGCCATCGTGCTCAGCATCAGGGCCACGTCCGCGACCGTGCGCGCCATGGGCCCCGGCACGTGCAGCGTCGACCACGGTGTGTCGGTCGGCCACGGCGGCACGCGGCCGGGCGCGCCACGCAGGCCAACCACGTTGCAAAAGCTCGCGGGATTGCGCAGGGAGCCGCCGGTGTCGGTGCCGTTGGCGATCGGCACCATGCCGCAGGCCAGCGCCACGGCGGAGCCCCCGCTGGAGCCGCCACACGTCTTCGTCGGGTCGTACGGGTTGAGCGTGCGCCCGAAGACCTCGTTGAACGTCTGCGAGCCGGCGCCGAACTCCGGAGTATTGGTCTTGCCGATGGTCACCGCGCCGGCCGCCCGCAGACGCTCGACGAGCAGCGCATCCTGGTCGGGGACGTGGTCCCGGTAGATCGGCGACCCGAAGGTCGTTCGGATCCCACGGGTGGGCACCAGATCTTTGTGCGCGACGGGCAGACCGAACA
>WNFH01001127.1_pt1 | contig 17907 bp, 17 predicted proteins | sample 5400411 | NCBI WGS metagenome assembly WNFH01 (sample SAMN13153347, study PRJNA577476) | soil metagenome | isolation source: 200 cm saprolite under Douglas fir tree site 2 hole 3 | place: USA:California | collected 2015-04-18
GGGGGCGCCGTGGAGCTCACCGGTCTGCAGGACGCTCAGGACCTGGACGAGCGACGACTCCACCGATTCACGCGGTCCCACGGCCGGTGAAGCCGCCGCCGCCTGCGCCACCATCAACGCCGCCGAGATCGCCAGCCCGATCCTGATCCTCATCGCCGTCCTCCTGCCATGACGCTGCCATATGGTGCCCATCGCCGTGCTTTCTTCCACATATCGTGGCAATCGGCGTGCCAGCACAGGCGGACGCATCTTTTCAAACTGTTCAACCCCTTAGGGGAACGTGGCGGGGGGCGTCAGGGGCCTGATGTGTTGGAAACGAGCCAGTCTGTCATACAGGCGGTTTGACCCGTGCCAGCCCACCGATTAGAGTCTCGGCAGGAGGGGCCGATGATCCAGCTCAAGCGACTCGGTCACGTCGCGTTGCGGGTGGCCGACGTGGAGCGGTCCAAGAAGTTCTACTCGACGGTCCTCGGCTTCGAGGTGGTGGAGGAGGACCCCGAGCATGGCGGCGTCTTCATGGCGCTCGAGGGGCTCAGCCACACGGTCGATCTCTTCCCCGCGGCGGATCCGCAGGCCGCGCCGCTCGCGACGCCGGGCGGGGTCGGCGTCCGGCACGTCGCGTTCCTGGTGGACAGCGAGCAGGCGCTCAAGGACGCCTACGTCACGCTCCAGGGGCACGGCGTGACGATCACCCGGGCCGTCGATCACGTGAGCCAGAAGAGCATCTACTTCCACGACCCCGACGGCAATCTGCTCGAGATCTACTACGAGCTGCCGCACGCCCGCGAGCTGTTCCGTCAGGGACGGGGCGATCGGGACGCGCCGCTGGCGCTCGACCGGTAGGCCGGCGGACGGGCCCGTCCAGTGATCTCCTCGCCGTTCACGCTCCTGCTCCTGCTCCTCCTGCTCGTTCTGCTCGGCGTGTTCCTGCTCCTCGTGGAGATGCGGGTCCTGGCGTACGCGTACCGCAAGGTCGGCGTCCACCCGCGGTACGCGTTCGCCGTGATGCTGCTCTCGCTCCTGGGGAGCCACGTCAACATCCCGCTCTACTCGATTCCCGTCCGGCACGTCCTGCGCCCGCACGAGTTCTCGATGTTCGGCCGGACGTATTTCGTTCCCGAGACGATCGAACAGGGCGCCACGGTCGTGGCGCTCAACGTCGGCGGCGCGCTGATTCCAATTCTGATATCGCTCTACCTGGTCCTCCGGACGCGGCTGTACGGACGCATGCTCATCGGTGTGGCCTTCGTCGCGGCGGTGGTCCACAGCCTGGCGCGGATCGTTCCCGGCATGGGCATCGTCGTCCCGATGTTCGTCCCGCCGCTCGTGGCCGCCGGGATCGCCTTGCTCCTCGCCTTTCGCAAGGCGCCGCCCGTCGCCTACGTGTCCGGGTCGATGGGCACGCTGGTCGGCGCCGACCTCCTCAACCTGGGCAGGATCGCCGACCTCGGCGCGCCGATCGTCTCGATCGGGGGCGCGGGGACGTTCGACGGGGTGTTCCTCACCGGCATCATCGCGGGACTCCTCGCATGACCGAGCCGGTGCGTGTGCACCTGCGGGTTCCGGGCACGGCGCCGGTGCCCGAGCTCACGGCGCTCATCCAGAGCATCGAAGCCGCCGGCTTCGATGGCGTCGGGATCCTCGACAGCCAGGTGCTGTGCCGCGACACGTTCGTCACCCTCGGCCAGGCCGCCGGCCGGACCTCCCGGCTGGCGCTCTTTCCGGCGGTCACCAATCCCTTCACGCGCCACGCGTCGGTGCTCGCGGGCGCGATCCAGACGGTCGAGGAGCTCGCGCCCAACCGCGTGAAGTTCGTGATCGGCACCGGCTACACGTCCGCGAGCACGATCGGGCGCAAGCCCGCCACGCTCGCCGAGATGCGCGCCTGCATCTCGTCGGTGCGAGCGCTGCTCGCCGGCGAGACCGTCGACTTCGGCGGCACGCCCGCGAGGCTCGCCTTCGCCTCGGGGCGGCGCATCCCGGTGCTGATGGCGGCGTCGGGACCGAAGGCGATCGAGCTCGCCGGGGAGATCGCCGACGGCGTGCTGCTCCTCGTGGGCTTCAACCGGGGCATCGTGGCGACGGCCCTCGCGTCCCTCGAGCGCGGGGCGCGGCGCGCCGGGCGCCGGCTCGAGGACCTCGAGATCGTCTGGGCGGTGCGGACGGGGACGGCGAGCACCGTCGAGGCGGCGCGTCGAGCGGCGCGGCCGATCGCCGTCCACTGGGGAATCCTCCGCTGGGGCGGCCGCTGGCTCGAGCCCGCCGGGCTCCGCCTCCCGAAGCTCGAAATTCCCGACGCGGTATGGAAGATCTATCCCGATCTCTCGCACGCGCACGACTGGGAGGCGGCCATCGAGGCGACGTCCTTCGTGCCGGACGAGGTCGTCGCCCAGCTCTGCGAGGCGCTGGGGCTCATCGGGACGCCCGAGGATTGCGCCGGACGGATCGCGGAGATGACCAAGCTCGGCGTGCGGAACCTCTACCTCATGCCGTTCCAGACGTTCGCGGCGCCGACGCCGGAGATCCGCGCCTTCCGCGACGTCGTGTTCCCGCGCCTCCACGCGGCGGGGCTGCGCTAGGGCGAGCAGTCTCCGTGCGATCGACCTTGACCGTGGCGCGTCACGCGGCTATCGTCCGCCGCAGAATCACATCGACGGGGGACCCGCCATGCTGATCGCCGACTCGCAGGTTCACATCTGGGGCGCCGACACGCCGAACCGTCCCTGGCCGCCGGGCCGGACGCAGGACGCCCAGAAGCCCTACCCGGTCACCAAGGACATGCTGCTCTTCGAGATGGACCTGGCCGGGGTGGGCCGCATCGTCCTCGTGCCGCCCTCGTGGGAGGGCGAGCGCAACGACCTGGCCCTCGAGGCTGCGCGCCTGCACCCAGACCGCTTCGCCGTCATGGGCCGCCTGGCGCTCGAGCGGCCCGAGAGCCGCGCGCTCCTGGCCGACTGGAAGAAGCAGCCGGGGATGCTCGGCATGCGCTTCACGTTCCACACCGAGCGGTATCGCCCCTGGCTCACCGACGGGACCGCCGACTGGCTGTGGCCGGCGGCGGAGCGGGCCGGGATCCCGCTCATGGTCCTGATGCCGGGCTCGCTCGACGTCCTCGACCGGATCGCGGGCCAGCATCCCGGCCTCAAGCTGGTGATCGACCACGTCGGGCTCAACATCCGCGCCAAGGGCCCGAAGGTGTTCGAGGACCTGCCGGCCGTCTGCGCGCTCGCCAAGCGCCCGAACGTCGCCGTCAAGGCGTCGGGGATGCCGTCGCTCTCCACCGAGCGCTACCCGTTCCGCGACCTGCACCCGCACATCCGCACGCTGGTGGAGGCCTTCGGCCCGCGCCGGACCTTCTGGGGCACGGACCTCACCCGCATGCCGTGCACCTACTACGAGTGCATCACGCTCTTCACCGAGCACCTGCCGTGGCTCACGGGCGAGGACCTCGAGTGGGTGATGGGGCGCGGCGTCTGCGAGTGGCTCGGCTGGCCGGTGCCCAAGCGGACCTGACGCCGCGGCGGGCGAGCCGTGCCGCCGTCACCGCGAAGCGGCGCGGGCGTAGCTGACGGTCAGGATCTCCCAGAGATGGCCGTCCGCGTCCTGCCAGTAGACGTTCTTCCCGCCGAGGCGCGTGTTGACCTGCAGGTCGTCCCCGCCGTGGGGGCGGCTGCGGTACGCGATCCGCGCCGCGCGGACGCGACCGAGGATCGCGTCGAACTCGTCGTCGCCGACGTGGAAGCAGAGGTGATGGCTCTCGAACCGTTCCCGCTCGGCGAAGTCGAGGGTCAGCGTCTCGTTGACGTAGACGGGGCTGAAGTCGCCCTGTGACGGCTCCCAGGGCACGCCGAGGAGGTCGGCCAGGAACCTGGCCGCGGCGGTTCGGTCGTGCGAAGGGACGATGACGTGATCGAGCTGGATCGCCATGGAGCACCTCCGGAACCGGTCGGGCGCTAGTGTACAGCGTCCGTGTGCTATCCTCACGTGCGCGCAGCTCACCGGAAGGAGACCGCGCATGACGACTCCTGCCGCGCCCCGCGCCTGGCCCGGGGCGACGCTCGCCCGCGTGCCCTACTGGGTCTACCAGGACGAGGCCAACTATCGTGACGAGCTGCGCCGCCTGTTCGAGGGCCCGGTCTGGAACTACGTCGGCCTCGAATCGGACGTCGCGCGCCCGGGCGACTTCCGCACCACGTTCGTGGGCGAGATGCCGGTCATCGTCGTGCGCGGCGACGACGGCGCGATCCACGCCTTCGAGAACCGGTGCGCGCACCGCGGCGCGCTGATCGCGCTCGACGACGCGGGCACGGTGGCCAAGCGCTTCCAATGCGTCTATCACGCGTGGAGCTACGACCTCGAGGGCAACCTCGTCGGCGTCGCGTTCGAGAAGGGATCCCACGGCCGGGGCGGGATGCCGGCGGACTTCTGCAAGGCCGAGCACGGGCCGCGGAAGCTCCGCACGACGACGCTGTGCGGCCTCGTCTTCGCGAGCCTGTCCCCGCAGGCGCCGCCGATCGAGCAGTACCTGGGCGAGGAGGTGCGGCGGCGCGTCGCGCGGGTGCTCGGCAAGCCGGTACAGGTGCTCGGCCGCTTCGTCCAGGCCCTGCCGAACAACTGGAAGCTCTACGCCGAGAACGTGAAGGACACCTACCACGCGAGCCTGCTCCACGCGTTCTTCACGTCCTTCCGCGTCACGCGGCTCACGCAGGGCGGCGGCGTGGTGGTGAGCCCCGACGGCGCGCACCACGCGAGCGCCACGCTCGACCGGGCCGACGACAGCGAGGGCGGGGCGTATCGCGAGCAGGGCCTCCGCGCGGATCACGACGGCTATCGCCTCGCCGATCCGAGCCTGCTCGAGGCCGTGGACGAGTTCGGCGACGGGGTCAAGCTGCAGATCCTGACGGTGTTCCCCAACTTCGTGCTGCAGCAGATCTACAACAGCCTCGCGGTGCGCCAGATTCTCCCCAAGGGGCCGGGCGCGATGGAGCTCCACTGGACGTACTTCGGCTTCGCCGACGACACGCCCGCGATGCGCCGGCGGCGGCTCCGACAGGCGAACCTGGTCGGGCCCGCGGGCTACGTGTCCATGGAGGACGGCTGCGTCGGCGGCTTCGTCCAGCGCGGCGTCGCGGCCGCCGCCGACGCGGTGTCGGTCGTCAACATGGGCGGCGAGGGCGCCGAGTCGCAGGACACCCGCGCGACCGAGGCCTCGGTGCGCGGGTTCTGGAAGGCGTACCGGCGCTACATGGGCTACTGACGTGGCGGCGACGGACCTGCCGGCCGCCGACCTCCTGCCGCTCGTCTCCGCGCTGAACGCCGACTACGCGCGCGCCATCGACGACGACCGGCTCGAGACCTGGCCCGGCTTCTTCGTCGAGCAGTGCGTCTACAAGATCACGTCGGCCGACAACCACCGGAAGGGGCTCGAGGTGGGCGTCGTCTACGCCGACTCCCGGGGCATGCTCCGTGACCGGGTCACGGCGCTCCGCCAGGCGAGCGTCTACGAGCGCCAGACGTACCGTCACCTGGTCGGCCTGCCCGCGATCCTCGGCGAGACCGACGGCGGCGTGCGCGCCGAGACCCCGTTCCTCGTGGTCCGCATCGTGCGCGACGGCACGATGGACCTCTTCGCCACCGGCCGCTATCTCGACGTCCTGGTCGACGAGGGCGGCACGCTGCGCTTCCGCGAGCGCATCGTCGTCTGCGACAGCAGCCGCTTCGACACGCTGCTGGCGATCCCTTTGTAACCCACGCTCAGGAGGTCCCATGTGCGTCGATAACGACTCCCGACCCCCGATTCGCCCGATCGCCGGCGGCTCCGCCGGCTCCCACGACCTGCGCCTGACGTCGGCCGACGGCACGCGCGTCATGGCCCACGCCGCGCGCGCCGGCACGCCCTCGGGCGCCGGCATGGTCGTCATCCCGGACGTGCGCGGCCTGCACCCGTACTACAAGGAGCTCGCCGACCGCTTCGCCGAGGTGGGCGTGGACGCGGTCGCCATCGACTTCTTCGCGCGGACGGCGCCGTCCGAGGATCGCGGCGAGAGCTTCGACTTCATGGCCCAGGTGCCGCAGACGAAGCCGGAGACGCTCCTGGCGGACATCGCTGCCGCGGGCGCGTACCTCAAGAGCCCGGAGGGCGGGCGGGTGCGCGCGCTGTTCTCGGTCGGCTTCTGCTTCGGCGGGGCGCTGTCCTACTTCCAGGCGGCGAGCGGCCTCGGCTACGCCGGCGTGATCGGCTTCTACGGCTGGCCGCTCGGGCTCAAGCGATGGCCGGACCGGCCGAAGCCGATCGACACGGTCGGCCGCTACACGTGCCCCGTCCTCTCGCTCTTTGGCGGCGCCGACGAGGGAATTCCACAGGCCGCCGTCGACGAGTTCGACGCCGCGTGCCGCAAGGCCGGCGTCAAGCACAGCTTCACGGTCTACCCCGGCGCCCCGCACAGCTTTTTCGACCGCAAGCAGAAGGAGTTCGCCGACGCGTCCGCGGACGCGTGGCGGCGCGTGCGGGAGTTCGTGACCCAGAACACCAAGCGCTGACCGCGCCGGAAGACCGGATGCTCCGGGCGGCGGGCTCCGCCCTCAGCCCGCCGCCCGCTCGGGGTAGGACCGGAGCCCGCGGCCTCCCACCGCGAGGAGGCCCGCGCCGGCCCACGCGAGCCCGCCGAAGAGAAGATACGCGCCCGGGATGCTGACGGCCGCGAGCGCGCCGGTCACGAGGGGACTGGCCGCGGTCCCGAACTGCACCCCCATGGCGAGCCAGCCGAACGCCGCGGCCCGATTGTCGCTCGGCACGATGAGGGCGCCGAGCGCGTAGGCCAGCGTCAGCGCGCTGCCCAGACAGAGTGCCAGCAGCGCGCGCAGGACGAGCAGCGTGAGCCAGCCGCGGGCCAGCGCCATCGCGGCGCAGAGCGGGCCGCCGGCGAGCAGCCCGAGCATGAGCAGCTGCGCGGCGGGGATGCCGCGCGACAGGCGCGCCGCGAAGGTGGCCGAGATCGTAGCCGCGACGGCGGCGACCGAGATGATCACGCCGGAGATCGCCGCGACCGCCTCGACGCCGAGCAGGTGGGCCACCTGGAGCGGAATCAGCAGCGCCAGTCCGCGGTCGAGGAACTGCGCGACGAGGAGCAGCCCCAGCACGAGCGGAAAGTGCGGATAGCGAAACATGTGCCGCAGGGGCAGGTGGGGGGCGGCCGCCCGCGGGGCGCGCCGGCCTCCCGGCGCGCCCTCCTGGAAGAGCACGATCAGCCCGACGAGGGCCACCGCGCACAGCCCCGCCGTCATGAAGAAGGCGTAGCGGATCCCGAGGTGCGAGGCGACGTAGCCGCCGGCGGCTGGCCCGATCGCCACGCTGAGCAGCTGGGCGGACTGCACCATCCCGATCGCGGTCGGCACCCTGTCGGCGGGCGCCGACACGCTGGCGAGCGCCATCGCCATCGGCGTGAAGCCCGCGAAGAAGCCCTGGACGAGGCGGGCGAGGAAGAGCTGCTCGACCGACGTGACGAGCCCCATCGCCGCGATGATGACGACGAACCCGACCAGCGAGCGCACGAGCATCAGCTTCCGGCCGAAGCGGTCGGCCAGACGGCCGAAGAGCGGCGAGAGCAGCCCGGAGACCGCCGGCGTGACCGCCGACAGGAGACCCGACCAGAGCGCGATCCGCCCCGGGTCCGTGACGCCGAGCTCGTGGACGTAGAGCGGCAGAAAGGGCGAGAAGAACTGGAAGCCGACGAAGGCGACGAAGACGATCAGCGTCAGGGCCCAGACGTTGCGCCGCCAGCCCTCCAGGGAGGGCGCGCTCATGCGGTCTCGCGCACGTCACCACGATCGCACAGATCGAGGGTGTCCACCATCACGCTCGCCGGGCGCGCGCGCTCGCTTGCCGTGCCCGCGTGATCGCGACATACTCCGCGCGTGGCCACGCGCGTTCCCCGCTTCGGCCTGAACCGCTTCGACAGCCGCTCCGTCGACTTGTTCGCCGCCGACGTGCGGCGCGCGGAGACGCTCGGCTGGGACGCGGCGCTCCAGCCGGACTCGCAGCTCCGGCGCCGCGACACCTACGTCCTGCTCGCCGCGGCGGCCCGCGCGACGGAGCGCATCACGCTCGGCCCTCTGCTCGCGAACCCGGTAAACCGCCACCCCACGGTCACCGCGTCCTCGATCGCGACGATCGACGAGCTGGCGCCCGGCCGCACGCTCCTCGGCTGGGGCGTCGGCGACACGGCGGTCCGCCTGGCGGGGCTCCGGCCCGCGCGCGTGAAGGAGCTCGAGGCGGCCACGCGGCTGATGCGCGCGCTGCTGGACGGCGGCGCGGTGGAGGTCGGGGCGGCGCGTCCGGCGCGCCTGCCGCACCACCGGCCCGTGCCGATCTGGATCGCCGCCGGCGGCCCGCGCACGCTGCGCATGGCGGGCGGCGTCGCGGACGGCGTCTTCATCCGCGTCGGCACGCACGCGGCGAACATCGCGGCGGCCGTCGAGGCGATCCGCGCCGGCGCCGCCGACGCCGGCCGTGACCCGTCGGCCGTGCGCCTGGGCGCCGTGTTCCACACCGTGCTCGTGGACGATCCGGGCCGCGCGCTGACGATGGCGAAGTCCATGGCGGCGGGCTACTACGAGTACTCGCCCGCGCTGTTCGAGCCGCCGCGCCTCGCCTGGACCGGACCGGACCCGGAGACGCTCAAGCACCGGCACGGCGTGTGGCCGGACTTCCACCACGCCCCGGACCTCGAGGCGAGCGGTCGGGTCGTCCCGTTCCTGCCCGACAGCGCCGCCGACGCGTTCAGCCTGCGCGGCGGGCCGAGGGAGGTCGCGGCGCGCCTGATCGACGTGCTCGGCTCGGCGCCGGCGGCGTTCGACCACGTCGTCCTGCACCCGATCCCGAACCCACCGATCCCGGACGATCCCGAGCGCGGCTACATGGCGAGGATGGCGCGCGAGGTGCTCCCGCGCGTGCGTCGCGCGCTGGACGACGCGTAGCGCGCGCCGAGGCTCACGGCTCGAAAGTGGCGCGCGGGGCGGAATCGTCTTGGAGTAGGATATCCGCACTCCGGCCAGGCTTCGAGGGCTCTCGAGACGACCCAAGGGAGATGCCCATGAGCAAGCACGGCTTCCGCGGCGCCCTCCGCATCACCAGCTTGATCGTGACGGCGTCGCTCTCGGCGCTCGCCGTGGCGCCGGGGCAGGCGGCCCCGCCGGAGGGGACCCTGACGGTGGCGGTCGCCACCTTCGGCAACGAGCGCTGGCTCCCGAACCTGTATGTCGGGGCCGAGGACGTCGTGCTCAAGCCCCTGTGGGAAAACCTCTTGTCTCGGGACGCCAAGGGCAACCTCATCCCCATGCTGGCCGAACGGTGGGAGGTCCTGGACGGAGGACGGACCTGGAAATTCCATCTGCGCAAGGGCATCCGCTTCCATAACGGGTCCGAGCTCACCGCCGAGGACGTCAAGTTCACGTTCGCGTCGATCGCGCGGGAAGGGTCGGCGAACTCCCTGTCGCCGGAGTTTCGGCTGATCAAGAGCATGGAGGTCGAGGGGCCCTACACCATCGCCGTGCGCTTCGAGAAGCCGTTCGTGACCTTCGGGAACCGGGTCACCCACGGATTGTTCGCCTCCGTGGCCTACATCCAGTCCAAGAAACACATCGAGACTGCCGGCGAGCAAGGGGCGGAACGCCAGCCGATCGGCACCGGTCCCTGGAAGTTCGTCGAGCACGTCCGCGGCGACCGCATCATCTATGAAGCGGTGGAGCACCACTGGCGGGCGACCCCGCACTTCAAGCGCCTCGTGTTCCTGAAGGTGCCGGAGCCGGCCACCCGCATGGCCATGCTGCGCGCGGGGAACGCCGATGTGATCGAGATCGGCGGGGAGTACGTGGACGAGCTGAAGAAGGTGGGGATGCGGACGCTCACGATGCCCAACGTGGCCGCGATATGGGTGATCCTCGGAGGGCAATGGCCCACGAAACCGACCTACGACCCCAAGGTGCCCTGGGCGCAGCCCGACGCCGAGCGTGCGCACAAGGTGCGCCTGGCGCTCAACCTGGCCGTGGACAAGAAAGCCATCTTCCAGCAGGTGCTGGGGGGGCTGGGGACTCCGGTCGGGACGGTGAATTACTACCCCACGGACCCCTGGACTTCGGAGGCCTTGCTGAAACCACTCCCCTATGATCCGGCGAGAGCGAAGGCGTTGCTCGCGGAGGCGGGGTATCCCAATGGCTTCGAGGTCACGATGAATCTGACCGCCTGGCCTGGGCGGGGATACCTCCCCGATGTAGGCGAGGCCGTGGCGACCTACTGGGAGAAGGCGGGCCTCAAGGTCAAGCGGCGGCCGGTGGACCGGGCGGTGTTCGCGGCCGATTTCCGGGCGCGGTCGTATGCGGGGGTGGCGCTCGCCTATGCCGGGCCCATCATCGCCCCCGAGCCCTGGGAGCTGTTCGCACGCATCGCCCAGACGAAGTCGGCAGTGCACCTGCTGACGGAGCACCCCAAGCTGGACGCGTTCATCGAACGCCTCGGGGCCGAGCCGACAGCCGCGGGGCGGACGCGGATCATGCGCGAGGAGCTGGGGCCGTGGCTCTACGAGTACATGCCGGCGGTCAGCATCGGGGCGACGCACTCGATCGCCGGCGTGGGGCCCAAGGTAGGGGAGTGGCCGTTGATCCCCAGCCACATGGGGATACACAACTGGGAGTACGTGACCCGGGCCCGCTGAGCGTATGGGTCGCTTTCTGATCGGCCGGGTGCTGCAGACGTTGCTGAGCATGCTGGTGGTGATCAGCATCGTGTTTTTCTTGACCCGGCTCTCGGGCAATCCCGTCGATCTGTTGCTGGACGTCAACGCCACCGAGCGCGATCAGGAGATCCTGACGCGCTATCTGGGCCTGGACCGGCCGCTGCCCGTCCAGTACGGGATCTACGTGAGGAACATCGCGCTGGGCGACTTCGGCAACTCCATCCTCACCCGGCGGCCGGTCGCCGAGCACATCCGGGAGCGCCTCCCGGCCACGATCGAGCTGGGGCTCGTGGCCATGTTGCTGAGCATCCTCATCGGGGTTCCCCTCGGCGTGTACTCCGCCGTGCGCCGCGGGGGGATCCTCGACAGCGGCGCGCGGATATTTTCGGTGCTCGGACAGTCCATGCCGACGTTCTGGCTCGGGCTCATGTTGATCCTGTTCTTCGGCGTGGTGCTGGGGGTGCTGCCGGCGGGCGGCCGAGGCGGCCCGGAGCACGTGATCCTCCCCGCCTTCACGCTCGGGTACTTCACGTCCGCCGCCATCCTGCGCCTGACGCGCTCCGCGATGCTCGAGGTGCTCGGATCCGATTACATCAAGTTCGCCCGGCTGAAGGGGCTGCACGAGCAGGTGGTGCTCTGGAAGCACGGCCTGAAGAACGCCCTGCTGCCGGTCATCACCTTCGCCGTCATGCTCTTCGTGCAGTTCCTCGGGGGCGCCGTCGTCACCGAGACCGTGTTCGCCTGGCCGGGCCTGGGGCGACTGATCCTCGAGAGCATCACCACGCGCGATTATCCGATCGTGCAGGCCGGGGTGCTGGTCCTGAGCGCGCTCTATCTCACGGCAAACCTCTGCGTGGACCTGCTCTACAGCTACCTGAATCCAAGAATCCGTCATGTCCGCGCGTAGGCGTGAGCTCCCCTGGTTCCCGGGCGCGGTCCTCGGCGCGCTGGTCCTGACCGCGGTGTTCGCGGCCGTCCTGGCCCCCCAGAGCCCGACCGAGGGCGACATCACCCAGAAATTGATCCCGCCGGTCTGGCTGGAGCGGGGCGAGCGGGAGCATCCGCTCGGGACCGATCGCTTCGGGCGCGACGTGCTGAGCCGGATCATCTATGGCAGCCGGATCTCCCTCCTCGTCTCCCTCATCGCCATCGGCGTGGCCGGGACGTTCGGCACGCTGCTGGGCCTGATCGCCGGCTATCGCGGCGGCCTCACCGACACCGTCCTCATGCGGCTGACCGACGTCGGGCTGTCGTTGCCGACGATCCTCATCGCCGTGGTGCTGGTCGCGGTCTCCGAGCCGAGCCTTCGCAACGTGATCTTCGTCATCGCGCTCCTGCTCTGGCCGCGCTTCGCGCGGCAGATCCGCGGCGAGACGCTGGCGATCAAGGAGCAGGACTTCGTGGCGCTGGCCGTCGTGGCTGGCCGCTCGAGCGCGTGGATCATCTCGCGCCACATCTTTCCCAACGTGGTGCCGACGCTGCTCGTGATCTCCACCCTCCAGGTGGGCTACGTGGTCCTTCTCGAAGGCACGCTGAGCTTCCTGGGCGTCGGGGTGCCGCCGCCCAACCCAGCCTGGGGGCTGATGATCGCCGACGGCCGCGGGTTCCTGGCCACCGCGTGGTGGATCTCGCTCTTCCCGGGCCTGGCGATGCTCTTGACGGTCCTGGCGGTCAACCTGATGGGGGACTGGCTGCGCGATCACCTGGACCCCAAGCTGCGGCAGCTCGGTCGGGCGGCGGTGCTGGAAGCCCCCGCGCTCGCGCCGGTCGGCCAGCCGCTCGACGACGCCCCCGCGCGCGGCGCCGCGGCGGCCGACGGAGGCTCGTGACCATGCGACTCGTCGTCTCGCTCCTCGTCGCGCTCGCGCTGTTGGTCGCCGCGGCGCCGGCCGCCGCGGGCCCCGAAGGTCAGATGATCTGGGGCGTTCACATCTCGCTCGCCCCGACCTGGTTCGATCCCGCGGAGACTCCAGGGATCGGGACGCCGTTCATGGTGCTCTACGCGCTGCACGACGCGCTGGTGAAGCCCATGCCGGGCCACGCCATGGCCCCGAGCCTGGCCGAATCGTGGACCGTGTCGAGGGACGGGCTCACGTACGAGTTCGTGCTCCGCTCGAGCGTGAAATTCCACAACGGCGATCCGGTCACCGCCGACGACGTGAAGTTCTCGTTCGAGCGTTATCGGGGCGCGGCCGCCAAGTTCATGAAGGACAAGGTCGCCGCCGTGGACATCGTTGATCCGAACCGGGTGCGCTTCCGCCTCAAGGAGCCGTGGCCGGACTTCATGACCTACTACGGGAGCCTCGCTACCGGGGCCGGGTGGGTCGTACCCAAGAAGTATCTCGAGAGGGTCGGCGACGAAGGCTTCAAGAAGGCTCCCGTGGGGGCGGGTCCCTACCGGTTCGTCTCCTTCACCCCAGGCGTTGAGCTCGTGTTGGAGGCCCATGAGCAATACTGGCGGAAGGTCCCGAGCGTGAAGCGTCTCGTGTTCAAGTCAGTCCCCGACGAGACCACGCGCCTGGCCATGCTCAAGCGCGGCTAGGCCGACGTTGTCTATCTCCTCCAGGGTGAGCTGGCCGAAGAGGTGCGACGCACGCCGGGGCTCACGCTGCGGCCCACCCCCATCGTCTCGACCCACTGGCTCGTGTTCCTCGATCAATGGGACTCGAAGTCACCGTGGGCCGACAAGCGGGTGCGCCTGGCAGCCAACCATGCGATCGACCGCCAGGCCATCAACGAGGCGATCACCCTCGGATTCTCGAGGGTCACCTGGAGCGTCATCCCCCAGAGCTTCGACTTCTACTGGCAGCCACCCGCGTACCCCTACGATCCCATGAAGGCGAAGCAGCTTCTCGCCGAGGCCGGCTACCCGAGAGGGTTCGACGCCGGGGACCTCTGGTGCGATGCCGCGACCGCCACGATGAGCGAGGCAACGATCGGCTATCTCCAGGCAGTGGGGATCCGGGCGAGGGTCAGGCCGCTCGAGCGGGCGGCCTTCTTCAAGGCGTACCAGGAGAAGAAGCTGAGGAACATCGTCTACAGCATCAGCGGCGCCTTCGGGAACGCGCCGACCCGTCTCGAGACCTTCGTGGCCTCGGGCGGCATCTACGTCTACGGCGGCTATCCCGACATCGACGGCCTCTTCCGGGAGCAAGCCGGCGAGTTCGACCGGAAGCGGCGAGAGGCGATGCTCCATCGGATCCAGCAGCTCATCTACGAGAAGGCGATGTACGCGCCGATCTGGGAGCTCGGCTTCATCCACGCGCAGGGCCCGCGGGTTGTGGAATCGGGCCTCGGGCTCATCACCGGCTGGGCGTTCTCCGCGCCCTACGAGGACGTGAAGCTCAAAGGCAGATGATGCCCGAGCCCTCACCGCTGCTCGCGGTCGAAGATCTCAAGACCTACTTCTTCACCCGCCGCGGCATCACGAAAGCGGTCGACGGAGTGAGCTTTACGCTCGACGCCGGCGAGACCCTCGCGCTCGTCGGCGAATCGGGATCGGGGAAGTCCGTCACGTGCCTCTCGCTGGTGCGGCTCGTGCCGGAGCCCGCGGGGCGGATCGTCGGCGGGAGAGTGGTGTTCGGCGGCGAGGACCTGCTCCAGAAGAGCCCGGCGGAGATGCGGCGCGTGCGGGGGAAACAGATCGCCATGGTGCTGCAGGATCCCATGACCTCTCTCAACCCCGGGCTGACGATCGGCACGCAAGTCGGCGAGGTCGTGCGGCTCCATCAGGGGCTGCGCGGCGGCCCGCTGCGAGAACGGGTGCTGGACGCCCTCAGACGCCTGCGCATCTCCGCCGCCGACACGAGGCTCGGGCAGTACCCCCACCAGTTCAGCGGCGGGATGCGGCAGCGGGTGTCGAGCGCCATCGCCTTCTCGTGCACGCCGCGTCTGCTCATCGCGGACGAGCCGACCACGTCACTGGACGTGACCATCCAGGCCCAGTACCTCACGCTGCTCAAGGAGGTGCAGGTCTCCACCGGGGTGGCGGTCATCCTGGTCACGCACGACTTCGGCATCGTGGCGGCCAACGCCGACCGGGTCGCGGTGATGTACGCGGGGAGGATCGTGGAGATGGGAACCACGCTCCACATTTTCAACAACCCCAGCCATCCCTATACGCGGGCGCTCCTGCGCTGCCTGCCGGATGCCGGGCTCAAGCGTCAGGCGCTGGTCGAGATCGCGGGGCAGCCGCCCGACCTCGCGCGGCTCCCGCCGGGGTGTCCCTTCGCTCCCCGGTGCCCCGAGCGGCAGCCCATCTGCGACGAGGCGTACCCGACGGCGGTTCCCGTGGAGCCCGGCCACGTGGCGCACTGCTGGAGGGCGTCGGCGGCCTGATGCCCGATCCCTCGATGATTCTGCAGGGGATCGGACTGAGGAAATACTTCCCCGTCACGGCCGGCTTCGCCGTCGGCCGGGCGCGCCGATGGATCAAGGCCCTCGACGGTGTGAGCGTCGCGGTCGGCGAGCGGGAGACCCTGGGCATCGTCGGAGAGTCGGGGTCAGGCAAGACCACGCTCGCCAGGCTCTTCCTGTCCCTGGAACGCCCCACGGCCGGTTCGGTCCTGTTCGACGGCAAGGACCTCCAGGCCTCCGGTCGCGAGGACTTCGCGCGCTATCGCCGCTCGGTGCAGGCGGTGTTCCAGGACCCCTACAGCTCGTTGAACCCACGGATGCGCGTCGAGCACATCGTCGCCGAGCCGCTCCACGGAGAGAACGGCGTGAGCCGCGCCGTGGCGCGGGAGCGCGTCGGGGGAGTCCTGGAGCTGGTCGGGCTCGGACGCGACAGCGCCGCGCTCTACCCGCACGAGTTCAGCGGGGGCCAGCGGCAACGCATCGCCATCGCCCGCGCCCTGGTGACGTACCCGAAGTTCATCATCCTGGACGAGCCGGTGTCGGCGCTCGACGTGTCGGTCCGGGCGCAGATCCTCAATCTCCTGAAGCGTCTCCAAGAAACGCTGGGGCTCGCGTATGTCATGATCTCGCACGATCTGGCGGCCGCGCGCTACCTGGCGACCCGCCTGGCCGTCATGTATGCGGGGAAACTCGTGGAGACGGGCGAGTGCGACGCCGTGTACGCGGAACCGCTCCATCCGTACACGGAAGCGCTCCTGTCTGCGGCGCTCCCGCTCCACCCCTCGGCGCGGCGGCAGCGGACGGTCCTGGCGGGCGAGGTGCCCAATCCCATGAATCCGCCAGCCGGCTGCCGCTTTCATCCGCGCTGCCCGCGCGCGATGCCGCGGTGCGGAAGCGAGGAGCCGGAATGGAAAGAGGTCCGGCCCGGTCGGTTCACCGCGTGTCACCTGTATTGAGGGCGTTCCGGGGAGGCGCACATGGCCAAGCAAGGGCTCCGCGTCATGGACAACGACAACCTGGTCCTCTCCACCGACTGGCCCCACGACGACTCGCGGTTCCCGCACGCGCTCGACGCCTTCCTGGGTCAGGCGCATCTCTCGAGGGACACCAAACGAAAGGTCCTGTGGGACAATTGCGCGCGGCTCTACAAACTCTAACCTGAACCCGAGCCTGCGAGGGGAGTCATGGCGTACGACCTGATCATCAAGAACGGCATGGTCGTGGACGGGACGGGCTTTTCGCGCTACCGCGCCGACGTCGCGATCGAGGGGGGCAGGATCGCCGAGATCGGTAAGATCCGCGGCGCGGCGGCCACGACCATCGACGCCGACGGTCTCTTCGTGGCGCCGGGGATCATCGATCTCCACACGCATTATGATGCCCAGCCCTTCTGGGACAAGCTCTGCACGTCGTCCATCTGGCACGGTGTCACGACGGTCCTGACGGGGAACTGCGGGCTGACCCTGGCGCCGCTCAGGCCGGAGCACCGCGAGGAAATGCTCGCCACCTTCTGCTGCGTCGAGGACCTGCCCGTCGCGTCGCTCGCGGCGGTGCTGCGCTGGAGCTGGGAGACCTTCGACCAGTTCCTCGACGCCATCGATCACGGGCTCGGCGTGAACATGATGCCGCTCGTCGGCCACAATCCGCTGCGGCTCTCCGCGATGGGGCAGGCGGCCTGGGAGCGGGCCGCCACGTCCGACGAGATCGCGACCATGCAGAGCCTCCTGCGCGCGGCGCTCGAGGCCGGCGCCTGGGGCTGGAGCACCACGGTCTCGCCGACGCACGCGGGCCCGAAGGGCCAGCCGGTCCCGACCCGGCTCGCCGCGAACGACGAGCGCCTGGCCCTGGGCCGGACGCTCGGTGAGTTCAACCGCGGCGTCATCGAGATCCTGCCTCCGGGCGCCGCCCAGCCCGACGAGGCCGACAAGCGACACCTCCTCGACGTGGCGCTGACCAGCGGCCGGCCGGTCTTCTTCCTGACCTTCGACGCTGAGCCTCGGGCCTACGTCGAGAGCGCCGCGCGCGAGGGGGCGCAGCTCTACGCCCTGCTGCGGGCCATCCCCTTCAACCCGAAATTCACGCTGAAGAAGACCACGTTCTTCGCCAACCTCGACGTGTGGGACATCGTGATGGCGCTGCGCCTCGAGGACCGCCTCCGCGTCCTGGCCGATCCGGACAAGCGCGCCGAGCTGCGCGAGGCGGCGCTCACGCGCCAGCGGCGTCGGCCGGGGGTGCCCGGCCGGTTCATCAAATGGTCGGGCATCGTCGTGAGCAAGGCGGTCCTCCCCAAGAACCGGGCGCTGGAGGGCCGCGGCCTCGCCGAGCTCGCGCAGGAGCAGGGAAAGCACGTCGCCGACGTGATGCTCGACCTGGCGCTCGAGGAGAGGCTCGAGACGGAGTTCCAGCTCCTGACACGCTCGCCGGAGGAGGACGTCTCGCTCGCCGAGTTCGTGAAGACCGGCCACGCCGTGCCTTCGCAGTCGGATGCCGGGGCGCACCTCAACACGAATTTCTGCACCGCCGGCGAGTCGAGCTACGTCCTCGGCCAGTGGGTCCGCGAGCGTCGGCTCTTGAGCCTCGAGGACGCCATCCGCCGGTACACGTTCCAGCCCGCCCGCATCATGGGTCTGCACGATCGCGGCCTGGTGCGCGAGGGGCTGGCGGCGGACCTCGTGGTCTTCGATCTCGCGCGCATCGGCGTGCGAGAGGACGAGATCTCTCACGACGGGCCGAACGGCGCGCCGCGGCGGGTGCAGGGCGCGGAGGGCGTCGAGTACGTCGTCGTCGGCGGCGAGGTCGTGCTGGACCACGGCAAGCACAC
>WNFH01010752.1_pt1 | contig 17888 bp, 15 predicted proteins | sample 5400411 | NCBI WGS metagenome assembly WNFH01 (sample SAMN13153347, study PRJNA577476) | soil metagenome | isolation source: 200 cm saprolite under Douglas fir tree site 2 hole 3 | place: USA:California | collected 2015-04-18
ATCTGGAACAAACGCGAATCAATAAACGGAAGCAGTAGCGCGAATGCTCCAATCGTGACGGGAAGGGTTGGTGCTCCTTTCTTCAACCGTTGCCAGCCTTCCTCGATCAGCAAATTCAAAGCACCAGCTATCAGCAGGATCAACAGGAAGTTGATCCCAGCGAAATACATTCCTGCAAACGCGCCGACCAGTAAGATTGCCAGAAAGACGTTTCGAATTGCCGCCCGACCGAGTTTGATGATGCCTGCGGCGATGATGCCAAGGACTGCCGGCTTGAGAACGTAGAGGGCGTTATTGACTGGAGGCAGCTTGCCATACTTCACGTACAGCCAGCTCAGAACGATCATTACGATTGCGCCGGGAATGATGAAGGTTAAGCCTGCGAGGATTCCGCCCAGCAGTTTGCGTTTCAGATAGCCAACGTAGATCGCCAATTGTAGGGCCTCAGGGCCAGGTAGCATGTGGCAGAACGCCATGATCTTGACGAATCGATCTTTAGAAAGCCACTTGCGCTTTTCCACCATGTGATTGAACATCATCGTGATCTGCGCGACTGGCCCACCGACATTAACGAAGCCAAGGAAGAGGAAATACAGAAACACTTCGCGCCACGAAGGCATCTGATCACTTAGCTCGGACTCACTTTCTTTCTGTATCGCGACGCGCTCACTCTCAGACATTTTTCAGGCGAATCTCCGTTGTTATCTTTTTGCGTAGAAGGTAAGCATTGTGCCGTTCAACTGTTTTTCGATAAAGTATTCCCAACCGTTCCTATTGCTTGCGGTGTCCTGGTCTTTGGCATCCGATGTCGAAGGCGAGCTGATTTTCGCAGCAACGGCATTGCCGAAAATCGCTCGCGCCACTTCACTTATATCTTGAGGCGACAATTCCGATGTGCGTTTGTTCGCTGGTCTGATGGTCAAAGCGATGTAGGTGATGCGCGCCGCATTCGTCCGGTCTTCTGAGTCGAGGAGCGCTAGCAATTCCGCGCTGGCAGTGGCACTCCGGTGCGTCGCTACATACTGTCCCGGCACATGTCCCTGCGGTGCTTGCCATCGCGCTCCGTTCAACGCTCGATTGCTGTAGAGCCATCGCTCAAAGGCGCCCACCGTGGTGGCGGGCATTCCATCTCCCACAAAGCCGCTGAGTTTCTCACCTGTATTCATTGCCGATGATGACTTACTGATGGTGTCCGGCGTAGGCGCTGTGGCAACGACACGGGGAGTCGCCGCCGCGTTAGACTCCGTCACTGTCGAATTGCGCTCGCAACTGCTCGCGACTGCGCTGCTGACAATCACTAGCAGCACGCGCGCAACGATACCCACTGAACGGTGATGGCTCAGTAATATTTGACCGTGCATTGTGTTTTTCATTTAACGGTCACTCGCAGATCGTCGAAATAGATCACCGAGTCGGCCTTAGTCCATAGGCCGATTTTGCCAGCTTCCTTGAAGGTCTCGTCCTTCACTTCGTAAAGTTTCTTGCCGTTGTGATAGACCTCAAAGTGATTGCCCCCGGCGACCACGCGCAGTGTGCCCCACTCTCCCGACGGCACTCTCTCTTTCATCCCGTAGGTGCGGCCCTTCCCTACTAGCGGCAAGTCAGTCCGCTTTCCATTCTCGACTTTGTAGAGCACTACATTGCCCTCCAGAGCGTTGGCGCGGACGATGTAGTAGTTGTCCTTGTCTCGATAGCGCCAGACAATGCCAGCACCCTGATCGCCTCTGCCGGAGACAGGCTTGAACTTCACCGTGATATCGACATCTTTTGCGCTCAGGCCATCATAGACGCAGACCGGAAAGCGATAGTCAGTCCGATCGGCGTCAGTCTGCGCAAGGACGCTGCCCTGATTAGGCGACGCGGGGTCTTTCATCACAACCCACTTGCCTGGTCTGCCTCTACCCGTGAGCGCAGTGGAAAAACCGCTCGGCGCTTCGCCGAGCTTCTCATTATTGAAGTCAATCGTGGTTGTCTGTGCTGAGACGACTGCTGTCGCTAGGAAGACAAACAACAAGCCGAAAGAACCGATCGCGAATTTCATGTGCTTACCTCCTCGCTGACTTTGGGGGACCTGGAATATCTATCGGCGCGGGGAGCGACCGCGCTGATGCCGCCGTTGCCGTCGAATATTTCGCTTCGATTTCTCCTTCTGCGCGCTTTGACTAAGAAGCCCGTACAATCCATCAAAGATAATCATGCACTGTTGGAGCAGTTTGCGATCGTCTCTCAGCACTTCGCTCAATCCGTTAATGATCGCGTTCAGGCCCGCTGCCTCCAGCCGGTGAAACTTGTCGTCCTTCAGATCAATGTCGTGAACAATCTCGGCAATCTCACGCAGACCATTGCTATCGCTCAAACCAAACTGCTTGAGCATTGTTTCGAAGGTGCAGTCTTCGCCATGATGGGTGAATTCAGCACCATACATGTCAAAGGCGATCGCGCCTTCAACGGTTTCCCCCTCGGCCACAAAATAAAAGCGCGGGCGCTTATCGATAAACTGTTTGATTAACCAGGCCGACGCGAGCCGGTCGATGTGCAGGTTGCGCCGAGTCATCCAACGACGACCCTGGTAGTTAGCCAGATCCAGCGTTCCAGCTCTCTTTTGGGAGCGTGACGCTTTCGCGGGCTGACCGTGCGCGGCACGAATCGCTTTCTGGCAACGGTCATAAGCCGCAAGCGCGCGTGCGCGCCCACCAGCCTGGAAGAAATCGTTAGCGATAATGCTCTCCAGTTGCGAGTGCAGCTTATCCAATTCGGATTCGTGCGTAGCCAGTCGTCCGACGGATAGATGTTTGCCCCGAGTCTGTTGACTGACCGCGCCAGATAGTCCATCGAGTTCTGCTGCGATGGCGGCAAATTCCTCGTCACGCGCCTTGCGAAAAGCCGCTATGATTTCTTCGTCAGTCGCGCCTTCGACGGATGCGGCTTGAAAGACAGTTGCTTCGCCCCCCGCAGATTCGATCTCCTGCTTAAGCCACTGAAAATCTTCGTGAGTCTTCTCGTTGGCCGGAAGCACATAAACAGAGTTCTTGATAGCCACTGCTCCGAGCTTCTGCAGCTTGCGCCAAATGCGCACGCGCAGATTCGTAGGCTTGGGAGGCAACTGATGGATCAGTAGCACCCAACTCTGTCTTGGTGGCCTGCGCTTCCTATTTCGTCGAGTAACAATCGCTGAAGTGTAACGCGTGTTACGGCGTCGGACAACTCTGACGTGCGATATAGGGATTGACGAGCAGCCAGAACTTGCGTATAGTACCCATCCCTCGCAAGACTTACGGGTTGGTCCTCAGGCCTGCTATCGCGGCACGCTTCTGCGCCAGCTCCCTTTAAATTACATTCGATTCAGGTAACCGAAACCTTGGGCACCGTTTAATGAGGGGAAAATTCTCAGCTTTTCGCTTGAGTTGTCGGAGCCCGCAAAGAAGAGGCCTTAAGAGGACTGCCGCGCATTTCGGCAACGTCTGAAGCCACCAAAGGAAGAGAGCATCCCGGGGCCGCAGTAACGAAAGGATAAAAGCTCATGGCGCAGCCTACCGAACTTGACCTGTTTGTTGCCCTCTCCCGAATTCTCACGGGCGAGGAAGAGTTGGATTCAACCCTGGCAAACCAGTATCTACAGCGGCTGAAGGCGCAGTATCCAACCCAGATGCAGGGCATCCTCGATGCTTTCGCTGAAATCGCGTCCAACACATTCCCACCAGCAATCTTGGAAATCAAGCAGCGAGTTCTTGATAACAGGGACCTGCAACCCGTAGCCAAACAGATCATTAACATCTGGTATACGGCTGAATTTATCGGGGCGGACGGGAAGCCCAAGCAAGGCTCGCAGGCGCAGTATTACAGCGGGTTGTTATGGAAAGTGATTAAGGCACACGCGCCTACTCACTCAACTGAAGATTACGGCTACTGGCAAACGCCGCCAAAGTAGTTGCGACTTTTATCAAAGGAGGATTACGAACTTGAGTAACGAATTTGATGTCGTAATTGTCGGTACCGGGGTAGCCGGCGCGCTCGTTGCCTGGAAACTCGCGGAAGCCAAGTTTAATGTTGGCATGATTGATGCGGGGGAAAAGCACCTTGAAACAATAGACCGGGATGAATTTGTCAAGAAATTTTCCGAAGCCCCACAATCGGGCAAGTCGCCTTCGCAGCCTTTCGTTGACGACCTGAACGCGAAGTTTGCGCACAGCCCTGATGTGGCTGATTTCAAGCTTTTCAAGGATAAGAAACCGGGAGAAGACTTGTACTTTGTGCAGACCGGAGACGCGCCCTTTCTGAGCCAGTACCAGAGAATCGTCGGAGGCACAACATGGTCGTGGCGCGGCAACTGCCCTCGCTACATTCCAAGCGACTTCAAACTCCGAACGCTCTATGGAAGGGGTGTGGACTGGCCCATTGCCTATCGTGACCTTGAATCTTACTACTGCGATGCGGAAGACGCTTTAGGAGTGGCTGGCAACCACGATGAGTGGAATAACCTTTTCCAGGCTTACCGTTCGCGCAGGTTTCCAATGAAAGAGATTGCCCAGGCCTATGGTGATCTGCAATTGAAAGAGGCGATCTCAGGCCTCAGCCTCGACGGGGTAGAGATCGAAATACTCGCCTTGCCGCAAGCCCGCAATTCGCGCGATTACGATGGCCGACGCGCCTGTCACGGCAATTCCAACTGCATTCCCCTTTGTCCGATTCAGGCTAAATACGACGCTACCGTTCACGTCAAGAAAGCCTTGGCCACTAAGAATGCAACACTAATCGAAAAAGCGGTTGTCACTGACTTGAAAACTGATCCGGCTGGAAACATCAGTGAGGTTGTTTACAAAACCTGGGATGGGCAGACCCAGACAGTTAAGGGTAAGATCGTTGTCTTGGCCACGAATGGGATCGAAACTCCGAAGCTCCTACTAATGTCGAACGGCCGAAACGGTATCGCCAACTTCAGCAAAAAGGTAGGCCTGCATCTGATGGATCATTTAGGCGGAGAAGGCAATGCGAATTTGCCCTTCCCGGTCTTTCCGTTCCGCGGCCCGCAATCCACTTCCTGCATCGAGGCGTTCAGAGACCATAGAGACCGCGATAAGACGTGTGCCTTCCGGCTGACGATTGGCAATGATGGCTGGGGTCGAAAAGAACATCCTTTCGATACGCTCAGGAAACTGCTTGAGTTGAACGTCTTTGGCAAAGAGCTACAGGAGGACTTACTTAGGACCGTCTCACATCAGTTGCGCATCGCCTACTCGACCGAGCAGTTACCGGATGCGAAGAACCTGGTGAAGCTTTCTGAGACAGAGAAGGATGGTTTTGACATTCCCAAGCCTGAGATTCAGTTCTCAATTGATGAGTATTCGGCGAATGGGTTTGCCTACGCTCAAAAAGTCATTCGTCATATCTATACTTCGCTCGGTGTCGCAGAAAGTGATATGGAATTCACTGATGTGAAATCTCCCGATCTTAAGAAGAAGAAGTTCAGTGGCTCGGGTCACATCATGGGAACTTGCCGCATGGGCAGGTCCAAAAACGACTCTGTAGTGGATGCGCAGTGTCGTTCGCACGACATAGAGAATCTTTACATCGTTGGCTCCAGCGTTTTCCCGACCGGCAGTTGCGTCAACCCAACGATCACCATTGCTGCACTCGCATTACGCGCCGCCGCCAGCATTCAGAAACAACTGGCGCCATAAAAAGGCGCAGGGCACCGGCTGAAAGTTGGCTATTGCTTACACAATCTGCAGGCTGAAGCCAAAGCCTGCGTTGAAAGGAGACTAGAATCATGGGACTGTTAAAAGTCACAGGCACGCTCGATCTAAATCAATTCTGGCCTGATGGGGAGTCTGACGCGGATACCGCCAAAGTGAAAGTCGGCCAGAACGCCTTTAGTTTTCAGACGCATCCAGGCGCTCCTTTCAAGGTTACGCATGTCTTTGACAACGACAAAGCCTGCGATCAAGAACCAACAGATCACTATTCGCTTTCAAGGCATCGACGCGACAGAGTTGCACTTCCAGGCGTCGCCGTTGAGCAAAAAGCAGAAGGATAAGTTGACAAAGGCCCAGCTTGATAAGTTAAAAAGCCTGAATAAGAGATATCGCCAACTCTTTGGCGAAACATCGACAGTTAAGCTGCATCAGTTTCTGGCGACAACAGGCCAGACCGTAGTCCCCTGCACTGTAACGACCGCCGTAGATTCACCCAACGAAGTCTTTGACACGTTCGGACGCTTTATTGGTGACATTCTGGTCAAAGTCAAAGGGAAGGAAGTAAATCTCAACCATTGGCTCGTCGAGCAGGGATGGGCCTTCCCTACTTTCTATGCCTCGATGTCTAATGACGAGATTCGGACACTGGTGACTGCCGCAGCCAAAGGGAGAAAGAAGAACGGCACTCCCGAGAAGAGTCTGCAAAAAGTAGTCGGGAAATTTGATAAGACTCTCATCTTCCCCGGAAAAGGCGCCGCCTTTGATGCGGCCAAGGACAAAGGGCCGGTTTTGATGCCTAAGTTGTTTCGCCGACTCTGCACCTTCACCGTCCATAAGGGCGGGGGCGTTGTGACGGGCAACTTTCACGACTTTATCAAGAACAGCAAACCTCCGGACCATTGCTTCCTCACCAATGATTTTCTCAACCAGGGTGCGACTGCTGCGCCGGTGCACTTGTTGAGCGAGTTTGTCGGGAGCGATGGAAAGATAAGTAAGGAGCCTCAGGATTTGGTCTTTCGAGAGAACGCTTCAACACTGGTTAGCGCTAGTGGAAAACCGATAACTAGCTTTTGAAGTTAGTATCCACTGGTGACTTTGTATGCTGTCGAGAAGCCAGATATTCTGCGCGGAATGTCTTGAGGAATCGCTCGCCCCGACCGCCGACTTGCTAGTCTGTCTTCACCCTGGGCAGTTAGTTCAATAGTTTGGTTGGCCGTAATCCATGCTCACCGAGCAACGTTTCACGGTAAAGTACACGCATTCATTTTCTGAATGAGTCTTGAGGAGTCGAGAGGAAAGGCAGGCGTGTGATGAGAAGTTCTGGCGGCTTTAAGAGCGAAAGGAACAGACATTGGTCAGGCCGGAACTATGCCAAATGGTTGGCATCCATTGCCGCACCGATTTTGTTCCTCACAGGCATTCTCTTCGTTTCTTGTTCACAGCAAGCAGGACAACCTAATGCCGAAAAGCAACAACCGGGATCAGCGGATTCGCGGGCTGCAAGTTCTAATAACAATGAAGCCGGCTCGAATTCAGCGACGGGAGGATCGTCTGGAAATCTTCCTCTGCGCACGTTGACCGATATACCGCTCACCGGTGGCACGACGCGTCTCGATTATCAAAGTCTCGACAGCGACAACGGCCGACTCTACATTGCCCACTTAGGTTCTGATCTGATGACGGTTTTCGACGTAAACAAACAGACCGTAGCTGGCGACGTCAAGGATCTAAAGCGAGTGCATGGAGTGCTCGCCGTTCCCGAGCTTCATCGAGTATATGCTTCGGCCACGGGAACCAATGAGTTGGGGGTGGTCGATGACCGAACGTTGCAGATTGTGGCGCGAGTGCCTGCCGGTGAATATCCGGACGGAGTTGCATATGCGAGCAAGGCCAACAAAATTTACGTCTCAGATCTGCACGGTAAGACAGACACGGTGATTGACGCCAAAACCAATCAGGTGGTGACGACGATTGCCCTCGGCGGAGGTGCAGGAAACACACAGTATGATTCAGTGTCCGAACATATCTTTGTCACCGTCCATGGGCAGAATGAACTCGCCGAGATCGATCCGAATAAAGACCAGGTAATCGGTCGTTACCCTCTGCCCGGTTGCAGCGGAAGCCACGGTCTCAACATCGACAGTGAGCATCATTTGGCATTCGTGGCATGCGAAGAGAATGCAAAGCTGGCGGTGTTTGATCTGGACGCAAAGAAAATGACGGCCATTCATTCCGTTGGCGCAGACCCGGACGTGCTTGCCTTTGATAAGGCATTCGGTCGCCTCTATGTTTCTGCCGAGAGCGGCATCATCTCGATCTTCGACGAGCGCGGTAAGGGTCTGGTGAAAATCGGCGAGGGCTTCTTTGCCGCAAGCGCCCACAGTGTCGCCGTTGACCAGCGGACACACAGAGTCTATTTTCCTTTGCAGAACGTTGGCGGGAAGCCCGTCCTCAGAATCGCTTTGCCATCTGATAAACAGCTATGACCTTCGCACAGAAGCGTTTCGATAATCGATTGAAACGCTTCCGGGCGCTGATGCTTGCGCTGAGCATTGTTCTGGTCGTGATCGGCGTCCAGGCTCAGCAAACCTCAACCAAGGATAAAGCGCAGAACACGCCCGCTAAGCCTACGCAGTTACCGTCGCCCAGCACCGGCCTCCGCCGAATTCAGGCCATGCGAATCACCGATGCGCTGAAGATTGACGGATCGCTCGATGAACCCGCTTGGTCGTTGGCCCAACCGGCAACTGATTTTCTCCAACAGCAGCCCACCGAAGGCGCGCCCGCTTCCGAGCGCACAGAAGTTCGTGTGCTCTTTGATGATAAGAACATCTACTTCGGTATTCGTGCTTTCGACTCCGATGCCAAACATATCAATGCACGAGAACTCGTGCGCGACGCAGACTTTTCCAACGACGATACCGTAGCGATCATGCTCGACACTTATCACGATCGTCGCAACGCCTTTCGTTTCATCGTCAACCCGCTCGGCACACAACAGGATGCGCTAATCACAGATGAGGGCCGAGACATCAACGTTACCTGGAATGGTGCGTGGATCTCAGCCGGCCGGATTGATGACAAGGGCTACACAGTCGAGATTGAGATTCCCCTAACCACGCTTCGCTTCAAAGAAGGCCTCGAGTCGTGGGGGTTCAATATCTCCCGCGCCATTCGCCGCAAGAACGAAGAGAACCTTTGGACGAGTTGGCAGCGTTCGTTTGGTCTCGAACGCGTTTCGCAAGCGGGCGAACTCAGCGGAGTGGACGAGATTCGTCGTCGTCGGCTGCGCGAGATCAAGCCTTACGCATCCGGTGATTGGCGCGAGGGAGCTCCGCGAGTTGGCGCAAACGGATTTGATGCCGGCGCGCGCGCCCGCATTGGAATCGAAGTTGCGAAGCTGGGCATCACACCCTCGCTGACCGCAGAGTTCACCGTCAATCCAGACTTTGGTCAGGCGGAAGTAGACGATCAGATCGTCAACCTTTCGCGTTTCTCTGTCTTCTTCCCAGAGAAGCGAGATTTCTTTCTGGAGAATTCGGGCATGTTTCTTTTTGGCAGGGAGGGAGAAAATCAGGCTTTCTTCACCCGTAGAATCGGCCTGACTGACAATGGCTCGCCTGTGCCGATCGATTACGGCGTGAAGCTTACAGGTAAGATTGGCCGTTACAACGTCGGATTTCTGCAGGTACAAACACGCAAGCTGGGCGAGTTCGCGACGGGTCTCGGCATTCCGCGCCAACAGTTCTCGGTTCTGCGAGTGAAACGCGACATTCTCAAGCGCTCGTATATCGGAGCCATCCTCGTCAATCGTCAGGGCGCAACCACCGTAGGCGGTGCCAGCTACAATCGAGTTGGCGGCGCGGACGCGGAGTTCAATCTCACCGATCACTACAAGGTGAAGGCGTTCTGGATGGGCTCAGCGACACCCGGAGTTCGTTCGGGCGCAGGCTCATCACGTCTTGAATCAATCTTTGAAAACGATCTCTATCGCTTTATCACCGTGTATGAGGACGTCGGGGCGAAGTTCAATCCCGAAGTCGGCTTCATCGAGCGCAACGCCATTCATCAATACTTTGGCCAATTTGCTTACAAGCCACGGCCGAAGTTTATTCCGCACGTACAGCAGATGGAGTTTGAAACGCAGATCGAATACTACACGGATCGCGCGGGCAAACTCGCCACGCGGCAGACTGAACTCTCGTGGGACACCGTGTTTAAGAACTCGTCTGAATTATTCTTCCGCCCCATCGAAGCCGTGAACGATGTCCTGACCGAGCCATTTCAGATTCGACGAGGAATTATCATTCCGCCCGGCACGTATGAATTTAACCGCCCGCAGATCTCGTTCACGAGTGACCTCAGCAAGCGCATCATCTTCCACGGGCGAGAAAAGTGGGGAGATTTTTATTCAGGTAAAAGATACGAGACTTCGGGTGGAATAACGTGGCGACCCAACTCGCATCTGCTCGTCGATCTCTCAGAGAGCTACAACAAAGTGCGTCTGCGCGAAGGAAACTTTACCACCAGTCTGTTCTCAGGAAGATTGAACTACAACTTCTCGCGCAAGCTGCTCACGTCCGCGCTAATCCAACTGAACTCTGCGGCTCGCCTCTCAGTCATTAACGTGCGGCTTCGTTACATCTATCGACCCAACAGCGATTTCTTCATCATCTACAATCAGAGCACGGGAGCAGGCCTTGAAAGGCCTTCGTATAGTCTTCAGATCAAACTGACTCGCGATTTTACGTTCTGACTAGCACTACTAAGCACGGCGCGTATACTCTGTTGTCTACAAGAGAGGCTGTTTCTCGTCCACAAGGCGATTGCAATGACTGAGGCCAGAACAAAATTGATAACCCTCGTTCTCTGGGCCATCGTCTGGGCGGCGGCGTTGATTGCTTCTGCTATCTTGCTCAAAGGTAATCCGATTAAAGACTGGGTTCAGTCGGCACTTTTTATCGCGGCGATGACCTTCTGGGTTTGGCAGTCGCAACGTGCCGCTCGCAAATAACCTTAAGCCAACTTCTTGTCTGGTGATCGGCCCGCTTTAATGAAGCCGCAACGCCGCATTGAGTTACAATGAAGTCTCACCGTGGTTACGCTTCTCTCTAGTTTGTCCACCGTGTTCATGTCAGCCGAGAATAGAGCAAGCTTGAACTCAGGAGCAGAGTCCCCGAGGTGAAGAGGTGAAAGGAATATTTGCCGGTACGGCATCAGCCCTCGCTCTTATCATTGCCGCGCTCCACGCGGCGGCGTCGACAAACATGCCACTCGCAAACGGTCTCCTACGAGATGCTGAGCCCAATGCTCTTTTCCTCAAGAACTGTGCTAGTTGCCATGGGAAAGACGGCCGAGCAAAGACATTCAAAGCTAAGCTTAACCACGCGCGGAACCTGACTAGCCCGGAGTGGCAAGCGAGCACAACGGACGAGCATATTTTCATTTCGATTCTAAAGGGTAAAGGCAAAATGCCGGCGTTTGGCAAGAAGCTTTCGGAAAACGAGGTTGCTGCGCTCGTGACCTATGTCCGAATGCTCAAGAAATAGGACGTACAGGAGGTCCGTAATGGCATTACTCGGCGCGGAGCGCGCCATAGACTTTCTAATCAGGATTCGAGATCGGAGCGGGGGTCGGAGCGCGGGTCTGGGCCAGCCATCGAGCCTAGGAGCGGTCCAAGATGTCTGGGTGTAATTAGAAAATTGTATTAATATGCCTGCCACGTGATTAGCACGAAGACCACACTAGCACTGAGCTATCGACGCGCGACGTGTCGCAGCGCGCTGGGGTACATGCTGCTTCTCATGATTGCCTACGGCGCGACAGTGGAGACGGTGCATAGCCACGGCCATGCTACGCCGGGTCACACAGACGCTGCTTCCATTTCTGACTCAGGTGGATCTCAGTCTTCGCACACGGGCCATTCTCATCATAGAGAATGCTCGATGTGCCAGTTCCAGCAGCAACTCTTCAATGGCCTCGGCCACTCGCCGTTGTTCGCTCGCACGCCTTTGACCGAGATTGCTTTTGTTTCGACGCTGACAGTTTTTTATCCTTCAACTTCAACCACACCGCGATCGGGTCGCGCGCCGCCTCTCAGCTAAGCCTAACTCGGTGGTCGGGCTCATCAGATCGGCCCGCTCCAAAATATCACCGAAATCAAACTGTCAGGCTTGTGCAGGCCTACCTTGCCTGCCAATGACTGACCTACCAGCGTGGGCGAGTTCCGTACCGCGCGACTAATTAAAATTGAATAAGCTGACGACTGCGAGGTGAGGGATGTATCAGCGCGCCAATGATTATCTGGGCAACTACATGCGCCGCTTCGGTGTGCACGGCGACTCTGTGGTTTGCGAAGGCCGATGCGGGCAAGGTCGATTGCCCTGCTGCTGCCATCGGCAAAAGAGTCGTCGTGTTGGTTACCTGACGGGCCTGCTACTAATCACTCTGACGGCTCATCCGATTCTGGCGCAGGAACAATCGTCCGGATCCCGCAAGAGTATCGATGCCGACATCGCTGCGATGCCCCGAGCGCAGCAGCAAACGCCTGCTCCTGGAAAACGACCTATTACGATCTCGGACGCCGTGTCGATCTTCCTGCAGCAGAATCTTCAGTTGGTGGCAGCGCGCTACGACATCGATACAGTAGACGCGGAAAAACTGACTGCGCGGCTCCGTCCGAATCCTCAGGTTACTTTCGGTTCGTCAGGCCTTCCGGTCAATTTCACTGGACCGTTTGTCTCGCAACAGACGTTCTCGTACGGCATCTCTCAAACTTTCGAGCTAGGCGGGAAGCGAAGCAAGCGAATCGGTGCCGCCAATGCGAATTCGGATGTGGCCAAGGCTCAGTTTCAAATGGTCCTGTGGCAACTGACCAACGATCTCAAGAGAAAATTCTACGCCGTGGTCCTGGCCCAATCGCTACCAAGAAAACCAGAAGACTTTTGCCGAAACCATCAAGCACACGGCCGAGCTGGTCCAGGCTGGCGAGATTTCCGGCCTCGACCTTACGCGGCTCGAGGTCGAAAAACTCAAGTTCGATACGGACGTAGCCAATTCGGAAAGGGACTACGAGGTTGCCGTGCGCGACTTGCGAGTCACGTTGGGTGGAGATTATCGAGCTATGGACATAGACGTCGCCGGCACACTTGATCCTCAGCCTTATGAGTTCTCTTTTACCGAGATGCGCGACAAAGCGCTGGCTGCTCGACCTGATTTGAAGGCCGCACAGCTCAGTGAGCGCGCCGCCGACGCGTCCATCCGTTTGCAAGATGCTCAGCGCATCCCTGATCTCACGTTGGGAGGTGGCGTCGATCAGGTTCCCGCCGGCACCAGCACTTACACCGTTGGCGTCGGCATTACGCTGCCGGTGTCCAATCGCAATCAGGGCGAGCGCGCGAAGGCCCTCATCGAAAAAAGGAAGGCGCAAAACCAACAACAGCTTGTTACCAATCAAGTGCTGAGCGATGTCGACAAGGCGCTGGTTGCGTTTGAGATTCAGAAGCGGCGAGTCGAGCTTTACCGCACCGGCGTGCTTACCAAGGTCAATAACATTCAGACCCTGACGGAGTTTTCTTTGAAGGCTGGTGAAAGCTCTACGCTTGAGTTGCTGGATGCTATCCGCACGCGGCGCGAAACGCTGGCGGGTTTTTACCTGGCTCTCTTTAATTATCAGTCGTCGCTGCTTGACCTTGAGCTGGCGACCGCAACGCCGCTGCAAAAGTAAGTGCGTGACGAAAGGATGCCAGTTATGTTCTATCGAAAAATAAGTCATATCCTCCTAATTCCGATTCTCATTGCGGCGTTGTGTGGGGGCTGCAAGAGAGCGGCAGCCCCGACGACTTCTTCCACCCCGCCCGGCAACACGGCAACACCCGAGTCAGCGCAAAGCCATGCCATCGAGACCGAAACAGTCGCACTGCAACCCATCGCCGGGGCGATCCTTGCGACCGGGAAGATCCTCGTCACGGAGGACCGCGTGGCGAACATTGGTCCCATTCATGGAGGCAGGCTCGTGCGTCTTTACGCGGGTCAGGGCGCCATCGTGAAGAAAGGGCAGAAGCTGGCTGACCTTGAATCAGCGGATATCGATCAAGCCGAAGCCGATTATCTCAAGGCGCTCGCGGATTATGAGAATGCTCGTCGTACGTCAGCGGCCGAGGTCAAGTTTGCCCAGGCGACTTACGACCGCACCAAAATGCTCTACGAAAAGACGATCACTGCTGGAAAGAACCTGCAGGCTGCCGAACACGACCTTGAGGTGGCTAAGGCATCGGCAGAGAGCTCGGTTGCGGGGACGAGATCGGCGCTCACCGCCGCTCGTCGCCATTTGCTCATCCTCGGTCTGAAACAGTCCGATATTGATGCGTTGAGAAACAAGCCGGATTCGCCAGTGATCTTTTCTCTTACTTCGCCCATTACCGGCATCGTGGTCGAACGCAACGCCACCATCGGCGCAACGGTCGGGTCGGACGCTAACGTGTTCAAGATAATCGATCTCTCGCGCGTCTGGATCGACGCAAACGTTTTTGAAAAGGATCTGGAACGCGTGAGGCGCGGCCAGGAGGTCAGGGTTTTAGTCACGGCATTTCCTGAATCGAGTTTCTCAGGCCGGGTCATTCTGATTAACAGCGTGGTGGATCCGGACACCCGAAGTGTGAAAGTTCGCACAGAAGTGCCAAACCCTGACGGCCGGCTGAAACCGGATATGTTTGCTAATGTGCAGATCATCACCGACCTGCATCGGGCCGCCATTTCGATTCCGCAATCGGCGGTGCTCAACGACGGCGGCAAGACCGTGGTGTTCGTCGCGGACGGCAATGGCTATAAGAAGCGCGTGGTAATCGCGGGGATCCAAAGCAACGACCGCGTTGAAATCCGCGACGGCCTTAACGCTGGTGACAAGGTCGTCGTGAAGGGAAACTACCTTCTGCTTCAACAAAGCAAACCCGAGCAATAGGGTGCGAGCGGATAGGGATCAATTTGAGGTTAAGCGCACAACTTATCACTGGGAGCGCGGGCGCCCTCGCCCGCATTGAGCGCGAAGCGCGAACACGATTCTCTCGTGGGCATCAGACGACGTGACGTTTAAGCGTGCTGCGCACGCTCCGCGGGCGGGGGCGCCCGCGCTCCCAGTAACAAGGATCCGAATATGACCGACAATTTCATTGCCTTCTTTTATCGCGAGCGATTGCTGGTAGCCGTCGTCTCGCTGCTCATTACTGCGGGCGGCATTCTGGCCCTTTCCAGATTAAATGTTGACGCCTTCCCCGACGTCACCCCCGTGCAGGTGGAAATCGATACCGAAGCCCAGGGACTCGCGCCACAGGAAGTCGAGCAACTCATCACCTTTCCCATCGAGAACGTGATGAATGGGATTCCGGGAGTGGTGCGGGTGCAGTCGATTTCAAAATTCGGTCTGTCCGTGGTGACGGTCTATTTTCGCGACGACATCGACATTTACTTCGCGCGGCAGCAGGTCTTCGAGCGGCTCTCGCTCGCAAAGGACCGCATCCCGACGGGGTTCGAGCCGGGAATGGGACCCATCACCACCGGAACCGGCCAGATCTATCTTTACCAGATTGTCGGTCGTGGTAAGAGCACTCAGGAACTGCGCACCATTCAGGACTGGATAGTCAAACTGCAACTGCGCACCGTGCCCGGCGTCGCCGACGTGCTTAGCTTTGGCGGCGACGTAAAGCAGTATCACGTCATCGTCGATCAGCAAGCACTGGTCAATTACAACATCCCACTCAAATCTCTCTTCCAGGCAATTCAGAACAACAATCAAAACACCGGGGCGAACTTCATCGAGCATGGCGATGAACAGTATGTCGTTCGCGGACTGGGCCTGGTAAAGGACATTGAAGACATTCAGAACATCGTGCTCGACTCGCGCGGCGGCACGCCTATCCGCGTGAGCGATGTGGCACAGGTTCAAGTCGGGAACGAACTCCGCCAGGGCGCCGTCACCAAAGACGGTCAGGGCGAGGTCGTAACCGGCATAGTCCTCAAACGAATCAACGAAAACACCAAGCAGATGATCGAGCGGATAAAAGAAAAAGTAGTCGAGATTAACAAGGCGCTCCCCGAAGGAGTGACGATTGTCGATTATTACGATCAATCGGAGCTGGTCGATAACAGCATCCGCACGGTGGTTAAGTCGCTGATCGAAGGCGAGGTGTTGGTCCTGTTGATTCTGGTGCTGCTGCTCGGTGACTTTCGCGGCTCGATTATCACCGCCGCCGCCATACCTTTTTGTATGCTGGTCGCCTTCATCCTCATGTGGTATTCGGGGCTTTCGGCCAATCTCACTTCGCTCGGCGGGCTTGCTATAAGCATCGGCATGATGGTGGATGCGACGGTCGTGATGGTCGAAAACATTTATCGCCATCTTGAGGAACACCGCGAACATTCCATGCGCGAAGCCATCCTGGTTGCTGCTCAGGAAATCGGGCGACCGATGTTCTTTGCGATCCTGATTGTCATCGCCGTCTTTCTGCCTGTCTTCACTCTGCAGGGAGTCGAGGGCAAGTTGTTCAAGCCGTTAGCATACGCGGTCACCTTCTCGATGATTGGCTCCATGTTGATGGCGCTGTGTGTAGCGCCAATGTTGTGCGCGTTGTGGTTACGGCTCAAAGAAGGCAAGGTGCGCACAAATCCGATCATCGGATTCTTCAAGCGGATTTACGTCCCCGTACTCAAGTGGACCATTGCTCACCGCTATCTCACGCTGATCCTTGCGGCGCTGTTGTTGGTGTGGAGCGTCGCCGACCTATTCATACTCGGCAGTGAGTTTCTGCCCACGATCGATGAGGGCAACATGCTGGTGCGGGCCACTATGCCTGCCAGCATCTCGCTTTCGCGCGCCATCGAAGTCTCGTCCCAGATCGAAAAGTCACTGCGCGAGTTTCCCGAAGTCGAAACCGTCGTCGCCAAGATCGGCCGCGCCGAGTTGGGCGGCGATCCCGAAAGCGTCAGCAACGACGAACTGTACGTGCGTTTAAAACCCAAGGATCAGTGGAGTACGGCAAAGACCAAAGATGAATTGGTTGATGCTATGCGCCGCCGCGTCGAAGGGTTCCCCGGTGTTGAGTTCAACTTTTCACAGGTCATCCAAACCCGCAATGACGAACTCTTGTCGGGCATCAATGCACAGATTGCCGTCAAGGTTTTTGGCGAGGACCAGGACACTTTGCGCCAGTTAGCCGAACAAGTTCGCGACGCCATGTCTCACGTTAATGGCGCGAAGGACCTGGCCGTCGAGCAAGTTGCGGGTGAAGAGCATCTGGAGATCTCGCTGGATCGCGACAAGTTGGCCCGTTACGGACTCAACATCGCCGATGTCCTTGAAGTCACGAAGATTGCCATCGGCGGAGACGAGGCGACCAACGTGCTTGAGGGCCAACGCCATTTTGCGATATTCGTTCGGCTGAAGGAGGACTACCGTAACCAGGTAGAGAAGCTTAACGACATTTTGATCGCCGCGCCGGTTGGCGGACGAATTCCGCTCGGACAGTTGGCGACCTTTCGACTTTCGAGCGGCGATGCGGTCGTCAGCCGCGAGAACGCTCTGCGCCGCGTCGTGGTGAAGTGCAATGTCACCGGGCGAGACATCGGCGGCTTCGTTCATGACGCGCAAGTGCTGGTTGCACAGCAAGTCAAAACTCCCCCTGGATATTTCGTTACCTGGGGCGGACAATTCGAAAACGCGCAGCAAGCTACGCGAAGACTGCTGATTGCCATACCGGTTGCGCTATTGCTGGTGTTTGTTCTGATCTATGCCTGCTTCAGTTCGTTGCGCAACACTCTGACGATCATCTTCAACATTCCGATCGCGCTTGTCGGCAGTACAACGTTCCTGCTGATCTCGGGATTCCCGCTGAGCGTTCCAGCGCTGGTGGGTTTTATTGCGGTCTTTGGGATTGCGGTGCAAAACGGCATGGTGATGGTCTCTTACATCAACAAACTTCGTGCTAAAGGCATGGAACTACAGGAAGCCGTAATCACGGGCGCGAGCGTTCGCTTGCGAGCCGAGCTGTTGAGTGCGTTGATCGGAAGCATCAGCCTCATCCCCTTCATTATCTCGTCCGGCACCGGCGCCGAAATCGAGAAGCCGCTGGCAATCGTGGTCGTGGGTGGACTGGTGACGCGCCCGATCAAGATCGTGATGTTACCAATGGTCTATGAGTGGGT
>WNFH01001131.1_pt1 | contig 17878 bp, 16 predicted proteins | sample 5400411 | NCBI WGS metagenome assembly WNFH01 (sample SAMN13153347, study PRJNA577476) | soil metagenome | isolation source: 200 cm saprolite under Douglas fir tree site 2 hole 3 | place: USA:California | collected 2015-04-18
CAACCTCGGCATGCTCTACGCCCGGCAGGAGCAGCTTCCACTCGCGTCGCAATACCTGGAGCGCGCGGTGAGTCTGCGGCCGGATTATCCTGACGCGCTCAACAATCTCGGCGTCTTTTTTGTTCGCGAAGAGCGCTACTCCGAGGCCGAAGAAAAATTCAAAGCGTGCATACGCGCCGCGCCGACTTTCGATCAGGGCTACCTCAATCTCGCGCGCCTCTACGTGATCCTGAAGGAAAAGGACAAAGCGCGCGAAGTGCTGCAAGCCCTGTTGCAGCAGCAGCCGCAGCACAAGATGGCTCAGCAGGCGCTGGAGATGCTAAATTAAGTTTTCCCCATAATCATCGCGTGGATGGAGGAGTTCCGGTAATGGCTTTTGACGCCGCATTGCAAAGGAAAAGCACGAATGCCGCGAAGCGGGCAATTCTCGCGGTATCGGTGATTTTCTTTTGCGCTGCGGGACACGCTGGGCAGCAACCCGCCGCGAAGCGGAGTACGCCTAAGCAAGCTGCAAAGGCGGCGGCGACGCTTCTCGCCGAGGCGAAAGCGCTCGTCAGCGAAGGGCGAGTCGCCGATGCCAAGAGCAAAATCCAGGAAGAGCTGCAACAAAATCCCGCGAACGCCGAGGCCTACGACCTGCTTGGGGTCATATCCGTCAGCGAAAAAAACTACGCCGGCGCCCTGGACGCTTTCCAGCATGCCCTCAAGCTCGAACCCAACTCCGCCCGCACGCGCAACAGCATCGGCAATGTTTACGTCGCGCAGGGAAAATTCGACCTTGCCGAGCAGGAGTTCCGTATAGTACTCCGCGCAGCGCCCGCGAATCGCGACGCGAACTACAACCTCGGGCTGGTGCTGCTGGCACAGGGCGCGCCCGCCAAGGCTATTCTCCATTTTCAGCGCGTCCGGCCCGCGAATCTGGAAACCAAATTTAACCTGACGCGCGCGTACCTCCGGGCGGGCAGGACCGCGAAGGGCTTGAAATCGGCGACAGAGCTCTCCGGCGAAAATGAGGACAACGTGCAGCTCCATTTCACGCTGGGCGTCTTGCTGGCCGCGGAAAAGCAGTATCGCGCAGCGCAGCTCGAACTTGAAAAAGCCAACGCGCTGCAGCCGGAAACGTTCGAGATTCTTTACAACCTTGGCCAGGCCTATCTGCGCTCCGCGGAATATCCGAGAGCGGAATTGGCGTTGAACCGCGCGCTGAAGCTGAAGCCCGATTCGCCAGAAGCGCTTTATCTTCTAGCGCAGGTTTATTCCGACCAGAAAAAATCCGTCGACGCTTTGGATCTCCTGGTGCGCGCGCACAAGCTCGCTCCGCGGAATGCCGACATCATTTTCCTCCTGGCGCGCGTCAGCATGGGCCAGAATTATTTCGAGGACGCCATTCCGCTGCTCGAATCGGGCTTGCAGGTCACTCCGAAACGCGCCGACCTCCGCGCCGCGCTCGGCGAAAGCTATTTCATGTCCGGCAAAACGGAAAAAGCCATCGAGGAGTTCAAGGCGCTGATCGCGGTCGAGCCTTCCGCGGCTTCGTATGCCTTCATGGGCCTTTCGTACCGCCATCTCGGGCGCTTCGACGAAGCCAAGAAATATTTTCAGGAAGGATTGAAGGTGGATCGCCGCAACGCTTCCTGCCTTTTCAACATGGGCTATATCGAAGAACGGCAAGGCAATCACGCCGCCGCCGAAACTTTTTTTCAGGAAGCGCTGAAGTCCAACCCAAATTTTTCCGAAGCGCTTCTGGAGCTCGCCAACCTGCGCATCGCAAACAAAAAATTCGAAGAGGCCGCGGAGCTCCTGCGTCGCTATGTAAAAGTGAGCCGCGATCCAGCCTCGGGCTATTACAAGCTCGCCATGGTCGAGCGCAGCCAGCACCAGACCGAAGCGGCACAACGCGACTTGAATGTCTTTCAAACCTTGTCCAAAAACTCCTCCACCGGTCCCTATCCTTACCAGCACCTTTTCGATTATCTCGACAATCGCGCAACTCTCAGCGCGCGCGAGCGCACGCAACTGGACTTGACGCAGCTTACCGAGCAAATCCAGAAGCATCCCGACCAGCCGCAAGATCTCTACTTGCTCGCCGAAACCTACTTGAAACTCGGCAAAGTGGAAGATGCTCGCAAGGCCATCGCGCAGCTCGATCAGTTGAGCGTCAACGATTACCGTACCCAGACCGGCGTCGGCGTTCTGCTAGCGCGCTATCACTTGTACGACGAGGCCATCCAGCATTTCCAGTCGGCGTTGCGCGCGAATCCTGACTCGGACGATGTGAAGTTTGACCTCGCCGATGCCTATTTCCGCAAAGGCCTCTACTCGCAGGCGCTCGAAGCCGCCGGACAAGTCTCCGTTCCGGGCCAGCAGGACGACGCGTGCCTCGCTTTGCTTGGCGACATTCAAGCGCATCTCGGGAACACCACACGCGCCACGGAAATTTTCCGCGACGCCATCCGCCGCAATCCGGATAACGATCAGTATTATCTCTCGCTGACTTTGGTGCAGTTGCGCAGCAATGACGTCCGTGCCGCGACCGAAACCTTGCAGCAAGGTCTGGCGCGCATTCCAGGCTCAGGAAAAATCCTCTGGGGCCTGGGCCTAATCTCGGTCCTCGAAGGCAACACGCCGCAAGCCGCCGAGCGCCTCGAACGCGCCGTCGAACTATTGCCGGAATGGGCCGGCAGCTACTCCACCCTCGGCGTTTTTTACTACCAGACCGGACAAATCGAAAAAGCCCGCGAGGTCCTCAATCGCTTCAAAGGGAGCAACGCCGCCGGCGGCCTCGACATAAACCGCATCGAAGAGGCACTCTCCCGCGCCCCCGCGCAGACCGCGTCCGCCCGCGAACCCATGCCGATGGTCGCGCGGCAGCAACTGCTTCAACTAGCTCTCTCCCTCGCGGAGCGCACGCTCTAGCCGACACGCAAACCGCGAGCCAGAGCCTGTGCACGCCCCGGTTCTGTGGCAGAATGCGGTCGTGCTGCAATCACTGACCGAGCGCAAGGAATGGAAGTTTTTCGGCGTGCTGCCGAAGGCGGACCCTGGCCTCGCCGCAGCTTGGTGGACGTCCCTCCTGCTAAGAGGGATCTTGCCGGCGGCGTTCGCCATCGCGATGGGCGTGCTCGTAGGCGCCGTGCAACGCGGCGATCCTCTCGCCGGTCCCCTCGCATTTGCCGGCACGATCTTCGTGTTGCTTCAGGTGCTCAGCCCGATTCATCAAGCGGTCAGCGCCAACCTCGGTGACCGCACCGCCGCATGGCTCTACCGATCTCATCGTCGTGCTCGACGGAACCCGACTCGTCGAGGTCGGCACGCACGACGAGCTGATGACCAAAAGCGGTCCGTACTCGGAGCTGTACAGCATCCAGGCCGCCGCGTACCGCTGACGCAAACTTTCGTCTTATCAGGCCTGCAGTTTGCGAAGGTACGGCACGCTGGCCTTCATCATGTCCAGGTTCATTTCGACGAAATAATTCTTTATGCCGCCCGTTTTCGCCGCGGTAAAGATTTTCTTCCAATCCAGGCTGTCCTGCCCCACCGGCATTATCTTTTTGGCTTCCGTCGACCAGCCTTGCACGTGCATGGAAATGAAGCGGCCCGGGTACTTCGTGAAATACTCCGCGGCGTCGTAGCCTTCGCTGATTGTGGAGACCTGGAACTGGAACTTGACCAGCTTCGGATCAAGAAGCTCCAGCAACAAGTCGTACGTACGCTTGCCGTCGACCGTCGTCAGCTCAAAGTCCTCATTGTGAAGCCCCTGCTGGATGCCCGCCTTGGCCGCGCGCTCGCCCATTTTGTTGTACTCATCGGCCGCTCGCTTCACATCATCCATTGTTGGTTTCTTGGGTCCCTCGAGGGTTGGCACGAGCATCTGGGTCAGGCCGGCATCTTTCGCCCAGGCAATTCGGCCCTCCTGATCGTCCCGGAGTTCCTTGATGCCGAAGTGAGAACTCACGCATGCCACCCCTGCATCGCCCAGAATTCCGCGCAGTTCGCCTCCCGTATATTTGCCAAGGCCGGCGAAGCCGAAATCCGCATAGCCTACCGGCGAGCACAGTTCAATCGTCTGAAATCCGGCCGCCGCAAGTTGCTTGATCGTGCCGGGAAAGTCCTTGGCGATCATGTCCCTGACCGGCCACGTCTGGCATCCAATTGGCATGCCCAGCGGATTGGCGCGAAGCTCCAGACCGCCCGCGGAGATAAAGCCGGCCGCGGCGGCGTGCGTCGCCGCATTCTTGACAAACTCTCTTCTCGTCATCTCGGACATTGACGCCTCCTTATAGCGATTCCTCACGAGGTACTGGCTAGAGTTCCCATCCGCTTCGACGTTCCGGGCGGACGTACTTCTGCGCTGCATCAGCGTTGACCACCTTCATGTTGGCGCGATCCCAAGTGAGTTTCTGTCCCGCACGAGTGGCAACATTCCCAAGAAGCAAAGTCTCCGTGACCAGGCCCGAGAACTCGAAATTTCCGCCGGGCTTCACTTTGCTTCCCTTGCAGGCGTCGAGCCATTCGCGTTCGTTTCCGGGTGACCTTGGCAGCGTTTTGGGCGGCTGTTTGTAGCTGTTCATTTTCGCTTCAGGAATAAGCTTCGGACCCTCCCCATTAAATCCGCAAAGAATTTTCCCGCGATCTCCCACAAAAAGAAGCCCTTCATCCCCGTCTTCGCCCTCTACCTTGAACGCGCGGTTTTCTTCCAATTCCTCCGGCCGCGGCGGCTTTAGACCACCGTCATACCACGTGAATTTCACCGCCGGCATCTCACCCCGCGCCGCGAAGTTGTAACGGATGATCGACGCCAGCGGGTACGTCTCTTCGTAGCGATCCGTGGAACTCGCTTCCACACTCGCCGGCGCTTCGAGTTTCAAAACGCGAAAAATTGTGTCGAAACTGTAGGAACCCATGTCGCCCAGCGCGCCACAACCGAAATCTCCCCATCCACGCCACACAAAGGGCACGTACGCTCGGTTGAACGAGCGTTCCGGCGCCGGGCCGAGCCACAAGTCCCAATCCAAACCTTCGGGCACCGGCTCCGCGTCCTTAGGACGCTCGATCCCCTGCGGCCAGAAAGGACGGCTGGACCAGTTGTGAACCTCTCGCACCGGCCCGATGGCGCCGTCCCAAATCCATTCGCATAGCAAGCGCGTGTCTTCGGATGCTTGGTTGCCAACGGCAATCTGCGTCGCCACTCCCGTCTCGCGGGCAATTTCGGCCATGCGCCGCGCTTCATAGATCGTGTGCGTCAACGGCTTCTGGCAAAAAACGTGTTTGCGCTTCTTCATCGCCGCCGCGGACACGGCTGCGTGCAAGTTATCCGTCGTGCAAACAACCACGGCGTCGACATCTTTCTGCTTTTCCAGAAGTTCGCGGAAGTCACTGTAAGCCGCGCAGCCACGGTATTCACCGGAGCGCTGCTGCGTGCCGTAATAGGCGTCTACGATTTTCTGACACGGCTCGCGGCCAGAAACGCCGCTAGTTACACGCAGAGAATGAGTAAGTTGAATGGGGTCGTCCGGACTGAGCCAATCCCACCCGCTATCGACGCCAAGCAATTTGCGGACGGAATTGCAGAACTCATGGGTATCCCACTGGGGGTGATTCGCGCTCATTTTATTGGGGTCGCAGACAGCCACGCCCTGAACGTCCGGTTGGTTCAAAAAGCGAAGCATGACGCGCAAGCCTTGCGAGCCGACGCCTATGAAAGCGATATTGACCTTGTCGCTGGGCGGAATATACCCCGCACCGCCCAACACTCGCCGCGGCACAATCGAAAGACCAATCGCCGCTGCGCCAGCCTGTCGCAAAAACTTGCGCCGCGAAACCGAACCCTCTAAAAAGCTGCGAGACCCAAGCTTAATCTTCACTTGTCCCTCCCAATCGCAGATCGCAGGTACCGCATGATTTCTAGCTGCGCTTCGCATTTTGCCTTGGTTTATCACACTATTGGACCAGCCCGCTACTGTAAGCGAACCACAGATCTCGCCAACCAGTTGCAAAATAAACGCGAATGAAAGATTCTCGCGCGAGCACTGTGCCACAACTAGACCAATTTCGCGGCTGCCTCGTCGGGCAGTGTCTCGGCGACGCGCTCGGTTTTCCCGTGGAAGGCTCTCCTCCGGAAATCTGTGCTTCCTACGTCGCAGAGCTGCGCGCGGGTCATTTTGAGCCTTGGCCCACCGGTGCATGCGCCTTGCTCCTTCGCGCTTCCGATACAACCCTAAGACTTCTGGCCCGCTTTCCAGAATTCATGTCTACGAGTAGCCCGTCGTGCTTCAGAATCTGCTGACTGCGGGGTAATGCTGCCGCTCAAACCATTTATCAGGAATGACAGACTGCACAAGGCTCGGCCCTTTAGTGCAGTCGCTTCTTGTAGAGGGCCATGCCTACCGCGGCGTCCATACCCATTCGTTCGAGAATAGCGATTTCACGCTGTGCCTTAATGCCGCCCGCAGCAATGATCGGATGCGAGGTAGCACTCCGCAAATGTTCGAACCACTCGAGATTTGCTCCCCTCATAGTTCCTTCACGATCCACATCCGTACAGAGAAATGCCGCGCAAAACGGCTTGAGCTGCTCCATCACGTGTTCCGCTCGGATCTGCAGTTTTTCCTGCCAGCCGTTGATTACGACCTGGCCCTTGGCCGTGTCCAGCGCTACGACGATTGCCGAGCAGCCCACTCGCAGCCTGAGCTGCCGGAGAAATGGCGCGTTTATCTTGCCGCTCTTGAATGCGGCACTTCCGACAATGACTTGGTGCGCCCCCCATTTCGTAATTTCCTCCGCGCGGCGGACGGTGCGAATTCCTCCGCCCACACGCACTTTCATCCCAAAGCGCTTGGCCGCTTCGCTACATACTTTGCGCGCTAGTTCGCTGTTATTGCCTGTCCCCATGGCGGCATCCAGATCGATGACGTGCAGCCACTTGTATTTCTTGAATTTCAGCAGCAGGGACATCACATCCGCGACCGCAAGCTCGCGTTTTTCCCCGTGCACGAGCTGCACGGCCTTGCCCTCCTGTAAGTCGATGCACGGAATCAGCACGGCAACCTCACCGGAATCCCGCACGCGGACAGGAATTCTTTGAGCTCGCGGATCGGCTGAATATGATCGTGGAAGATCGAGGCGGCCAATGCCGCATCGGCACGCCCGGCTGTAAAAATCTCCGCGAAGTGAGCGGGCAGCTTCGCGCCGCCTGAGGCAATGACCGGTACGGAAACCGCCGAGGATATCGCCGCGGTGAGCGGCGTATCGAATCCGTTCTTTGTTCCATCTCGGTCCATCGACGTCACCAGAATCTCTCCGGCGCCGAGCGCAACGCCCTCTTTTGCCCACGCGATTGCGTCGCGGCCCGCGGATTCACGCCCCCCGCGTACCATCACCGCCCATTGATCCCCGTCTCTTCTAGCGTCGATCGCCAGCACAACCGCCTGCGCTCCAAACTCCAACGATGTCTCTGAGATCAACTCGGGCCGCGCCACTGCCGCGGTATTCAGCGTAATCTTGTCCGCGCCGGCTCGAAGCACGGACCGAGCATCTTCCGCGCTGCGGATGCCGCCTCCCGCAGTCAAAGGAATCGCGAGCTCTGCCGCAACGCGCCGAATCGTTTCTAGAAACGTCGGCCGATGGTCGCGCGAGGCGGCAATATCCAGGACGACGAGTTCGTCCGCGCCTTCCGTGTTATACCGCGCCGCCAATTTCGCGGGATCGCCGGCGTCGCGGAGTCCCGCAAAGTTCACGCCCTTCACCACGCGGTCTCCATCGATGTCCAGGCAGGGAATGATGCGTCGAGCCAGACTCATGCGCACAGCCTCAGAAAATTCCGCAAGACTTGCGCGCCCGCTTCTCCGCTCTTCTCCGGGTGAAATTGAACCGCGCAGATATTTTCCTTTTCCAGCACCGCGACAAATTCTGTTCCGTAGCTACACGCAGCCGCGGTTTCTTCGCGCTGGTCGATCGCGGCGTAAGTGTGCGCGAAGTAGAAGAAAGCGTCAGGATCGACGCCTTCAAGCAGCCGGGATTTGTGTTTCACGAGCAGCCGATTCCAGCCCATGTGCGGCAGCTTGACGACTGCCGGCAGCGAGCGCACGCGCCCCGGCAACAACTGCAAGCCGGCCAGTTGCGGCGCCTCATCACTAGCGGCGTAGAGTGCCTGGAGCCCCAGGCAAATGCCGAGGAACGGAACGCCGCGAAGGATGGCGTCCAATAGCGGCGCGCGCAATTTGCGATCATCGAGCGCGCGCACCAGGGTTTCAAAATGTCCCACACCCGGGAGCAGCAGCGCCTCTGCATTTGCAACGCATTCCGGGGTGGCCGCGCGCTGCGATTCTGCTCCGAGCCTATGCAGTGCTCGCTCAACACTAGCGACGTTGCCCGCGCCGTAATCCAACAACGTAATCTTCATAGCAAGCCCTTGGTGCTGGGGAGCACGCGGCGCAATCTTTTGTCGCGCGCCACTGCGAAACGCAAAGCGCGCGCAAATGCCTTGAACATGGCCTCGACCTGGTGATGCGAGGATCGCCCGTATAGAACACGGAGATGCACATTCGCGCGGGCGGCCTGCGCAAAGCCTTGAAAGAAATCCTCGGTCAGCTCGACCTGAAAATCCCCGACGCGTGCGCTCGCAATTTTGGCATTCACAACACAAAAGGGCCGCCCACCCAAATCGACGGCGCTGGCGGCGAGTGTCTCGTCCATGGGCATCAGAAAATATCCCGCTCGCAAAATTCCTCGCTTCGTGCCCAGCGCTTTGGTCACCGCTTCGCCCAAGGCGATTCCAACGTCTTCGACGGTGTGGTGTTGGTCGACGTCTAAATCGCCGCGAGCGTTGAGCTCCAAATCGAACGCGCCGTGCCGGGCCACGAGTTCCAACATGTGGTCGAAAAAACGGATTCCCGTGGCAATACGAGCCGTGCCGCGCCCATCTAGATTCAGATGGAGCTTGATATCGGTCTCGTTCGTCTTACGATGAATCTTTGCGGTTCTTGCCATCATTCCGCCTTGTTCAGGATTGCCCGCCGCACGGAGACCTTCGGTTTCATTCCCGCACCGCCACCGCGTTTTCATGCGCAAGCAGATTTTCTGCCCGTGCGAGAATCCGCACGTTGCCCGCTAGCCGCTTGAAGCCTCTGCGGCTAATCGTCTGCACGCTGATGCACTTCACAAAATCCGCCGCCGACAAACCTCCGCGCCTGCGCGCCCAGCCGCCGGTGGGCAAGACGTGGTTACTGCCACTCGCGTAATCGCCAAGCGGCTGCGCGCCCCAAGGACCGACAAAGACCGTTCCAGCCGCGAAAACGTTTTCGAGGGCCGCAGCTCTGGATTGCGGAAGGCTGAGATGTTCCGGCGCAAAGCGGTTCACGAAGTGGAACGCTGAATCGTCGGACGCGGCTAGCAAAATGACCCCGGCCGTTTTCAACGAAATTCTTGCGGGGTTTTCTTCCGGCAATTTCTCCATCTGTTCTGCAACCTCGCGCAGTACTTCCCGCGCGAGCCGCTCGGACGTGGTCACGAAGATGCTTACTGCGTCCGGCGCGTGTTCCGCCTGGGCCAACAAATCCGCCGCTATCCACCTCGGATTGCCCCGCGACGCAATCACAATGGCTTCGGTCGGTCCAGCGGGAAAATCGATGGCACAGTCGCGACTTACGAGTTGCTTTGCCGAGGTCACGAAGCGGTTGCCGGGTCCAAAGATTTTGTCGACGCGAGGAATAGTTTTGGTTCCGTAGGCCAAGGCCGCGACCGCATGCGCTCCCCCGATGCGCGCGATTTCGTTCACGCCGAGGATGCCGGCCGCCGCGATCAGCTCGTCGTTCGGCCTCGAACAAACAGCCACGATCCTCTTAGCGCCTGCAACTTGCGCCGGCACTGCCGTCATTACCAGCGTTGAAAGCAAAGTAGCCTTGCCGCCCGGAATATAGCAGCCGATCGTTTCGATGGGCCTGACCATTTGCCCGATGCTCACGCCCCGTTCTACTTCCATCGACCACTTTCGGGGCAACTGCTTCTCGGCCACTTTTCGGACGTTAGCCATTGCGCGCTTCACGGCGCGCAGGAATTCTGCACCGACTCTTTTTTGCGCCTGCTCGATCTCACGCTGCGAGACCCACATCCCGCGGTGCGCCAAATTCATGCCATCCAGCTTTTTGGTCCAGAAAAACAGTGCGGCATCGCCGCGCCGCCGGACGTCCGCGATAATTTTGGACGCGACTTTCTCGGCTTGGACGTCGCGACGTTCGCGCGCTCCGAGCAGCCTCTTCTCCACCGCGCCGGTTAGTTTCATGATTCGCATCACAGCACTATCTTGTTCAGGGGATACTCCACAATCCCCTGCGCGTTCGCGGCTTTGAGCTTTGGCAAAATTTGCCGGACCACCGATTCTTCGACAATGGTATTCACGGCTACCCACCCTGGATCGCTGAGCATCGAAATCGTGGGGTTCTTCAGCGCGGGCAGGACGGCGAGCACGCGGTCCAGGTCCTCGCGGCGTACGTTGAGGATCAGGCCGACTTTGCTTGCCGCGGCAATGGCCCCTTGCAGCATCAGGATCAGGCTTTCCGCTTTTTCCTTCTTCCACGCATCCGCGGCGGCCGCGCGATTCATGATGAAGACCGTTGCCGATTCCAAAACCGTGTCCACAATGCGCAGCCGGTTAGCACGCAGCGAAGAGCCTGTTTCGGTGACCTCCACGATGGCGTCAGCAAGCTGCGGCACTTTCACCTCCGTAGCGCCCCAAGAGAAATCTACCCGCCCAGTCACTCCGTGCCGCTCTAGATATTCCCCGGTAATGCGCACGATTTCCGTGGCGATCACCTTGCCTTGTAAATCGCGTGGCTCACGAATCGCGGAATCTTCCTGCACCGCCAGCACCCAGCGCACGCGCGACAGCCTCTGTTTGGCGTACACCAACTCGGCGAGTTCCTCGACGTCCGAGCCGGTTTCGACAACCCAGTCGTGCCCAGTAATTCCCGCATCCAGCGCGCCCGTTTCCACGTAGCGGGCCATTTCCTGCGCGCGCACGAGCAAGCACTCGATCTCCGGGTCATCGACGGTGGGCACGTAGCTTCGCGAGCTAATCGTGATCTTCCAGCCCGCGCGCGCGAAAAGTTCCAAGGTCGCTTCTTGCAAACTCCCCTTGGGGATTCCCAGCTTCAGACGATTCATCGTTCTGCCACCGGGGTGTACACTTTGGCCGGATCGAATGTCCGCTCTTCAACGGTGCGGACGCTGCCGTTGTCTTGGATCTGCCGGAAGAAGCAACTGCAATAGCCTTCGTGGCAAACGCCAGGGCCTGCTGGCTCGACACGCAAAAGTAGTGCATCTGCGTCGCAATCGATACGCATTTCCAGTACGCGCAGGACGTGGCCGCTCGTTTCCCCTTTCCTCCACAAACGGTTGCGGGAGCGGCTGAAGAACACCGCTTCACGCGTTCGCTGCGTCTCCGCCAGGGCCTCCGCGTTCATGAAGCCGAGCATCAAGACTTCACCGCTGCGGGCGCTCTGTATAATCGCGGGCACCAGGCCGCCGCTCTTTTCAAATGCGATTTCCACGTGCTTCCTCCCGAGGTCGAACCCAAAAACAAAAAACCCACTGGAGCTTAGCGCGCCAGCGGGCCGATGAGTGCGTTTCTTACGTAATCGCTAGGTGCAACTCAACGGGCGCGGCATGTGGCCGTGATGTTGATGGTGGTGCGCCCGGAGATGATTCGAAACCTTCATTTGATGAGTCCGATCTTAAACAAGCCAATCGCCTGCGTCAATCCAGGCAAGGCGCCAAAAAGCAGATACACCGAAGGCGTTTTTTGGATAATTGGAAGGATTGACTTCCCCGCGCCGCTTCGCTACTTTCGTTGGGTACTTGGTAGAGGTGCGGATCCCATTAGTAGCGGGGCGTGTTTTTCCGATCAACTTCGGACGCCCGCGCGAAAGGGGCAACTGCTGTTGATCCGCCGAAGTCGCCGCGGCAACTGAACGCCGGGGCGGCTGGGGGCCAGGGCTAAGACCTGTCCACTGTCATCCGTTGCGAAGTTATGCGGATGGAGCGCTATCGAGGAGTGACAGCCCCGAGTTTTCTTCGGTTCTTCCCTTCTCTCTCGTTCCATTCCTGAAAGCGACTATGGACCTGTTTGCGCTGACGCGCGCGCTCGTCGACATCGAATCGGTGACGAACAACGAAGCCGGAGCCGGTGATTTTCTGTTTCGCCGTCTTTCTCCGCTCGCTGCGAGATACGGCGGCCGCGTCGAACGCATGCAGGTCGAAGCGCAACGGTTTAACGTTTTTGCGAGCTGGGGCAAGCCGGTCGTCACGCTGTCGACGCACATGGACACGGTACCGCCCTTTTTCCCGTCGAGGGAAGACGACGAATTTCTGTGGGGGCGAGGGGCATGCGACGCCAAAGGCATCATCGCCGCCATGATCTGTTCTGTCGAGAAACTCCTCGCGGAAGGCGTTTCGGACCTCGGCCTTCTGTTCGTGGTCGGCGAAGAACGAAACAGCGCGGGCGCGCGTGTGTCGGCGAAGACGCCGCGCGGCTCGCGCTATCTAATCAATGGCGAGCCGACGGAAAACAAGTTGTGCGTGGGGTCGAAGGGAGCGCTGCGGTTCGAACTGGTGGCGCAGGGCCGCCTGGCACATTCGGGCTACCCGGATCTGGGACGCTCGGCAATCGATGCGCTCTTGGATGTGCTGGAGGATATCCGGCGCCTCCCTTTGCCCGAGGATTCGGTGCTGGGAAAGAGCACGTTGAACATCGGCACAATTTCCGGCGGACGAGCGCCCAACGTGGTTCCCGATGAGGCGCGGGCTGAACTTATGTTTCGGTTGGTGGGCGACGCTGCTCCGGTGCGAGAGGCGGTTCATGAAGCGGCGGCTGGACGGGTGGAGGTCCGCGAAGTCTTGCATACGCCGGTGTTTCACTTTTCCGCGCTCGATGGGCTGCCGACAACGGTGGTGGCGTTCACAACGGACGTCCCGATGCTGCACGAAACATGGGGCACGCCGTTCTTGATTGGGCCGGGCAGCATTCGCGTGGCGCACACGGCTGAGGAACGAATTGCGAAGCGAGAGCTGCGCGATGCGGTGCCCATCTACGCAAGCATGGTGAAGCGGCTGCTTGCGTCGCATTCCGCAGCGCCTGGGAAATTGCAATGAAACGCGGACTCGCGATTGTCGGATACGGAAAGATGGGACGCCTGATTGAACAGCTCGCGCCGGAATACGGCTTCGATGTCCGGCTGGCGCTAAACAGCGGCACGAATGCGCGCGGCGCAGGCCTCACCGCCGAGAATCTTCGCGGAGTTGACGCGGCGGTGGAATTCTCCACGCCTTCGGCAGCCGTCCAAAATATTCGACAGCTTGCCGCTCTGGGCGTTCCGGTAGTGGCGGGCACGACTGGATGGTTTCAGGAGCTGGCTTGCGTGCGCGAGGCCGTGCAATCGGGCGGCGGCGCCCTGGTGTGGAGTCCGAACTTTTCCGTCGGCGTCCACCGTTTCAGGCAAATCATCGCGCAGGCGGCCAGCGCTTTTGCCGCGGAAGGCGAGTACCAGGCGTGGGGCTGGGAAATCCATCACGCGATGAAGCGCGATGCGCCCTCCGGCACGTTGCTGGCTCTAGCCGAAGAAATCAAGCAAGCGGGTTTCGATCGCGCGATCAATTTAAGCGCGAATCGCGCGGGCGCTCATCCCGGAACACACGAAATTGGTTTCGATTCGAGCGCTGACACCATCACGATCCGCCATACCGCCAGAAACCGCGAAGGATTTGCACGCGGCGCGCTGCGGGCGGCGCGCTGGATTGTCGGGAAACACGGAGTGTTCGAGTTTCGCGAGATCGTAAACGAACTGGGCTGAGTCCGTTTGTAGCTTGCAGATCACGTGTTAAAGACGCGATCGATAAGGAGACACATCATGTTCACTGGTTGCGGTACCGCGCTTGTCACTCCATTTCAGAGTGATTTCTCGCTCGACGAAGCTGCTTTGCGGCGGCTGGTGCGGCGGCAAGTCGAGGCGGGAGTACATTTTCTCGTGCCCTGCGGAACTACCGGAGAAAGCCCGACGCTGACGCACGACGAGCGCAGGCGGGTGGTGGAAATCACTTTGGAGGAAGCGCATGGAAAAGTGCCGGTGGTGGCGGGCGCGGGAGGCTACGACACCGCGGAGGTAACACGTGCCGCGCGCGAGTATCAAGCGATGGGAGTGGACGGCATTCTTTCCGTCACGCCTTATTACAACAAACCCACGCAGGAAGGGCTGTACCAGCATTTTCGTTTTATTGCCGGCGCAGTGTCGCTCCCGATCTTGCTTTACAACGTCCCGGGCCGCACGGGAGTGAATATCGAACCTGCCACGGTGAAGCGCCTCTCGGCCATCGACACGATTGTGGGCGTCAAGGAGGCTTCCGGAAACATCTCACAAATGGCGTCCATCGCCGCGCTGGTGCCGGAACATTTCGTGATTCTCTCCGGCGATGACGCCATTACGTTGCCGCTTTTCGCGCTTGGCGGGCGCGGCGTGATTTCCGTGGCCTCGAACGAAATTCCCGCGGAAATGGCGAAGCTCTGCAATTTCGCGCTGCAAAATGACTTTCCAGCCGCGCGGAAAATTCACACGCGTTACCTTCCGCTGATGGAGGTGAACTTCGTGGAATCCAACCCGATTCCCGTGAAGGCAGCGATGGCAAAGATGGGATTGCTGCAAGCAGTCTGGCGGCTTCCCCTGGTGCCGCCAGGCGCGGGTTCTATGGGACGGATTCAGACTGTTCTGGAAACGCTTTGCCTGATTGAGAAAATCTATGCTGCCGTCGGAGATTGAACAGCTATTCGACTGCCCTCCGCCGCAGTACACGGAAGCACACCGGCGCGCGTTTGAAGCCTTCAAAGTCGCGCTGAATCGCGGCGAGGTGCGCGCCGCCGAGCCCGACGCTGCATCGAAAACGGGGTGGCGCGTAAACGCGTGGGTGAAGAAAGGCATTCTGCTGGGGTTTCGTATGGGCAAAGTGGTCGATATGTCTGTCGACCGCGTGCGACAGCCGTTTTTCGACAAGGACACCTACCCGCCGAAAACAGTCAGTCTCGCAAGCCAGGTGCGAATAGTTCCAGGCGGGTCCAGCATTCGCGATGGTGCGTACGTCGGACGTAGCGTGACTTGCATGCCGCCGATGTTCATCAATGCAGGCGCGTACGTCGATGATGGCACCATGATCGATTCGCACGCCTTGATTGGAAGTTGTGCGCAGGTCGGGCGGAATTGCCATATTTCCGCGGGCGCGCAAATTGGCGGCGTTCTCGAGCCGGTCGGCGCCATGCCCGTGATCATTGAAGACGAGGTGATGGTCGGGGGAAATTGCGGCGTGTACGAAGGCGTGGTCGTAAAGCGCCGAGCAGTGCTCGGCAGTGGTGTGATATTGAATGGCTCGACCGCCGTGTATGATCTGGTGCGTGAGCAAATTTATGCAGCCACGGACGGCAGCCCGCTCGTGATTCCGCAAGAGGCCGTGGTCGTTCCTGGTTCCCGCGCGATCTCGCACCCGGCAGGGCAACGCTGGAGCCTGTCCTTGTACACTCCCATCATTGTCAAATATCGCGACGCGAGAACGAATGAGCGCGTCCAGTTGGAGAGCCTTTTCCGCTAGCCCCCGCCTGAGCTGCTCCGTAAGACCTGGTTTCGTTGCAGATGGTCGGCTGCTTTAGCCTTTGCGTTCCGCCGCCGTCAAGGATCCCTTCGTCAACACCTGGTATCTTGCCACCTACCTCGGCCCTGCCCGGGTGTAGTTCGTCCCAAAACTTGTTCGCAGCTAGATGTTGGCGACGTAGACGCGAAGGTGCTTGATGCGATCTCGCGTGGAAGGACAAGCCCCGACCTGGGTGCGGCATATTCGATTCAGAGACTGCCAGAATCAATTGGCTGGCGCGCAAGACGGTTCCCAGACTGCGAACGGGCCAGTTAAATCCTAGTCGGGATCTCGGGCAAGTGGCTGGCTGACCGACTCACGGTCCTGAAACGGCGTTCGCGGAGTTCGGATCGCTAGCAGTTCTCCGTAGCCCCGCGTTTCAACATTCCGGCGACGAAACGCTTCCGACCACTTAAGAAAAATTCGGCGATGACATCGATGCCAGTCGGCCGAGCATAGCGCGATGCGTCGATCAGCGCATCGCCCCCTTGCTTACCGAGAGAAGCTCCTATATACTCACCTCGGAAACCGATATGAGTAAACCAAACGATCTCGTTCAAGGCACCCTCGATCTGCTCCTCCTCAAAATCCTGGCGCTGGAGCCCTTGCACGGGTGGGCCATCAGTCTCCGCCTGAAATCCATCTCCGGGGACGTGCTGCAGGTCAGCGAAGGATCCCTCTACCCTGCATTGCACAAGTTGGAGCAGGAGGGTTGGATCACGGCCGAGTGGAAGCAGACGGAGAATAACCGGCGCGCGAAGTTTTATTCGCTCACACGCCTGGGCAGGAAACAGCTCGAATCGGAGGCGGCGAACTGGAAGCGGCTATCGTCCGCCATCTCGCACGTCATCCAGGTTTCGGAGGCTTAGGAAAGAGCCATGCGAATAGAGCACTGGTGGTTTACGGCGCCCTTGCGGCTGAGGTCTATTCTGCGCGGCCGCCGGGTGGAGCGGGAGCTCGATGAGGAGCTGCAATTCCACCTGGAGCTCAAAATCGAGGAAGGCATCGCCAATGGGCTTTCCCCAAAAGAGGCGCGCTACGCGGCTATGCGCGCGATGGACGGACTGGAACAGCGGAAAGAGGAGATGCGAGATATGCGTCGCATTCATTGGCTGACGGATTTCCTCGACGACGCGCACTACGCCATCCGCAGCCTGCGCCGCACGTCCGGACTTACTGCGTTCGTGGTCCTCACGCTCGCCCTGGGGATCGGGATGACCTCGGGGACGTTCAGTATGGTCGATGCACTGATCTTCAGGCCTTACCCCGTGCCGCATCCGAGCGGCGTGGTCACTCTGGTGAGCACCACACACGATAGTAGCTTCGACGATTTCTCCTATCGCGAATACCTGGACATCCGCGGCAAAACGAAGAGCTACGACGGCGTGATCGCCAATGCAGATATGGAGGCTGTCGGCTTCAGCGCCGAACCTGCAGCCACCCCGCGGATCAAGGGCGGGATGATGGTTTCCGGTAACTACTTCCACGTGCTCGGCGTGGAGCCGCAGATCGGACGCGGGTTTCGGGAGGACGAAGACCAGGTGCCGGGCCGCGATGCCGTGGTGGTGCTCGGGCCGGACTTCTGGAAGCATGAATTCGCGAGCGACCCGGGCGTCCTCGGCAGGACGATTCGCCTGAACGGCACGGAGTTCACCGTGATTGGCGTCGCACCGGAAACCTTCCCGGGGATGATGATATTCGGGCATCCCGACTTCTACATGCCGCTGGCGATGGCGCGCGTGTTTTCGACCAACCGCCAAAAGAATTTTTTCGAGGATCACGATGATCGCGAGCTGAGTGTCAGGGCGCGCTTGAAACCGGGCGCGACGCTGCAGCAGGCACAAAATGAACTCGCCGTGCTCGCGAAAACCTTTGAGCGCGAGTATCCAAAGTTCAATCGCAGCCGCGGCGCGGCGGTACACACCCAGTTCGAAATGCGGACTCGAGCTGACGACGTGAATTGGAAATTCGGAGTGATCTTTGTGATCCTTGCCCTGGCGGTCCTGCTCGTGGCTTGCACCAACGTTGCGGGACTTCTTCTGAGCCGCGCCCGCACGCGAACGCGCGAAATCGCCGTTCGGTTGGCGATCGGCGCCGGGCGTTTCCGGCTGATACGGCTGCTCTTGACGGAAAGCCTGATTCTGGCGTCCTTGGCTGGATTGGTCGGGATTGCCATCGGGTACGGCATCGTGCAGTGGTTTCAGAGTTTTCAAAA
>WNFH01001132.1_pt1 | contig 17859 bp, 15 predicted proteins | sample 5400411 | NCBI WGS metagenome assembly WNFH01 (sample SAMN13153347, study PRJNA577476) | soil metagenome | isolation source: 200 cm saprolite under Douglas fir tree site 2 hole 3 | place: USA:California | collected 2015-04-18
TAGTTTAGACGCCAAGCGACGCCCCGGCGTTGCGATCTTGCCGCATCGAAAGTGCTGGGCCAGTCCGGATCGCCGCGTTGTTTAGCTGCACGCAAGGTCTCTTAGTGCTTACATCGGCTCGGGAATACGCCACATGAGGTAAGGCATTGAGGATAATCGCTGGGAAATATCGGAGCCGTCCATTGCGCTCGCTGCGCGGCATGGACCTGCGTCCCACTGCGGACCGGCTGCGCGAAACCCTGTTTAATGTAGTGACCGCGGGAAATCCTGCTGCGCTCGAGGGTACGGTTTGGCTGGACCTCTACGCGGGAACGGGTGCGGTGGGCATTGAGGCCCTGAGCCGCGGAGCTGGAAAGGTGTATTTCGTGGAATCCTCGACGCGCGCTGCCGAGTTGGTGCGGCAGAACTTGCAATCTCTGGAAGTAGCATCAGGTTACCGCATAGTGAAGCAAGAGGTAGTGCGAGCTCTACACAAGCTGGAGGCGGAAAACATCGTCGCGGACTTTATCTTTCTCGATCCGCCTTACCGCATGGAAGAAGCCTATCGCAAGACGCTGGAAGCGCTCGCTCAGTTGCATATACTCACACGCGGGACCGTCGTCATTGCCGAACACCAGAAGAAATTTGACCCGGGAGAAGCTTTTGCGTCCCTGGGTCGCTACCGGAAGTTGGAGCAGGGCGCCGCCGCGCTGAGTTTTTACCGCAAGCTGGCTGACGACTGACGACTTACATCAGGATTTCATCCGCGCGCCGCAGCAGCGGATGCTGCATTTCCTGCAGATCGTTCTTCACTAGGTTGAGGCCATAAACGCACTGCTCAAAATGCTGCGAAAGGCTGGCAAACAAGGGCGCCACCTTGGTGTACTCGAAAATGTCGAACTTGGAGACGATGTAATAGCTCTCTTTACCCGCTTTCATCCAATCGATGAAATTTTCCAGACGGTGGCGGCGCAGCCGGAAGTGATTGATGCTCTCCGGAAACATTCCGGTGAAGAAAAGCGTGTAGTCGCCGATGTGCTTGCGCACCTGGCGCTCACGGTCGAAGGAAGGCGCAGGCCCGTATACCGGATTCGATTCCCCCAGCATCTCGCCCACGTCGCTTAGCGGCTGTCCGGCCGCATTGCGGATCTTGAACAGTTGCTCGACGTCGCAGAACTCCGCCAGCAGGTGGGAAACATAGTTCACGATCTTCGGATCGCGAATGCCGATCTCTTCGGCATAATGCCGTCCCACGAGTTCAATGAAAAGCTGCTGCAGCGGATGCGATTCTGGAATCATTCCCGGGGCTCCCCCACAACCCGCGCTGAACGCAGGATTCCAACCACATCGTTCGATACTTACCTCAGCCAGACCGTGAAGGCAAGTGACTTTTGTAAGTCGCGCATCACGCTCTTTCTGCTCGATTTAGACGGCGTGACTTGACGCCAGGTTTCCCCGCCGCTTTGTTGGCAGACGGAGAAGTCGGCTGCTAATCGTGGTTTTTGCTCCCAGATACAATGATCGCCAACGGAGGGAGATTCATGGAGCGAAAGAACATCTCTAGCGGTACACCCTGGGAACCGATTGTTGGTTATTCCCGCGCAGTCAAGGTCGGCGCTTATGTTCATGTGTCCGGCACAACCGCCACAGGCCCCGACGGCAAGATCGTCGGAGTCGGCGATCCCTATGCTCAGGCGGTGCAGACTCTCAAGAATATTGAGTCGGCGTTGCAGAAGGCCGGCGCCACTCTGAAAGATGTGGTGCGCACGCGAATGTTTGTGACTAACATCGCCGACTGGGAAAAAATCGGCGAAGCACACGGCGAGTTCTTCCGCGACATTCGGCCCGCGACCTCGATGGTAGAAGTGAGTGCGCTCATCGCGCCGGAGATGCTGGTGGAGATCGAGGCGGACGCCGTGAGCACGGAGCGCTGAAGTAGAATGTCGCGGGCTCGAGTGTGAGATCTTGGAAGGCTCAGGGTGACATCCTGATGAAATATCTGAGAGGGTACATGAAGATCCTGCGGTGTCTGCTCTTATTCTGCCTCAGCACGGGCCTCGCCACTGCCCAGGAGAAAGCACCTGCCCTGCAGCCAGTGACCGTCGTCCGCGCGGGCACGCTGATCGACGGCAAATCCGACGCACCGCGGCGCGATCAAGTGATCGTCATCCGTGGCAACCGCATTGATAGCGTGTCCGATGCCGCCAGCGCGAAGATTCCCGCAGGCGCGACCGTCATCGATCTCTCCCGCGCCACGGTACTTCCGGGGCTTATTGATTCCCACACCCACATCTTCTTGCAAGGAGAAGACCCGGCGCAGGGCGGCTATGATGCAAATATCCTGAAGTACCCGCTGGCCTTGCGCGCTGCGCGGGCCACGGTTTCGGTGCGGCGGGCGCTGGAGCAGGGTTTCACTACGCTGCGTGACGTGGAGACCGAAGGTGCGGGTTATGGCGACGTGGGCATCAAGCAAGCAATCGAGGGCGGCTACATTCCCGGGCCACGCCTTTTTGTCTCCACGCTCGCTATTTCCACTACCGGTGGATATCCCCTGGAGGACTACGCTCCCGAATTGGAGATGCCGAAAGGCGTGCAGATCATCGACGGCCCGGTCGAGGCGCGCAAAGCGGCACGCGAACAGCTCAGTCATGGAGCTGACTGGATCAAGGTCTACATGACGCATCGCTCGTGGGTAGGCAAGAATGGCGAGCTGGTTTCCCAACCCACGCTGACCGTGGAGGAGTTGAAGGCGATCGTGGACGAAACTCACGGCTGGGGCAAGAAAGTTGCCTGCCACGCCTACAGCGGCATTGGATTGCATCGCGCCCTCGATGGTGGCTGCGACTCCATCGAGCACGGCCTCGACCTGGACGACACCGCCGTCGCGCAAATGCTGAAGCAGGGTACCTGGTACTGTCCCACTCTCAGCGCGTACTACCACGACTGGGCTCCGGCCGACACGCCCATGGGCCAGCGTGACCGCAAGCGCGTCTCGGTGCACATCCCGTCGTTCCAGAAGGCGATGAGGGCGGGGGTGAAGATCGTCTTCGGCACCGACATGGGTGGGATTCCCTGGACCGAGCCCATGGCGCAGGAATTTCTGCGCATGGTGGAGTTCGGCATGACGCCCGTGGACGCCATCAAGAGCGCCACTTCGCGCGCTGCCGAGATGCTCGATATGGAGGGACAGATCGGCGTGGTTGTGCCCGGAGCGTACGCCGACATCGTTGCCGTGGGCGGCGACCCGCTGCGTGACATAAAGACGCTCGAAAACGTGCAATTCGTTATGAAGAACGGTAAGGTGTTCAAGCAATAACCACGCAGACCCTCGGGGGCGAGCCGGATGAACTGCCCGGCGCGGCTGTCCCCAGATGGGCAAAGGTTTTCGCCCATTCTGTGACCAACCCCCTTGACACCGGCTGCGCGCAGGTCATAATGCGCAAATCCCGTGTTTCCCGGGCACGAACCGGGGGTCACGTATCTCCCCGATTAGGGCGGCAGAGGGGGTCGTCATGACTGTTTTGGAACTCTGTGATTCGGTAGCGGCAGCAGTACCTCCGGAAGCCAGTGTGGCGGATGCGATCCGCACCATGCTCGAAAGGCGCGTGGGAGCGGTAGCGGTGATCGACAGCGAGAAGCGAGTAGCCGGCATCTTCACCGAACGGGATGTTCTGCGCAAGCTGGCGCTGAGCGGGCACGATCCTGAAAAAACGCCGGTGCGGGAAATGATGACCACGCCGGTGGAGTTGGCGATTTCGACGATGGGACCGGGTGAGGCCCTGGCCATCATGGTCGAACGGCACTTCCGTCACCTGCCGGTGGTTGACAACGAGGGCAGGCTCCTGGGGATGCTTTCCATCCGCAACGTGCTCGAGTGGCGCATCGGGGATCTCAGTCAGGAACTCGATTCCCTGGAGCAGTACGTCTCCAATGACGGGCCGGGTGGCTGAGGAGCACCTGGCGATGTCCTTCGTGCTGATAGATGACCCTCGCGTAAAATACAGGAACCAATGCCAGAATATCCCGCTGCCCTCCCCAGGACCATCGCCGTGGTGCGGATCGCCACGTCTATGTTTTTTCTTCTCTTCGGCCAGTACAAGCTTTTCGGGACCGGTTTCGCCCATGGCGGATTCCAGCAGTACCTGCAAGGCTTCATCGAGAATGGCGCGGTCACCTTCTACCAGCCCATCCTGGCCGACCTGATCCTGCCGCATGCGGTGTTTTTCGGATACGTGGTCGGGGCGGTGGAAATGTTTATTGGCGTGTGCCTGCTGCTGGGAATTTGGGTGCGTCCCGCTTCCGTGCTGGGCATGCTGCACATGCTGAGCCTGACTCTGGCCACCTGGTGGGAGCCCGGGCACGGTGTTCCCGTGTGGCGCTACTTCGGCGCCGAACTGAATCACCTGCCGCTGCTTTTTCTCTTCATAATCTTTTACGTGTCCGATGCCGGGCGGGAGTGGGGGCTCGACGGACGAAGGCGAGCTTAGGCCCCGTTGCCACGCAGATACGCCTACCGCGGCAAGGGCTCGGGCAGATTCGCCAACGCGTAGCCCATCACCGCTATGGCGGCGGCGTTTTCGCGCAGCTCCTGCGGGACAATCTTGTCCACCGTGTCCGCGGCGCTGTGATGATAGTTAAAGTAAGTCCGGCCATCCTGCAGGATGCCCAGTGTCGGGACCCCCTTTTGGGCCAGGGGCGCAATGTCGGCGCCCGGACTATAGTTCGTCGTTTTGATCAGGTTGGCTCCGACGCTGCGCAGGATTTCCTGCACCGGCTTCAGCACCGGCAAAGCGCTGGCGCTGATCTTGGCGCTGAATCCCAGTGGATGTCCTGCTCCCAGGTCGCTCTCCATTGCCGCCACGTGATTCGCGATTTCCCATTCATGTGCCTTCACATAGGCATCGTGCCCACGTCCGCCATTTTCCTCATCCATCCAGGCAATCACACGGATTGTGCGTTTGGGGTGCAGGTGCAACTGCTGGAGGAGTTGCGCAGTTTCCATCGCTATGGCAACTCCGGCCGCATCATCAATCGCGCCCGTTCCTAAGTCCCAGGAGTCCAGGTGACCGGAGACGATTACCACCTGCTCGGGACGTTCGGAACCCTTGAGATCGGCCACGACGTTGTAGCTGGCCACATCCGCACCGGTCTGCGAAGTCAGCATGAGGTGCAGGCGCACCCTGCCCTGAGTGGCGAGATGGGCAATCAGGTCAGCGTCTTCGCTGGTCACCGCTCCGGCTGGAATACCCGCTGGTGTGCTCCCTCCGGTATGCGGCAGGCGGTAATCTGCGCCTCCGACGGAGCGCACCAGAGAAGCAGCTGCACCCAATTCCGCCGCCGCTTTTGCTCCCCTGCTGCGGTAAACCACCGCTTCCCCATAAGCCTCACCCGCGAAACCATTAGCCGCTTTCTGCCGGTCAAACGCGACATTGAAAAGAACGATTTTCCCCGCGACCCTCTGCCGCCCCAGAGCTCTTAACTGATCAAAACTGTTTACCACGACTACTTCAGCGGTAAGTCCCTCCGCCGGCGTGGGCGTATTGCCGCCCAGAGCCGTAAGCACAATCTTCTGCGTGGTTCCCGGCGCTTGTCGCGGGTATTCCACCAGTTCGGCGGTTTCCACCCCGCGGATCCAGCGCCGCACCCGGACTTCCTCCAGCCGAACCTCTAGGCCGAGCTTGCGCAGTTCATCGGCGACGTATTCGACGGCCGCTTGGGCCTGCGGCGATCCAGCCGGCCGCGGCCCGACATTTTCCGTCAGGTGTGCGACTTGCCGGTAGGCGTAGTCGTCGGCGAGGGCCGCATCGCGCAGCGCAGTCAATTCCTGTACCAGCCCCGGCGCGAGTGGTGGTGCCGCTTCCTTTGTGGAGAGCTCGGGCTCAAAAGGATTTTCAGGCTGTTGCTGTGCAGCAGCAGGCTCCAGGAACATCAGGATTCCAAGCATGAGAAAGCCAATCAGGCGGCGCATGCGGATCTGGAAATCACCTCGGCTTATGGGCTATGGTGCATTCACTCTACTGCCCCTAGCGCGGGGGGCGGATAATCCGGCAACTTCTCTTTGCTGGCATCGGCGCGCTTTAGTTCCAACTCATCAAAAAGCAGAGCCGGACTGGCAATGCTCTGCGGTACAGGATCCAGACGGCTATCCACCACCGGCTCTTTGCCGGCCCCGACTATGCTATTGCGCAGGGACCGTGTGTCCAGGTCGCCGAAAATTGCTCCTCGAACCAGTTGGTCTAGTTGCCCAGCTCCAAGCCCGCCCGTTGCAGCTCCTGTTGCATGGTGGAAAGGAGGATGTCGTCCTTGCCTGCTCCCGCGCGGTCCGTCCCGCCCTTGATTTCCTGAGTCGAACCCAGCACCAGCAGGAATCCCAGGGTCAGGCTACAGATGGAGTACTTCATATTGGAAGTGCACAAGTTTATCCGACTCCAGGTTCCATCAGGACAAAAACATTACAGCTCCGGTCGATCAAAAAGCTCTCGTTTCGCAGGCATTCCCGCGACAAAAAAAGCGGCCCCATTTCTGGGGCCACAATTCAAAAGAGGCGAGGGTTAAGGATGGAATGTCAGGAAAGGCGATGCGAGGCGCCGTTCCGCCAAGCGGAACGGCCCATCAGGAGGTGTCGAGAACATTTGGTAGAGAGTGAAGGTCATTCTCTTGTCAGTGGCCTCTTTTAGTGGCATCTCAGGATGCACTTGCGCAGCCAAAGCAGCCGATCCCCGGGCACATGTGACATGCGGAAGACAAGTGCCTGCCAAATTTGGACTTATTCTGAATCTGAAGCCTGGGCCGGAGAGCCCCTCGGACGAATGGCTGGGCAAGCAAATGCACAATCCTGCACATTCACTGCATAGCACTACTTCCAAAGCACCGACTTCAGCCTCCAGACCGGGGTCGATCTCGTCAGTTGTAGCCTTCTGGGTTGTGTGTCCTGGAATTGTTTCAGCGTTCAGGTTGTCGCTGACAGTGGGCCGCCGCTGTCCGACGGCCGAAGCGTGATGTCCGAGGTCTTAGGTCCGAAGTCCGACTTTCAGGAGTTTCCGGCGACCGTACGCAGCTTGCCCGGCAGGAAATGGTAGGGCGGCCAGGGTCCGCTGATCAGCAGCTCGCAATTCTTCAACTGCTTGGCGGCGCTACTGTAGCGGTTCTGATATTTTTCCACCGATTTGGAGTCGATCAGGTGGGCGATATCAATCAGCATCCCATTCGCATCCACCCGCTTGCAGCTGATCTCTTCTTCCAATGGGCTAAACAGCTTGTGAACTTGTACTGAAAGGGCGCGCGCCTTGGTCTGGCGTTCCCGATCTCTTGAGGCCTTTTCCCGCAGCTTCATCAGATACTCACCCCCCACCGTGTCCGGCAACACTACCTCGGCCATGGCCTCGCGCAGCGACCCGTCGCGGACCAGCACCTTCAAGTGCATCTCCGCCTTGCCGCGCAGCCGGGCGACACTCTGCCCGAAGGTGCGGCGATTGGCCCGCACCGCCTGCCGCAGCGCATCGTCGGTGTCAAAGATCGTGCCGAAGCGGAAGGGCAGCACCGTACCCGTCCGGAAGCACACGCTCACCACCCGCGCATGCTCCAAGACAGACTTCTCCCCCAGTTGCTCGCCACTGCGGTCGTACTCGCTGACCACCACGGAAAACTCTCCGCTGGGATAGCTCAGGACGGCGGCTCCATGCACCCCTTGGATCCCTTCCAGCAGGGCAGGGCGCCGGGTGCGTGTACCGTTGGTCAGGGTCTGTTGTTCAGTGATGCAGTATGCGTACCACGCCATATAGTTCTCTCCGGGCTGGTGCGAGGCGAGAGTGTTTCACCTCAGTCATTGACGGTTGACTATCGGCTTCTGAACCTTTGGAAGAAAGGGCGGTACTGCGACGAGATTGAACGCCTACCTGTCCGCGTCCACTGTGCATATTAACGCCAGATGAATGAAAAATGCAACCTTTTCGTGGCAGTGGGCATCGGCGGGGCGAATAAGTTTGGAAGGGCAAAATAAAATGACCGAGGGTCACATCCGATGGGCGACGAGAGTCTCGACGTGGAAAGTCGGGCCACGGTCCTTACAACTCCCCGATCATCTCCGTTTATGAGACTGGCGTCGGCCTCTTTTTGTGAAGCAGTTCATCTATTAGCGACAACAATCTCTTGTAGACAACATCTCTTGGGTGACCCTATCTTTCGGTACACCTTTGGCCTTCAGCTCTGCCTTGGCGGCAGCAGCATCGAGCACTTTGAAAGACGGCGACATGTAGGACTTCTTCGCAGCCTTCGCACGGAGCGCCACTTGATTTGCGCCTCTGACGAGAAACTAGTAAGTCGCCGAGATTCCATTTTGCCTGTTACGAAAACAGAACAAGCAAGGGTGGTTCTGCGTTCAGTGGGGAAAAATAAGTTAACAAACACAGAGAGATTGGCCACAGGCATTAATTACTTATTGCCGGAACCAATCCTGGCGACGGCGTTTGTCGCAATGCCTCGGCTGTAATAGGCATGAGCCCAGTGCAGGATTAGCGGGCGGGCCGGCATCCTAAGGCATCCTCAGCCTAGTGGGCATAACAGCCGATCACAAAATCTTCAGTAAGCGGACCGCAACATCATTTCTGTTTCATCTTCCGAACACCGAACAGGGCCCAACTTCCTCTCCTCCCGCCCCCAATGCCGGTAGCTTGACTGGTGAACGCGTGCCAGTACCGGCGCCGCAGGAGGATGACCGTGAAAAAACTGCTTCAAGTTCTGACGCTTCTCGCAATTCTGACCGCCACCTTGTCAGCTCCCACTCGCGTATGGGCGGAAGGTCCGGCTCCCTGGCCCCACCTCGTCGGCTCCGGCGTATGGGCCGAGGGTGGTGGCCCCTGGCCCCACCTTGTCGACTCCGGCGTATGGGCGGGTATTCCTGGCCCCTGGCCCCATTTGAGCTGTCTACCTCGAATCGGTTCGTAACCGTTCAGGGAAGCGATTGTGGACTGATCGCCAAAGCTGCTATGCTGCAGCGGTCAGTCCACCATGTTAGGCGTTTTGTTGTACGCGCTTTGGCTCTTTGCCCCCGCATTGCAGAGCGCAATCGGGTACCGTATGTGGATTCGACGCCTCTATCGTGACTACCCGCTGTTTTTTGCTCACACCATCAGTCACATACTGATTGTTCTCCTCTAATCGCTATAACGTGGGCATTCGCGACGTACACCGTCAGGCGGCCTTGCTGTGGAGCGCGGTATCCTCAGCCGTAACAGCATGACACCCGTTTACTCTGGGCTTGGCCTCAGCCTAGTGGTCGTAATAGCCATCACAAAATCTTCGTAAGCAGACCGCAACATTATTTCTGTTTCATCTTCCGAACACCGAACAGGGCCCAACTTCTTTTCCTCCCGCTCCCCACTGCCGATAGCTTGATTGGTGACGGCGCGCCGGTTCCGGCGCCGCAGGAGGATGACCGTGAAAAAACTGCTTCAAGTTCTGACCCTTGTCGCCATTCTGGCAGGCACTCTTTCAGCTCCCGTACGCGCACGGGCCGAGGTTCCTGCCCCTTGGCCCCATTTGACCTGTCTACCTTGAATCGGTTCGTAACCGTTCATGGAAGCGATTGTGGACTGATCGCCAAACCTGTTATGCTGCCGCGGTCAGTCCACCATGTTACGCATCTTGCTATATGCGCTTTGGCTCTTTGCTCCCGCATTGCAGAGCGCAATCGGGTACCGTATGTGGGCTCGGCGGCTCTACCGTGATTACCCGCTGTTCTTCGCTTACATCCTCAATCAACTGGTGATCTTTTTCGTGCTCTTCTATTGCTATCAGCTGAGCATTCGCGACGTATACCGACAGGCCTACCTCGCTGCGAGCGCGGTAGACGCGGTGCTTAAGTTCGGGGTGATTTGCGAGCTTTTCTTTAAGGTCTTTCGGCAATATGAGGGGATCCGGGGATTGGGATCTGCCCTCCTGCGCTGGGCCAGTGTGATCCTGGTGCTGATTGCTGTGATTGTGGCAGCTTCCACGTCCGGGTCTGACTCTGACAGGTTCCTCGCGGGATTCTTTGCCATGGAGCGCAGCGTCGAGATCGTGCAGGGTGGATTGCTGGTCCTTCTCTTCGCCTTATCTTCATCTTTGGGGCTGCAGTGGAAGCATTACTCCTTGGGTATTGCTCTGGGCTTTGGTGTCGTCAATAGCGTCGATCTCGCTACCTTCACGCTGAGAGCACAGCTGGGCATGACTGGCCACGACACCCTCTCGCTGATCTCAATTGCAGCGTTCGACTGCGCTGTCCTTATCTGGCTCGCGACGTTCTACGCACGCAAGCCGGTTCATCAGTTCCACCAGCAGATCTCGCGCTGGGACGTGGAAGCCTGGAACCATGCCCTTGAGGGTCTGCTTCGGCGATGAGCATTACAGTTGTCATCATCGTCATCCTGGCCGCCATCGCGCTGGCGCTTATAGTGTTTCGCACAGCGCATGGCAGTGCTGCCAAGATTGGCACCGTGGATGATCTCGCGGGCTGCACCGAGCCCATAGATCTACCAGCCTTCCTAAACCTCCTGGATCCAGCCGAAGAAGAATTTCTCAGAGCGAATCTGTCTCCGCAAGTCTTCCGCCGGATTCAGCGTCAGCGACTGCTTGCGGCTGCGGAATATGTTAGGTGCGCCGCGAGAAACGCGGCTATCGTGGTGCGGCTCGGGGAAGCAGCCAGCGCCGAAGCAAGTACGGAGATTTCCGGCATTGGGCAGGAACTGGTGACGGCGGCAATTCGACTGAGAGCACTGGCCTTTCTCGCCTTATGTGTACTGTATGTAAAGACCGCGATTCCAAACTCCCGACTCTCGCTCCTGCAAATTCCCAATCTCTACGAGCACCTCCTCGAACGAGTGGGGTACCTTGCAAGACTGACGAGTCCGGCTCATGCCGGACGTATCGTGCAGGCTATGTAGGCCACAAAGCCACCCTCAAATCCAGCCTGCTCAAGCTCAGGCTTCGATCCAGCCGGCCCATTGCCCTAGGGAATGACAACATCGAAAAGGGCCTGCGCCAGACGATGCTGTGGCACAGGCCCCGGGGGGACATATCCGAGCTGCATTATGCTATGGGCGTCCATGGTTGAAGGAAGCGCTCTCCCGATTCTTGTTCTGAAAACAGAATAGCCGTTTGGAGCGCTTGCTTAAGAACGGCTGACTCCTCCTGCCGCCAGTTCGATGAGACTGTCCCCGCCCCTCACTTGTTGTTATCATTACCCCGACCGAAAGCCGGTCGAGGGGGGACAAATGCTATCTGCGGGGCGAAACCTCCGGGTAGTACGCGAGCAACTCGGCTTGACCATGCGCGATGTTGAATGCGCAAGCGCGCGAATTGCGGAACGGCACAGGAACGAAGAATTTGCAGTCGCTCCGAGCCGGCTGTCCGACATTGAAACGAAGGGCTTAATTCCCAGCATCTATCGTCTCTACGCCCTCGCCGTGATTTACCGGCTGGACCTGCGCGAGATCCTGAGGTGGTACGGGATTGACCTCAACCTCACGGTCGCGGACTTGCACCTCAGTCTTCCGCCCAAGTCGCATCGCACCGAGGTTCTGAAAAGCGCGTCGGTGGTGCAGATGCCGATTCGGATGGACCCGGCTTTTGACCCGCGCCGTACCACGCATTTGGGCCGCATGGTGGAACGGTGGGGAGTAGTTCCCCTGGCCTACCTCGCGCAGTTCGCCGGCGATAGGTATACGTACGCCTACGTGGGCAGCGAGGATCTCACCATGTACCCCATCTTGCCGCCGGGGACCTTTTTGCAAGTGGATGAGTCGAGAAATAAGATCCTGCAAGGGATGTGGCGCTCGGAGTACGAGCGGCCAATTTACTTCGTGGAGACAAGGGAAGGCTACACATGCTGCTGGTGCACCGCGAAGGGAGACAACATCGTGCTGCAGCCGCATTCCTTATCGCCCGTGCCGGTACGAATCTTGCGGCATCCGCAGGACGCGGAAGTGCTCGGCCAGGTGGTTGGTATCGCTCTCAGACTGGGGGAATGGAGTGCCGTCGAGTCGCCGCCAGACTCGAAAGAGCGTGCAGCACTGAATTGAGATGACGCGCCGAAGCTCCCGCCGGATTCGGCGGCAGCAAGCCCGACGCACGATTTCGCAGGTCCTCCAGGTAGGCTGACGGCGTAACCCCCTTGGCAGAGCTGCAAGTTTCCGCATCATCAAGCAGGTTACGTAGAGGGGTGCGTAGTACTTGTGACACCAGCGAACGGTGCGCTGCGGCGAGCGCTTGGTGTGCTGCCATTTCACCGTGAACTCGCGCTAGTCCCCAATGCTGATAGGATGCGCCGGACGCTCGCAGCTCGGAAACATAGTCGAGTTTTCCCAAAATGCCAGAGATGGCCTTCAGAGTGGTTCCAGTTAAATCCTCAAACGCCGACTTCAAGGTCATCATAAGTCCGAAAAATAATAGTGCGAATGGCTGAGCGACAACGGCTCCGCCGTCAACTATTGTAACGGTGCGGGGTGCCCCACCCTCTGCGTTTTTTTTTCAAAGGTGGGATTCCCGCCACTTCTCGCTCATCGCGGTTGGAGCGGGATTCGCGACTGGCCAGTACATCCCACCAACCTTCCAGCTGGGCTGTCAAGGCCACTTTCGTAGCTATGCCAGGAGCTGCGTCAAAGTCCGGTGCTGCACCCCAACCCAAGCCGAATCAGTCGCTTGCCATTTTGGGAATGTTCCACGTGGAACATTTCTTCAATTTGCCAAAGTGTTCCACGTGGAACATTTCACGCTTTTGCGCAGGGTTCGGCCTAGCGGAAAAGCGGAGGGAAACGGGTCGCTGGCCAGCCACAAGGCGCTAGCCACTAACCACCACCTACTGCACCGGCCACTACCCACTCGCCACCACTAATCACTACTCGCTACTACTTCTTCTTGACTTCTTTGGCTGTGTTCGCCGCGGCGGCCCGCTCCTGCAGAGCCGGGTTGACAACCCGCAGCATCTCATCCCAGGGCGCGGGCTTGCCGGTCCAGATTTCGAATTGGCGCGCCGCCTGGTGCACAAACATCTCGATGCCGGGGATTACTTCCGCTCCCCGCGCCCTGGCCAGCTTCATCAGCCGCGTCTCCGGCGGGTCGTAGATCATGTCGAAAACGTAGCGCGTCTGAATTTCGTTTTCGTTCAAAGGAGACTCACGCGTGTTCCCCATGCCCACCGGAGTGGCGTTGATGATCACATCGAAGGCCAGCTTCTTGAGATCAGCGCGCTTGATGGAACGCGCTCTGGCCCGGCGAGCCAGTTTCCGCGCGGGTCCGATGCTGCGATTCAGAATGTAGACCTCGGCCCCGCGCTCCCTGAGCCCAAAAACGGCAGCTCGCGCCGCGCCGCCCGCGCCAAGCACCAGAATTCTTGCCTGCTCCAGCGTCATCCGCTGCTCCAAAGGACGCACCACTCCTGCCGTGTCGGTATTGAAGCCGTATAGCTTTCCGTCCTGGGCCCGCACCACCGTGTTGCACGCGCCAATCTTCGTCGTATGCGAGTCGGTGTTGTCGAGGTGTTTGAGGATGGCCTCTTTGTACGGCATGGTGATGGAGAGGCCGTGGATGGGAATATCGCGCACGCAGGCCAGCAGATCTTTCAGCGTTTTGGCGTGCAGTGCGAGATAGACTCCGTTCACATTCTCGCGGCGCAGCGCTGCGTTCATGATTGCGGGTGAGAGCGAGTGCGCCACTGGATCCCCCGCGACGCCATACACCCGCGTTGCAGCGTCGACCTGCTCGATGCGGTAGGTGCTGCGCAGCTCCTGCGCCGTGACCTGGCCCGGCGCTGTCTTCTCGTCCGGACTCACCGCGCCGAAAGTGAAGACGCTGCCCGCGCGCACTCCGAGCACGCGGCTGATGATTCCTTGCTCGCCCATGCACAAGCCGATGAGTGAATGCTTGTCGCTTCGTTTTTCCAGGAACTTCATCATGGACACGTTGTCATAGAGCATCGTGGCGGTGGTGACGATCTTATAGAAATCGGCCGGGAACACTGCCATCTTTTCCAGGGTCTGTTCCAGCTTCTTGGTGGCACGGAAGTCGTGGTAGGAGAGGATCAGCGCCGCGCGGGTGCGCAGGCGCCGCAACTGTTCCGGTTTGCACTTCGATGCGCTTTGCAGCTCGACATCGAGCAACTGGCAGCCTGCGGTCGAGGCTTTGCCGAGCAGGTCCAATTGGGACGCCACCGAGCCTCGGAACTTGCCTCCGCTGGCCACCCGCCGACAGGTCGCGACCGCGACTACGTGGGGGTGATATTCGGTGAAGCGCTTGATTTTCGGCAGAACTAGCCCGGGCCGGGAAAGATAATCTAATCTGAACTCCAGAAAGGTGTTATCGCGAACCAAGGCCTCGGCTTTTTCGACCATTTCGGTGGGGTCCGAGCCGGTTACAGCCACGCAAACCCGGGGCAGCCGCAGGGGCAGGAGTCGCGCGATATAGCTGTTGGGGGCAGCTGTCGTCATCTTGAATCGGCCGGCGCGATATTACAGGCGCGTAATTGCAGATGCAACAACGGATTATCAATATTATGGGGGCAAAACTTTTTAGCGTACCTGCCATGACACCAGCGTAACCTTGACCCCGGCTTTACCCTCTTGTTACTGTCCGACTGGAAGCCCTTTATTTACTGCATTCAACGGGGAGAAGGCCGGCTGGGCCCGGTTCCGACTCGGAGGTAACATGAAGAAAACAGGACTGTTGCTGTTGCTGTGCCTAGCCGTCGCCGCGCCCGCGCAACAGGCTGATTCGAAATCGGCGAGCCAAGATACGCCTCAGGGGACGCTGAACACCTCGGTGAGCTTTCCCATCGAGCGGGTGCAGACCCCTACCAATGCCGATCTCTACTGCGCCGGCTTCGTCAGCAGGCACCTCCTGCCCAACGCCAATTTCGTGGGTGGCGGGCTGCAGACGCCGAGCACCACGAAGTTCGTCAACAATGACATGATTTACCTGGCGGGCAGCGGCTACCAGACCGGCCAGGAGTACGAAATCGTGCGGGAACTGCGCGATCCCAACCGATACGAGTTATTTGCCGGCCAGCATGCCATGCTGAACGCGATGGGCCAGCCCTATTCCGAATTGGCGCGGGTGAAGATTGTCGATACGCGCAGCAGGATGGCCATTGCGCAAGTCGAATTCAGTTGCGAGCCGGTGGTTCCCGGCGATATCGCCGTGCCTTTTGCGGAAAAGCCTGCGGTTTCCTTCCATCCTCCGCTGCGCTTTGATCGTTTCGTTCCGGCCAGTGGCAAGGTCAGCGGCCGTATCGTGATGGCCAAGGATTTCGACTCCGAGCTGGGAACCGGGATGAAGGTCTACATGAACGTGGGCGCCAACCAGGGTGTGAAGGTGGGCGACTATTTCCGTGCGGTGCGTACCTACGGGGCTGACCTGAAAGATCCGGTCGATTCACTCTCCTTCAAAGCCTCCACCGCCGAGGACACGCAGAAACATCCGCCCTCTGTCGAGCAGCACATGTTTACCAAGACCGGGGGTCCCACGATCCACGTGGCCGACTTTCCGCGACGCGCCATGGGCGAAATCGTGGTTCTCAGCACCACCCCGACGACGGCCACAGGCATGATCGTCTTCGCTTTAGAGGATGTCCATGTCGGCGATGGCGTAGAAATGGACGAACAGTAAATTTTCGCCGCAACGCAGCAGTCCTGATCCGGGGAGAAGCGAATCACTTCTCCCCGGAATTTTTGTGTTTGACTGCGGAGCGCGCCGGGCTCACCGATACAATCATTGCTGAAGGGAACACTAAGCTGAGGAGAACCGACAAAGCAGCAAAAGACCCCAGCCCTGCCGTAGGGGACAAGACTGGCCGGAAGGCAATCAAAGACAAGCGGAAGATTCTTCAGCAGTTCGGCACCTTCGACGTCGACCCCAAGTACAACTACAAAGCTGAGCGCCTCCGGAGATGCTCCTGATTCTCAAATCGTACTTCTGTTGCCCGCAGATCCGCCAAGCCTTTACAAGCTTGCCGAGCTTTGCTTGGCTTGTTCCCACGCGACGTTGGGGAGAACCATGGGTGAAACTACCCGTCACGGACTCCATGAGTACGTCCACTTCACCGCAAAACGGTTTTCGGTGAACTGGGCCGGGTTCGCCGCTATCAGGCTGGCGAAGCGCTGTCCCGCGGTATAGATCACGTACAGATCGCTGTCCGGCCGGTAGTTCCAGCGCAGACGGATGTTCGCGCTTGCCGCCTGAGTGTTGGCGGTGTCCATCTGCAGCAGGGTTGAGATGCTGAGAAATCGCGAGAAGGAATAGTTCGTCTGGAAGCTGCCGACAACCACCGAAAAGTTCCCGCCCGGCAGAGCCAGCCGGAAACGGTTCCACTGTTGGCTGAAGCTGAATGACAAGCGCTCCTTCGCCCGATACGTCGCGCGAACCCGCGCTTCGTTCAGGTGGCCGTTGTAGTACGTCCCGAAGCGCTCGAACAGTTGGACCTGCAGTCTGCGGTCCTGCGGTGATCCGTAGGTGAGCTGGTGTCGCGTCCAGTGGTACAGACCATTGGGGATGACCACATTCTTGTAGATGTTGAAAGGCTCGGTAATACGTTGGGTGAACACATCGGCGATGTCGTCATCGGAGTAGGAGCCGTTATGAAATATGGCCCGGAACGTCCCCTGCCATTCCTGGGTCTGCAGCACGCCGTGGGTGTCGGGCGCGTGGAAAAAGAAACCTTCAAAGTTCAGTTCGCGCAGGTGGCGCATCTTCGGCCGGACCTTGAAGTTCGCATCGAGGTAATCGCAGACGCAGTCGGTGCGCTCTAGAAAACCTACCTCGGGATTGAAATGACGGCCAATCTTGCGATGTTCCGTGTACAGGTCGAGCCAATTGCTCTGGTAGTTAAGGACCGCCCCGAGATTGGTTTGTCCTCCGGATAAGCCGGGAGTGCGCGTCTGCGCGGCGTAGGCGGAGAAAATCAGGTTCTTGAAGAACACCAGCCGGGTATCCACGCCACCGGTCTGGTTGAAAGGGTCGGTGCGGCTACCGGAACGCTTGTCGATTCCCATCACACCGATGTAGGAGCCACCCGGAAGGGATCGCTTCACACGCAGGACCGCGTAGTTGGCGTAGGGATTAGGGCCCGACGAACGAGTGTCCACATCCATGAGGCCCAGTTCAAAGCCGTCCAGCGAGCCGGTGATCTTAGCTCCACCGTTGATTGGCACTTCCTGACCGGTGATCGGGTCAATGCCGATCTGGCGGCTGAAAAAGAGCAGGTCGCTGGAGCCCGCCAGCGGAAAATTGAAAACCCCGGCATTTTCCAGAAAGAACTGGCGTTTTTCCGGGAAAAACAGCTTGTAAGGCGTGAGGTTGAACTGTTGCGTGTCTACATCGGCGTCGGCGAAATCGGTATTGCCGGTGAGATTGGCAACCAGATTCGAGCGCAGCCCAAGCTTGATGTCCACTCCTCCGGTGTGAAGAACGGTGGTTCCCGGCGTCAATCCGCTTCCGGCGGCGCTGGGGGGCAGATGATGGAAGCCGCCCAGCACATACGGTTTTACGATGAACAGCCGTGCGCTGCCGATCTCGGAGATGCCGTGGAGTTCGCCCGCCTCACTGATCTTTGTCGCGCCGAAAGTGCGCCGCCAACCGCTCCACAGGTCTGCCTCGTTCTTGCGTCGGATGAAACGCTTGAAGTTAATTCCCCAGATCACGTCGTGTGACTGCATGAAATTCAGGGTGGAGAAGGGAATGGCAATCGTGGCGGTCCAGCCCTGGGGCGTGATCCGGGCTTCCGAGGTCCAAACCCCGTCCCAGCCGGGATCGCCGTCGCCGCTATCGCTGCGCGATTCATCAGTAATCAGGCCGTCGCGCTGCGTGCCCAGTGGGTTAATCTGGAACAGGTAAGCGTTGCGGCGGTCATGAGAA
>WNFH01001133.1_pt1 | contig 17857 bp, 17 predicted proteins | sample 5400411 | NCBI WGS metagenome assembly WNFH01 (sample SAMN13153347, study PRJNA577476) | soil metagenome | isolation source: 200 cm saprolite under Douglas fir tree site 2 hole 3 | place: USA:California | collected 2015-04-18
CCAGGATCAGCAGGAGCGAGGACGAAATGAGAAACGGCGGGATCCCCATCTCCAGGAGCCGCGTGATGGTCGAAGGGCAGTCGTTCGTGTGGAGCGTGGTGAACACGAGGTGGCCGGTGAGCGCGGCGCGGATCGAGATCTGCGCCGTCTCGACGTCGCGCGTCTCGCCGACCAGGATCACGTCCGGGTCCTGGCGCAGGAAGGAGCGGAGCGCGGCGGCGAAGGTCCGCCCGATGCCCTCGTTGATCTGCAGCTGGTTGACGCCCTTGAGGTTGTACTCGACCGGGTCCTCGGCGGTCATGATGTTGACGTCGGGCGCATTGATCGTGTGGATCGCCGAGTAGAGGGTCGTCGTCTTGCCCGAGCCGGTCGGCCCCGTGATGAGGACCATGCCGTAGGGCTGGCGGATCGCGGCGTTGAACTTCTCGAGGCTCCACGAGTCGAAGCCGAGCTTGGTGAGGTCGAGCTGCAGCGCGTCCTTGTCGAGGATGCGGAGGACGGCCTTCTCACCGAAGATCGTCGGCAGGGTCGAGACACGGAAGTCGATCTCGCGGGTGCCGTACTTGAGCTTGATGCGCCCGTCCTGCGGTAGGCGCCGCTCGGCGATATCGAGGTTCGACATGATCTTGATGCGCGACAGGATCGCCGACTCGAGGCGCTTGGGCGGGGCGAGCATCTCGTGAAGGACGCCGTCCATCCGGAAGCGAATCCGGAAGACCTTCTCGTACGACTCGAAGTGGACGTCCGAGGCGCCCTTCTGGATCGCGTCCACGAGCACCATGTTCACGAGCTTGACGACGGGCGCCTCGCCGCCCGACTCCTTCAGCTCGAGGATGTCGACCTGGGCGCTGCGTTCCTCCTCGTCGCCCTCGACGACCTCGACGTTCGCGAGGTCCGTGGACATGTCCTGCATGACGCTCGCGAGCGCCTCGGTCTTCGACTCGTAGTGACGGTCGATCGCCTTGCGGATCGCCGACTGCGAGGCGACCAGCGGCAGCACCTGGAGGTTCGTCATGAACGCGATGTCGTCGAGGGCGAAGACGTTGGTCGGGTCGGCCATCGCGACGGCCAGCGAGCTGCCCATTTTCCTGACGGGAATAACCTCGTACTTCTTCGCGATGGGCGCCGGCACGAGGCGGAGGACCGCGGGGTCGATCTCGAGCTGGGCGAGCGTGATGGAGGGCACACCGTACTGGCGAGAGAGGAACCCGATCAGCTGCTCCTCGTTGATGAAGCCGAGCTTGATGAGAACGGAGCCGAGCTTCTCGGTGGAACCCTTCTGCTCGCCGAGGGCCTTCTGAAGCTGCGCTGGGGTCAGCAACCCATCAGCGACCAGGAGGTCTCCGAGCCGCCGGTTGAACGACTGTCCCAGTTTCTGTTGCGGCTGCGCCATAGATTTTTACTGTACCCCACCCAGTCGTTTCAACGTATCGGTAAAGGCTTTGTAAGCGTCGTCCTGGTACAGCACGAACGTGACCCGCTTGAGGGAGGTCCCGCCGGCTTTCAGGTGGCCGATGACCGCGTTCAGCATGGCCTCACCCGAGACGGCCGGCGGCACGTGCCCCACGCCCGTCCCGAGTGCCGGGAGCGCCAGGGACGTGATCCGGCGCTTGGCGGCGAGCGCCAAGACCGCGCGCGTGGTGGCGGCGATCTTCTCCGCGTCGGTCTTGAGATCGGGTCCCATCACCGCAGCGTGAATGACGTGGGTCGCGGCCAGGTTGCCCCCGGTGGTCAGCACGGCCTCGCCCACCTCCACCGGGCCCTGGCGCATGGCCTCTTCCTCGATGATGACGCCGCCCTTCCGTTTGATGGCGCCCGCGACGCCGGCGCCCATCGCGAGCGTCGAGTTCGCGGCGTTGACGATCGCGTCGACCTCGCAGTCGGTGATGTCGCCACGCTCGATCGAGACGGACGAGTCGCCGATCCTGAGCTTCACGGCTTGGCCCGGCGGCGCTCGTGGGCCTTGGCGGACTCCCACGACCGCTCCATCTCGTCCTGCGGGACCGCGCCGACCGACTTGCCCTGCGCGATGAGGCCCGCCTCCATCTCGGCGAAGCGGTGCCGGAACTTCTCGATGGCGTCCTGCAGGGCCTCCTCGGCGTCGATCGAGGAGAGCCGCGCCACGTTCACGAGGGAGAACAGCGCGTCGCCCAGCTCCTCCTGCACGCGCTCGACCTCACCCGACGCGAGTGCCGCGGCGGCTTCGCGGATCTCCTCCTCCACCTTGGCCCACGCCGACCGGGCGTCCGGCCAGTCGAAAGACACACGCGCGGCCTTGGTTTGGATCCGCTGCGCGCGCAACAGCGCGGGCAGCGACCGTGGAACGCCGTCGATCGCGGAGCGTGGGTGCCCTGTCCGCTCGGCTTCGCGCTGTTTGATCGCCTCCCACTGCGCGAGGGCCTCCTTCGGCGTCGCGACCGACGCGTCGCCGAACACGTGGGGATGGCGGCTCACCATCTTGTCGATGAGGCGCCGCAGGAGGTCGGGCATCGCGAACTCGCCGACCTCCTCGGCCAGGCGCGCGAGGAAGACCACCTGGAAGAGCAGATCGCCGAGCTCCTCTTGCAGCTCCGCGGGGTTCCCCACCGCGATCGCCTCGAGAACCTCGTACGCCTCCTCGATCAGGCAGGGCTTGAGAGAAGACCGTGTCTGCTCACGGTCCCAGGGGCAGCCGTCGGGCCCGCGCAACCGCGCCATGACGTCGAGGAGTCGTTCGAAGAGAACACCGGGGGACTCGGTCATATCCGTTCCTGGGGCTAAGTCGATTATACAGCACGCGTTTTTGCGTATGCTAGGCTCGCTCCTGATGGCTCCGAGCGACCCCGAGGAGACGTTCAAGGTTACGGACCGGCGTCGGCGGGTCCAGGACGACGAGCCAGCCCGGCCCGCGCCCCCGAGCGCGCCCCCACCCAGCGCCCAGCGCGAGCGACCGAGGCCGGCGCGCGAGCCCGAACGCGACTTGACAGGGCTCTTCGTGATGCTCGCGAGCTCGGCGGCGATCGCGATGGGCGACGCTGCCGACCCCGTGACGGGCGAGCGACATTACGACCTCGTCCACGCCGCCGAGGCCATCGATCTGCTCGCGCTCCTGCGCGAGAAGACGGAAGGCCACCGCTCCGTGGAGGAAACGCAGGTCCTCGAGGGGCTCATCTACGATCTCCAGCTCCGGTACGTCGAGGCGACGAAGCGAGCCGGATCACCACCTGGGCCGCCTCGATCGTGAGCATCCGAGTCGCACCAACTCCAACCTGCCACGACGGGTAAAATCCCCTTCCCGGTGAAGTCTTACACCCCTGTCTCGCTGATTTGACAGTATGAGACTCATTTGATATATAAGTGACAGACTCAATCAAGGCTAGCAAGGAGGCTGGCCAATCAAGGAAGGAGGAGTTGCTTATGGCGATCGATCGTTGGCGTCCGTTTGCGACTTCTGTGGAGCAATGGGATCCATTCCCCGAGATCCAGAGCGAAATGAATCGGCTGTTCGACGGCTTCTTCGCTCGTCCGAGGGCCATCGCCACGGGGACGGAGAGCCGGGCCTGGATGCCGGTCGTGGACATGTACGAGACGAAGGATGACCTCATTCTGCGCTTCGAGCTTCCAGGCGTGAGCGAGAAGGACGTGTCGCTCTCGATCACGGACGATGTGCTCACGGTGAAGGGCGAGCGATCGTTCAATCAGGAGTCGAAGGACGATCACGCCTACCGTGTCGAGCGCGCCTACGGGAAGTTCGAGCGTAGCGTCGAGCTACCGGTGCCCGTCCAGGCCGACCGTGCGAAGGCGACCTATCGCGACGGAGTGCTCGAGGTGAGGCTCCCGAAGGCCGAAGAGGCCAAGCCGAAGGAAATCAAGATCGACATTTTGTAATCCGGTCCGGAAATGGCGGAGCGGGCCCACCCCGGGCCCGCTCCGCCGAGCGTCGATACCACAGGGAGATCAGACCATGGCGAAGGTAATCGGGATTGACCTCGGGACGACCAACTCGGTCGTGGCGATCGTCGAGGGCGGCAACCCCACCGTGATCGCGAACCAGGAGGGGAGCCGTCTCACGCCCTCCGTAGCAGCCTTCACGAAGGATGGCGAGATCCTCGTCGGCCAGGTCGCCAAACGGCAGGCGATCACGAACCCCGAGAACACGATCTTCTCGATCAAGCGCTTCATGGGGCGGCGATACGACGAGGTCCTCCAGGAGATCAAGCTCGTCCCGTACAAGGTCGTCAAGGCCCCGAACGGCGATGCCCGCGTCGAGATCCGCGGCAAGCAGTACTCACCGCCGGAAATCTCCGCCCTGATCCTCCGCAAGCTGAAGGAGGCGGCCGAGGCCTACCTGGGCGAGAAGGTGACCCAGGCGGTCATCACCGTGCCGGCGTACTTCAACGACAGCCAGCGGCAGGCGACCAAGGACGCCGGGAAGATTGCGGGGCTCGAGGTCCTTCGCATCATCAACGAGCCGACGGCGGCCGCGCTCGCCTACGGGATGGACAAGAAGAAGGACGAGACGATCGCCGTCTATGACCTCGGCGGCGGGACCTTCGACATCTCGATCCTCGACATCGGCGAGGGCGTCTTCGAGGTGAAGGCGACCAACGGAGACACGCACCTCGGGGGGGACGACTTCGATCAGTGCATCATCGACTGGATCGGCGAGGAGTTCAAGAAGGAGCACGGGATCGACCTCCGCAAGGACCGCATGGCGTTGCAGCGCCTGAAGGAGGCCGCCGAGAAGGCCAAGTGCGAGCTCTCGACGACGCTGCAGACGGAGATCAACCTGCCCTTCATCACGGCCGATGCGAACGGGCCCAAGCACCTGGTGCTCACCCTCACCCGGGCGAAGCTCGAGGCCCTGGTGGCCGATCTCATTGAACGGACGATCGGGCCGTGCCGGCAGGCGATGCAGGACGCCGGCCTGACGCCGAAGGACATCCAGGAGGTCATCCTCGTCGGCGGGCAGACCCGCATGCCGAAGGTGCAGGAGGTCGTGAAGCAGCTCTTCGGCAGGGAGCCCCACAAGGGCGTGAACCCGGACGAGGTCGTCGCGGTGGGCGCCGCCGTGCAGGCGGCGGTACTCACGGGCGAGGTCAAGGACCTCCTGCTGCTCGACGTGACGCCGCTCTCGCTCGGAATCGAGACGCTCGGCGGTGTGACGACCGTGCTGATCCCGCGGAACACGACGATCCCGACGAAGAAGAGCGAGATCTTCACAACCGCCGCGGACAGCCAGACGTCGGTCGAAGTCCACGTGCTGCAGGGTGAGCGCCAGATGGCGCGTGACAACCGGACGCTCGGCCGCTTCCACCTCGTCGGCATTCCGCCGGCACCGCGCGGCGTCCCGCAGATCGAGGTGACGTTCGACATCGACGCGAACGGCATCCTGAACGTGGCGGCGCAGGACAAGGCCACCGGCAAGCAGCAGAACATCACCATCACCGCGTCGTCGGGCCTGACGAAGGACGAGATCGGGCGGATGGTGAAGGACGCCGAGACGCATGCGGCGGAGGACACGGCGCGGAAGCAGGAGATCGAGGTCCGCAACCAGACCGACTCGCTCGTGTACTCCACCGAGCGCACGCTCAACGAGCACGGCGCGAAGCTCGGGGAAGCGGACCGCAAGGCGGTCGAGGAGGCCCTCGCGGAGGCGCGCGAGGCGCTGAAGAGCGAGGACGTCGAGCGGATGAAACGCGCCCAGGAGAAATTGACGCGCGCCTCCCACAAGCTCGCGGAGATCATGTACCGCGAGGCGCAGGGGCCGACGCAGCAGCCCACCGGCGCGCCGGGTGGGGAGGGCCGCGCGGCGTCTGGACCCAAGGAGGGTGAGGTGGTGGACGCGGACTTCGAGGACCTGGGCGACAAGAAGAAGTAGCGGTCATGCGGCGCGACTACTACGCCGTGCTGGGGGTCGCGTCCACGGCGGGGCTGCGCGAGGTGCGCCAGGCGTACCGACGCCTCGCGCGGCAGTACTCGCCCGACGTGAACTTCTGGGACGCCCAGGCCCGAGACCTCTTCGACGAGATCGAAGAGGCGTACCGCGTGCTGAGCGATCCCGCCGCCCGCGCGATGTACGACCGGTTCGGCCACGCGCTCCGCGACGGCGAGGCGCTGGCTGCGGGCCGACGCGGTGAGGACGTGCACGCCACCGTGCAACTCGCGTTCGCGGACGTGGTGCGCGGGACGAGCCTGCGGCTCGACGTCGCGCGGTTCTCGCCGTGCGCCGCGTGCGGCGCGACGGGCGTCGCGGGCGACGCGCGGTGCCCCGCGTGTGGCGGGCGCGGCGTGCGGCGCGCGGTCGACCCCGTGTCGGTCACGATCCCGGCCGGCGTCGACTCCGGTTCGCAGATCCGCGTGCCCGGCGAGGGGAGCGCGGGACCGTTCGGCGGCCCGCGCGGCGACTTGCTCATCAGCACGCGGGTCCAGGAGCATCCCCTCTTCGGACGCAAGGGCGACAGTGTCCACTGTGAGGTCCCGATCAGCGTATGGGAAGCGATCCTCGGCGCGCGGATCCGGGTGCCGACACCCGTGGGCGAGGCGGCGCTGGTGATCCCTCCGGGGACCACGGGGGGACAGGTCTTTCGCCTCCGGGGCCAGGGGTTGCCGAAGTTGTCGGGCGACGGGATCGGGGATCTCTACGTGACAGTACGCGTCGAGATCCCGACCGGGCTCGACGCGCGCACGCACGATCTCGTCCGAGAGCTCGAGCGGCTGATCCCGCTCGCGCCGCGCACCGCGCTCGAGCGATATCGAGGGGGGGCGACGTGAGCGATCGTGGCAAGCCGCTGTACATGATCGGGGTGGTCGCCCAGATGCTGAACGTCCATCCCCAGACGCTCCGGTTCTACGAGAAGAAGGGGCTCGTCCGTCCGAGCAGGACCGTGGGCCGTACCCGCATGTACTCGGCCGAGGACGTCGAGGAGCTCTCGCGCCTGCTCCGGCTGACGCGCGACCTGGGTGTGAATCTCGCCGGGATCGAAATCATCCTAAAGATGAGGCGCCGGATGCTCGAGATGCAGAGGCAGATCGAAGACTTGGTCGCGTACCTGCGCGAGAACGGCGTGGAGGTGAAGGACCAGGCCGCGCGGGCGCCGCGCGAGGCGCTCGTCCGGGCCGCCTCCGGCCAGCTCAAGCCGGTCGATCTCTTCTAGGCATTCGTTATTGGAAAGGGCACGCATGACTGACGTTCGGGACGAAAAAGACCTTCCGGTGCCCGACATCCTGGGCATCCTGCCGCTCCGGAACACCGTCGTCTTTCCGCACGCGGTGGTCCCGCTCGGCGCGGGCCGCGCGTCCTCCCTGCGCCTGATCGAAGAGGCGCTCGCGGGCAGCCGGCTCGTCGGCGCGGTGATGCAGCGCGATGCCGCCGAAGACGCGCCGGGCGCCGCCGGCCTTCACCGGGTCGGGACCGTCGTCGTCATCCACAGGGTGTTGAAGCAGGCGGACGGGACGCTGCGGCTCATCGTCCAGGGGCTCGAGCGCTTCCGAATGGTCGAGGTGGTCCAGGAGTCCCCGTATCTACGCGCGCGGATCGAGCCCATCGCCGCGGACGGCGACGCCACGCCGACCCTCGAAGTGGAGGCGCTCTCCCGGAGCGCGCTGTCGCTCTTCCAGAAGGTCGTGTCCCTCTCGCCGACGCTCCCCGACGAGCTCGCGAACGTCGCGGCCGCGGCCGATGGCGCGAGCGCCCTCGCGGACCTGATCGTGTCGTCGCTGCCGACGCTGCCGACGACGCTCAAGCAGGAGCTGCTCGAGACGATCGACGTCAAGCAGCGGCTCGAGCGGCTCGTCGGCGCGCTCGGGAAGGAGGCGGAGGTCCTCGAGCTGGGCTCCAAGATCCAGTCCGACGTCCAGTCCGAGATGTCGAAGACGCAGCGCGAGTACTACCTGCGTGAGCAGATGAAGGCGATCCAGAAGGAGCTCGGCGAGACCGACGAGCGCGCGCAGGAAATCGGGGCGCTCCGCGACAGGATCGAGGCGGCGGGCATGCCCGAGGAGGCCAGGAGCGAGGCTCTCCGGGAGCTCGACCGGCTCGCCAAGATGCCGCCGGCGGCGGCGGAGTACACCGTCGCCAGGACGTACATCGACTGGCTCGTGGCGATGCCCTGGCAGCAGGAGACGACCGACAACGTCGACATCGAGGGCGCGCGGCGGATCCTCGACGAGGACCACGAAGGACTCGAGAAGGTCAAGGAGCGCATCCTCGAGCACCTCGCGGTGAAGAAGATCCGCCCGTCGGGCAAGGATCCCATCCTCTGCTTCGTGGGCCCGCCGGGCGTCGGGAAGACGTCGCTCGGGCGGTCGATCGCGCGGGCGCTCGGCCGCAAGTTCCACCGAATCTCGCTCGGAGGCATGCGGGACGAGGCCGAGATCCGCGGCCACCGGCGCACCTACATCGGAGCGCTGCCGGGCCAGATCGTCCAGGGGCTCCGCCGCGCCGGCACGCGGAACCCGGTCTTCATGCTGGACGAGATCGACAAGCTCGGCATGGACTTCCGCGGCGATCCCGCCTCCGCGCTGCTGGAGGTGCTCGATCCCGAACAGAACGCCACGTTCCGCGACCACTACCTCGACGTGCCGTTCGACCTCTCGCGGGTGCTCTTCATCACCACCGCGAACGTGGCGGACACGGTGCCGGCGCCGCTGCGCGACCGGATGGAGGTCATCCCGCTGGCGGGCTACACCGAAGAGGAGAAGATCCGGATCGCGCAGACGCATCTTGTGCCGAAGCAGGCGCGGGAGCACGGGCTCCTGCCGGACAAGGCGATCGCGTTCGAGCCAGAGGCCCTGCGCCTGCTCGCCCGCGGCTACACGCGGGAGGCGGGCGTGCGCAACCTGGAGCGCGAGATCGCCTCTGTCTGCCGGAAAGTCGCGCGGCAGCATGCGGAGGGCCGCGCGGAGCCCGTCCGGGTCACGCCAGACCTCGTGACCTCGTTCCTCGGCGTTCCGAAGTTCGAGTACGAGGAGTTGGAGGAGCGCACGCGGGTGCCGGGCGTGGCGGTCGGGCTGGCCTGGACGCCGGCGGGCGGCGACATTCTCTTCATCGAGGCGACGCGGATGAAGGGCAAGGGCTCACTGACGCTTACCGGCCAACTCGGCGACGTCATGAAGGAGTCCGCGCAGGCGGCGCTCTCGTGGGTGCGCTCGCACGCGACGGGGCTTGGTATCGCGCCAGACTTCTGGGAGACCTCCGACCTCCACGTCCACGTCCCCGCGGGGGCGATCCCAAAGGATGGGCCGTCGGCGGGCATCACGATCACGACAGCGCTCGTCTCACTCCTGATGGGGCGCCCGGTCCTCCCGCGGCTCGCCATGACGGGCGAGGTCAGCTTGGCCGGGCGCGTGCTGCCCGTGGGTGGGATCAAGGAGAAGGTGCTTGCGGCTCACCGGGCCGGGATCCGCACCCTGATCCTGCCGAAGCGCAACGAGAAGAACCTGATCGAGGACGTGCCGGCGGACGTGCGCGGGGTCATGACGATCCACCTGGTCGACTCCGTCCAGGGCGTCGTCCGCTTGGCACTCGACGAGGCGCCCGTGGCCGAAGCTGGGGGCTTGACAGCGCCCGCAGGCACGTCGTTAAGATAGAGACGTGACCCGCATCGTCGCGATCGCCCTCATCACGGCCGCTACCGCGGCCGCCGCGCCGGCCGCCGCCGAGACGTACCGGCTGAGCACGGCAGACGGCACCGTTCACTTCACCAACGCGCCGACCGATCCGCGCTATCAACGCATCGCGAGCTTCTCGTCGGGCACATCGGCGGGATGGCTCAGGCTGCCGGTCGGCGAGGTGAACGCGTACATCACGGAAATCAGGGGCGCCGCCGAGCGCTACGGTGTGCCCGAGCGGCTCGTGTCGGCGATCATCCGCGTCGAGTCGGCGTTCAACCCGCGAGCCGTCTCGCCGAAGGGCGCGCGGGGCCTGATGCAGCTCATGCCGGAGACCGCGTCCGGCCTCGGCGTGCGGAACACGTTCGACCCGTACGAGAACATCGACGGGGGCGTCCGGCACCTGCGCGGCCTCATCGACCGGTTCGCGAACAACCTGCCGCTGGTGCTTGCCGCGTACAACGCGGGCGAGAGAGTCGTCACGGCGCACCAGGGGATCCCGCCGTACCCGGAGACACAGGGCTACGTGCTGCGGATCCTGCGGATCCTCGACGCGAACGCCGACTGGCGGGGCGCCGCGCCGAGCGACGTCTACCGGACGGTCGACGCCGACGGGACCATCGTCTACACGAACATCCCGCCGCGCGGCCGCCGCTAAGAAACTCGGAGGGGGGCGTCGCCCCCCTTCCGAAACCTCCCCCCAGAAATCGTTGCGCCGGCAAAGCCGGCGCTCGAATCTCGTCCAACAGCCCGACGCGCTCATAGTCAGCGGCGCCAGACGAGTTCGAGGAAGCGCTCGAGCAACCCCTCCTTCACGAATACCGCGACCGCCTCGCACGTCCCGGCCTGGTCCATGCCCCAGAGCGCGGCGCGCTTCTCCTCGATCGCCATTTGCACGAAGACCTGCTGGTCGCGCGTGAAGGCGACGGGCAGCTCGTCGTAGATCTGGGCGGTGAAGGCGTTCACCGCGGGGCCGCCGACGGCGATCGCGGGGAAGAACTCACCGAGCTCCTGATTCATGAGCCAGGCGTCCGTGACGACCACGGCGGCGCGCTCCTGGGAGCCGCCCGTCCGCGCGTTCACGGCCCGCTTGAGCTCGTAGGCGATGGGTCGATCCTCCTCCTCAGGGAGGATGCCATGCCCCACGACCACGAGCACCGTCGACCGGAGGTCGAAGTACCGCGCCATTTATCGGAGCGCCTTGCCGCAACCGGTGTGGACAGCCTGTGGTCGGCGTGTCATTTCAGCAGTTTTGTAATCTCGCGAAAGGCGTCGGTGTCGGCGCGCCCGAGGAGTTGGAAGACCACGGTCTCCGTGGCCGTGACCACCGCGCCCGCCTGGCGCGCCTGAGCCAGGCCGAGCTCGAGTTTCGCGGACGTGCGTGAGGCGACCGCGTCGGCGGCGACCGACACCTGGAAGCCTTGGCGCTGCAGGTCCAGCGCCGTCAGCAGCACGCACACGTGCGCCTCGATCCCGGCCAGGATCACGCGGCTCGGGTCGAGCGCGCGCAGCCGCTCGGTGAACCCCTGGGCGTCGCAGCAGGAGAAGGCGATCTTCTCGATGGGCGTGACGTCGTCGAGGAGGGCACGCAGCTCGGGCAGTGTGTGGCCGAGCCCCTTGGGGTACTGCTCGGTGACCAGCACCGGCAGACCGAGCCGACGGGCGGTGGCGCCGAGGATCTTGATGTTGCGGACCATCTCGTCACGGCGCTCGGCGTCCATCGCATTGAAGAGGCGCTCCTGGACGTCGACGACCACGAGGACTGGCTGCGGCATGACCCCTCCCGGGGGCGAACCCTGACGGACCGACCCGCCTATCTTCTCACGCACGCCAGGCGCGGTCGAGGCCGCGGTACTGGATCGCCTCGGCGCAGTGCTCCGGCCGGATCCCATCGCTACTCGCCAAATCCGCGATCGTGAGCGCGACCTTGAGCACGCGGTCGTGGCCACGCGCTGATAACCCGAGGCGGCTCATCGCGGCGGCCAGGAGCCGCTGGGCCTCGGGCGGAGGCTGACAGTGGCGCCGGACCTGCCGCGGTGTCATCGATGCATTGACGCGGATCCCCGACGCGCGGAAGCGCTCGCGCTGACGCTCGCGGGCGTCTCCGACCCGCTTCCGGAGGACCGCCGAGTGTTCCCCGCCGACACCGCTCTCGAAGTCGGCGGGTCCGAGCGCCGGCAGCTCGACGTGCAGGTCGATCCGGTCGAGGAGCGGACGCGAGATCCGGCCGAGATAGCGGTGTCGCTCGGCCGGTGTGCAGAGGCAGCGATCGAGCGAGGCACAGCCGCGGCGGCACGGGTTGGCGGCGGCAACGAGTTGGAACCGGGCGGGGAAGTCGCTCACGCCGCTCGCCCGGGCGATCGTCACGCGCCCGTCTTCGAGTGGCTGGCGCAGCGATTCGAGGATGTGCTGCTGGAATTCCGGCAGCTCGTCGAGGAAGAGCACGCCGAGGTGGGCCAGCGTCACCTCGCCCGGGTGGGGCGGGCTGCCGCCGCCGATCAGGCCCGAGACCGAGATCGTGTGGTGCGGTGCGCGGAACGGCCGGAGCGTCATGAGCTCGCCGTGCCGCGGGAGGAGCCCCGCGACGCTCCAGATCGCCGATACCTCGAGCACCTCGTCGCTCGAGAGGGGCGGCAGGATCGCCGCGAGGCGACGCGCGAGCATCGTCTTGCCACCGCCCGGCGGGCCGACCAGGAGCACGTTGTGGGCGCCGGCCGCGGCGATCTCGAGCGCACGCTTGGCGTGTGCCTGGCCCCGGACGTCGGCGAGGTCGAGGTCGTCCGCCGCGGCTGCTCGTACGGGGCGCGCGAGAGGCACCGCCACGGCGGTACAGTCGCCATTCAGCAGGCCGACCGCGTCGGAGAGCGTCGGCGCGGCGAGCACGTGGAGCCGGTCGACGGCGAGCGCCTCAGCGGCGTTCTCCACGGGCACCACGAGCGTGTCGATCCCCTGGCGCCGGCAGGCCAGCCCGACCGCGAGCGTGCCGCGGACCGGCTGGATCTGGCCGTCGAGCGCGAGCTCGCCGACGACCGCGTACGGTCCGATGACGCTATTCTTCACGACGCCCGTGGCGGTGAGGATACCGAGGGCGATCGGCAGGTCGAACGACGCGCCCTCCTTCCGGATGTCGGCGGGTGCCAGGTTCACGGTGATCCGGTCCGAGGGAAAAGCGAAGCCGGCGTTGCGGATCGCGCTGCGCACGCGCTCGCGGCTCTCGCGCACGGCGGAGTCCGGCAGGCCCACCGTGGTGAAGGCCGGCAGGCCGGCCGTGACGTCCACTTCGACGCGCACGAGCGCCGCTTCCACGCCGACGAGCGCTGCCGAGAGCACGCGCGCGATCACGCCATGATTGTTCGGTGGTGCCCGCGACCCGTCAATGTCGCGAGTTCGATACTCTGGCCGGGGTGCAGGAGACCGAACCCACGGGACGGCGTGAGGCCGGCTACTGGTTCAGCCGGCGGCGGAGGAAGCCGAGCAGCCCCTGCGGCACGAAGATCACCATCAGGGTGAAGATGATCCCGACCGGAATCAGGTAGTACTCGGTGAAGAAGCGCGAGAACAGCTCGCGCAACAGGAAGAAGAAGGCCGCTCCCGCCACCGGCCCCACGAGCGTCCCCATTCCGCCCATGACGTTGAAGACGACGACCTCGCCCGACACCAGGAAGAAGACGAAGTCCGGCGCGGCGAACTTGTTCTGGAGCGCGTAGAGCACGCCGGCCAGCCCCGCGAAGAGCCCGGACAGCATCACCGCGACGATCTTGTACCGCTCGACGTGGTAGCCGATCGCGCGGGTGCGTGGCTCGTTCTCGCGGATCGACTGGAGCACCATCCCGAACGGCGACTGGGTGATCCGCCGCAGCCCGAGGTACGAGACGGTCACGACGGCGAGGACGAACCAGTGGAGTGTCACCGGCGTGAACCGGGCGGACACCACGCCCGGGATGGTGAAGGCCGGCTGGCTGAAGCCGAGGCCATTCTCGCCGCCGGTGACCTCCGTCCACGTGAAGATGATGACGTAGAAGATCTGCGAGAACACGAGCGTCGTGATCGCGAAGTAAATATCGCGGAGTCGGGTCGAGAAGTAGGCGACGAAGACCGCGATCGCGCCCGCCCCCACGAGGCCGTAGAGGATCGCGAGCCAGAGATTCGGCGGCCGCACGGTGAGGAGGGCTGCGGCCGCGCCGTACATGCCAAGCCCGAAGAACGCGGAATGGCCGAACGACACCATCCCCGTGTAGCCGATCAGGATGTCGAGCGACATCGCGAGCAGCCCCCAGATCAGGATCTCGGTCACGAAGCGCCGCCAGAACTCCGGGAGCACGAGCGGGGCGACGACGAGCACAGCCAGAACGACGGCGAAGCCGATCCAGTAGCCCGTCGCCGATCTCGTCATTTCGGCGTCGGGACGAAGAGGCCCGTGGGCCGGAACAGCAGGGTCAAGATCAGGACGACGAAAGAGACGATCACCGCCTGGGCCGGGCTCACCCAGATCGACGCGAAGGCCTCGAGCAGGCTCAGGAAGATGGCGGCCAGGATGGAGCCGCCGAGGTTGCCCATGCCGCCCACGACCACGACGATGAAGGCGCGCAGGATGAAGTCGAGTCCCATGGCGTGGTTCACCCCCGTGAGGGGGCCGAAGAGGACGCCGCTCGCCGCGGCCATCGCGGCGCCGATCGCGAAGACCACCGTGTGCACCAGCGGCACCGGGATCCCCATGGCGGCGGCCATGACCCGGTCCTGCGTGGTGGCGCGGATCCAGATCCCGTACTTCCCGTACTTCATGAAGAGCCAGAGCCCGCCGATGATGGCCGCCGAGAGCACCGCGACCAGCAGGCGATACCACGGGTACTCGAGGTAGAAGAGCGAGAAGTGCCCGGTGATGGGCTCGTTGATCTTGCGCGGCACGGGCCCGTACTGCCAGAGCGCGTAGTTCTGGAGCACCAGGGACAGGCCGAAGGTGGCGAGGATGGTCGTGAGCGGGTCGCGGCCGAGCAGGGGCCGCAGCGTCGTCGTCTGGATCACGGCCCCGAGCAGGCCGATCCCGATAGCGGCGGCGGCGAGCGCGACCCAGAAGTTCCCGGTGGTGAGGAACACCGTGCTCCCCAGGTACGCGCCCAGCATGAAGAGCTCGCCGTGGGCGAAGTTGACGACGTCCATGATCCCGAAGATCAGCGTGAGGCCTGAGGCGACCAGGGCCAGGATCATCCCGGTGACGATGCCGTTGATGACCTGGATCAGGAGCAGATCGAACGGGATCGTCACGCTACACTCCCAGGTACTGGTGGATGACCGCGTCGTCCCGCCGGAGGTCCGCCGCGGGCGCATGGTGGCGCACCACCCCTTTCTCCATGATGTACACGCGGCGCGAGACCTCGAGGGTCAGTCGCACGTTCTGCTCGACGAGCAGGATCGCCACCCCGTCGCGGTGGAGGACGTCGATGATCTCGTGGATCTGGGCGACCATGCGGGGCATCAACCCCTCGGTCGGCTCGTCGAGGAGGATGATCTTGGGCTCGAGCATCATCGCCCGCGCGATCGCGAGCATCTGCTGCTCGCCGCCCGAGAGCGTGCCACCCGCCTGGTTGCGCCGCTCCCGCAGCACAGGGAAGCTCCCGTAGACCTTCTCGAGCAGGGCGTCGCGTCGCTCCGGCGGCACGCCGGGCCGGTCGAGCCCGGTCCGGAGGTTCTCGAGGACCGTCAGAAGCCGAAAGATTCGACGGTCCTCCGGCACGTAGGCGATGCCGAGCCTGGCCAAGTGGTAGGGCGCGGCACCGGCGATCGAGCGCCCCTCGAAGGTGATCGTGCCCTCCGAGGGCCGGATGAGCCCCATGATGGTCTTGAGGGTCGTGCTCTTGCCGACGCCGTTCCTGCCGAGGAGGCCGACCACCTCGCCCGGGCCCACGTCGATCGACACGCCGTGCAGGATGTGAGACTTCCCGTAGTAGGTGTGGACGTTCTGGACGGACAGCATCAGATCTTTAAGTAAACTTCCTGGACGCGGGGGTTGGCCTGGACCTCGGCCGGCGTGCCCTCCGCGACCACCTCGCCGTAGTGCAGCACGGTGATGGTGTGGGCGAGCCCCATCACCACCTCCATGTCGTGCTCGACGATGAGGATCGTGAGGTCGGTCGCGATCTGACGGATCAGCTCCACCGTCGCGCGCGTCTCGCTCACGCTCATGCCGGCCGTCGGCTCGTCGAGGCAGAGCAGCTTCGGCTCGGTGGCCAGCGCAATCCCGATCTCGAGATGCCGCTGCTCGCCGTGGGAGAGGTTGGCCGCCAGCTCCTCTTCCTTGTCGCCGAGCCCCACCGCGTCGAGCACGGCCCGGGCCCGGTCGATCACGTCGACGAACGCGCGGTGGTGGCGGACCAGGCTCCAGCTATGGTGGCGCGACTGGGCGGCGATACGGACGTTCTCGAGGACGGTCGCGCCGGGCAGGATGTTGGTGATCTGGTACGACCGCGCGATCGCCTTCTGGGAGATCCGGTGCGATGGCAGCCCGGTGATGTCCTCGCCGTCGAAGACGATGCGGCCGCTGGTCGGGCGGAGCACGCCGGTGACGCAATTGAAGAAGGTCGACTTGCCGGCGCCGTTGGGGCCGATCATGGCGCGGATCTCGCCGCGAGGCACGGAGAGGGTCACATTGTTGAGGGCGGTGAGCCCGCCGAAGCGGACCGTGAGGCCCTCGGTCCGGAGGATCGGAGACCGGACGGCCCCCCGCCCATTGCCGTGCGGGGGACCGTGCTCCGGCAGTCGGTCCAGCGTCACGCCTTAGGGAACGTGCAGCCGGGCGGGGCGACCGTCTTCTCCTTGGGAATCACATCGACGAGCCGGTGCTTGTTGTTCTTGATCTCGAAGATGAACTCCCGGAGGAACGCCTGGTGGTCCTCCTTGCGGAGGGTCTTGTCGCCCTGGGGAAAATCGTCGCTCTCCTTGACGTCCAAGCCTTCGAGAGCGTCGATCAGCTTCATGGTATCTTCCCGGCCGCGGAACCGGGACTTCTGCATCGCGAGCTTGAGGAAGTTCATCGCCTCGAAGTTCGATTGGACGTAGCGGTCCGGCAGCGGCCCTGACGGGTCGATCTTCTTGAGAGCCGCCACGGCCTCGTCGAAGAACTTCTTGTGGTGGGGCGTGTTCAGCGGGGGGTCGAGCACGGGCACGTAGCGGTTGATCCCAACGAACCCCTCGATCTTGTGGCCGAGGGCGGGCAGGTGGGTGGACTCGGCGATGGCGCCGTCCCCGGCGAACTTGTACTTCCGGGTCAGGCCCAGGTCGTACGCTTGGGTGGCCAGGACCACCGCATTGGCGCCGAAGAAGATGCCGAAGAAGCCGTCGAAGCTGCCGGTGACCTTCGAGAGGAACGGCGTCATGTCCGCCGTGCCGAGGGGGATACCGGTCGTCTCGACAACCTCACCGCCGAGCTTCTTGATTTCCTGGACGTATGCGTCGCGCGTGGACTGGCCCCACGCGTAGTCGAGATACGCGATGTGCCACTTCTTGCCCATCTTGTTGACGAGGTAAGGGGCGAAGGCGATCGCCTGGGCGGGCGCGTAGTCGAACGGTCGGAACACGTAGCGGCTACACTTCGTCGTCGTGATCGTGGTGTCCAGGCAAACACCGACCATGAAGACGGTCCGATGCTCTTCGAAGACCGGCATGCAGGCCAGGCAGACGTTGGAGAGGTATCCGCCCTCGGCCACGTCGACCTTGTCCTCCACGAGCAGCTTCTCGACCTTCCGGCGGCCGACGTCCGGCTTGGACTCGTAGTCGGTCACGACGGCCTCGAGCGGCCGGCCGTTGACCCCGCCCGCCTTGTTGGCCCTCTCGACGGCCATCATCGAGCCCACGAGCGCGGTCTTCCCGCCCGCCGCCGCCACCCCGGTGAGCGGTTGCATGATCCCGATCTTGTAGGGCTTCGCCTGGCCGAACGCTTCGCGCCACGGCGCCGGGACCAGCATGGTCGCGCCAAGCGCACCGGCGGTCGAGGCCGAGAGCCCGAGGAAGCGCCGCCGCGTGGTCTTGCCGCTGCACCAGATGTCCTTCGCCCAGGCTTCGTCCTGCCAACGTTCGGCCATGGTGTCCTCCTCAGCGCGCGAAAATGCGTCGAATCGACCGGCGGAATGCCCTTTATAAACTAATCGGTCGGACCGTGCAAGGGGTCCCGGGCTCAGAGCGTGCCCGGGTACGCCCCGCCGTCGATCAGGAAGTTCTGCCCCGTGATGAAGCCCGCGTGCGTGCCGCAGACGAAGGCGCAGAGCTCGCCGAA
>WNFH01009009.1_pt1 | contig 17853 bp, 9 predicted proteins | sample 5400411 | NCBI WGS metagenome assembly WNFH01 (sample SAMN13153347, study PRJNA577476) | soil metagenome | isolation source: 200 cm saprolite under Douglas fir tree site 2 hole 3 | place: USA:California | collected 2015-04-18
ACTTTTTCGCGCGGTAGGTCACGCTGGCGATTTCGGTAATGCTGAGCGAGGACGTATTCGAAGCGAGAATTGTCGTCGGACGACAGATCTTGTCGAGTAGCGTGAAGATCTCGATCTTCGATTCCATCTCCTCGGGAACGGCTTCGATAACGAGATCGGCTTCGCGCGCCGCTTGCTCGACCGAGCAAGCGTACTCGAGCCGTGCGAACGCGGAATCGGCGGCGCCAGCGCTGACTTTGCCTAGTTCGACTGCCTTGTCGAGATTGGCACGGATTTCGGTCTCCGCCTTCCGCAGAGCGTTGGGAAGAAGATCTTCGAGGATGGTGCGATAGCCTCCAACGGCCGCCGCATGGGCAATTCCCCGACCCATGATGCCGGCGCCGATTACGGCGACGGTTTTCACTTCCGTCACTACTTGCCTCCGCCTTCCAGCTCCTCCAGCACAGTGACAAAGTTCGGATCCGACTTGCGCATGTACTCGGAGAGACGTTTGCGCTCCTCAACGGTCATCGACGGCAAGCCGACGGTAATGCGGCGTAGCGTGGCGGCGATGTCGTCTACATAATTCATCATGCGGATAAATTCACCAGTGGCGGACATGAGGCTCCTTGCGATTTCTCTGGCGGAAAAAAGCAGCTCGAACGGAGCCGCAGCCAGGGTGTACCGTTATTTTCAATGGACGGGCAGAATTAGTAAAGGTGCGAAGGGATTGGCTAGTCCATCTTGTGGAAGCGGCGGAAGCCGGCATAGCCTTCTTTGCCCATGTAGCGCTCGAGGACGGTGGGATCGGTCTGGCGAAGATCAACGATCACCAGTCCATCCACCACGTCGGAGAATTTGCGGTCGAGGTTGAAACCAACCAGTTTACCGCCCAGCTTGTCGTACTGCCGGATCAGGATGGGCAAGCCTTTACCATCTTCTTCGACATCGGAAATCGGCTCGGCCAGTTCGTCGAGATTGTTCAGGGCCTCGCACAGGGCGCGGCAATCCCAGCGGCGCAGCTTGGGGGTCCGAAAGGGCGTGCGGGGCTGGATGAGGTCGGCAAACTCGCGGCCGTCATCGCGCGATTCGAAGTAGCTCACGATCATCTCGCGCGAGAGGCGGCTGTACTCGTTGCTGATGCTGACCGCGCCGAACAGCACTGGCGTCTGCGGGCGTGAGGCGACAAAACGTGCGATTCCCTTCCATAACTGCAACAGCGGAGCATATTGCCGCTGATACTCGGGACGCACAAAGGAACGGCCCAGTTCTAGAGCAGAGCCGATCTTCATAAACAGGCGCTCGTCATAGCGGAACACGGTGTTGGTGTAAAGGCCCTTGATCCCGTGGCTACGGATGATCTCGTCTGTATTGCCAGCGCGGTAGGCTCCTGCCAGTTCCTTCCTTTCCTTGCTCCACAGCAGTAGGTGCCAGTAGTAGTCGTCGAACTGGTCGAGGTCGGCACTCTTGCCCGTGCCTTCGCCGGCGGCGCGGAACGTAACTTCGCGCAGGCGTCCGAGTTCGTCAAGCAGGTTGGGCATTTCGGCGGCGCGAGCCGCGTACACGGTGAACTCATTGGATTCCGTAAGTAGGTGCCCGGGCGGAAGAGATTCAATGTCACGCACCAGCGAGCGCTGCGGCACCGCGGGCACTATCGTTTCTTGTGCCTTGCGGGGCATGATCGAGCGCATCTTGGTGGGAAGCGAAATCTGCTTCTTGCCGCGATAGGACAGCAGATAGGTCCGCAGACGAAGGTATTCGGTGGCCTCCCGATCGTTCTCGATGCCGGCGATCAGTTCGGCCGGGATCGGAGTTCCTACGCGGACTTCGAGCGTATTTCCACGCTGCTGCAAAAATTCCTGCATGAGAACAAGCGTGCGAAGGCGGGGATGAATGAGCCCAAGCAACTGGAAGGCCATGCTGTTGCGTCCGCAGAAGTATACGGGAAGTGCGCTGGCACCGGTCTTGCGCACCAGACGCGCGGCTACGGTGTTCCAGGCGGGGTCGGCGATCTGCGCTTTCCCGACATTCCATTGCGACACCTCGCCTGCGGGAAATACGGCGAGCGCGCCGCCCTGGCGCAGCCACTCGAGGGCCTGCTTCAAGGCTTTCAAATTTCTCTCGGCCGAAGATGCCGTGTGGAAGGGATCCACGAAAAAACAATGTTCGTGAAGCTCGGGAATTCCCTCGAGCAGCGCGTTGGTCATCACGCGTACATCCGGCCGGATGCGCGATAGAAGTGCGCCCAGGGCAGCTCCATCGAGCACTCCGAAAGGATGGTTGGCTACCGCTACCAGCGGGCCTTTTGCGGGGATGCGTTCGAGGTCAGCGGGCTGGAGCTGCAAATCCACTTGCATCTGTTCCAGCAACGTTTCCAGGCGAAAGCCGTCCGGAGCCGAGCAGGTGCGCTCGTACAGCTCGCGCACTTCGGCCATGGGAATCAGCTTGCCCGCAAATCCCGGGAGTCCGGGAAGTTGAGGCGACCCCGTCCAAAAACTCTGCCGCCGGTCACGTGTGCCTGGCGATCTCGGCATAACTAATTTTCGCCCAGCTTCCTTTGCAGCCGTGTAAAGAAACGGTTAAAGGTTCGTGAACAGTGTCCCAGAAGTAACCCTCTGCGGATACAGGATATGTCATGCCACTCGGTGACGGAGGTCACAGTACTTTGGAGGTGCAAATAGGAGAGCGATACCGCTTGCTCACGCCGCCCACTCTTCGGTGACAATCGGAGACAAAGGCTGCGGAAGCCGGTCCGCAACCTCCGCGAGGGCCGTGAGTTTCCCTGCTAGTTCCGGGCGCAGCATCTCAGCGCGGAAACGCCAGCGCCAGTTTCCCTCCGGTTTGCTCGGCACATTCATTCGTGCCTCGCTTCCTAAGCCGAGGACATCCTGTAGCGGTACCACGCACAGGCGGGCTACGGAATTGATGGCGCACCGGATCATGGCCCAGTTCATCCCGTCTTCACAGGGGCCGAGGTATGAGTTCGCATGACGCCGCTCATCGTCCGACACACCGTAGTCCCACCACCCTAGGATCGTGTCGTTATCATGGGTCCCGGTGTAAACCACTTTCTCCGGCGTGAAAGTATGCGGGAGGTGAGTGCGGGAGCCGGGATCGCCAAAGCCGAATTGCAGCACGGCCATGCCAGGAATGTTTAGCCGTTCGCGGAGCGCGTGTACGTCGGGCGTGATGTAGCCGAGATCCTCGGCAAAAAAAGGCAGTCCGCCAAGAGCATCGCGGAGACGATTGAACAGGTCGTCCTTGGGACCGTCAACCCAGCGGCCATTGACGGCCGTTTCTTCGTGAGCTGGAATCTCCCAGAATTGCGCAAAGCCGCGAAAGTGATCGAGCCGGACGTAGTCAAAGCTGTGAGTGGCCCAGCGCAGGCGGTCGATCCACCAGGCGTAGCCCTGTGCCTGCATCACATCCCACCGATAAAGGGGATTACCCCAGTGCTGACCGGTCTTGCTGAAGAAATCCGGAGGAACTCCGGCGACGACTTCCGGCTCCCGGTTAGCGTCCAGCCGGAAGAGCTCAGGGTGGGTCCAAACATCGGCGCTGTCAAAGTTCACGAATATCGCGATGTCCCCGACCATGCGGATCGAACGTTGCGCACAATAGGCGCGAAGCGCCTGCCATTGCTCGGAAAAGAAAAACTGGACGACACTGCGGGCCTGGAGGTCGTCGTGGAGTTCGGATCCCTTCTTCTCCAATGCGGCAGGTTCGCGATGGGCCAATTCGCGTGGCCAGTGGTTCCAGCTTTCCAGGTGGAACTGCGCGCGCAAACTGTCGAACAGGACGAAGTCATCGAGCCACCAGCGGTTCTCCTGGCAGAAGCGATCGAAACGTGAACGAGAACTGGCGGGGGCGGAGCGCAAGAAGTTGTGCGCGGCTTCGAACACAAGCGGCATCTTCCGGGTGAAGATGTGCTGATAATCCACTGGTTCAACGCCGTCGGGGAGTGCGTCGAGTTGGACACGGTCAATCCAGCCGCGATCAGCGAGCCGCTCCAGGCTGATCAGAAGAGGATTTCCCGCGAAGGCAGAGGTGGAAGAGTAAGGCGAGTTGCCGAAACCCAGAGGACCGAGAGGCAGCACTTGCCAGAGACCCTGCTTGGCCGAAGCGAGATAGTCAGCGAATGAGTAAGCGGCCGGACCAAAGTCGCCGATCCCGCCGCGCGAAGGCAGCGAGGTGGGATGAAGCCGCGCGAAGGCAGCGAGGTGGGATGAAGCAGGATTCCGCTGGCGCGCGGGAAAGGCATTAAAACCAGTTCTCAGTTCTCGGTTCTCGGTTCTCAGTTAAAGCGCTGGACTGGGGTCTCAGTTCAGTGCGGTTTACTGAGAACTGAGAACCGAGAACTGAGAACCTTTTTAAGATCCTTCTTCAGCTCCGCGACGGGTCAGGTTCTTCATTTCTTCCTGGTTGACCTTGAGCTTGTTGGACTTTTCCATTTCCTTGCGCAGGTTAGACACGAAAAGCGAGAACAGCTCGTTCTGCTTGCCATCGGAGTTGCGCCACCACGCCGTTAGTGCCCGTATTGATGGGGCCGCTGATCTCGCCGGGCTTCAAGGCGAAAATCGAACTCGCTGCGCCCGACAAAGAACCGACGTCGGGTACCTGGCCATCGGGGAGAACCAGATCGCTGGTCTTGACAGTCGCGCCCAGTTCTTTGGCTGCCTTCTTCAAGTCATGTCCGGCCTTGGCACGATCGGAAAGTTCCTGCGTCTTCTGCTGCAACAGGAAGCCGGCACGCTCGTTCTTGAACTCTGATTCCACGCGCGTGCGAATCTCTTCAAAGGCAGGTGTGGCCGGAGGCTTGGTAGCGACCAACTCGAAGACCACATAACCTTGTGGAACTTGCACCACGTCAGCCGGCGACTTTTCACGCTCGTTGAAAATCGCTTCCATCAGCTCTGGAGTTGTTTCCAGGCCGGGCAAGCTGTCCTGGCGGCTGAAGAATCCAGTCGAGACCACGTGAGCGCCCTTGGCAGCGGCAGCCTTGTCGAGTCCGTCGGTGCGTGCCTGGCTCAGCAAAGCATTAGCGGCGACTTCTGTGGCGCGCGTCGCTTTCTCTTCCTTTACCTTCGCTTCAATCTCGCTCTTCACTTCGGCCAAAGTCTTAACGTGAGCGTCCTGCTTGTCTTCGACGCGGATGATGTGGAAACCATAGCTGCTCTTCACCAGGTCGCTGGTCTGTCCTTTGGGGAGGGAAAAGGCAGCTTTTTCGAATTCCGGGACCGTGCGGCCACGGCCGATCCAGTCCAGTTCGCCGCCATTCTTCGCGCTGCCGGGATCGTCCGAATACTGTCCCGCGAGCTTGGCGAAATCGCCGCCAGCTTTCACCTGCTTCAGAACGTCTTCGGCTTTCTTGCGGGCTGCTTCTACACCTCTTTCATCGACCTTGCCGTCCGGCCCGGGAAGGGGCGTCTTGATAAGAATGTGCGTGACCTTCACCTGCTCCGGCAGACGGTACTCGTCACGGTGCCGGTCGTAGTAGGCCTGCAGGTCCTGATCGGTGACGGACGTGGCTGCCGGCTTGGCAGTCTCGACGATCGCGTACTTGATCTGCCGCTTCTCAGGGATGGAATTGTTATAAGTTGTTTTGTTACGGTCGTAGAAGGCTTTCAGTTCCTGCTCGGTGGGATGGAGCCCCTTCAGGATGTCGGCCTGCGTGAGCACCGCATAGTCAAACTTGACCTTGGTATTACGGCGGTCGAATTCCGCGCGGATTTCCGGTTCACTTACAAATGCGCTGCCCGAAACCAGGGCGCGCAACTTACGAATCAGGATGTATTCCTTTTCCAGATTTTCAAACTGGGGGATGGTCAGGTCGGCGCGCTGAGCGAAGTTCTCATATTCTTCCTGACCCACGAATTTGCCGTCAGGGAACAGCATGGAGGCGAGCGGCCCGTGCTGAAGTTCGTCGCGCAACTCCTCATCGCTGACTCGCAGACCCATGCGGCGCGCTTCTGCGACCAGGGCTTTCTCGCTGATCAACTGCTCGGCAGCTTGTCCGGCGAAGAATGGCATTAACATGGCAGCCTGTTCCCCGCCCTTGGGGAACTGCTGCCGGATCATCAGCCGCGCTTCGCGTTGTACCTCAGGAACGGTTACTTCCTGGTCGCCAACCGTCGCGATTACGCCCCGAGGAGGCGCACCAACGCCGAAGCTGGAACCCAGTCCCCCGGGGATGAGGGTGATGATCATGCCGCCGCAAATGATGAGAAGCATTCCCCCAAGAATAATCTTCAGAGCGGGCCCTGCATTTTGAAGAGTTCGAATCATGACTCAGATAACTCCACTGTGAGAACGGGAATTTTTCATTATAAACCAGCTAATGTGGGCCTCGGGGAGCAGCCGCGCTCTCACCTGCTGAAAATGGTCCCCTTCGCCTAAAACCCATTATTGAAACGAATTAATAAAAATGCTATGAAGCGGGCGGCGCTTCCGGCAGAATAGATCCCGGACACTCAATTTTCATCGAGGGCACTTCATGAAGACCTCCCGGCTTCCAGTTTTGATCCTTGTTCCGATCGTTTTGTGCACAGCGGGTTTCGCGCAGGCTGGTTCCAAGTCCGCGGATTCGAAGTTCTCCCTGAATGACGGATGGGCTTTGCAGTCTTCGGCTAGAGTTTCGGAGAAGGGCGAGGCGATCGCCAGCCCGTCCTTTCAGCCTAAAGACTGGATCAAGGCGAAGGTCCCCACTACGGTCGTTGCGGCCCAGGTGAAGAGCGGAGCGCTTCCCGACCCGTTCGATGGAATGAACATGCGGCAGTATCCGGGCCTGTCGTATCCCATCGGGGCCAACTTCTCGAACTTGCCCATGCCTCCTGACAGTCCCTACGCGGTCTCGTGGTGGTACCGGAAGGAGTTCAGGTTGCCGAGAGACTTTGCTGGAAAGACGGTGTGGCTGAACTTCCGCGGCATCAACTATCGCGGGAATATCTGGCTGAACGGAAGGCAGATCGCGAACTCGGATCAGGTCGCGGGCGCGTGGCGTACCTATGAGTTCAACGTAACCTCCGCCGTGAAGCCAGGAGCCAACGTAGTCGCGGCGCAGATCTGGGCTCCCACTGACGCGAGTCTGGCCATCACTTTCGTAGATTGGAACCCGGCGCCACCCGACAAGAACATGGGTCTCTGGCGCGACGTCTACCTGAGAGCGAGTGGGCCGGTGGCACTGCGATATCCGGCGGTCGTGTCCAAAGTGGATTCGCCCGCGAACACTGCCGCCCATTTGACGGTGACCGCACTACTCAAGAACGGTACGGATAAGCCCGTCAAGGGAACGCTGAAGGGCAACATCGACGATGTTGCCTTTTCGCAAGACGTGGAGCTTGCGCCCAGCGAAAGCAAGGACGTGACCTTCGATCCCGACAAGTTCTCGCAACTCAACCTGTCGAACCCCCGCCTGTGGTGGCCTTTGCAGATGGGCACGCCGAACCTGTATGAGGCGAACCTGACGTTCGAGGTTAATGGCAGGGTTTCCGATTCCGCGCACACCCAATTTGGCATCCGCGAGATCACTTCTGAAGTTATGGAACAGGCGCCCAATCGATATAAGCGTCTCTTCAAAATCAATGGCAAGAACATCCTGATCCGCGGAGCCGGGTGGACTCCGGACATGATGGTGCGTTTCGACCCGCAACGCATGGCCGACGAGTTCCGCTACGTGCAGGACATGGGGATGAACACGGTCCGGCTGGAAGGCAAGCTCGAACCCGAACTGTTCTATGAAACCGCCGACCAGCTCGGCATTCTCGTGATGGCGGGCTGGTGCTGTTGCGACCACTGGGAACACTGGGGCAACTGGGCGCCGGAAGATTTCGACATTGCGAAAGCTTCCTTGCGCGACCAGATATACCGGCTGCGGAGCCATCCCAGCATGGTCATGTGGCTGAACGGCAGCGACAATCCTCCGCCGCCGGATGTCGAAGAGATGTACTTGAAGATCGAAAAAGACCTACTCTGGCCGAACCCGATCGTCTCTTCGGCAACGGCCAAGCCCGCGACGGTCACAGGAGCCAGCGGGGTGAAGATGTCGGGGCCTTATGAGTATGTCGCACCGTCGTACTGGTCGACGGATCCGCATCGTCCGACTCAGGAACAGGCCTGCAACGCGGGCGGGTGCGGAGGCGCCTACGGATTCAACAGCGAGACCAGCATGGGACCGGCCGTTCCGCCAATCGAAAGCGTCAAACGCATGATTCCCAAGGATCATCTGTGGCCGATTGACGATTACTGGAATTTTCACGCCGGCGGCGGCGCCTTCAAGACTCTCAGAGTATTCACCGAGGCGCAGGACAACCGCTACGGCAAGGCCGGGAGCGCCGAAGAATTCACCTACAAGTCGCAGCTGATGACTTATGAAGGCGTGCGGGCGATGTACGAGGCCTACAGCCGCAACAAATACAACTCGACGGGCGTGATCCAGTGGATGCTGAACAACGGCTGGCCCTCGATGATCTGGCATCTATACGACTACTATCTGCGACCCGGGGGTGGGTACTTCGGCGCGAAGAAAGCCATGCAGGCGATTGATCCCGTTTACGGATATGACGACCACTCCGTGTGGCTGGTCAGCAGCCAGTACGGCGACGCGAAGGGCCTGAAGCTTACGGCGCGCATTTTAAACGTGGATACGACTGAAAAATTCTCCAAAGAAGTCACGCTCGACGCAGCCGCGGACAGCACCGCCAAGGTTCTCGAACTCCCGCAAGTCGACGGGCTGTCTCCAGCGTATTTCCTGGATTTGCGCGTAACCGACGCCGGCGGCAAACTGGTCGGCTCAAATTTCTACTGGCTCTCGACAAAAAACGAAACCATCGATTGGGCAAAATCAAATTGGTATGTGACTCCCACTGAATCGTATGCGGACTACGCCGCACTCGCGCAACTCCCGAAAGTAAAGCTGAACGTTTCCAGCCGCACCGAGAATAAGGGGAACCAGTCGGTGACGCGGGTCACGCTTGAGAATCCCAGCAGGAGCATTGCGTTCTTCGTCCGGCTGAAAGTGAACAGGGGCAAGGGCGGCGAGGAAGTCCTGCCGGCGGTATGGCAGGACAACTACGTTTCACTGCTACCGGGTGAAAAGCGAGAAATCACGGCCATGTATCGCATCGCCGACCTTGGCGGCGCGAAGCCGGACGTTGAAGTGCATGGGTGGAACGTGGATTAAGGCTAAAGGTCAGAGGTTAGAGGTCAGATTGCAGAGGTAAAGGCTGTCGATGCAAACGGTGTCGTCGAAATCGAAGGATTTGACCCCTGCAATCTGACCTTCTAACCTCTGAGCTATTCCTCTGGCGGCAGCTCAAAGTCGATGAGGTTACCGCGGAAACCTTTGGTCTTCCACGCGCCGACTGCGATTCCGATCACCATCCAGAGAGCTCCGAAGATCAGGGCTTTCGGACTGAGATTCAACCACAGCAACATACAGATGAAAAACCCTAGCACCGGCGGCAAAAGATTGGTCAGTTTTTTCTCTCCCCGCAAGTAGTAACGCACGAAGGCCGCTGCATTGACACCCATGAAAGCGATGAGGGCACCGAAGTTCAGGAGATTCGCGCCCAGTTCATAGCCGGTCGCCGCGCCGGCCACCGCTGGGAGAACGAAGGCTCCGGCCAGGGCCAATGCTCCAACGAACAGGACATTGTTGCGCGGAATCCGCCGCTTGGGATCCACGGCTCCAAAGAACGACTTGGGGAGAGCGCTGCTTCGTCCCATACCGTAAAGAAGACGCGCTGCGCCCAGTTGCGCGCCCATGCCCGAACCGAAGTTCGCCACGACCAACGTGAATCCAACGATGGCAAACAGTGGCTGCCAGGCCCGGCCAGCAACGAAAGTGAAAGCCGTATCGACGTTCGGGTAAGCTTCCGAGGCCGGCCAGACCAGTTGGGCGGCATATACCTGCATAGCGGAAAGAATCCCGATCACCAGACAGGTCAGGACGGTTGCAAGAAGGATGTTTCGTCGTGGGTTTTCGGCTTCTTCGGAAAGAGTCGAGATGCCGTCGAAGCCAATGTAGGTGAGCACCGCCAGCGAGGTTCCCCCGAGTACCACTCTGGCGTTCCAGGTAGCAGGATCGTAGAAGGGCCGCGTGTAATATCCCGGGTCGTGGCTCTGGCCAAAAATGTAACGCGCGGCGGCTACGAAGAAAATGGCGATCACTACGCTCATTCCCGTCGCCAACGCGGCGTTGACGCGCGCCGACGTCTTTACACCCTGGATATTCAGGAATGTGAACACCGCTGCGAAAAAGACAGCCCATGCTCCATAGGACACTCTGGGCGCGAACACATGCGCTTGCTGGCTGATCCAAATGATGCAAATCATTGGGTTGAGCATGTAGTCCATCGCCATGCTCCAGCCGGTGACATAACCCAGCGCTGGATTGATTTCCTGGCCGACGTAGGTGAACGCCGAACCGGCGCTGGGGTAGGCGCGCGCCATGCGTCCGTAGCTGATTGCGGTCAGCAGCATCGCAACCATGGCGATGAGAATCACCGTGACGACGTGTCCGCGGCTGCGTTGGCTGATTACACCAAAGGCTGACATGGGCGCCACCGGCTGAATGACGATGACGCCGTAAAGGATCAAGTCCCAGAGCGTCAGGGAGCGCCTCAGGCGAGGCGTTCCGACCGTTGTTCCTGAAGAACTCATTTACGCACCTGCAAAAAATCAAAACCCCATTATCCAGCAAAGATAACGGGGTCGGGGGAAGGGATCTCCGGGCATGCAGCCGGAAAAAATGCCACTGGATTCTGATACGGAAGGCACGTTCTGTCAACCCAAAAAGATGCTATTAAAACGATTCTTTACTGGAGTCGGGCGGTAGGCGACAATAGCCGCCAGGACGGATCGGACTCTATGACTCGAAGATACACTATAAGGTTCCTTGCACTGTCAGCCCTGTTGAGTTTACCGCTGCTCGCGCAATCTCCGGTGAAAACCGTTCAGGAACGACTCGGCTATCCGGCGACGGCGCGCCTGCTCGTGATTCACGCGGACGACCTGGGCATGAACCATTCCGTCGATCGTGCCTCCTTTGAAGCGCTCGAAAAAGGCTGGATTACCTCCGCAAGCATACTCGTGCCCTGCCCGTGGTTTCCGGAAGTAGCGCGCTGGGCGAAGGACCATCCGAACGCGGACCTTGGAATTCATCAGGCGCTGAATAGCGAGTGGACAGATGTTCGCTGGGGCCCGATCAGCGGAGCCGGCAGGGTGCCCAGCCTCGTAGATGAGAACGGATATCTCCCGCTGGATACACCGGCCGTTGCGCAGAACGCGAAGATGCCAGAGGTGGAAACTGAACTACGGGCGCAGATCGATCGCGCTCAGAAGGCCGGAATTCGCATCAGCCACCTGGATACTCACATGGGGGCACTGATGACGACTCCGGACCTTTTCGCCGTCTATCGCAAAATGGGAGAAGCGTTTCACGTCCCTATCTTGTTCGAGCGGACGGGTACGCACTCTCCCCAGGGCATTCCCGTTCCAGACGACATGCTTGTCGAGCGGGTCGTGTCGATGGAGCCGGGCGTTGCCGCGAAAGACTGGCTCGATTGGTACAAGAAGGAACTGTCGGCACTTCCGCCTGGGGTCTACCAGTTGATCGTGCACCTGGCATATGACGATGACGAAATGCGAGGATCCACTTGGAACCATCCGGACTGGGGCGCGGCGTGGCGCCAGCACGACCTGGACACGATGAAAAGTCCGGAGTTTCAGAATCGTTCTGGTCAGCTGGAAGGATCTCGCAAAGGCCTTGCCGGCGAACTACGGTAAGTGAACAACCCGAATCGGGCGCTGTCTCCGTGACCTCCGTGTCCTCCGTGGTTAAGACTTTGAATTTGTGTTGTGAGATCAGCGCGCCGACAGGTTGCTGAAGGGCACGCTGTCTTTGATTCCCTGCCCTTCGACGATGGTGTAGATCTTGTCTGCCGCGACATCCTCGAAGGTTTCAATCTTCCCGGTTGGCCAGCGAACCTCAATCAGATCGATCCTGGCCGCCGCGCCCAAACCGAAGTGCAGACGAAGATCATTCTGCGAAAGATAACTCCCGCCGCTGCGGACTTCGTCGAACTGGGTCATCGCTCCCGTGTGAATCGTCACGCGCGCACCAATCGCAGCCCGGTTGCTCTTCGTTCCCAATAGATGGACGAGCACGCGATGGTTCGGGCTCTGGTTAGTGTTGAGCAAGAGCGACGGCGGCTCGCCGACATTCAGCACCACGACATCCACGTTGCCATTGTTGGCGATATCGCCGAAAGCCGCGCCACGACGGGACTTCAGCGGCATGTCGGCCAGGCCGGCTGGCTTTGAAACCTCCTCGAACGTCCCATTACGAAGATTGCGATGCAGAAGCATCGGCTCGGCGTAGGCGGCGCTTCCCTTCACATTGTCCATCTGCGGATAGACGTGTCCGTTGACCACGAACAGGTCAAGCCAGCCGTCGTTATCCATATCAAAGAACGCCGTTCCCCAGCCGACGAGTGGAAAGCTCACTTGTCCAAGACGCGACTGCATGGCTACATCTTCGAACCCTCGCGCTGTGATCGTAGTCGCCCCAGGTCACGCCCATCGATCCAAGCGCCTGTCCTTCGCTGTTCATGGCGATACCGCCAACCATCGCGTTGTCGGTGAAGGTACCGTCGTGATTGTTGCGATACAGGTGATTGGGTGTGGCGTCGTCGGCGACAAACAGATCAGGCCAGCCGTCGTTATCATAGTCGCCCCAGGTCGCGCCCAGGCCGTAGTATTTGTCGGGATCGCTCACGCCGGCTCTCTTTGAAACTTCCTCGAACGTGCCATCGCCGCGGTTGTGGTAGAGCAGGTCGGTCTCGCCCTCCATGCCCCAAGGCCCGCACTGCACGGGCACACCCTTGAATTGGCAGAATTTCGTTGAGCCGGGTACAGGCAAGTCGTTCATGTCCACATGCACGTAGCGGGAAACGAACAGGTCAACACTGCCGTCGCGATCGTAATCGGCCCAGGCGGCGCCGGTTGAGAAGCCGCCGCCGCGCACGCCCGCTCTGTCGGTGACATCTTCAAATGTGCAGTTGCCTTTGTTGCGATAGAGCGCGTTGCCGCCGTAGCCGGTCACGAAGAGGTCGAGATTGCCGTCATTGTCGAAGTCAGCGACGGCAACTCCCATGCCCCAGCCTTTGCGCGCGAGTCCAGCCTTTTGCGTGATGTCGGTGAACTTCAGGTTCGCATCCTGGTGCCAGAGCGTAACGAGAGGATCACCGCCACCCTGGCGGTAGCGATCGACAGTCGAACCATTCACCGTGACGATGTCGAGTTTGCCGTCGTTATCGCAGTCGAAGAGGCCGATGCCTCCGCTCATGGACTCGACGACGTAGTGTTTGTCGGCAGAGGAGATGTGAGAGGCGGTCAGGCCAGCTTGGGCTGCGATATCGCGGAAGATGGGGACCGAGAGCTTGGTTGCCGCCGGTTCCTGTTCAGCCTGAACTTGCTCCTTTGCGGCAGCACTCTTTGACGCCTGCGGCGCACTCTGGGATGGAAGCAAGCCAGTGAAGATGAGGAACAGAATGGGAATCCGGCCGGCCTGCATGCAAAGTGATTGTAGCGTGATCACGACGGTCGATTGCTTACGTTTTCTTAGTGACGAAGGCAGGTCCTTCGCTTCGCTCAGAGTGACCATCTAATAAAGGGCACGAGGACTTGCGTCTCAGCGAGGAACTGAAACCCGTATCAGCGCTGGTCTGGATAGCGGAACGAGTACCCGCTGGCTTCGTTCCCCGACATGAATCGCGTGTTGTATTCGAGAAGGTAATTGAGGTGCTCGCCATCTGCAGGAAACGACTTGCCAGGATATGGATACGTTCCCATGTTGCGGAACGGCAACGGATCTACCGTGTCGCCGCGGTAGGCGTAGAAGTCCATATCTTTTTCGTAGCCGTGAGCGGCAAAGAAATAATCGCGCACCCAACCTCGCGGAAGGGCAGGCAGTGAAGCGGGATCGAAATCGAGTGCGACCTGGTCGCCGGAACCAAAGACGGCAAACTTGTCGTCGCTCGCATTCAACAGCGGACGTACGTTGCCGTACCGGGTATAGGCGCCCGCGGGCCGCGTGTAAGGACCGGTAGCGCTGACTTTCTCGTAAACGTATTTCACGTTACCCGGCGGCTGGTTTTCGATCTTGAGCGGGAATCCATGAAAGCTCAGATCAGCGCGCGCGAGCGGCACCGAAGTCAATCGGGCGCTCTGAGCCTGATTGGTGCGGCTGATCAGGATGTTGTCCCAATAAATTTGCAGATTGGTCGTGAGCCGGATGCGCTGCGTTCCTCGCGGCAGTTTGCCAGTCAGATCGGCAGTCATAGTGCGTGCGCCGCCAGCCGGAAAGCCGAGATCATCAATCACGCGGACCCATCTTCCGTTTGCGTCCTGTGCTTCCACATACGGCGCAAACGGTTGCAGGTGGGCCTGATCGGCTGCATACATGCTAGTGGCGGTGAAGTATTCGATCTCGCCGTGCATCAACAACCAGAGCGGGCCGCCGCGGTAAGCCTCGCCGAGGTCGAGTTCAAGAGTATGCGGCTCGGTGAAACCGGCGAAAGACAGTACCTTGAAATCGCCGAAATAGCGGTGCGCCAGCAAATCGGGGAGCACGTTGTGGCCGTGCTCGTCCCACGCACCGGCAGGCGGGCGGGCGTCGCCGCTGAAAACTACCTTGAACGGCGGGTACGGCGGATTACTGGCGAAGTACTCGTTCGGAAAGACGTCAACACCGACTGGATGATCGACAGCGAGCAACTGCACCTGATCGAGATAAACCGACTCTTCCAGCGGTTCCATGAAGCGGAAGCTGAGCTTGCCGTCTTTCTCGCGGATCGTGTTGCGGTCGAGCTTGATGTATTCGGTTGGCCGCGCGATGTTGCGCTCGTTCGGTCCGGCCCAGTGTCCGACGACGCCCGCGCCGAGCATGTCGCCGACGAGTTCATAGCGCGTCCCATCCCAGACGAAGAGCGTGGGGCAGGAACTGCCGCGGCGATCGATCTCGAGGATGTTTTGGACTTTGTTGGCGGCGACTTCGATTTCGTCTTGCAGGACGCCGGTCGGCCACAGCATGCGAACTACGTCGGCTTCTTTCGCCTGTCCGAGGCCGATTGTCAGATAGGGCGAGTTCTGCCCGAGATATCCTGACGACCCGTACACTTCGAATTTCTGCCGCAGCACGGCAGAAAATACTTCTACCTTGGTGCCAATAGCGCTCTTGTTGTCATTCAGGCCCTTGAGCGCGAGGCGTAGCGAGTTATTCTTGTTGCCGCCTACGTTGCGGAGCAGCACTGCAGGGCCTTGATTCTGTGTGATCAGGAGATCGACTGCACCGTCGTTGTCGTAGTCTCCGGCAATGATCGCGCGCGGAGACTTGAGCTGAATCTTGTCGAGACCGGTTTCAGCGGAGACGTCTTTCCATCCGTCGGGACCGAGGTTGCGCAAGAGGCGGACTTCGCCTTTGCCGTCTTTGGTCTCGCCGACAGCGACGAGATCGACCCAACCGTCGTTGTCGTAGTCGATGGAGGTGACGACGCCGTAGCGAACCCAATCGACTTTTGGCAGAGGAACCTGATCGAAAGTCTTGCCCTGTTTGTTCTGCCATAGAGTTATGCCGGGCGCGCCCCCATGCGCGAAGGCCAGATCCATCCAGCCGTCGTGATTGAAGTCGAGAACGGCAACCGACTGCGCGCCAGGCATTGAAGCTGACCAAGGCTTGCGTTCCAGAAATTCCCCTTCCCGAGGATTCTCAAAAATGGTAGGTCCGTGGTTGATTACCACAAGATCAACAGCGCGGTCATTGTTGTAGTCCGTCCCGATTGCCCCTATTGGCTGGGTGTTGGGACCACCTTGCAAGCCTATCGATCCCGTCACTTCCGTAAATGTACCGTTGCCATTGTTGCGCCACATGGTCTCCAATCCCATCATCATGCCGCTGGATTCTTGGGACCCATAGCGGGCGGCATACAGATCCAGATCACCATCGTGGTCGTAATCAACAAATGCAAGCCCGAAGTTGTGTACATCGTAGGGGGTGATGAAGCTAGTGTTGTCGTTGGGACCGTAGACGCGACGGTCGCTCTTAACACCTGCGGCCTTCGCCACGTCCTTGAAGGTGCCGTTCTTTTCGTTGTGGAGCAACATGATATGGCTGTCGAAACTCACCGCTAGATCGGCTGCACCGTCGTTATCGTAATCACCCGCCGTACATGCATTCCCGTGCAAGCTGGGATCAAGTCCGGCCTTCTTCGTGACGTCCTCGAACTTGCCGTTGCCAAGGTTTTGATACAGGACCAGACCCCCTTTCGGTCCGTTGTCGGGGATAAAGAGATCAATCAGTCCATCGTTGTTATAGTCGAGGAAGCACGCGCCCGGTCCGGCGGATTCGATCATGTTCCTGGGGTAGTCCGCGGCACCTTTAGCGTGTCTCTTCTCAACCACGCCACTGAGCCCCGCTTCCGAGGTCACGTCCACAAACTTCACCGGAATCGCCGCTAGCACCTTCTCCACCGCCACCGGCGACTCCTCCGCCCGCGAGTACTTCCCCTGTTCGCCGTATGCCAGACTGATCGGCGTGCCGAGTTTGTTCTGCGTGATGTACTGGAATTTCTTCAGACCCTCGCGGGCTTTTTCGGCTTGTCCGGATTGCTGGTAGGCGCGTGATAGTCCGAATTGCGCGGAGGCGTGCAGTGGATCGATCTTCAGGGCGTGCTCGAAGGCTTCAATCGCCTCTGGATACTGCTTGAGCTGGGCGTGGGTCGAACCGAGAAAGTACCAGGCGTCGGCATCGTTGGGATCAATTTCCGTGACGCCGCGGAATGCATCGATCGCGGCCTGCGGACTGTCGGAGTTTTTGTAGTAGAGGCCAAGGTTGTACCAGGGGTGCGGGTCTTTGGGGTCGTCCTGCGCGGCTTTTTGGAGCAGCGCCTTCGCTTCGTCCACGCGCTGCAGGTTCAGCAGGGCAACGCCCCGGTTGAGTGTCGTCACGTTTAGATTCGGATCTTTGGCAGCCGCCTCTTCAAATGCCTTCAGGCCCTTCTCGAACAACTGCTGGTTCATGTAGGCGACGCCGATGTTGTTGAGGCGGGCAGCATCCTGGGGATCGGATGGGGAGGTGGCGCCGACGAAGGCGTTTATCAATGTGAGGAGGAATACAGCTGACAGTGCGATGCTGAATTTCTTAATCATCGACGTACGAGCGATTCTATCTGAGCGGCGGGTGTCCTGATCGAAATGCCTTGACGCAGCGCAAGTCGATAGGGGGAGTAGGGGTCCTTCGACTCCGCAGGCCATTCGCTTCGCGAATTCTCTGCTCCGCTCACGATGACAAAACTTAAAATCACTTTCTTGCGTAAGGCTGTGCCTTGATAGCGCCCTTACCCTCTTCAATCGTCACAGTCTGCCCCGCTGCGATGTTCGAGAGCTTGTCCACTTGGCCGCTGGGCCACTGCACTTCGACGGTGTCCGCCTTTGTCTTTAGGCCCAAGCCGAACGTCAGCACCAGTTCGCTCTGCGAAAGATAGCTGGAGCCGGACTTCATCATCAGCCAATGCTTGTCGCTGCCTGCAGTTATCCGGACGACCGCACCAATGCCGTCACGATTTGATTCTGTTCCGATCAGTTTCACGCGCAGGCTCTGGTTGGTGCTGCCTAGGCTACGGTAAAGATGCAACGCGCCGCCGTTGGTTGTCATCAAGACATCGAGAGCTCCGTCGTTGTTGATGTCGGCATATGCCGCGCCTCGCGCGACTTTTGGAGCAGCGAAGGCGGCACCCACTTTAGTCGTGACTTCCTCGAACTTGCCGTTCCCGAGATTTCGGAACAAATGCGGAGGCTCCGCATAGCTGACGCGCTTCT
>WNFH01001137.1_pt1 | contig 17828 bp, 18 predicted proteins | sample 5400411 | NCBI WGS metagenome assembly WNFH01 (sample SAMN13153347, study PRJNA577476) | soil metagenome | isolation source: 200 cm saprolite under Douglas fir tree site 2 hole 3 | place: USA:California | collected 2015-04-18
GCGCCCGGCAGGGCTTGCACCCACGACCCGCTGGTTCTGTAGGCTACAGTGAACGCAGAAAGTTGAGAACGTCCTGCTTCTGGTTTTCCCGGAGGTGGTTGAAGTTCCTGATCACTGCATTCGCCTCAGAGGCGTCACCGGTAAAGACGCTCCCGCTCTTGTGCGCCGAAATCGCCTCCAGCAAGTCCGACGTTCGTCCATCATGCATTAAGAAAAGCCGTTGCCCCAGCCCCCACAGCGGGGCGGTCCGGAACTCTCTGGGGCCCGCCTGTCCCTGCGTGACCCCATCGGCGAGCCCCGGGCCCATGTCGTGGACCAGGACGTCGGAGAAGAGATGCACGGCTTGATTGCGTAGTGCGGCGACCGCAGCGTTGCCTGTATTGAGCGTGGGCGTATGACAGAGCGCGCACCCGGTACTGCTGAACAGGTTTCGCCCTCTTGCAATGGACTCGGCCCCTCCCGGCCTATCGGGCGAAGGCGTCGGCGCAGCGAGGAAGCGCGCGAAGAAGGCGAACTTTTCGATCGCACTGATCGCATCAAGGGGCGTCTTGCCGTCAGTCTTGGCCACGTCGTTGGGAACTGTATCGAACTGGCACGTCGGGGTTTCATCCCGCTCGGTCTGAAAGAGCTCGTTGGTGATACCCATCTCGACGTTGTACGCCTCGCCGGAGAACAGCAGGAGAGACTTGTTCTGGGCCTTCCAGCCAAAACGGGCGACCGTACCGTCATTGCCATTGTTGTTCGCCTGGCCGGAGATCGTATGGCCGGCGAGGACGATATTCGGCCGACCGTGAATCCTGAGCGAGCTCTTCATGGGTGCGTCATTGGCCTGGTTTGCGAGGATCACCTTGTCCGGGATCTGTTCGATCAGGCCTGCGCCAAAGACCGGGGTGGGAATCCTGAAGATCACGTTGCGGCGCGCGAGCTCCTGCGCGAAGTCCGGCTGCGCCAGCTTGCAGCCCGGCGCGTCCGCCCGACCGGCAATGGTGAACAAGTCGTGAACGCCGCCGTCCGGCGTTCCGTCAGGATTCCTCACGAACCTCGCCTCGCGTACGGGCCCGTTCAGCCTGATGAATGATGGAACGGTATTGGCCGCGCCCTTCTTGTTGGCAAATGCAATCTGAGGATTCACCGGCGGGCTGGTTCCACCGAGTGCCGGATGGAGATGGCAACCACCGCAGCTGCCGAGGTTCATCGTCGGTCCGAGGCCGTCGGCGACCTCCTCCTCTTCCGCGAAATCGTCCTTGCCAGCGCTGAAAAACGCGAGCTCGGTCTTGGTCAGTCCCGCGATGGGCGCGCCTGCGCCCGCGGCTCCGCCGCGCACCCCAGGATCCCGGGCCGCGGACGACGGATCGACCGAGGATGGGGTATCAACGTTGAAAACGGAGCAACCGACGAAGAACCCGACGACCGCTAGCGTCGACAGCAGTTGAATATCGAGTTTTTTCATGGCCACTCCTTCTTCGCCAGCACGCTGAGCTCCGAAAAAGACCCGAAATCATTGCTGAGTATGCCACGCCATCCAGAGCGCGACCAGTCCGAGTGACCTCTCTCCTTCGTCGCCGCGCGACGCTTCCAGTGGGCCGCGATCAACGCGACCGCGATCTTTCAGGCGGGCGCGCGCTCCGTCTACGCTATGATCGACGCGCTCGGAACGCTCTACACGAAGACCCGCGCGGCGGTCGGCTGACCAGGAAGGCACCGACGGTGCGAACCCGCCCCTCGTGGAGTTGACGTGAGGGCAGGCCAAGGCGCGGGTGCCCGCGCTGGACGAAAAGCAGCTCACGATGCCGGGCTCGAAGTATAGGGGGCGTATATGGCTGATCTCCCGAAACGGAAACTCGGGCGGACCGGGCTTCAGGTCACGATGTTAGGATACGGCGCGATGGAGCTGCGGGGAGTCCCGCGCGGCCGTGAGGTCACCGAGGCGCAAGCAGAAACCATTCTCCACGCCGCGCTCGACGCCGGCATCAACTACATTGATACCTCGATCGACTACGGACTCAGCGAGGAGCGTATCGGGCGCTACATTGCGGACCGGCGTTCCGAGTACTACCTGGCGAGCAAATGCGGCTGTGTGGTCGGCGCGACCCCTGCCCCACGAGGCCAGCGGAACCCACACGTCTTCACGCGCGACAATATCATCGCGGGTGTCGAACAGAGCCTCGTCCGCATGAAGACGGATTACATCGACGTGCTCCAGTTCCACGCCTCTCCGTCCAAACAGACGCTGGAGGAGCACGACGCCCTCGACGCGGTGCGCTCACTCAAGCGGGCGGGCAAGGTGCGGTTCGTCGGCATGTCCGCCACCCTGCCGCACCTCGCGGATCACATCGCGATGGGCGTGTTCGATGTCTTTCAGATACCGTACTCGGCCGTGGAGCGGGAGCACGAGGCGATCATGACCGCCGCTGCCGACTCGGGCGCGGGCATCGTCATCAGGGGCGGCGCTGCCAAGGGTGCTCCATCCGGGGGAGGACAGGCAGGTACGCAATGGGAGCGCTGGCAGAAGGCACGACTCGATGACTTGCTCGAGAGCATGACCCCGATGGAGTTCATCCTTCGCTTCACCTTCACCCACCCGGACATGGCCACGAACATCGTCGGGACGATCAACGCGGCGCATCTCCAGAATAATATCGACGCCCTGCTGCAAGGGCCGCTCCCGCCGGCCCTGTATGCCGAGGCCAAGCGTCGCCTCGCTGCCGCGGGCTCCGCACCGTAGCCTCGCCTTTCGTTAGCGAGACGCATGCACACGGTCAACGTCCTCGTCATCCAGCCCATCGTGGACGAGGAGCTGGCGCAAATCGCGCGCCTCGACCCGCGGCTCTGCATCATTGACGCCCGGGGCTGGTTCGATGACGAGATCCGGCAAACCTGGCCCCAATGGACCGTGGAGCGCTACCTAGGAAAGCGCCCCTGTCCACCCAGCACGCGCGCGGAGCGCGACCGCCTCCTAGCTCAGGCAGAGGTGATCCTGGGCGGCTGGCCGTTCCCCCTCGATCTACGGGCGCGGGCGCCACGGCTGCGGTGGTTTCATCAACGCCCGGCGGGGGCCAGCAATTTGCTGCGTGGGGATCTGTGGGGCAGCGATGTCAGCGTCACCACATCGCGCGGCTATGGCAATACCGGGCCCATGGCCGAGTATGTCCTCGGCTGTTTTCTACACTTCGCCCGCGGCTTGCACCGGGCCTACCGCGACCGACAGCGGCAGCATTTTGAGCACAGCACCTATCAGCCAATCCCGGTCGAAGGCAAGACCGTATGTGTCATCGGCGCCGGTGGGATCGGGCAGGCGGTCGGACGCCTGTGCGCCGGGGCTGGGATGCGCGTCGTCGGCACGCGGCGGCACGTTTCGCCCGGCGACGCTTTGCCCTCAGGATTTAGCCGTCTCGAAGGTCCCGAGCATGTCTATACGCTGCTGGGGGAGAGTCACTTTGTAGCCGTCTGTTGCCAGTGGACACCGGAAACGACCGGGTTGATTGGTCGCCCGGCGTTTGCGGCCATGCGTCCGGGGACGGTGCTGGTCAACGTGGCCCGTGGGGAGATCATTGACGAAGAGGCGCTGATCGCTGCGCTGGCGGCGGGGACGCTGCGTGGCGTTGGTCTGGATGTCTACGTCGGGGAGTTCGAGCACGCCCCCGATCTCCGCCTCTGGCAGGACGAGCGCGTGTTGATTACGCCGCATGTCTCCGGTGGTACAGATGTGGCACAGCATCGGGTCGTCGAGGTGTTCTCCGACAATCTGCGCGCATATCTGGACGGGCGACCGCTCGCCAACGTGATTGAGTGGGCTCGGGGTTACTAGACTGGTGCCTGGGGTTCGGGCACCGTCAGATGGTGCAGAGGACTCGGGAATCAGCGGCGACACCGACGGTACACCGGCGCTGCGCACCCGCGCAGCCCGTAGTCCACATCACCGTGCGGCGGGACGGCGGTCGGGGAGAGAAGCCCGGACGCGTCTGAGCTGGAGCCGACGCGCCGTGACCAGGGCCATTCGCGGATCGCGCTCCACGCCGACCCACTCGCGTCCAAGGGACGCGGCGACCCGGCCGACCGTTCCCGCGCCGGCGAAAGGATCGAGGACGGGCCCGCGCTTTTTGCTGCCTTCAAGCACCGTCTGGACCACGGACTCCGGGATCGCGTCCCAGATGCTGTCCGGGTGGGAGCGCGGCAGCGGCAGCATCCAGCACAGCGTGGTTCCGCGCGGTCGCACGACCTGACCCACCTTCCGGAAGCGCAGGAGATAGTTCACGCGGTTGTCCCAGCGCTCGCGGGAGCGTGTTTGGGCCCAGAAGCCGCGCGACTGAAGACGCCAGCCGGTACGACGGAGCCAGCCGATGACGAGTGCGTCCATCCCCACCCACTCGGCGCCGTCGTGGCGATCGCCGATCACCAACCAGAGGTCGCCGTCGGGCGCGAGGACGCGCTTCCATTCACGCCCGAAGCCCACGGCCAGGTCGTGCGCGTAACGCTCGGCCGAGGGACGCCCCCGCCCTCTCACCCAGTACGGCGGCGAGGTCAGGATCACCCCGACGCTCCCCGACGTGATCGGATGGAGGCGGTGGCTGTCCCCGCAGAACAGGCGCAGCCGCCCATCGCGGCTCTCGTAGCGGGTCATGGCGAGGCGACGCTCACCGGGCGCCACGTTCGGGCCGGTCGCCGCTAACACCTGGTCGTCGTTTCGCGTGAGGAGAGCGCGGCCGCCGGCGCGCTCGGGACATTACGTCGCGCGGCGCGTACATAGCGGCTGCTTTCGGAAGTTCCTCCCACCGCCCCCCGATGAGACAGTTCCTCCCACCGCCCCGGAGAGACAGTCGACACGTAGGATCTCGGCGGTCGCCGCCTGCTGCTCCTCCCCACGGTCAACGATTGCTGCCTCGTCCCAGCTGTCACGCTCTCCAATGAAATCGTTCACCCGTAGAATGGTACGCTGCTCGCATTCGCGCTTCTTGTCGGTCTTCGCGTTCGCGTCAACAAACGGACCATTGCTAATCCTGTCATTGAGCTTTGCGGTTAAGAGCGTGAGATTACCTAGAGTGTGGAGGAGTTCGTTGCGCCACTGCTTATTGCTTACGCTCACTCCCGACGCTGGGCCCCAGTGGTGCTCAGCGTCGCCGTTTGGAGCGGCCAGGTGCGTAGATGGGGCGAGACACCCACCCGCGGCGAAACTCGGCATCCCGGGGGAAGCGGTTGGTTGGATCATCTCCGGCACTCAGCGAACGTCCAATAGCTTCGTGAAGACGTTGTTGTAGTTCTTGTTCGTCAGGCCAGCGACCGGTTCTTGATCAGGTCGGACGGCAGGAGGGGGGTGCCTCGCCCATTCAAAGCCTCAAAGATCACTTGCGGATCATCGTTGTCGCCCAGCTCGCCTCTCTGGCGGTGGACGAGGCGACGGAGGCGCGCCTCTATCGGCCGGTGCGCGAGCGGTTAGCCGAGACGACGGTGTTCAGCATCGGCCATCGGGCGACGCTGATCCGCTGGCGACGCTGGTTGACCGACCGCTACCTCCGCGCCTGGCTCGAGGTCGTAGGACTCACCGAGCTCGCCGGGCGCCTCGACGAGGCCGCCCACTGGGCGCTTCAGCTCTCCCCCGGCGAGCAGCAGCGCATCGCCTTCGCGCGTGCCCTGGTCCAGAAGCCCGAGTGGCTCTTTCTCGACGAGGCGACCTCGGCGGCACGTGCCAGTAGATACATCTGACGCTCCTGGGGGACCTGGCGCCCGAGGAGATCCTTGACGCCGTGGACCTTGTCACGGAGGTCGGCCTTGATCCTGTCCGCGTCGAGGTCGGCGACCTGCAGCATCCCGGCGAGCCGTTCCGCCTTGGTGGCCAGGCCGTCCTAGCGGTCAGCTCAGTCATACGCGGCCGGCGCGAACGGGTGTGAACGGGTTTGCACACTCCTCGATCCTGACTGCGGTTTTCGGAAAAGGTTTGCAGTCTCGCTGCCGATTGTCCCTGCGCAACCCGGCGGAATGTTATAGCTTTTGATGAACCCACCCATTCGGCGCGTATCTCGCATGCAACATCTGCGGGTGCCGTATGTCGTACGACGCGATTCGGGCCTCCAGATGCCGTAAGGCGCCTCCAGATGCCGTAAGGCAGCCATGAGACGCTGGTCGTGGCTCGCTGTCCTGCTCCTGGGCGTCCTCCTCACGCTTCCGACGGTCGCCCATGCTAGCCCGACGGATCCGGTGTGGATCCCCGGCTTCTACGACGACAACGACTACGACGACGTCATCCTCCTCATCACCGGTGCCGTCAGCGTCGTCGACTCCCGCGTCGTGGACCCGGTCGGGCCGGTCGTCGTCTGTCTCGGGCTGATCCCCCCGAGCAAACTACAGCCCGCCTCGGCTCGCCCGTTCGAGTGTCTCTCCACCCGAGCTCCTCCCCACCCGCTCTCGTAACGCCATCTACTCGCCCGCAGCCCTCTGAGGGCACGGGCGTCACCGCGCGGCGTGAGGCTCAAGCCCGTTCATACCTCACGCATGGAGCTTCACCCTTCGCGGCTCACAATAGGAGGTCTCGCAATGATGCGAAAGTGCTTGCTCACACTGCTCCTGCTTCTCATCGTTACCGTTCCCTTCCTGCTACTCAGCACCGGATCCGGCCGCGCTGACGACCGCGACGACCGGGACAGGGAAAGGGCTAAAGGATCTGTCAAGCTTCTCAAGACGATCCCGGTGCCCGTGAGCACCGTGAATGGTACATCCGGCGCTCTGTACTCCTTCGATATCAGTTTCGTCGATCCAGCTACTGGAACCTACTATCTCGCCGATCGTTCCAACAAGGCCGTCGACGTCGTCAACGCCAACACGGATACGTTCGTCACGCAGATTTTCCCGAACAACGGTCATGCCCCGTTCGCCGGGTTTGTGCCGTGTTCGCCCCCCGGCGGTGCCAACGATTGCGCCGGTCCCAACGGTGTCGTCGCTGCGTTCCCCTGGCTCTTCGTGACCGACGCCCCCAGCCGCGTGCTGAGTTTCGACCTCAGGACCGGCTTGACTGTCAGCGAGGTCTTCACGAAAGTCGGCGAAAAGACCCGCGCGGATGAGCTGGCGTACGATCCGAGGGATGGGCTGCTTCTGGTGATCAACAATGCGTCAGATCCGCCGTTTGGCACCTTGATCAAAGTCAACAAGGCGACTGGCGTCCTCACCGTCGTGAAGAACATAGACTTTGATGCGGCCCATGGCGTTGATGCCACAAACGGCGCCGAACAACCGGTGTGGGATCCCGGCACCGGTAAGTTCTATCTCTCCATCCCGCAAATAGGGCCGACGGCCTCGCACGGAGGGGTCCTGCGCATCTCGACGACTGGCACGGTGGAGGCCACCTATCCGGTGGAGTTCTGCTCGCCGGCCGGCCTCGCCCTCGGTCCCAAGCAAGATCTGCTCGTCGGCTGCAATACGGTCTTCGATACGGCGGGCGGTGTATGGACTGGCAATGCGGACAGGGATACACATTCCGCGCAGCCCAGGTATGTCATCCTGGACGCCAAAACGGGCAACATCGACAAGGTCTTGTTCAACGTGGGGCCCGGAGACGAAGTGTGGTTCAACAAGGGCGACAATAACTACTACACCGCATCCTCCGGTAGCCCTCTCGCCCCCAACGCAATTACCCCGGCGCGGGCCCCAGTCGGAACCGCGACAACCGCACCCGTCAACGTGTCCCAGGGTGCCGCCGTTCTCGGCGTGATCGACGCGGAACGACAGAAGCTGCTCCAGCTCGTGCCGACGCTCAACGTTCCCGCAGTCCCGGCTTCCCAACCCAACCCGCATCCCGCCGGGACGGCGCATTCGGTGGCCGTCAATGCCCGGAACAACCATGCGTTTGTACCCCTGGCGGCTAACAACGCCTTCCCCGACTGCCTGAAGGGGTGTATCGCGGTGTTTGCGAGGCCGTCGGAGGACGAAGGAGACGACTAGTCCGAGCGCTGTTCGTTGGACCAGCCAACGATTGTGGCTGAGGTGAGCGAGCGGCGCGATCGCGAGGTCGCGCCGCTCGTCTCTGTCGGGCCGGTGGACATAGACTATCGAGCCCTCGTGCGCCGAAGCCTCCCGCGCGGACTCGCGCAATTGGTCACGAGGACCGCGATGGTATGGCCGCTCGTCGCGCTCAATGGCGTGGCGCCGCGACGCCTGGCGTCGGCATTGCGCACACGATGGGCGACGTTCCAGGCGATGTGTCTCGATCTTCTGCCCGCACGCTCACAATTGCGGAGCGGACGGACAATGTCCAGGCCCGTGCTCGCGCTCAACCTTTCCATGGCCGGTCTCTCGGTCTTCTTTTCCATCCGCGTAGGCCACGCCCTCTTCACTCCCGATCTCCGCTCACCATCTCGTATCGCCCGGCCGGTCGCGGTCACGGCCCCACCCAATCACGACGCTGCGCCGAATTCGCGCTCCCGCGAAGTCTACGACGTGATCGCGACCCGGACCCTCTTCCATCCGAATCGCTCCGAGCCGACACGCTCGGAAGCGATCGCCCCGATTCTGCCACCAGCGCCAACGTTGGTGCTCTATGGCGTGGTGATCAGCGACGACACCCGCCTGGCGTACCTTCAGGATCTCGCCACGAAGCAAATCTTTGGCTACAAGACCGGGGACAAACTGGCTGGCGGACAGGTTGAACGGATCGAGCCGGATCGAGTGGTGATCACGCGGACAGACGGTCCCTTCGAGGTTATGCTGCACCGACCAAGGGAGCCCCTGCCCGTCGTGCCATCGCCTGAAGAGGGCTCCCCAAGACGGTCCCGCGGCCGGCAGGAGTAATACGCTGAAGAGGCTGGGAACTTCAAACGCCCTGTCGCGGCCGCCAACCCTTACCCCCTGCCCCTCCGGAAGCGGTACGCCCCGGCGACCTCGCCGCTGTCCGCAGTAGGGCAACCTCGACTTTCGCGGGCGCGAGCTCCGCGTGCGGAAGGCCTTCGCCCAGGCGCTCAAGCGGGCGAAGCTGCCGGGATTCCGCCTCTACGACCTGCGCCACACGTTCGCGTCGCTGCTCCTCGCGCAGAACGCGCCCATAACGTACGTGAGCGCGCAGCTCGGGCACACGGACGCGACGACGACGCTCCGGTGGTACGCGCGATGGCTACCGCGCACGGACAGGCGGGCGATGGACATGCTGGACGACGGCTGGGTCAGCGCGGTCGACCGTCTTGGTGAGGCTCAGGTCTGGACAGTTGGTAGCCAATTGGTCGCCAATCCGGAGGCTGAAGATGAATCAGGCGCTCCGGATGACTCCGAAGCGCCTGATTCGTCTGGTGGGCCGTCGGGGACTCGAACCCCGGACCCGCTGATTAAGAGTCAGCTGCTCTGCCAACTGAGCTAACGGCCCATCCTTACTCCATGGTGCGCCCGGCAGGAATCGAACCTGCGGCCTTTGGCTTCGGAGGCCAACGCTCTATCCAACTGAGCTACGGGCGCAGCGTGCCACGTATATTCTCTTGTTGGGGTGACCGATGGGAATCGAACCCACAACCCCTGGAGCCACAGTCCAGTGCTCTAACCAATTGAGCTACGGTCACCGCGCGAAACCGCAAGCGCTAATCCTACAGGAGCGCCCGCGAAGCGTCTAGCCTTCCATCTCCCGCGGCGACGGGCCGCCGTCGATGACGATCGTCTCGCCGGTCATCCACGAGGAGGCGTCGGAGGCCAGGAAGATGCACGGGTACGCGATCTCCTCGACCTTGCCCCAGCGGCCCATCCCGACGCGGGCGGCGATGGCGTCGTACGTCTTCTTCCCGTCCGGCCCCGCCTGCTTGAGCACGTCGAGGTATCCTTCCGTCTCCACCGGGCCCGGCGCGATGCAGTTCACGCGGATGCCCTTGCGTCCCCAGGCGGTGCCCAGCTCGCGCGTGAGCGTGATGACCGCGGACTTGGCGGCACCATAGTGCGGCATCATCGTCGAGCCGTAGACGCCGGCGACCGACGAGATGTTGATGATGGCGCCGCCGCTCGGCTGCTGCATCATCTGGCGCCCGGCCCACTTGCAGCCGAGGAACGCGCCGGTCAGGTTGATGCCGACGACCGTGTTCCAGCCGTTGACGGAGATGTCCTCCGGCTTGGCGCGAAACGACGCGCCGGCGTTGTTCACCATGATGTCGAGCCGGCCCCACTCCTGGACCGCGCGGTCGACCATCGCCTTGACTTGCTCTTCCTGGCGCACGTCGACGGCCATCGCGAACGATCGCTGGCCGACGTCGCGGACAGCCTTGACGACGGGCTCGAGGTGCTCGAGCTTTCGCGAGCAGAGCGCGACGTCCGCCCCGGCCCGCGCGAACTCGATCGCGATGGATTTGCCGATGCCGGTGCCGCCGCCGGTGACGATCGCGGTCCTGCCCTCGAGTGAGAACGGTGATTTTGCCATGGCGGGGACGATACCCCAGGGGCACTGTGCTGTCTACGCCGCACCCTTCCGCCGAACCCCCGATGGCCAGAGTTTAACCATCGGTAAGCCTCGTTTCCGGAACTGGCCTGTTGGTGACCAGCCCTCCCAGAGCTTCACACCCATGGGCGCCCAACAATCCAATCCTGGCACCGACTTAGGTAAAAATCTGGCTCGTGGCATCGGCTTCGCACTATCTCAAAATCATGTCGCGCCTCAGTCAGGACTCGAGAATCCTCCTGGTGGACGACAACCACGTCGTCAGGGACATGCTGGTCGACCTCGTCGGGTCCCTGGGCTACCGCGCCGATGCCGCGGGCAGTGGGGCCGAAGCGCTCGCGCTGTTCGACCGGGGTCAGTACGACGTCGTGCTCACCGATCTGGTCATGCCGGGCATGTCGGGATGGGAAGTCCTCGCGGCGGTGCGCCAGCGGGATCCGCGGGTGCCCATAATCATCCTCACGGGAACGCCAGCCATCGGGGATCCCCGCGCCGCGCAACCCGACGTCACGGTCCTGAGAAAGCCGGTCGATGTGACCGCCCTGGACGCCACGATCAAACGGATGCTGGCGCAGCGCCTGGCCGTGTAGCGGGGCCGCGCGCCCCGCACCCGCTCGACCGCACAGCCCGTACGCCGTTTCCCGCACACGTTCCTGCTATTCTCGGAAGCGGAATGGCCCCGCTCCGCGACCTCGAGCTGATGATCCAGTCGCACTACCCCCTGATCGCCATCGAGAAACCCGCCGGGAGGAGATCGACGCCCTCCGCGCGTGGGCCCGCGAGCGCGCGGTGATGGCGAACTGAAAGGTCGACGCCCGCGACTACCCCTTGACGGCGCCCGTGAGAGCGGTGACGTAGTGCTCGACGAAGAACGAGTAGACGAGGGCGACGGGGATCGAACCCAGGAGAGCGCCGGCCATGAGCGGGCCCCAGTAGAAGACGTCGCCGCGCACGAGCTCGGTGAAAACCCCGATCGGAATCGTCTTCTGTTGGGGCGACGAGAGAAAGACGAGCGCGTAGAGGAACTCGTTCCAGGACAGGGTGAAGGCGAAGATCCCCGCCGAGAGAATCCCCGGGACGGCGAGTGGAAAGCTGATGCGGACCATGGCCTGGATCCGGCTCGCCCCGTCGATCCGGGCGCAGTCCTCGATCTCCCGCGGAATGGTCTTGAAGTATCCCATCAAGAGCCAGGTGCAGAACGGGATCAGGAAGGTCGGGTACGTGAGAATCACGGCCCACGGCGTGTCGCCGATCCCGAAGGTCTTGACCACATCGCCGAGCGGGATGAAGAGCAGGGTCGGCGGGACCAGGTAGGTGATGAAGATCACCGTACCGAGGGACGGCGCCCAGCGGAACTGCAGGCGCGCCAGAGCGTACCCGGCGAGCAGGCCGCAGAAGAGGGAAATGCCGGTCGAGACGGTGGCGATGAAGAGAGTGTTCCACGCCCACCGGGGAAACATGGTCAGCTCGAACAGATAGTAGAAGTGGTTGAGGGTCGGGTGCAGCGTGAAGAAGGGATTCATCTTCACGTTGTACAGCTCGACGTCGGGCCGGATGGAGGTGATCACCATCCAGTAGAACGGGAACAGCGTCGCCACGACCATCAGCGTCAGGGGAATGTAGAACGTGAGCGCGCGCTTGAGGGGGCTCCCGTACCGGACGGCCATCGTCAGTCGCTCCGCCGGATGTACCAGAGCTGAAACACGATGATCATGAGGAGGAACGGGAAGAGGAAGAGCGAGATCGAGGCGCCTTGACCCAGCTTGGCCGCCCGCATGGCGATCTCGTAGGCGTAGGTCCCGAACACGTGCGTGCTGCTGTAGGGTCCGCCCCGCGTCAGGACGTAGATGAGCTGGAAGTCGGCGAACGTCGCGATCATCGAGAACAGGACCACCACCAGCATGATCGGCTTGATCAGGGGAAGGGTCACCCGCCAGAATCGCTGCCAGGCGTTGGCCCCATCGATCTCCGCGGCCTCGTGCAGATCGGGATTGACGGTCTGGAGCCCAGCTAAGAGGGTGATGGCGAAGAACGGCATGCCTCGCCACACATTGACCAGAATCAGGCAGCCCATCGCCATGGTGCCGTCGCCCAACCACAGGATCCGCTGCGAGATGAGCCCGACGTTCATGAGCATCCAGTTGAACACGCTGAACGTCGAGTCGAACATCCACTGCCAGGCGAGCGTGCTCAGGACCGTGGGAACGATCCAGGGAAGAAGCATCCCCGCCCGGACGATCCGCTTGAACCGGAAGTGGTGGTTCAGGAGGAGCGCCGCCCCCATCCCCAGAGCCAGCTTGAGGATAGTCGCGATGAAGGTGTAGACGAACGTGTTCTGGAACGCGCGGAGGAAAATCGTGTCGTTCAGGTTCACCCAGAAGTTCTGAAGCCCGACGAAGTTGCCTGGCCGCCCGACCACCTTGTCGCTGACCGCCAGCCAGATGCCGAGGACGAACGGGTACGCGATGAAGAGGGTCAGGATCACGAGGGTGGGCGCGAGGAGCGCGCCCGCCAGGATGTGCTCCTGCTCCAGGAGATGGCCCAGCCGCCTCGGGCGGCGGAGCTTGGGGACCGCCACCACGACGACGGGCGCGGGGATAGCGGGCGCCCCTGCCGTCGCGCTCTTTGCCAGGATGGGCTCGATGCTTTGGTCGGCCATGGCGCTCCCCAGCCGCACCCGGCCTAGGCGTACGCCTTCTTCAGCTCGCCCTCGGCCCACTTCACCGCGTCCTCGGGCTTCATGCCCTTGATGGCCTGGGCGTACATGTCCACGAGGATGTACTTGACCAGGGCCTCGGACGCCTTGCGGCTCGGCGCCCCGGGGTAGCCGGGCCACCGCCCGAACTTGACCGCCTCCTTGAAGGGAACGAGCTTGGGATCCTTCTCCCACAGAGAATGCCTCTCCCAGTAGGGGGTCGGGCCGACGATGTAGCCGTCGTTTGACGCCATCCACTTCTCGTACTGCGGGCGGTCCATGAACCAGCGGAGGAATTCCTTCGCCACCTGCTGGTTCTTGGAGTACTTCATGACGGCACGTCCCTGACCGCCGATATTGTAGAAGCGCCCGCCCGCACCCTTCGGCATGTGGCCGTGGCCCGTGACCTTGGCGATGTCAGGGAATTGCCGCTTGGCCACGAAGTAGATGCTCGCCCCGTTGATCGTCGCCGAGATCGTCCCGGCCAGGTAGGCGCGGTTGTTGCTCGAGTCGTCCCAGGCCAGCCCTCCCTCGTCGAGGCAGTCCTTCCAGACGGCGACGGTGAACTTCACGGCCTCGAGCGTCTCCTTGCTGTTGATGATGACCTTCCCCTTGTCGTCGATCTCGGCGCCCCCGAAGCCCCAGGTCACCGAGTAGGCCCAGTTGTTGGGATCGCCCAGGCTGTGGCCGAAGGCCTGCCCCATGGGGTGGTCTTTCTTCTTGAGCGCGATTCCGACCTTGCGCCATTCGTCCCAGGTGTCGGGGAACTTGCTGGCGCCCGCTTCCTTGAACCAGTCCTCGCGGTACGCCCACGTCGAGGGCACCGAGCAGAGGGGCACCGCCTTCCAGCTGCCGCCGACGACGCTGACCTTCTTGTTGTGCTCGTAGTAAGCGCCGTCCCGCTTGCTGATCTCCTCGGCCACATCGTCCACGTCGGCGAGGCCGTCGGCGTAGAGATGCGGCCAGTTGGACATCATCATGATGATGTCGGGCCCGGCCTTGGTCTCGATGGCCGAGGCGATTCTGGGATTGAGGTCGTTCATGTTGATCAGGTCGACGGTGACGTCGACCCCGGCCAGCTTGCCGAACTCCGTCGCGAGGCGCTTGAACTCGACGTCGGAGGCCGGAACGAAGCTCACCCATTCCAGGATGTTGAGCTTGGTTCCCTTCGGAAAGCTCGGGGCCTTCTGCGCTGCGACGATGTCCGGGATCCCGCCGACGGCTGCGGCCCCGGTCGCCGCGCCCGCCACCCTGAGAAACGCCCGCCGATCGAGTCTCGTCACGCCGCTTGGCCTTGCCATCGCTCACCCCCGGCTCGCTGGACTGTTACGCCTCGGGTCCCGCGAGCGAGAGGCTCGCAGCCCTACAGATCCTCGCCCGAACCTCCGAAACGCTGGCGATCACAACACCGCCCATCGGCGGTGTCAAGCGCCCTTCGCGAACAGATCCCGAGCCGGTGAGGCGCGGTAGCGATGATGGTGCGCCTGGCAGGAGTCGAACACGCTGAAGCCCAGCCGCTGACATCGGCGCGCCGCGCCGACCGCGCGCCGAAGCCCGCCGACCGCGCGCTCGGGCGCGCGACGGCTACATCAACTCGTTGATGAGGGCCTGCGCGATTTCCGGAGCGACGCCCAGCGGACGGTGCGCCAGCGGCCCGCCGGCGCTCAGGACCGGTTCGAGCTGGTCCAGCGTCGGCAGATCCTCGCGCTTCCAGAAGAGGCCGATCGGGATGACATCGCCCCACTGGCAGCCCTGCTCCATGGCGGCCTGGAAGTTGGTCGGGTCGTGGCCCATCTCTTCCAGCTTGCGGGTCCGCTGCTTGAAGAACTCGTTCGTGTTGTCGTGGTTATACGTCACGCAGGGACTGAAGGCGTCGATCAAGGCAAAGCCCTTGTGCTCGAGGCCCCCCTTGATCAGCTCGACCAGGTGCTTCTGCTGACCGGTGAATCCCCGGGCTACGTACGTCGCGCCGGCCGCAATGGCCAGGGGGATCGGATTGATGGGATTTTCAACGCTGCCAAACGGTGTGCTCTTGGTCTGCATCCCTTTGACGCTGGTGGGGGAGAGCTGCCCCGTCGTCAGTCCGTAGACCTGGTTATTCATGACGATGTAGGTCAGATCGACGTTGCGGCGCATGGCGTGGACGAAGTGATTGCCACCGATGCCGTACCCGTCGCCGTCTCCGCCGGTGGCGACGATCTTGAGCTCGTGATTGGCCAGCTGGGCTCCAGTGGCCACGGCCACGGCGCGGCCGTGCAGGGTGTGCATGCCGTAGGTGTTGAGGTAGCCGGGCAGGTTCGACGAGCAGCCGATGCCGCTGATGGTCAGGACCTCGTGGGGCTGGAGCCCCAGCTCGACGATCGCCTGTTTCAGGGCCGCGAGCACGCCGAAGTCGCCGCACCCCGGGCACCAGTCCGGATCCACCTTGCCCTTGAGATCCTTGACCGTCACCTTGGGCTTGGCCTGACCCCGTACGGTCGCTGCGGTGTCAACAATCGCCATGAATGACCGCCTCCCTCAAACCTGGATCTCGTGCACGGGCACGTAGAGCTTGGTCGAACCCGCCAAGATGGCTTTGACACCCTCCACGAGGTGGTGCGGCATGAACGGCTCCCCGTCGTATTTCCGGATGTGACCATCGGCGGCGAAGCCGGTCTCCGATCTCAGGTAGCGCGCGAACTGCCCGCTGTAGTTGTTCTCGACGATGATGACCTTGGCGCACCCGCCCAGGATCGACAGGATCGCGTCGGCATGGAGCGGGACCAGCCATTTGATCTGGAGATTGTTGGCCGAGATGCCTGCGTCGGCGAGTTGTCCGATGGCCTCGCGAATGACGCCTTCGGTCGAACCCCAGCCCAGAAGCGTGATTCGAGCGTCCGCGGCCCCGAAAAGCGCGGGCGGCGGCAGGAGCGGCAGGACCCCGTCCATCTTGCGCATCCGCTTCTCGTGCATGGCCTGACGCTTGTGAGGGTCCGTGAACTCGTCACTGATGAGCACGCCGTCCTCGTCGTGCTCATCGGTGGCCACGACGTGGACGTGCCCGGGGGTTCCCGCGACCGCCCGCGCCGAGATGCCGCTCTCGGTGATGAGGTAGCGCTTGTAGTTGCCGTTCACCGGCGTCGCGTGACCGTTGAGGCCGATGACGTCGCCGCGGTCGATGGGCACGTTGAAGTCCAGCTCCGCGGGATCGATGCTGGACCGGCCCTCGGACAGCAGCAGGTCGGAGAGGATGATGCCGGGACACTGGAACTTGTCGACCAGGTTGAAGAGCTGCGGGACGATCTTGAAGCAATCGACGATGCTCGTTGGTGCCACGATGATCCGGGGGTAGTCTCCCTGGCCGGCGCCCAGCACTTGCCAGAGATCGCCCTGTTCGGTCTTCGTGGGCACCCCCGTGGCCGGGCCCGCCCGCTGGACGTTGATGCAGACGACGGGGATCTCCATCATGGCCGCCGCGCCGAGGGCTTCGCTCATGAGCGCAAAGCCGCCGCCGGAGGTCGCGCACATGGCGCGGCAGCCCGTATGCGCCGCCCCGATCGCCATGTTGATCACGCCGATCTCGTCCTCGACCTGTCGAACCATGATGCCGAGCTGACGCGCGTGCCGCGCCATCCAGTGCAGCACGCCTGACGAAGGGCTCATGGGATAGGCGCAGTAGAAGCGCACGCCCGAGGCCGCGCCGCCCATTGCGAGGGCCTGGTTGCCCTCGAAGAACGCCAGGGGCTTGGCCGGGTCGGGCAGCGAGAACGGCAACGCTGTGAAATGCGCCGCGGCGTGGTCGTAGCCCGCGCGGGCGACACCCACGTTTTCGGCGACGGCCGCCGCGCCTTTCCGTTTGAACTGGAGCGTCACGATCTCTTCGAGGATCTCGAAGTCGACCTTGATCAAGCGCAGCACGGCGGCCAGCGCGATGGTGTTCTGAACGAGATCACCCCGGATCGTGGGCGCCAGCGCTTTGACGGAAAAGGGGCAGAGCTGCACGCCCTCGGCAACGGCACCCGGCTTGATCGTGTCGCTGTTGAACAGCACGGCCGAGCCCGCGCGCATCAGCCTCAGGTGCCGATTCATCGTGTCCTGATTCAGCGGCAGGAGCACGTCGAGCTTGTCGCCGTAACTCAGGACCGGTTGGTCACTCGTACGGAGGGTCAGGAAGATGTGCCCGCCACGAATGATGGACTGGTAGGCGTTGTACGCGTTGACGTGCAGCCCGCGGCGGACGAAGATCCGCGCCAGGATGTCGCCGGGAGTGGCGATACCCTGGCCCGCCGCACCGCCAATGCCGATGGCAAGGTCGATTCTCTTCACGCTCGTCTCCTGTCAGAGCGCTTCGGTAACACCCTGCTAGAGCGATCCTGCGCTGGAACCAGGCAATCTTGCGCCGTTCGGTGGCTTCGGTCAAGAAGACGTATCCCCGGACCGCGTGATGGCGAGGCTCTAGGCCCCTCGACTCCAGGACCCCTCGACTCCAGGGCCCCTCACCCTGCCCTCTCCCCAGAGGGGAGAGCGAGAATCAGCGGGGCGTGAACATGGGGACCGGCGGGCCGCCGTCCGTGGGTGTCCACACCACCCGCACCGGCTGCCCGATGCGGAGCGCGTCGAAGTCGCAGTCCACGAGGTTGGTCATCATGCTGACGCCTTCCTCGAGCGTCACGTAGGCGATGACGTAGGGCGGTGACGCCCGCCGCATCACGCTGTACGAATAGATGACGCCGCGCCCGGGGGCCTCGCGCCACTCGGTGCGGT
>WNFH01001141.1_pt1 | contig 17818 bp, 10 predicted proteins | sample 5400411 | NCBI WGS metagenome assembly WNFH01 (sample SAMN13153347, study PRJNA577476) | soil metagenome | isolation source: 200 cm saprolite under Douglas fir tree site 2 hole 3 | place: USA:California | collected 2015-04-18
AGCCGCTAAAGCCAGTCCAGCCGCTACCGCCGCCGCCGCCCGAGCCGCCGATCAAAGGCAGCAATTGACTCGTTCCATACGCGACGCCACCTCCTGTGCCTTGCCCTACTGTGGCGCCGCCCACGTCGCCGAAGCCGGCGCCGCCGCCGCCCACCGGCTGGCCGTTACCCGCACAGTTAAAATTGGGTCCAAAGGGCCCGCTGCCGCCGCCGCCCGGCCCGAGGCCGTTACCGCCATTTCCCGGCGTGGTTCCCGCTGTGCCGCCCCGGCCGCCATCATAGCCGCCGGGCCCGCCCAGGCCTGGCACGCCGTCGTCGCCAAGATTGCCATCACCGGCTGCGCCGACATCCGTGGCTCTCGTGCCGCTGACATCGATCGTGCCCGTAATCGTGACGTTGCCGGTCGCCAGAATGACGACCGGCGTGTTGGTCGTGTTCTTTTTGAACGTCACCGTCACCCCGGTAGGGATGCTGACCGACGTGAAATTAAAAATGCCGTCCGGCGGCAACTGCAGTTGCGTGTTCACCGTCGGATTGAACGCACCGTCGGCGCCGGTGCTGCCGCTGCTGAACGCGAACGCCGCCTGCGGCAGGCTCATTGCCAGAACCATCGCGATCGCATGCCTAAACCTATTTATATCTCGTCTCATAAATGCCTCCTCGTGTACGTAATCATTTGGCCTCAATATATTCATCTCTTTCACCTCGTTAAATGCTGAAATCTCTTCTCATCCGGCTACTGAAGCACGGTGAACGTGTTCGCCGCCGACGGATCCGCCGGCGTGGTGCTCGCAGGCGTTACCACTTGGATCACACGCGCGCCGGCCGCCGCGTCAATCGCAATGCTAAGCGGGATGGTCAATTGCAAACCCGCACTGTCCACGGTGAAGCTAGTGCCAAAGGTGATACCCGCGGCCGGCGTGATCGTCACCCCGGTTGCATACTGAAGATTAGTGCCACGGATCACCAGCGAGACGTCCTGCCCCCGCGTGCCGAGGATCGGGTCTATCGATTGGATCACGGGCAGAGCCGGCACCACGGTGAACCGGTTCGCAGCCTGGCTGCTAAACTGCACCGGACCGGAGGCGCTCGTAAGAGTTAATTGACGCGGACCGCCAGGCGCGGCAGCGTCAGCCGTGACTGGCACAGAGAGCTGCGTGCCGTCGGCATTGGTCGTGAGCGCCCCGACGCTGAGGCCGGCTGACGGCAGGAAGCCGATGCTGGTGACGGCGTTCAAGTTCGCGCCGAAAAGCGTCAAGGTCGCAGTCTGACCAGCAATAATGCCGGTAGGTGCAAGCGATTGCGCGAACGCGCCGACCGCGACGCCGATGGGCAATGCCGACGCGAACTGCGGCGTGCTGACGGGTTGCGGCGCCTGCTGGAACACCAGCCCCAGCATCGGCGAAGTAATCGGGCCAAAGGTTGTAGATACCGGCACCGGCGGCGGCTCCTTTACAACCCCCAGCAATGTCGCGATCGGACCAAAAGTGGTGCCGGCGGTGGTGGTTAATGTGATGGTGTTCGCGGCGCTCGCCGTGCTGCTGGTCTCCCCGGCCGGCGTTGCGACCACCACCACGCGCGACCCCGGTACGGCGTTCGCGGCGGCCGCCATATTCACCGTGAGCACCGTGCCGTCGCTGTTCACCACCGGATTGCTGATGGTCACGCCGTCTGGCGGCAGTACGCGTACCGTCTGCGCATTTTGGAAATTAATCCCCTGGAGCGTGAACCCAGTAAGCGGCGCGCCGACTTGCAGGAACAGCGGACTGATGAAGTCGATGCGCGGCTGCGGCGGCGCGATGCGGAACAACGCCGCGGACGGCAATGCGAATCTTAGTTGCTGGCTACCCGCCAACACCTGGACCGTGCGTAATGTCTGGGGCGCGTCAGTGGCGATAGTCACCTGCTGGGTAGCCGATTTGCCGTCGGCCGCGACTTGCGGCGCGCCTACTACCGTTAGGCCAGTGGCTGGAATAAATTGGATTGCCGTCACCGAATTAAGCTCGAACCCCTGTACCGACAGCGAAATGGTATCGCCGATCGAGCCTACCGCCGGACTGATTCCCGTTACCACGCTGCCGACGGCGACGCCGACCGCAGCCGTTGCGAGCGTGAATGCCGGCGGAGCTGGCGGTGCCGCAGGTTGCTCCACAACGACGCCCACCAATGGCGTTGAGATCGGCGTAAAGCTTTGCTGGATCTGGTTCACAATCGTAAACGTGTTGGCCGGCGAGGGCACAGCCGACGAGCTGCCGCCGAGCGTGTTCACGGAGACGACGCGCGGCCCGAGCGGCGCACCGGCAGCGACGTTCAAGCTGAGATCGATCTGATCACCGCTTCCGTTGACGCTGACCGTCGCGGGGCCAACGGCGATGCCGTCAGCCGGCGTGAAGGTCACTGACTGCAGATCACGGAAATTGTGGCCGCGCAATGTGAGCGCTAAGCCGGTCGAACCCGGGGTGGCGTAGATAGGAACAATGGAATCGATGGTGGGTGGCGGCAGCACTACTTTGATGCGATCCACTTCGGCCCGAGCCGTGAGATAGCGGGTAGTGCCTGCTGAGACAGTCACTTGCCGCACCGTGGTCGGCGCGTCGGCGGCGATGGTCACCGGCACTGTGATCGACGTACCGTCCGCATTCGCGGAGGGCGTACCCAACGTAAGTCCATCGGCCGGCACGACGCTGACGGCGGTGACGGCGCCAAGGCCGCCGCCGGAGATCACCATCGGCACCGGGCCGGTGCCGATGGTAAGTGTCGTGGGACTAATCCCGCTGATGTAGTTACCTACGACGACACCTAGCGCCGTCGAAGCGAGAGGTGTCGTTGTCGTTGGAGGGGGTGTCTGTTGTGTAATGACCACGCCGAGCGCGAGCGCATAGCTTGTATTCAATCCGGCGGATTCGGACGAGACAAAGATCGGCGCCGTGGTGGTGCCCAGGGTCGGCGAGGACAAGGTCAAGACCGTCTGTCCGAGCTTCAAGCCTTTGATGCCCGCCAACACCTGCGTCTGCCCGGCAAGAATGGTGACGCTGGCCGGCGTTACCGTCGCCACCGTCGTATCGGTGATCGTGAGCGTGAAGCTGTGATCCAGCACGTCCGCCGCGGACAGCCGGATCGCGAATGACCGCTGCACGCCGTCAGGCGGCACCGCGAGCGGCGCCGGGCTTACCGTCGGCTTCGGCGGCGCGGACAGTACCGTGATCGTCGCGGTGGCGCTGCCCGCGGCAATTGCCAGGTTGGTAAACGTGAAGGTCTGCGTGTCCAACGCCGCGTCGCTGCCGGCGGCGAGCGTGAAGGTTATTTGTGTCGCCGTGCTTTGGACATTACTGAGGGTCAGCCCGGCACCTGCGGTCGTAACACTGGCGCCATTAAGATTCTGACCCGTGGCCTGGAAGGTCTTGGATTCGCCGCGGCGAATGAAATCCGGTGTGATACTGGAAACGACGATCGGGGGTTTCGGCGGAATGACGGTGAGCGCATTGTCCAGACGCGGCTTGCCCGCGGCCACTTGCACCTCGACCGCAACCGGTCCTAGGATCGCCGTGGGAGATGCAGCCAGGCGAACGGGGATTGTGGTTGCAGTGGCACCCGTCAGGATCGTTGCCGTAATGGCGGGATTGCTGAGCGCGATACTCTCTACACCGGCAAGGCGAATACCGGTAAGCGTAACATCCAGCGTCTCGCCCTGCTGGATCTGATTCGGGCTGACGCTATTGATGACGGGCGTCTGCCCTACGGAAACGATACCTTGCTGGATCACATAGGGAATACCCTTTAACTTCCAGGCAACGCTTGCCAGGATGTCGCCGGCCGGCACCACCACGCCGTTGAGGGTGTTGCCGCTCGCCTGGTTGCCGATACCCACCGGCGAGGACGCCAGATCCATGCTGATCGCCGGACCGGAGTTATTGGTGATGGTCAGATAGTTCAAGGTGGGTGACGCCGATTGAATGCTGATGCCCTGCCCAAATCGCACCTGAACGTACTCCAGCACGGTAGTCGCATCGAACGTGCCCGGGAGGAAACGCAACTGCCCCCAATCGCCCGGCGCCGGAGTTAATGCCACGGATTCCTTAGTGGATGTGAACACGATAGCGGATACCGCGGTACCGCGCGCCTTGAGCGCGCCTACGTTGACAATGAGGCTGGTGCCAGGGCCGAAGTACACGGTCACCCCCGGCTCGATCGTAAGTGTCGCGCTATTCTCGACCGACACATCGCTGGTAACCTGGTACGGACTCTGCGCCACCGACCAGACGGTATCTGCGGTAATCGGCCCGGAAACACTGGTGGCGGCCTGCAGGCCGGAAGAAAGCCAAAAGAAGCCCGCGGCGGCCAAATAACGCCACCGATCCAACTTCTTGATGGATACGCATCTTTCCAATCTCTTCTCTCTGCTTATTTCTGTTTGCTAGGTCTTTTTATTATTGTTTTGTGTGCTTGCCGGGCTCCCGTTGCGGGCTCAGTTCATACTGACCTTCAGGCCTGCGCCCGAGTAGTGAAACCGATATGAATTTCCCAACGGATTTTCCACTTGCGTTGAGATGATGCGCATGGCCACGTACTGCGACGGCCGCTGCATCAACACCGATTTTTGCGCATCGACCAAACGCCAGGCGCCGTCGAGGTAAAATTCGGCCCAATTGTGATAGTCGGCCGCCTTGACGATGGCGTTCTCGGTTACCACGTAGCCGCCGAGGCCGCGCGCGGGGATGCCGTTGGCGCGGCTCAAGGCGACAAACAAATCCATGAACTCGGTGCAGTCGCCGCTCTTGTTGTGCAGCGCATAGAGCGCGCCGCGATCTTCCGGTATAAAGTTCTCGGCCTTCAGATTGGCCGCCACCCATGCGTAGGCGGCCTTGGAAGTCGCGATCGGCGTGGCCGCGCGCAAAGTTTTGGCAAGCGCCGTGATTTCCGGCGCATCCGCCTCGACATAGCGCTCGGGCGCGAGGAAATGCGTTGAATCGCCGCCCGATGCCGGGTTCGCGGTGTCGGACATGAAAAGATCGGCTTGGATGTCTATGACCTTGGACGCGAGCGGCGGGAAGTTCTCGAACTCGAAATGCAGGATTTGATTGCCGAGTTTATCCACCACGAGCTGATACCCGTGCGAGGCGGAGATTTTCGCCACGCGCTGGGTTGAGGTCTGGCGCACCGGGACATAGACCCAGAATTCCGCCTTATCAAGCATTGCGGTATGGGTGTTCTGCAGCGTGAAGCTATAGCGCAGGTGCCGGGGGATGGGATAGTCGCGGTCCGGGGCGGAATTGCTGATTTCGCTCACGGATGTCCGCGCACCCGGCAGCGCGCAGCCCGACAGCGCGACCAAGAGCGGCAGAAGAATCCAATAAAAATTTAACCGCTGCATGCCATTGCCTTGGGGGGATTATCCAGTTGATTCCACATCGCGATCTGCCTGGCCTCAAAGTCCCGGTACCCGGCTAAGCCTCCTTGGAGATAAAACACGTTGGTTATGCCCGTTCCCAATACGAGGCGACCCAGTTTGTCGTAGTCGGCGCCGGCTTCGTTAATAAATAGTACGTTTGGGTTGGGGACGGACCGCTTTTTGTTGTTTACCGCGGCTTTCACGGAGGAAATAAACCCGGCGTTGTTAGTCGCTTTGCCCAGGCTGACAGCCTGCGGGAGTTGTTTCCTGACATCCGCCTTGGGCGCGCCCGAGACATCGAGAACCAGCCAGTCGTTATAGCGGCTTTCGACGAACAGTTCCTCGGGTGACATGCGGTTGAGCTCGGCCTGCACAAACGGGTCGCCCGCAAGCGCCCCGCCGCGGGCGCGCCAGGCGTTCAAGCCGCCCTGCAGGATCGCCACGTGGGTAAATCCCGCTCTCTTTAACTCAACGCATGCGGTCTCGAGTGCGGCGGTGCTGCGGCCCTCGTTAACCAGAACAAACGGCGTAGTCTTAAGAAACGTCTTGGATTTGACGGCGTTCAGCGGAATGTTGAGAGAGCCTGGGATGCGATAGCGTGCGTAGGCTTCGTCGCGCCGGACATCAACAAAGGTGTTATAGATTTTACCCTGCGGCAACACGGAACCTACGGTAACGTAACAGGATCGGTCGCGCTGCTGCGGCTTGGGCGGCGTGAGGTGATAGGACTTAGGATTACTGGTTGCGGCGGAACGTGTTGGCGCAAAACAGGCCGCAGGCCCGCTGCCTTTCGGTGAAGGTGACGCTGTGGACGGAGAAGACTTAAGGTTTGGCGTGAGGTTCGTGGTCGTTGCTGTCGGTGCAGGCGTGTCGCCATGGCTATCGAGTGGCCAAAGACCGAATCCAATCGCAACCGCAAGACCACCGCTCCCGATGATGCGAACAAGCGGGTTACCGCAACGAAATTGATGACCAATCTCGTTCTGGTTCGTTTTCAGTCCCATAGCCAGCAGACCCGGTTTTTCTTCTTACTGGTTTCACCCGGCTTCTTTGGGCTTCACTCGATTCCCTTCGTACCCTCTCTCGTGCGAAGCAACCCTTCCCTTTCTTTTGGCGAAGTACCTTTTTACCTTAGTCTTTATGCGTAAAGCAAGAACAATTTTTGAGAAGTATAATATCCTACAGTAGATACGTAAGATCTAGATTGTATTTCCGTCGCAAGTACCAGCCAGGACGGCAAAAGTTGTCATTGTCACCAAGGGGGCCCTGGGCCACGCTGCCGGCAAACTCCTTGGCCAAATTGGCATTAATATCTCCGCACTTCATCTCCTTAGGGGAACTCTGATTAAGTCGTATTTGTCATTCCGAGTGCAGCGAGGAATCTGTTAAAGCCATTGAAAAATAAGGATTTTCTTACCACAGAAAGAGTGGTTCGGAATGACAGCAACCAACGTGATCGGAGCTTCCTTAGTGATGAGGTATGTCTGCTTTTTTAGCGCCGTCCGGCGTATGATTTATTAACCATGCCTTTAACCCATTTTCATCCCGCCGTCGCCAATTGGTTCAGCCAGGCCTTTCAGGCGCCGACGGCGCCGCAGCTTGACGCCTGGCCCGCGATTAAAAGCGGGCGGCATGCGCTTATTGCCGCGCCCACGGGCTCAGGCAAGACCTTGGCGGCGTTTTTAGCGGCGATTGATGAGCTGGTGCGCCAGGGCATCGACGGCCGCTTGCCGGATGAGACGCAAGTGGTTTACGTCTCACCGCTGAAGGCATTATCGAACGATATCGAGCGCAATCTGCAGTGGCCGCTCGCGGGCATACGCGCGCAATTACGTGCATTAAACCTGCCGGACGTGGACCTTCGTGTGTCGGTGCGCACCGGCGACACTTCGCAATCCGAGCGGGCGGCTATGCGCCGCCGGCCGCCGCATATCCTGGTCACGACGCCTGAATCGTTATATTTGTTGCTCACCAGCGAATCCGGCCGGGCGATGCTTGCGACCGCACGTACGGTCATCGTCGATGAGATTCATGCCGTCGTTGGCAGCAAACGCGGTTCGCATCTCGCGCTATCGCTGGAAAGACTCGCCGCGCTGACAAATTCAAACTTTACCCGCATCGGCCTCTCCGCCACGCAAAAACCCATCAAAGACATCGCCCGTTTTCTCGTGGGAACTAATACCATCGATCAAACGGGCGAGCCTGCGTGTACGATCATCGATGGCGGGTATACGCGAGAGCGGGGTCTTGCGCTTGAACTGCTCGATTCGCCGTTGGAAGCGGTGATGGCCGCGGAGGTGTGGGAGCAGGTGTACAACCGCCTGGCGGAGCTGATTCAAACGCACCGCACTACCTTGGTATTCGTCAACACCCGGCGCATGGCCGAGCGCGCGACCCGGCATTTGAGCGAACGCCTGGGCAAGGAAAACGTTACCTCGCACCACGGCAGCCTTGCCAAAGAGCAGCGCCTTAAGGCGGAGCAACGGCTCAAAGCCGGCGGCCTTAAGGCATTGGTTGCTACCGGCTCGTTGGAGCTCGGTATCGACATCGGCGATGTCGATCTCGTGTGCCAGCTCGGTTCGCCCCGCTCCATCGCCGCATTTTTGCAGCGCGTCGGCCGCTCCGGTCACGCGGTCGCCGGCATACCCAAAGGACGATTGTTCCCATTAAGCCGCGATGAGTTAGTGGAATGCGCGGCGCTGCTGGAGGCGGTGCAACGCGGTGAGCTCGACCGGCTGGGGATTCCGGAAAAACCGTTGGATGTGCTGGCGCAGCAAATCGTCGCCGAAGTGGCGTGCCGGGAATGGAGCGAGGAGGAACTTTATACTACATTCCAGCGTGCCTACCCCTACCGCAATCTCGCCCGGGCAGAATTCGATAGCGTGGTGCGCATGCTTGCCGACGGCTTCAGCACCCGGCGCGGACGACGCAGCGCCTACTTGCATCGTGATGCGGTAAACAAGCGCTTGCGCGCCCGCCGCGGCGCACGCCTAACTGCCGTTACCTGCGGTGGCGCGATTCCCGACAACGCCGACTATCAAGTGATCCTCGAACCCGCGCAAACCTTCATCGGCACGCTCAACGAAGATTTTGCGATCGAAAGTATGGTCGGCGATATCTTCCAGTTAGGCAATGCGTCTTACCGCATCGTTAAAATCGAGCCGGGGCGCGTGCGCGTGGAAGACGCGCACGGCCAGCCGCCGAACATTCCCTTTTGGCTCGGGGAAGCGAACGCGCGTACCGACGAACTCTCCGCCGCGGTATCGCGCTTGCGCGAGGACGTGGAACGGCATCTGGGCGAAGTGAATGTGACGTCGATAGAAACGACGTCCCAATGGTTGATGCAAACGCTGCGCTTAAGCTCCTCCGCCGCGACACAACTGGTGGAATATCTGGCCGCGGCCAAAGGCATGCTGGGCGTAATCCCCAGCCAGAACACCATCGTCTTGGAGCGCTTCTTCGATGAATCCGGCGGCATGCAGCTTGTGGTTCATGCCCCCTTCGGCAGCCGCATCAACCGTGCCTGGGGGCTCACGTTACGCAAGCGCTTCTGCCGTCAGTTCAATTTTGAATTGCAGGCGGCGGCGACCGAAGACGCGATTGTATTGTCTTTAGGCGAGACCCATAGTTTTCCATTGGACCAGGTGGCGCGTTATCTCCATAGCCACAGTGCGCGCGAAGTGTTGATTCAGGCCTTGTTGGATGCGCCCTTGTTCACTGTTCGCTGGCGCTGGAATGCGACCATCGCGCTCGCAATCAAGCGCTTCCGGGCTGGCCGGAAAAATCCCGCGCCGCTACAGCGCATGGACGCCGAGGATCTGATTGCCGTGGTATTTCCCGATCAAATCGCCTGCGCCGAGAATCTCGCCGGCAGCCGCGAGATCCCGGATCATCCGTTGGTGAATCAAACTATCGCCGATTGCTTATATGAAGCGATGGACGTCGATGGCTTCATCGCCCTGCTGCAGGCGTTAGAGCGTGGTGACAAAAAACTCATTGTGCGCGACTTGCCGCACCCATCGCCGCTGGCTCAGGAAATCCTCAACTCCAAGCCCTACACCTATTTGGATGATGCGCCGCTGGAAGAGCGGCGCACACAAGCGGTGTTAAGCCGCCGCTGGCTCGACCCCGGCACCGCCGCCGACTTCGGCAAGCTCGATCCGGCGGCGATTGAGCAAGTGCGCGCAGAGGCCTGGCCCACGGCGGAAAACGCCGATGAACTGCACGACGCGTTATTGCTGCTTGGCTTTGTTGCCGAACAAGAAGGACAAGCTAACCAATGGGCCAATCATTTCCAGGCATTGCTCGCGGCAGGGCGCGCCACCCGCTTGCGCAACAACGGCACCGTGGTTTGGACCGCGGCAGAAACCTTGCCGATGCTGCAAGCGGTGCTGCCAAACGCCGCATTGCAACCGGCGATTACAGCACCGGCTGAGTTCACCCTGCGTAAATGGTCAGCCGAAGAGGCGCTGACCGAAATTGTGCGCGGCCGCTTGCAGGGATTAGGCCCGGTCACCGCGGCGGGGCTCGCACGCTCATTCGGCATCGGCGTAAGCGCGATCGATGCGGCACTGGTTGCGCTGGAATCCGAAGGCTTTGTCCTGCGCGGGCAGTTTACCCCGGACACTAAAGAGACCGAATGGTGCGAGCGGCGCCTGCTCGCGCGCATCCATCGCTACACCGTTAAAACCTTGCGCGCCGAGATCGAGCCGGTAGCGGCGAGCGATTTTCTGCGCTTTCTGTTCGATTGGCATGGGCTCACCGCGGATCCTCGGCCGGAAGGGCCGCAGGCGCTGGCCGCGATTGTCGAGCAACTCGAGGGTTTCGAGACCGCAGCGACGGCTTGGGAAGGAGGTATCTTGCCCGTGCGCATACAAGATTATGACCCGGCTTCGCTCGATAGCTTATGCCTATCGGGCCGGATAACATGGGCGCGCTTGACGCCGCCAAAATTTACCGCAGGCAAAGACCGTAACGCGGGGCCGGTGCGCACGACGCCAATCGCCTTGCTGACACGCAAAAATCTAACCACTTGGCATACGCTGGTCGGCGGCCGCTACACCGAAACGCCGCAGTTATCGCATTCCGCACGGTCGGTAGCCGACTATCTCGGCGCCCATGGCGCGTCGTTTTTTGACGAGATCGTCACCGGCACCGGCTTGCTGAAGTCTCAGGCCGAAGAGGCGCTGGGTGAATTGGTCGCCTGGGGCCTCGTCAACTCGGACAGCTATAGCGGCCTGCGTACGTTATTGATTCCGGCCGAGCGCCGGCGTGCCTTCGCGAGCGGCCGCCGAAGGCGGCGCGTAGCGGTGTTCGGCCTGGAAGAGGCCGGCCGCTGGACATTACTGCGCCGCACTACTGATGAAAAATCGGCGGGAAGCGAAACAACCGCGGATCTCGATGCGGCGGCGGTTGAGCAGTCCGCGCGGATTCTGCTGCGGCGTTACGGAGTGGTATTCCGTAAAGTGATCGAACGCGAGGCCGCGTGGCTGCCGCCGTGGTACGCATTGCTGCGGGTGTACCGCCGGCTGGAGGCGCGCGGGGAAATCCGCGGCGGCCGCTTCGTCGCCGGTTTTTCCGGCGAACAATACGCCCTGCCCGAAGCCGTCGGCGCATTGCGGGCTATACGTAAAAAAGCTAAATCGAATGGGCTGGTCTCGGTCAGTGCCGCCGATCCGCTCAACCTGGTCGGCATCCTCACTCCCGGCGCGCGCGTTCCGGCCTTGGCCTCTAATCGGGTGCTGTATCGCGACGGCAACCCTATCGCGGTGCAGATTGGCGGTGAAACGCGATTCCTTACGGAGCTTGATCCCGGTATTGAATGGGAGGCGCGCAATGCGTTGCTACGGCAAAATGTCGCGCCATCGCTCAGGGCTTACCTCACTTAATGTTCCAGGTATGGTCAGGGGGACAAGGTCGTGCCTGGCATAACACCGGATGGCTGGGTTGCGTTAGGGCGCCAGGCTGGGTGCGGCACCTATCCACTTCCAGACAAGATTTGCCCGCGGATTTCGCTGTTGGGTGCATTGCTCGAGTGCACGTCGGCGTAGGTGACGTCTGCGCGCATCGCCGCAAGCAGCTTGGCAATTTCCGCTGCGGAGATGCCTTGTGCGGTTGGTCCGATCACGTCACTTGCCTGGATTATGCCTCTCACTGTTCCGGAAGGAGTGGGGCAAGACTGGGCTCCTGGTGGGATCGCGACACCGAATGGCGGGAGATTTGCCAAATTCGAGCACAGGAAAACACTTACCCCGCCGCTGACCCCGGGCTGGCCGAAATGGATATGCGCTTCTTGCGCGCTGCCTTCCAGCCCTTGGTAGCTTAGCTCGTAAGCAATGGTATTTCCCGTTGGATCAATCTGCGCGCGAAATTTACCGGTGGCAGCGGTTGAGATCGGCGGCACTTCCTGGAAGCCATTCAAATCCGCCTCCAGCGTATTATTGTTTTGGAGTGTTTGCGCCAGAGCCGGGGCGCCAAATAACATTATCATTGGCAAACATTTAATCGCCGCCACCTTCGAGTATTTCATCTTAAAGCCTCCTGTTACAGGTCCCCTTATGTTTACACAGGTTGTATACGCCACCCCCATCTCTTTAATATTATGTGAACTAAAATGTAGCGCCTATCAGGCGACATCAAAGCCGACGAAAGTCGGATTTCTTGCGGAGCCGCAATCGGTAGAGTTGTGTGTGCTGCTAATTTGAGCAGCGGCAGGATGCATACAAGGAAGTTGCGGAAAGGCCCCCGCTCGCGGGGGCCTTTCTTTTTGGATGGTGTATAAAAAATAAGAAATGTAGGGTGGATTAAGCGGCCGCTCCTGCGCATCCATGCGCCGCGACGCACAGGGAGGTGCAAGTGTCGCGGGAGGCAGGATGCCGAGAGCGACCGGCATTCGTGCATCCTGCACAGCACAGCGTATCCACCAAACAGTATGATTTTGTTGGGTTCGCCGGTCGCTCAAACACATCCCTGTGTTTCGCGACACTCGGGCTCCTGCCCAGCGCTAGCGCGGCTTAACCCAACCTACATGATACATGCTTAACCCAACCTGTGCAGGGATGCACAAGTGTCGCGAGAAACAGGATGCCGGGAGCGACCATAAAACACAATTTTTAGAGGTGCCTTTTATAACAGATTCGCAATGTCGCGATAGCTGCGCGAATGCCGCTGCTTACAGCGCCCTGAATGTGATATAAGAAAAAAGATGGCAACGAATCACATGCTGGTATCGTTACGGGGATTGCGCCGCGCTTATCAGGAAGGCGACCGCCTGCGCACCGTCCTGAATGACCTGGATCTGGAGATAAAACAGGGCGAGTGCGTCGCTTTGCTCGGGCGCAGTGGTTGCGGAAAATCGACCTTATTGAATCTTATCAGCGGGATCGATCGAGCCGATGTGGGGGAGATTTATATCAACGGCTTGAATCTCACCGGTATGAGTGAATATGAGCGGACCTTGTTCCGGCGCCGTCATATCGGTTTCGTCTATCAGTTTTTTAACCTCATCCCCACATTAACCGTGGAAGAAAATTTGCTCCTGCCGCTTGAGCTTAACAATCTGGATAAAAGCGCGGCGCTTGATTTGTTGTCTGCGGTAGACTTAAGCGACCGGCGCGCAAGCTTTCCCGACCGTCTGTCCGGCGGCGAACAACAGCGCGTGGCGATTGCGCGTGCCTTGGTGCACGATCCTCTGCTGGTGTTAGCGGACGAACCAACCGGAAATCTGGATGCGGAAACCGGGCGTCACATGCTGCAACTGCTGGACCGGCTGGTGCGCAAAACCGGCAAGACGTTGTTGTTAGTAACCCATTCCCAGGATGCCGTCCATCTGGCGGATCGGGTGTTGACTTTGGAAAATGGGCGGCTCGCGGAACCTCAGCTCAGGGTCAACTGATGGCCGGCATCGTGTGGCGTTCCAGTTGGCGTTATCTCCGGCACCGTCCGTGGCAGATGATACTCGCCGTGCTCGGCATCGCCCTGGGAGTCGCGGTGGTGGTAGCGGTAGATCTCGCCAATAAAAGCGCCGGCCGCGCGTTTCAGCTTTCTATGGATAAGGTCTCTGGGCGCGCGACTCATCAAATCATCGGCGGACCCACCGGTTTAGACGAACGGGTATATACCCGGCTACGGATTGAAGGCGGGGTGCGGCAGAGCGCCCCCGTGGTCGAGGGCTACGGTAAAACCGGCGATGAAACTCTGCACCTGCTGGGAGTGGACCCGCTGGCCGAAGCTGCGGTGCGCGGGCACCTCGAGGGCACGGGTAATGCGCCCATCAGAGCATTGCTCACTCTGCCCAATACCGTGTTATTGGCTGATACCACCGCGCGCCGCCTGGATTTAACAGTAGGCGAGTATTTTAGGCTGGAGATCGCCGGTCATCGGCACACACTGAGACTGGCCGGTTTATTAAAAGCCGATGCGGCCGCCGCCATCGATGAGCTCTTGATTGCCGATATCGCCACGGCGCAAGCACTGACGGGTTACCTTGGAAGATTAAGCTGGATCGACTTGGTTTTGCCGGAAGGCGCGCCGGGGATTGCTCTGCATGCACGCATTATCAGCTTGTTGCCTGCCGGTGTAGAGCTGGTTCCGGCCAAGGCGCGCAGCGTCTCCATGGCGCAAATGACACGCGCCTTCGGCATCAATCTCACTGCCATGAGCTTGCTTGCCTTGGTCGTAGGCATGTTTCTGATCTATAACACGATCGCCTTTAGCGTACTGCAACGCCGCAGATTAATCGGCATCTTACGGATACTCGGCGTTACCCGCGAGGAGATTTTCCGGGTCGTACTTGGTGAGGCACTCGCGGTCGGACTAACCGGCACCGCATTGGGACTGCTGTTAGGCGTAGCGCTTGGCGAGAATCTCGTGCGACTGGTGACACGCACGATCAATGACCTCTACTTCGTGCTCAGCGTCAATCAACTGCTGATCGCGCCATCGTCTTTAGTTAAAGGCCTACTGCTCGGCTTGGGAGCAACCGCGATAGCCGCACTGGCGCCGGCAATCGAGGCCGCGGGGACCACGCCGCACGCCGCATTGAGCCGCTCGATTCTGGAAGGAGGGGTACGATCGCTGGTGCCACGGCTTGCTTTGAGCGGGGTAGTGCTGGCGCTCGGCGCGTTGTTATTCCTGTGGCTCCCAAGCAAAGATATTGTGCTTGGTTTTGCCGGTCTGTTCATGCTTATACTCGGATTTACCCTAACCACCCCTTTGCTGGTGGTCGGTATGATTAAGCTGGCCAATTTTTTACTCCACCTCCGCTCGGGCTTCGTCGGCGGCATCCCGCTACGGCTTGCGGTGCGCGGCATTCATGCCTCATTAAGTCGCACCGGCGTGGCGATCGCGGCATTGATGTTGGCGGTGTCGGCCACCGTGGGCGTCGGGGTGATGATCGCCAGCTTTCGCGCAACCGTCGACGTGTGGCTGCAATCAAGCCTGCGTGCCGACATTTATGTGTCTGCCCCCAGCCTGATTTCCAGCCATATCGAGTCGCACCTCGATCCTAAGGTGATAGAGCGGGTGAAACAATTGCCGGGCATCGCTGAAGTCTCCAGCGCGCGGCGCGTCACGGTAGAAGCGGGCCTCGGCTTAACTGAAATCCTGGCGCTAGCCCCGGCCCCTGGCCGGGTCCCGCGCTTCTTGCTTAAAGCGGGCGACCCGCAAGCGGTGTGGCCGGCATTTAAACAAAACCGGGCGGTACTGGTATCGGAACCCTATGCTTATCACCACGATGTGGCAATTGGCGACTTCATAAAGCTGCGTACCGATGCAGGGATTCAGTCACTACCAGTGGCGGGAATCTACTATGACTACGGCTCCGAGCAGGGGGTGGTGCTGATGCCGCGCGGCTTATATGACCGCTACTTCCACGATCGTTCGGTTTCGTCACTGGGTGTTTACGTAGCGCCCGGCGTTTCTATAAACGCGGCATTGACTGCGATTCGCGCGGCTACGACAGCGAGCGAGCAAAATATTGTTGTCCGCGCCAATCGTGATATCCGCACCGCCTCGCTGGAAATATTCGACCGTACCTTTGCGATCACCAATGTCTTGCGCGCGCTGGCGGTGCTGGTGGCATTTGTCGGTATTCTAAGCGCCCTCATGGCGCTGCAGCTGGAACGCGCCAAGGAACTTGCGGTGCTGCGTGCTACCGGATTCACACCCAAACAAATCTTCGGTGTGGTCACCCTCCAAACCGGCTTCATGGGCCTCGCCGCCGGCGTGATCGCTATACCGGTGGGCCTGGTCCTGGCCCTGGTGTTAATCCATGTCATCAATCGCCGCGCATTCGGCTGGAGCATGCAAACTCTGGTAACTCCTGAGGTGCTGCTCCAGGCGGTGCTAATAGCCGTTGTCGCCGCCCTGATCGCCGGCTTTTATCCGGCATGGAAAATGGGGCGAGTCTCGCCGGCTGACGCTTTGCGGGAGGAATAGGCATGCGCGTCCATCGTCGGAGTTGGATGGTGGCACTCGCGTTGGCGCTCACGGCTGGGCTGATAATAAATATACCGCGTCTTAATAGGGATGCGGCAACTTCCTCGACCGAACTCGATCTCGCGGGAGTGCTTGGCGATCGGGATATCGCCGGTTACGCGCGTGCCGAGCACGTGCGTGAATTTCATTTTCCACGCGACCACGGCGCCCATCCTAACTACCGCACCGAATGGTGGTATTTCACCGGCAACTTGTACACACCCGCGCGTCGGCGTTTCGGTTATGAACTAGCCCTGTTTCGCATCGCTCTGCGTCCCGAATCACCCCTACATCTCTCGCAATGGGCGACCAATCAAGTCTATATGGGGCATTTCGCCATCACCGATGTCAGCGGCAAAAAATTTTACTTTTTTGAACGGTTCGTGCGTAATGCCATTGGGCTGGCCGGCGCGGAAGCGAATCCGTTCCACGTATGGGCGGAGAATTGGTCGGTGCAAGCGGACAGCGAACACTCAAATCTGTGGCGATTGCGGGCGGTCAATGACGGAGATGAAGACCGGCTGGAATTGGCGCTGGAATTAATTCCCATCAAACCTATTGTGCTACAGGGCAATCGCGGCTTGAGTCAGAAGAGCGCCACCGCCGGCAACGCCTCTTATTATTACTCGCTGCCCCGTATTGCTACGCGCGGCACGCTGAGTATAGGGGAGCGGCGGTTCGCCGTTACCGGTGAGTCGTGGATGGATCGGGAATGGAGCACCAGCGCGCTAAGCGGCGAACAAGCCGGGTGGGACTGGTTTGCGCTGCAGCTTTCCAATGGGTACGAGTTAATGTTTTATCGGATGCGGCGCAAAGATGGAGGCATGGATCCCTATAGCACGGGAACCTTGATCGACCCACAGGGCCGCACGACCCCGCTGCGCAATGAGGATGTAATGATCGAGGTACGGGATACCTGGCAAAGCAGGCGCGGTATTACTTATCCAGCGCATTGGCGTATGATCGTCAAGCCGCTGCAACTGTCATTGGACATTAGGCCGGTGCTTGCGGACCAGGAACTCGATGTCTCGGTGCGCTATTGGGAAGGCGCCGTAGATATAAGCGGCAGCCTCGCTGGAAATCCCATAACCGGCCACGGATATGTAGAGCTGACCGGTTATGGTGCCGGAAAGCAGCTTCATAGATAATATTGCCGCGAGCATTAACTTGAACTATTGAGCCATAAATGTAGGTTGGGTTAAGCCGCATAAGCGGCGAACCCAACAAAATCATAGGTTTTGATGGGTCCGATGTGCTGTGCATGGATGCACGAATGCCGTGCCCTACAGGGAAGTAGTAATGCCGCGGGAGGGCTGCTCAAGCGCATCCATGCGCACGCAGCATTCGTCCTTCCCTGGACAGCACGGGACGGAGGGCACGGCCGAGCGCAGGGATGCACAGGAGCGGCCGCTTGACCCATCCTACATGACAATATGCGAGATGGGACATTACTTTTGCATTTATCAATAGTGATCAATGATTACACGCTGCGCGTGGGCCGATAGCGGTCCTCTTGAACAACGTTATCACGACGAAGAATGGGGCGTGCCGCTTTATGATGACCGCCGCTTGTTTGAACTGTTAATCCTGGAAGGCGCGCAGGCGGGATTGAGCTGGTCCACCATTCTGAAAAAACGCGAGGGCTATCGCAAGGCATTCGATAACTTCGACGCTCGGAAAATTGCCCGATACACTTCCCGTAAAATCGCGAGTCTGCTTGCTGATCCCGGCATCGTGCGCAATCGATTAAAAATCGCCGCCACAATTGAAAACGCACGCACCTATTTGGTTTTAAAAGAAGAACTCGGCAGCTTCAGTGATTATCTCTGGCAGTTTGTTGGCGGGGGACCTAAGATTAATGCCTGGAAGACCAAACGCGCGGTGCCGGCGCACACAACGGAATCCGATGCGATGAGCAAGGCGCTCAAGAAACGCGGCTTCAAATTTGTCGGTT
>WNFH01001143.1_pt1 | contig 17808 bp, 16 predicted proteins | sample 5400411 | NCBI WGS metagenome assembly WNFH01 (sample SAMN13153347, study PRJNA577476) | soil metagenome | isolation source: 200 cm saprolite under Douglas fir tree site 2 hole 3 | place: USA:California | collected 2015-04-18
AGAAAACTGACCAAGTCCTATGCTCCACAGTTCTGAGCAAGCACGCGCTTCCAGCGCTACGCCCGATCGTCACCTTGATTGTGGTCCTGGGGGTGAGCGCATCGGTTTGGGCACAGAACGCCGCCCTCAACGAGACCTTGCGTCAGCAGTTTGTCGAACAGGCGTTTGCCATCAAGTCATTCGGGCCGGCACGCTGGCTGAGCGGCGGACAGGCCTATACCACGGTGGAGGCATCCCCGGCGGCCGCCAAAGTCAAAGAGATCGTACGCTACGACTCTGCCACAGGACAGCGCGAAGTACTGGTGTCAGCCCAGCAATTGACGCCTTTCGGCGAAAAGAAGCCGCTGATCATCGAGGACTACTCGTGGTCGGCCGACCTGAACCGGCTGTTGATCTTTACCAACTCGAAGCGGGTGTGGCGTGCCAACACCCGCGGTGACTACTGGGTGCTCGACCGCAAGGCCGGAAGTCTTCGCCAACTTGCCGCTGGGGGGCCCCCGTCCAGCTTGATGTTTGCCCAGTTCTCACCCGACGGCAGCAAGGTCGCCTACGTGCGTTTCAACAACGTCTCCGTCCAAGATCTCGCGAGCTGGCGCACCTGGCAGGTCACCACGGATGGCTCGGAAAAAGTGATCAACGGCACTTCCGATTGGGTGTACGAAGAAGAATTCGGAATTAGGGATGGCTATCGCTGGAGTCCGGACGGCACGCGCATTGCGTATTGGCAGTTCGACACCAGTAAGGTCGAGAAATTTTCCTTGATCTACGACACTGGCGCTCCTTACCAGCCTCTCACGAACATTCCGTATCCCGAATTCGGCGTGTACCCGACGGTGCGGCCGATTCCCTATCCAGAGCCGGGCACGGAGAATTCTGCTGCCCGCATCGGCGTGGTGCCGGCGGTGGGCGGAGAAACCCGCTGGATGCAGGTTCCGGGCTACGCCGACCGGAACTACATTTCCCGCATGGAATGGGCGGGAGACTCCGACTCGCTGGTCCTCCAGCATTTGAACCGGCTGCAGAATACCAACGACGTTTTGCTGGCCGACGTCAGGACCGGCGACCTACAAAACGTCTACCAGGACCAGGACAAAGCCTGGGTGGATGTGGTCGAGCATCTAAAGTGGATTCACGGGGGCAAAGACTTCCTTTGGATCAGCGAGCACGACGGCTGGCGTCACGTCTACGTGATTTCGAGAGACGGCAAACGGATAACGCTGGCAACTCCGGGCGCGTTCGATGTAATCGATCTCCTCGGTGTCGATCCTCAGGAAAAGTGGCTCTACTACATTGCGTCGCCGGACCATCCTACCCAGAAATATCTGTATCGCTCACCGCTCGACGTCAAAGGGTCACCCGAGCGAGTGACTCCGGCCTCTCAGCCTGGAACCCACGGCTACGACATATCCCCTGACTTCCGTTGGGCGTTCCACACCTATTCGACTTTTAATGCGCCCCCCATCACAGACTTAATACGCCTTTCCGATCACCAGCCGCAACGCGTGCTCGAAGACAACGCCGGATTGCGAGAGCGGGCCAAAGATCTTCTCTCTAACCCAACCGAATTCTTTCGTGTGGACATCGGGGGCGGGATTGCTCTGGATGCCTGGCTGATCAAGCCCAAGGACTTCGATCCCGCAAAAAAATATCCTCTGTTGATCTACATATATGGAGAGCCGGCTGGGCAAACAGTGGTCGATCACTGGGATGGCTCGCACGCAATCTTTCATCGCGCGCTGGCGCGAGAGGGTTATCTGGTTGCCAGCATCGACAACCGCGGCACGCCCGCTCCACGAGGCAGAGATTGGCGAAAGGTTATCTATGGCAGCGTCGGAGTGCTTTCGTCCCAGGAACAGGCGCTCGCACTTCAGGCCCTGGAACGAACGCGGCCTTACATCGATCCCGACCGGATTGCCGTGTGGGGAGCGAGTGGGGGCGGGTCCAACACGCTCAACCTGATGTTCCGGCATCCCGAACTCTACAAAGTTGGCATGTCCGTGGCACCGGTGCCGGACCAGCGTCTCTATGACAGCATCTATCAGGAACGGTACATGGGTTTGCCCCAGTCGAATGCCGAAGGCTACAAGGCTGGCTCGCCCATTAACTTTGCGGAAGGACTTCGTGGAGCGCTACTGCTGGTACACGGCTCAGGCGATGACAACGTACACTACCAGGGTAGTGAACTACTTGTTAACCGGCTGGTCGAGCTCGGGAAACCTTTTGACTTTATGACCTATCCCGGGCGAACTCATGCCCTGGACGAAGGACCGGGAACCACTTTCCATCTTTATTCATTGCTGGCCCGGTTCCTGGAGAACCACCTGGCGCCCGGCCCGTCCGCGCGCTAAAGACTGTTTACTAGTTGGATACAATATAGGATATACTAGAGCGTTTTTTGGCTCTGGTTCGCTCACCGGTTCTTGGAGAGGAGTTGCAAGAATGGGCTTAGGAACGACACCTGAATCCGCTATCCCGCGCCAGTCCCTGCCTTCAGCCGTGGCGGACAAGTTGCGCGACCAAATCATTCGCGGGGAGATCGCGGAGGGCACGCAGCTCCGCCAGGATGCCATCGCGACCCAATATCAAGTCAGCCGAATTCCGGTGCGCGAAGCGCTTCGCCAACTCGAAGCCGAGGGATTAATTACCATCGTTCCCAACCGCGGGGCCGTGGTCCCGGCGCTTTCCCCGGATGATATCGAAGAACTCTTTTCCATTCGCTCCCTGCTCGAACCTGAGGTTCTGAAACGCTCGATTCCGCACCTTACCGAGGAAGATTTTTTGCAAGCGGAAGCGATCCTGAAAACTTTTGTGAACGAACTCCGCCGCGACGACCACGTTTCCGGTTGGGGACGCCTGAACTGGCAGTTTCACTCCACCCTGTACTCCAAGGCCAACCAACCGCGTTTCATGGCGACGATCCGGAACATCAACAACAGCGGCGAACGCTACACTCGCCTGCAGTTGTACCTGACCCATGGCATCAAGCGGGCCAATGAAGAACACCACCGACTTCTTGAGTTGTGCCGGGAGCGCGACGTTACCGCCGCCTGCAGACTGTTGCGCGAGCATATTGAGTACGCCCGTCAGTCTCTCAAACAGGTGTTGCTCGAACGGCGCGAATCCACCGAGCAGGTGGAAGATAACAACCGGCGGCCGCGTTAGGACGAGACGAAAAGCTCAAGCCCAGCCTGGAACGACCAGCGCGGAACGGCCGCTCCCGTCGCAGGCAGTCAAAATCTCCCGCTGTGCGAGGTTCTGTCAACCTCGCTCCGCGACGATCTCAAAATTCTTCTCTCGACCGGTTGCGATGATGACAGTGTCCCCGTGCGGACCGCCGAGTTTGGCGGGGCGGCCATTCACGGTAACGTTTCGCAACTTGCTTTCGACCGGAAGCCGAAGTTTGAAATTTACTTCCGACGGCGCTTTGGCCCCGGCGAATTCAACCTGCCCCACGACCGCGCCGGTTTCAGGCTTCGCCTGCAGTGTGAAGCTGACCCGGCCCCATCGCGTGGGGGCCTGCTCGATGCTGATCTTCTTTCCGGACACCACCCACTGGCGTGGAACGCCCTTGGCCAAGAGATCTTGGCAGCCTATGCTTTGACCGAGCCGTTGGCGGGTTCGGATGCGCTTGCTATACGTACCCGGGCTGATCTCAGTCCGGACGGCAAGTACTACGTCCTGAACGGACAGAAGATCTGGATCACCAATGGAGGTGCGGCGGATCTCTTTACCGTATTCGCGAAGGTGGGAGGAGAACTCTTCACAGCATTCCTGGTGGAGCGTAGTTTTCCCGGTGTTAGTAGTGGAGCTGAAGAACACAAGATGGGTATGAAAGGAAGCTCGACCACGGCCGTGTATTTCGACAATGTTCAGGTGCCGGTCGAGAACGTGCTCGGCGAAGTTGGGCGCGGGCACATCATCGCCTTTAACATCCTGAACCTGGGGCGGCTGAAGCTTGGCCCGGGCGCACTCGGTGCAGCCAAAAATGTGCTTGCTGTCAGCCTGAAATATGCCAAAGAACGCAAGGCATTCGGTTCCGCAATCGCGGAATTCGGCGCCATCCAACACAAGCTGGCGGAGATGGCCATTCGCATTTATGTCGTGGAATCGATGGTATGGCGGGTGGTGGGACTAATCGAAAGTCAGCTAAGAGCGGCCCCCCAGGACAAATCCGATGCCTCACGAACGGAACTCAAAGCGGTTGAAGAGTACGCTGCGGAATGCTCAATGATTAAAGTCTATGCGTCTGAAATGCTGGACTATGTGGTGGATGAAGGAGTGCAGATCCACGGTGGCTATGGCTACCATCAGGACTATCTGGTCGAACGTGCCTATCGCGATTCCCGCGTCAACCGTCTCTTCGAGGGCACCAACGAGATCAACCGCCTGCTCATACCGGGGATGCTGCTGAAACGTGCAGCTCGCGGGCAACTGGCCCTGCTCCCGGGTGTTCAGGCGGTCCTGAGCGGGAAATCCACGAAGACACACGGTTCCAGGGACGGCGATGAAGAGATGCGGCTGGTGCACAACGCGAAAACTATTGCACTGCTAGCCATCGGGATTGCAAACCAAGAATACGGGGTGGAGGTGCAAAAGCAGCAGGAAGTCCTGATGAGCATTTCCGACATCATCATGGAGGTCCTGGCGATGGAATCGAGCTTGCTTCGAAGTCGCAAACTCGCGGCTTCTGGAAGAGGCAAGAATGCCTCAGATGTGTGCGCCGTTTTCTTGCGTGAAGCGATGGATCGAGTCGAAATCTCCTGCCGGAATGTTTTGGGTGCCTGCCTCGACGGCGATGCTTTGCGACGGAACATGTCAGTTTTGCGAAGCTTTGCCAATTACGACCCTGCCGATGCAATTGCGCTGCGCCGGAATATTGCCAGCCACCTGCTTGCCAATGGGCGCTATGTTTGCGACTGAGTTGCCGAGGGAGGAGTGTTTTCGCCTCGAATAGCATCGCCAATTGCACGGGTTCACGTTGACAGAGATATCGGGGAGAAAACAGAATTTCCTCCCAGATTTGTGTCGCTTCTATTCCGGGCAGAGGGCCCAAGGCACGCCACCCGTTGAGCTGAATATCCTCTCGATTGTGCACGTCTCCCGTGCGGAACTCCCTCAGTCATCGAGATTTTCGTTTACGCAACAGCGAGCGAAGGAAGCCGCCGGTGGGCGCGGAGGATGCGGACGTGTTTTGAGTTCCCCAGTGAGAGCAAGTCAGGAAGCTGAATGACTCAAGTATTTCATCGGTGGGTTCCCGACAGAAAGTTCCAGCAGATGAGCGCACAGCAGAGCAGCAACAGCCCCTCGTGGATATCGACCCGCTTTTCGTAGCGAACGCGCAGCCGCCGGAACTGGTTAAGCCAGGCAAAGGTCCGTTCGACCACCCATCGCCATCGCCCCAATCCGCTGCCATGCTCAGTGTTGCGCCTCGCGAGCAAGGGCATGATGTGGCGGGCAAGCAGACCTTGGCGGATTGCCTCGGCGTCATAACCACCGTCGCCTAACACGCAATCAGGGCGATGACGCGGACGTCCGCGCTCTCCTTGTAAAAGTGGAATGGCATCAACCAGCGATAGTGCTTGCTGCGAGTCGTGGCGATCTCCTCTGCGGTCGCTTCTGATACAACACTAGGACTTCTCGGTACCGATCCGGGCTGGCGACGATTTCGACACTTACGGATTGCCGACAGGCGGAGTCAGGAACTATCGCGAATGCCTTCGACAACCCACTTCAGAGGTGTCGATACGTTTCAGGGCGTTATTGCCGACGCGAGTCTGGCGGCACCAGGTTGTTCGCGCGATAGTACACAACAAGCTGGCCGTAGTGCTCACCGCTGTGCTCGATGGCGAACGTCCAGATGCAGGAGTTGTGGGCCATCCGGTTGCCGAAAAATTTCGATGTATTGTCCAGACCCGCCTCGCCCTGCTGTTGGATCACTTTTGCTCCGTCCGCGACGGCCTCCTGCACGAACTTCACCACGTCGGCCTTCGTCTTGAAAACGTCACGCGAAGGATTGTCGCCCTCGCCGAAGTCGGGCCCGAGGTTTGATCCGGAAATCCTGCGTATCAGGACGAAATCGAGTGCGGCGGCGTGGAGAAGATTCTGGGCAAAGGTGCGCTCGTCCTTCTGTACCTTGAAATCGTACTTGTCTGCGGGAAAATCCTGGGCCATGGCGATAAGTTTGTTCCCGATGTCGTTCCATCGGTCCAACATCTCATCGGATCGAGAGCGCGAGGGACTTGGAGGTTGATTCTGCGTTTGGGCCTGACTGTAAAGACTCATTCCGGCGGCAGCCAGTAGAGTGAGCACAACCACCGCGAACGAACACCGCTTCAAAGACTGCTTCATCGTAAATTTCTCCTTTGGATTGAGTGGTAGATCGTTCCCCGAGTAGAGCGTGCGCTTCAATGCGACGTAAGGTCATTCCGGACCACCTGGCCGTCCTTCATCACAAATCGAACTCGCTCGATCTCGGTGATATCGGCGATCGGGTCTCCAGCAACGGCAACAAGATCAGCAAATTTGCCGGGCTCGATCGAGCCGATGCGGTCCTGCCAGCCCAGCATTTGTGCCGCATTGACGGTGATCGCACGAATAACGTCGAGCGGCGGCATTCCGGCAGCACGCAGGTTAACGAAGGCCGCGGCGCTTGCCTCGCCGCGCGTCTTTCCAGGATAGAACCAGCACATATCCGATCCAGCCGCAAATTTCACCCCCGACTTCAAAACTCGCGGAACCAATTCGTCGTATTGCTTTTGGACGCGTGCATCAGAGCTGGCATTGGAGGAGTGGAAGGCGGAAGACATCACTATGCTTGGCTCAGTGATCTTCATGAAAAAGTTGCCATACCAAGTGGGCGTCAGATCGAGGAAGATGCCTTTATCCCGCATCTGCTTCAGTTGTTCGTCGGTCACCTTGTTGCCATGCTCGATAGAGTCTGCGCCGGCTTCGATGGCGGTTTGAATGCTGGCGATATCGACGGCATGGGCGGCAACCTTAAGGTGCTCACGGTGTGCCTCCTCGACCATCGCCGTCAGTTCCAGGGGTGAGATGGCATCGCCGACTGTAACCTTGATAAGGTCGACGTTATAGAAGACGTTCTGTAGCACTGCCTGCCGTGCTCGTTCAGGACTGTCTATCATTAGGAATTCCTGTTCTACAATCGCCTGGGCAACCGCGGGATTCAGACTCTGAAGGTATGAATCCAACGCTATAACCTTACGTCCGGATGCCAGGATCCTCGGGCCGGGAACGCGGCCGGCATTGATCGCGTCCCGCAGTGCCGCATCGCCGTCAATACCGGAGTGCCCGAGATTGCGTATGGTGGTAAAGCCTCTCCAAGTCTTCGCGCGCCAATTGCGCGCCCAGCAACACGCGTTTAGTGGGCGACTCGACAACTGCCAGTAGTAACCCCGGAGCAAACTCTCCATTGAAGTGGCGTGCGATTTCGGCTTCTGGGGGCACAATGATGTCGAGAAGCAGGTGCGTATGACTATCAATCAGTCCGGGAAGCAAAGTGGAACTGCCCAGATCGATGGTTTTGACGCCCGGCGCATGCGCTTGCACTTGCGTCGGAGAACCAACCTCCTTGATCTTGCCGTTTTCAATGAGCACGGCTGCGGGCGAAAGCACCTGCCCGGTCCGAGGATCAAGCATCCGGCCAGCCCTTACCAGGGTCTGGACGGTAGGCGTTTGGGCAACGACGCGCCCAACTGAAAACAAGACGAAAAACAATGCAGTCAAGACCGTGCACAAGTTACGCATGCGACTCAGTCCTCCGTATCACCACGTGCTCCCAGCATCTCTACTACATCTCACGTTTAGTCTACTACACTATGCGTTGACAAAGGCAAGGGGTTTCAGGGAAATCTCACTGGCGTGCGTGAGGGCACCGCTCCGGGGACTCCAGGAAGGAAGCGGTACGGCTCGGTGCGTGGTGACTCCCGGAAATTACCGCTTAACAAGAAAACAGCAAGCGGTGTGTGCCACCGTCCCAAAAACGCCCCAAAGGAGGACAGCGCCGAAGACTACGGTTAGCAGCATGCTCGCAGCGCGGTAGGTTGGTTGGGGCGGAGCGGCCAACCGGGCAAGACGATGGCTCATAAACGATGAGGCTGACGCCTGCAGCAACAATGCCTTATCTGGATTGGCAAGTTTTGCGAGTGCAGAAACCAACTCTTCACCGTGGGCGCTCTGAATCACAGACTCGTCACAGGAGAGCTCTCGATACAAGGCAAGGCGAGAGCCGGCGATCCAGACAAGCGGATGGAACCACAACACGCAAAGGCTCACTTCATGGATCAGGCGTATTAAGTTGTCGCGTCTTCGTGCATGGGTCAGTTCGTGGATGAGAACCGCGTTGAGTTCATGTTCGCTTAACAGCCGATCAATTCCATACGGAAGCGAAACATAAGGATGCAAGACCCCGTCTACCGCCGGAGCGTGCCCAGTCTCAGCGAACCTTACTGGGACGCCCTGCGCAACGAACCCCGGCCTCGGCAGACGGCCACTCTGACTCGCCGTGACCGAGGTATCACGATGCTCAGCGCGTATCCGCAAACAAAGCCGCGTAAGCATTAGGGTTGCGCAAAGCAACCACACTACCGAAAGCGTGGTAGCGGTCCGGCCTCGAGAGATGGTACTCGCGAAGTCGCCGATGATGCCCAACGGTGCGGCCCACGAAAGGTGGGACGACCAAAACTTGTCGAGGACTGCGCCCACCGGCAGAACGAAATTGAGCGAGGTCGCTACCCAGATCCAATACTTCGTGGTGGCGCTGCCACCTCGGATGGACGTTAGAGCCCATGCCGCGAGCCCAACCACTGAGGCATACAGAAGGTGAATGTCAAAATAATACAACGCACGCGTGATGTGCTCATGCATGGCCTTTTCCTCCGCGGCTACGGCTGTTCTTGTTGCCTGGCGCCGCGTTTTGAAGAGCCTTTAAGTCCTTGAGTGTGATCGTGCCCGTTTCGAGTAGGTTTGAAACCAGTATGCGAGGGGATCCGCCGAATAAATCCAGGAGGTCTCGAACCAGCCCGCTTCTGTACTCGTTCTGGTCGATCGCAGGCTCGAATAGCTGGGCATTACCGATTTTCTTCACTTTTCGCAGAGCACCTTTTTGCTCAAGTCTATAGACGAGCGTCTGTACAGTTGTGTAAGCAACGCGCTCTTCCTCGGGCAAACTGTCGAGAATTTCGCGGACTGAACAGGTCCCCAGTTTCCAAAACTGCTCCAGGATTCGTGTCTCGGCTTTTGAGAAACGAGTTTTATTCATATCTCCTATCCACCTCGGCAATGCTACTACAACGTCCGTTTTCCGGACAAGCGGCCAATTCTCCTCAGTTTCGTTGCGCTGATTCTGCCTGCACTGGCTGGGCATCGGTATAACGGGTACATGAATCGCAATGCCGATCAGTCCAGCTGCGTCGCCGGGTAATTGTTGAGTAGCATCCAAAGTTGCTGCCTCCGCAAAGCAATTCGCTCGGCTGATTTCGCCCTCCTCCATCCACCATTCGCCTCCATACCTGAAGATTCTTCTGCTCCGCAACGGCGGTGCAGTTCCTACTTCGAGCGGATTTGCTCGCGGAGAGATCGTTGGGCGCTCTGCCCAAAGGGTCCGTCTGAAATCGCTGCAGAATCAAGCTCATACCTCCCAATGAGTTCCTTGACAGTGACCGTTCACGAGTTGCCCGTATTTACAGGGTCGACATCTCGAATAAACTTTCTTCTCCCGGCGTCGCGTCAGTCAGACTGGAGAAGAAAATATGGCGCGACATAGATATCAATATGGATGCTTAACCAGGAGGAACAACAAGCTTAGTGAAGACGTTTGGCAGTTTCGTTTTTACGAAACGACACCGGAAGGCCGCCGATGCCGGAGGTCAACTAGCGTGGGGACGGTAGCCCAATACGCGACAAAGACACACGCCTTGCGCGTCATCGAGCCACTCCGCCTCCGATTGAATCTGCACCATCGATTCGGAAGGCCCGTATCAGTCAGTGCTCTGATGGATCGCTATATGGAACACGAATTGTCCGAGCGGCGGCATTCGACACAACAATCTCATTCGTCGGCCCTGAACCGATGGATTCGCCCTCGTTGGGGTAACTATCTGCTGGAGCAAGTAAAGCCGGTGGAAGTCGAAGAGTGGCTGCGGTCTCTCCCCTTGGCGCCCAAAACCAAGGTCAATCTTCGCAGCCTGTTTCACCTTATTTATGAGCACGCACAGCGATGGGAATTGACAGATCGCAATCCCATCGACCTGGTACGACAGCGCGGTGGCCGCAGATGCATACCACGCGTGCTAACGCCAGGCGAGGTCCGCCTCCTTCTGGAACAAGGGGCCGAACCTTACCGCACCATGATTCTGTTTGCGGTATGTCTTGGCCTTCGCGCCAGCGAAATCATGGGCCTGCAGTGGGGCGACTTCAACTGGGAAGATCTCACGGTCCTCATTCGGCGAGGCGTCGTCAACGGCAAAGCTGGCGATACCAAGACCGAAGCCTCTCGTAAAGCTCTTCCAGTTGATCCTCGCGTTGCTGCACCTCTGGTGGAACTGCGCAACCGCAGCTTGCACAAAGGCCCGCAAGACTGGGTCTTCGCAAACCGCGCTGGCCGACCCCGAGGACAACAAAACATTCTGCAGCGCCATCTCAGGCCAGCCGCGGTACGGGCTGGAATCGGAAAGATTGGCTGGCACACCTTTCGACAATTCGTACTCGACCATGCTGGGAGCCGCCGGTGCCGATATGAAGGTGCAGCAGGAGTTGCTACGGCACTCGACCATCCAGAGCACAATGAACATCTACACCCAGGCAGTATCCGAGCAAAAACGCGCCGCGAACAGCATGGTGGTGGGAATTCTGTTCAATCAAATTGCGTCCAAGAACCAGCCTCCCGCTAATGGGAGCTAAAAGGCACTAGGCACGCGAACATTGGGCCTCATGCGATCATATTCAAGTGATTGTCTTTGTGGAGCTTGAGGTTGGTTGCGGGGGCCCGATTCGTACCGAATTTACAATTCCTGTCGATACCCTTCAGGAGCGAACTAAGCCATGGCGCTATGTAAATCTCACACGATGGCGAACGCGAGGGGCAGTTTCCGCATAGCCAACCATCCGGAAACCGACCTTGATTTTCTTGGATGACCTCTTGCTAACCGAGGGAGCAAGGTCTAGTCTAACTCGGTAACCGAGAGGAGACCTTGTGAGCAAGCCTTCCGACCTGGTCCAGGGGACGCTGGACATGCTGATCCTCAAAATACTGGCATTGCAACCCTTGAATGGATGGGCCATCAGCCAACGTCTGAAACAGATTTCCAGCGATGTGCTGGGCGTTAGCGACGGTTCCCTCTACCCTGCGCTGCACAAGCTGGAACATCGCGGTTGGATTCGGGCTCACTGGAAGTCGAGTGAAAATAACCGCCGCGCCAAGTTCTATTCGCTGACGGGGCTGGGGCGGAAGCAGCTCGAAAAAGAGACATCCAACTGGAACCGCGTCTCGGCGGCAATCTCCGGCATAGTAAAGCTCAAAGAGGCCTGAATATGGATATCGACCAATGGTTCTATTCCCTGCCATTACGTTTGCGCTCCTTTTTCCATCCCCACCAGGTAGATCAGGAACTAAAAGAGGAGCTCCGAGAGCATCTCGAGCAACAAATCAAGGAAAACGTCGCGAGAGGCATGTCGCCGGAAGACGCGCGCTACTCCGCCCTACGCACTTTGGGCGGAATCACACAGATCGAACAGCAGTGCCGAGACGCTCACAGCGGAAGCGTCTTGGAGGACCTTGTTCATGACTTGCGTTACGGGTTCCGGCAACTGTGCCGTAGTCCAGGGTTTTCTGCACTGGCAATTCTGTGTTTGACCTTAGGCATCGGTGCGAATGCTGCGGTGTTCAGTTGGGTCGAAGGGATCTTATTCCGTCCTTATCCCGCGGTCGCGCACCAAGAGCGGCTGTTTGCTCTTGCGGGAACGGCGCGAGGTGAGAGTGGAGAGACAGAACTTTCATGGCCGGACTTCCTTGATTTGCAGAGGAGCTGCACATCATGTGAGGAGTTCTTTGTCAGCAAGATTACCGGCAGCACGCTGAGTATCGGGGACCACGCCGAGACCGCAACCGGTAGCATCGTCTCCGCTAACTATTTCGACGCGATCGGTGTTCGTCCTATTCTCGGGCGTGGCTTCGAACCGGGCGCAGATGCAGGTAACGACTCCCACCCGGTCGTAGTCATCAGCTATCAGCTGTGGCGCAATCGTTTCAAAGGTGACCCGGAAATCATTGGCAAGATGCAGCGCTTTAATAATGTGCCGCACACCATCATCGGCGTCGCGCCAGAAGGATTCTATGGAACTTTCGTAGGCTGGGCGATGCAGTTCTGGGCGCCGGCGTCTATGGAAGAAACCTTCGAGAGTGGCGGCTACAAGCTTGAAGACCGGGACGCGCGGTGGATTGAAGCTTATGTACGGCTCAAACCCAGCGTCAGTCGCTCGCAAGCGCAGCAAGAAATTTCGGCAATTGCGGCGCGATTGGAGACGAGGTACCCAGCCACAAACCGTGGGCGCGGCGTCGGAGTGTGGCCGTTGTGGCAGACACCGTTTAACAATGCCGGCACGCTGCTGCCGACACTCGAGGTCATGGTGGCTGTCGTCGCTTTTGTTCTGCTCATCGCCTGCGCCAATGTGGGCAATCTGCTGCTGGTCCGGTCATTCGCGCGTCGTCACGAAATGAGCGTTCGGCTCGCGATTGGAGCCAGCCGCGTGCGTTTGTTGAAGCAACTTCTTACCGAAAGTCTCATTCTTTCGGCGCTGGGCACAGCCGGCGGACTTCTCGCGGCGTATTGGTGTCGGCACGCGCTGGTGCTCTTGTTACCAGCGCGCTCGGGAGTCGCAATGTACCTGCCCGGGGAAATCGATGGGCGCGTGATGTCGTGGAGCGCTGGTATTTGCTCGATCGTGACGCTGATTGTCGGGCTAATTCCGGCGTTTCAAACGCGCAACCTCGATCTTGCCGGGCCCTTGAAAGCCGAATCCTCAGGTGTGGTCGGCGCACGGGGAAGAGCGTGGATGCGCTCGGGCCTCGTCGTGTTCCAGGTTTGTTTGAGCTTCGTTTTGCTGGTTGGAGCGGCCTTGTTGCTCGAAAGCCTGGAAAAGATTCGAACCACAAGTCCGGGCTTTAGCACGACGAGCGTGGTGAAGACCGGTGTACCGCTGGTCGCAGCGGGATACGACGTGCCGCGGGCCAAGGTTTTTCAAGACGAACTGATTGACCGCCTCAGTGCGCTTCCGGGCGTGGAGTCCGCCGCTTTCGCCGGGGTCACTCCGTTGGGCTACGGTACATTCCCTTCCACGCCAATTGCTGTGGACGGCTACCAAGCTCCACTTGAGGAACAACCTGCCATTGAGTACAACCAGGTCAGTCCGGGTTATTTCGCCACCTTAGGAATCCCTCTCCTCTCCGGTCGTGAATTCACGCGCACCGACAATGAAAACGCGCCGCTGGTCGCCATCGTGAATCGAACTATAGTTACGCGGTACTGGGGCGACCAGGATCCTATTGGCCGTCGCCTCCAAGTAAAAGGCCGCTGGGCACGAGTCGTAGGTGTAGCCGCCGACTCTAAATATGAGAGCATGCGCGAGACTCCAAGGCCATTTTTCTACGTACCGCTCCGGCAGGATTTCGTACGAGCACCGGCGTTGAATATCCGCACCAATCAACGGCTACCAACCATTCTGGCCGCGCTCGTTCACGAAGTGCATGCTTTGGACGCAAACCTTGCACTTTACGAGATGATCACACTCCAAGAACAAGTAAACCGCTCGACGTCGCCTCAACTTGTGGCCGTCACCTTGGTTTCGATTTTGGGAGGCTTGGCGCTTCTCCTGGCTGGCGTTGGCCTGTACGGCGTGATGTCTTACGCTGTAGCGCAGAGCACGCGCGAGATGGGATTGCGCATGGCTCTTGGTGCCGGCCCGGCGAATCTGATTCGTCTGGTCATTTCGCGCGGCCTCCAGCTAACGGCTGGAGGCGTCCTCTTCGGCACCGCTGTAGCACTCGCTCTGACGAGATTACTCGGAAAGCTTCTCTACAACGTCAGCCCGCACGATCCGCGGGTATTCGGATCGGCGCTGGCAGTGATGACGATGATTGCAATCTCAGCTTGCCTGCTGCCGGCCTGGCGCGCAGCCCGGATCGACCCCGCCCGAGTATTGCGGGATTGACCTTGCGCCGTCCGCGATATGTCGTTAAAGCAATTTTTCGCCAACCTGAGTGGCGTGCAAACCTCGCTTTACGGGGAAGTGCCGGAAATCCACCCAAAACGCGTCCCACCGCAACAAACGGTCGGAAGTCCGTCTCAAGCCATTTATCAACTTTCTCGTTTGTCGGATACATACCTTCACAAGGAGGTCTTTTGGTCAGCTTGAAGAATATGAGCCGGAAAGTGAAAATTCTCTTGCGGTGGTTGGTGCCCAGCGGTGAATTGCCTCGCGGTCAGGAGTTCTCGGTTCCCGCCCGTTTTGACCACCAAGGCGAAGACTGGACCAGCAATGGGTGGAGCCTCACCATCACGACCGAAGGAGTTCCAGATGCCGAAGGCCGACAGATCGGGACTGCGCGGTTCTTGATGTCAGAGGCTCCTCACGATTGGCTATCGGTCGGGAAACGCTTCATGATTTTTTCGTCGAAGGCTCTGGCGCAAGGTCTGGTGGAGCAAGTTCTGTCCGATTGAACCCCGTGCGGCAAGACTGCTGTGGCCGCATGTAGTGTTGCGGATTTGGGCGTAATATGACTGCCGAAGCTTTGAAGGCTTGTATGAAGCCTAGTAGTTGGCTCCCATTCATAGCGGTGGCGGTCCTTGTAGTGACTCCTCTGCCTGCTCAGCAAAATCTTCCTAAGTCAACCCAAGAGGGTTTAGCTGCTTCGGTTCGTGTAGAAGTCCTGACACCCGTCGATTTCAAGGCCCTTCTCTCTCAAGCCCAATCCAGCGACCGCGAGGCCCAGTATTTGCTGGGCCTCATCTACGAAAGAGGCCTATTAGTTCCCCGAGACTTCCCTGCGACAAGGAGCTGGATGCTCAAGTCCGCTGAACAAGGCTATGCACCCGCCCAAGGAGCGATGGGCGAGATGTACTTGATTAACGTCAGAGACAATGCCCCGATCCGCGATTACGGTGACGCCGACAGATGGTTGCGGCTGGCGGCTACTCAAGACAACGCCGATGCACAGTTCTGGCTGGGGACAGGGTATGAGCGGGGCTGGTTTGGGACAACCGATTATCGAGAGGCGCTCAAGTGGCTGCGGAAGGCCGCTGCACAAGGACTGCCAAACGCACAGTTCTGCTTGGGCCAAATGTATGAGGAAGGAAAAGATGTCCCTGAGAGCGACTCCTTGGCGGCCAGTTGGTACCGGAAGGCGGCAGACCATTTCTCCGATCACGTAGGAGGGGTGTGGGAAGCGGAAGTTCAGTTGGCCTATCTGTATCGAGATGGTCGCCTGCCGCAGGATTACGTCCAAGCATACATGTGGTTCGCAATCGTTGGCTCCGCTGTCGTCCCTACTGATGACGACGAGATGAAATGGGCCGCTGAGCACATGACTGAGGCGCAAATCGCCCAAGCCCAGCGTATGGCGGAGGATTGGATCAAACGTCACACGGCCAAGCCAGTAGATTTAGTTCAAGCAAAGCGATAGAGAGTCTCTTGCTTCTCTTGGTGCGTTAGGAAGCCAGTTAAACGAGCGCGCTCCGCTTTTTGGTTTTGGGTTCGTGCCAACAAGGCAGCTAATCGTCAATTTGTGGCCGACCGACAGCGTTAGACTGAAATTGCGGGGAAAGCAAATCTGTTCAAGTTCAGTTGCAAACAATCGTGCTGTCGCCGTGGCCCAAATTGGTTGTAGTGCAGACCAGCGGTTTCGGGGGAGTGGGAATCGAGGCGCATCGGTCTACGAGAGCATTGTACTTTTGTACTAAATCGGCGTAATCCTTCTGCCGTTGCTGATCTCTTTCGTGGAGCACCTCATAATTGACCTGAGCGACGTCTCTTTCTTGTTGTACTTCAAACGCTGCTGTCACTTGGTCAAATTCTTGTTGCAGACTTGCCTCTGCAAGGACTGCAAGCTGCCAATCTTTCACCGAGAGGCGTGCTGGAGTCTCCATCACGCATCTGTCAAGTTGATGTTTCAATCCGTAAGCCTCGTTCTCTCGGGATAAAGCTTGTTCCATTTGTTCTGTAGTGCCGCTGTTCGGTTTATCGAATCTTATTTCGCTCACCCTAACGATAAGATCGTGACACGCCGTTGTTGTGTGGATAGTCTTCCTTTTCTCCTGTGCTTGCCCGCTTGCCACGACAGCTAAGGCGAACACTGTGACCACCAGCAGCTGTCCTTTATGACTCATAACCACCATACACCCCTCCTTTGTACGTCGGAGTCGAGGATCAGGCTCAGGTTTACACATTGACAAGATTCTTGCTGTAGACCCACGGCAAACTTACGATCTGCAACTCAGCTTGGTAGTAATCGTGCGACATGTCGCAATGCTCACACGCGACAGAGAAATGATTTGGCAGGCCATGATCTAGCACATGCGCGCCCGAACTTCCCGTGTAAACGGGACGCAGGCGAAGCAACCTTCGGACTACTCCTACCTTCCGATCCTAGGCAAGGCACAACCCCAGTAATCTGGCATTAGCTCTTCCGCTTAGCCCTGAACTTGGCCCATCGTGCCCGCTGCGCAGCTGCTATCTTCGCCCTCGATTTCGCCGACATCTTTCGCCGTTTGCGGCTGGGCTTGACCGTCTCACTATAAACATTCGCAAACGCCGTAAGTGCCGCGTTCAGACCAGACAACTGCTTCTCCACGCGACCACGTTCCTTTTTCAACTGCTGCATTATTGAAGACAGGTTCGCCATTGTTTGAGCCCCCTCGGGACGGGATTGTAGCAGAGCTTCGATGAAGCGAGGCGCTCACGGTAAGGGACGGATCACTCCAAGCAATCATCGACTTGCCGCAAACTCACCATCCTTTGCGCTTGACTGTGACTTCTGTGCGGTACAAACTTCTATATGGTGCGTCGTGAAAAGACTAACAGTTGCTCTCCTTATCGTTGGGACATTGACTTCCACGGTTTTGCACAAACTGCGGAACAGATTATAGAAGGTCGACGTAAGGTATTTGTCGGTTGGCTCGGGATCGTCAACTTCGCGGAAGCCAAGTACAAGAGTAAACACCGCGTCTACGGGAACCTAACTGCTTTGCGCCATGCCCACCTGCTGGACGCCTTGGTTTTCGAGTCCAACGTCCCCTCAAGCCCGCCAGACTCGAATCTCATACCAGTAAGCACGGGTTTTCGGGTGACAGTCTCCAGCGATGGACAGCACTACAAGGTGGCGATCCATGAAAGGTTGGTGGATGTGGGGGATATTGGCCTGCTTGTTGACCAAGCGAGTACGGAATGGATAGTTTCGTGTCCGCCACAGGCACCCCCCGAGGATGGCCCACAGGGACCTTTGTCATCCGTCGCAAGGTAGGCGAATCGCGTCGGTCCTCCATTGGATCTCACGCTTCCAGCCCACAAGATCGCTACCTTGCCCGAACTCAAAGACGCTCTCGGCACCACCGCGGACCTCACCGTCTTTCGCAAACTCAAGCCCCTCGACTACCGTTCTAAAACATAGCGTCTTAAGTAATTGCGCATAGTCTGCGTAGCACATCGTTGCGACGTGTCCAATTTGCAAATTCCGTTTCGACAGCGCTGATAATGTCCTTAAGATTTTCGAAGTAGCGATTATGCAGGCAGCGACGGCGT
>WNFH01001146.1_pt1 | contig 17789 bp, 14 predicted proteins | sample 5400411 | NCBI WGS metagenome assembly WNFH01 (sample SAMN13153347, study PRJNA577476) | soil metagenome | isolation source: 200 cm saprolite under Douglas fir tree site 2 hole 3 | place: USA:California | collected 2015-04-18
GCGGGGATTTTCTGTTTGTCCATGCCGGTATTCGACCCGGCGTTCCCATTCGGAAGCAGAGGGAAGAAGATCTACTTTGGATTCGTGAGGAGTTTCTCACCTGCGAACAGCGGTTCGAGAAATTTGTGGTGCATGGACATACACCGTTCTCACGCCCGATATCCGATCAAATCGGATTAATATTGACACGGGAGCGTTCGCGACCGGACGGCTGACCTGTATCGTCATCGAAGGTACCGCAATGGTGCCGCTCATCGACGTGCGCGAATGGATGCGCAGCGCCGCCTGTATCAGCGTTGCCCGAAATACACAGACGAGGATAGAGCCTGCTGCGTGGACCCTTGCTACCCAAAACCTCGCCCGATACGGACACCCAAAGAATTACAACCATGGATAAATCCTGATATATTGACCATCGGGGCGAATTCGGTGGGTTCGTTCTGCCAGATATGCTCCCAATGACGGTGGGTTCGTTCTGCCGAAACGGCCTACGGGTCAAATAGCTTCCAGGCATCGACGTAACCTTGTGCGAGTTCGCTGTTCGTACCGGGCAATTTTCTCAAGAGCGCTTAAAGCTTGATTGAGTTCATCACCAACGCAGTTTTCGAGACCACCAACTCTCCACAGAACCTCAGCTCTGGCGGCCCGGATACGCGCGAGATCGAAATGGCTTTCAGCGATGCCTCGAGCATTTTCGATGCGCCAATAATCGTTGCTGTATGCCGCCAAGACTGTCGCTAAGCGGTCAATATTCACTGCAGCGCTCGGGACGCGGGCAATTGGCGATGCTAGTCCGTGACGGAAGGCGTTGTGACTAGAACGCAGTTTGCCTCCCAGAGTCCGAGGACCGGTACTCAGGGAGGGCATTACGTTTGTTGGCTGCAGCTTTGCGGGTCGAAGTCATATTCGTGGTGTCGCTACCCCTCCTCGATCTGATTCGCTTCCCGCGGCGGGTCTGTGTCGACGCGCTTCATCGCCTCGCGAGCGCGGCGTTCAAATTCGCGGCGAAGTCCGACCTCACGCAACGCCATCATGGCTTGGTGACGTGCAGAAGACAGAAACTTTTCAATTGTCGTAAGCGGTACGATGCTGTGCACAAAAGCACCCGCATTGATGGCGTCGGCGTCATATCCATGCGATTCAAGTTTCGCACGGACGTCACGGTGAGCGTCCGGATTGATGCTCATCTCTTGGGCATGCATTTTTGACTCCGCTCGGATCATCTTCGTCGCACCGACTATCGCGGCACCGTCATGCGTCTCCCAAAGAGCTGTTTCGAGTGCAGCGGCACGGTTGCTCATAATGATTGCATTCTTCCAACGCCTATACCGCTGAATTTCCCACTGCAGCCAGGTAAGATCGATCGTCGTCAGCCATTCGAGTTCAGTGTCCGGCAAGATCGTACCGACCATGAGTTCCAGCATTAGATAGAACTGATCCCTTGTTTCGCCGGGCAACAAACGTGGATGGGCCAGGACGAGCGGCAACACTTCGTCGGGAACTTCAAAATCATACTTTATCTTTTCTGGGGTGTAGAGATCGTCGGTCATCGGAATGTTCTCCTTCTCTCGGTGCGGGAATCGCATGCGAGCGATTAACCACGAGGGAGAAGTGAGAACGGCGGCGACTTTATGGGAGCAATTGGGTAGACTGAGCGCCAGCTTTCGCGGGTGCCTTGCGATACCGAATTGGCGAAAATTGTTGCAATCGCTCTTGCGTGAACTCAGTAGCCATGCGTGCGACAGACGCTGATGAGACTGGCGTCGCGCAATAGTGCTTGGGCAGACCTGCAAAATATCGATTCAAGGGCGCGAGCAACAGCTCCAAAAAATCAACAAATGGACCGGCCTCGACCTGAGAATCCTTTCCACGCCTGGAGCTCGCGATCGAATGCCGAGTCGCCGACACGTTATACCGCAGATAGATTTCGCGAGCTTTTACAGCAACAAATTCCGTAACTTTGTCTGGCGGGCGGCCGGACCGGGCGTCGGACTTCAATGCGACAATCGCGCTCGAGGCTGCTTGGCGCACACGTTCGGGTTCGGGAAGGGGCGCATTTTGTTGTCTGTCAACGTCCCACCAGAAGGTTCCGGGACGCTCATCCGCACGCTGATAATGAGATGCAAGCATCCCCAAGGCCTCAGGCTCAAGCTGCCGCGTTAAAATAAGTGACGCGTCCTTCTCCACCGCCTCTAGCGTCGAAATGAGTTTGTTGGGCGCCTTGAGGCCGGCGTCCATCCTGATCGCCGCCGCCTGCGAAATTACTCCGCTCAGCTCCCTGAAGAGTTCGCGAGGTTCGATAGGCGCGATATCCTGATCCGAAACGCCATATTCTTTGTAAAAGCCCAGCTTTTCCAGGATCTCTGTTTCTATGGCCAACAAGTCCTCGTGAAATTGGTTTGATTGGTTAAACCAATCGAATCCAATGTGATCCAGCTGCGGCTTGTATTTTGTCGGCATCTTGAATCCCTGTTAGTCGTCGACGCACCATTGTCCCGGCGACTCCGTACAACGAACTGGGCAGTAGAGAATTCAACTTTGCAAGAAGATAGGCAAACCATCAGTATCCACCGGATTATTTTCATCGACTTTGACAGGAAGCCCTCGCGTTGAGGCCCATTGTCTCCGCGACACCTCGAGCGGATCGATCGAGGCACTTAGCCACCAGGCCTGTTCGTTTCCGAAGCGGTGATTGTCACGGTGGTGCGTCCGGCAGAGGGGAACCGTGAACTCGTCGCTGACCTTTCGTCCCATCGCTCGCGGCTGAGTGAACCGTAGATGATGGGCATCCGATGGCATTCTTCCGCAGATCAGGCAGGGCTTGGCTGGCAACAAATTGCAGGTGTGTTTTATCGCGATGGCGCCGTGGCTCGGCTATTGTAAGCTCGCTTTTCTCGATTTTGGCGGGAGCAGCACCCCCGTGAAGATGTGTCGAAGACGGCTCGGGATTATCAGCGATGACCGACGCCGAAGGGATTTCCGGCGCCTCGGTCACTTCGGTCCGAGCTTTGGCCTTTTTTGAGCCCCCTCGCCTTCGCGCTGGTTTGATGGCGAACGCTGATACTGATAGCGGCTCTGATGACATTTCAACGACTGGTCCAGACGTCGATACATTTCCTGCTGATGCGTCCGGCAATACAGCTTGTAGCGCTATTCTGGCCGCGAACGATTAGCTTACCGGGCTTGCGAAAGCGCGGAGCCCGCAGCGAAATCAAAGAGCACTAGCTCCGCGGCCAACGCCCTCATAGATGAAGCCACAAACCTCCATCTCCTTCGGGTTGTAAATATTACGGAGGTCGATAACGATCGATCCAGCCATTTCCTTCTTTAGGCGAGCCAAATCAAGCGCCCGGAATTGCGCCCACTCTGTCACGATCACCATGACATCGGCACCGCGCGCGCATTCGTAAGGATCTTCGCAATATTCGATGTCGGGCAATTCGCGGCGCGCTTGCTCCATGCCGACCGGATCGTGCGCGCGGACCTTCGCGCCCATGTCGAGCAATCCGACGACCAATGGAATCGACGGCGCCTCGCGCATGTCGTCGGTGTCGGGCTTGAAGGTGAGGCCGAGCACGGCGATGGTCTTGCCGCGCAGGCTGCCGCCCGCGGCGGCTGCGACCTTGCGCGCCATCGCGCGCTTGCGATTGTCGTTGACCGCGAGCACGGCCTCGACGATCCGCAACGGCACGTCATGATCGAGCGCGATCTTCAGCAGCGCGCGGGTGTCCTTCGGGAAGCACGAGCCGCCGAAGCCCGGCCCGGCATGAAGGAATTTCGAGCCGATGCGGTTGTCGAGCCCGATGCCGCGCGCGACTTCCTGCACGTCGGCGCCGACCTTTTCGGCGAGATCGGCGATCTCATTAATGAAGGTGATCTTGGTGGCGAGGAATGCGTTGGCTGCATATTTGATCAGCTCGGCGGTGCGCCGCGCGGTGAACATCAGCGGAGCCTGGTTGAGCGACAGCGGCCGGTAGATGTCGCTGAGCACCCTTCGCGCACGCTCGTCGGAGGTGCCGACAACGATGCGGTCCGGAAACTTGAAGTCGCGGATCGCCGCGCCCTCGCGCAGGAATTCCGGGTTGGAAGCCACCACCATGTCGGCCGACGGATTGGTTTCACGAATCAGCCGCTCGACTTCATCGCCGGTGCCGACCGGCACGGTCGATTTGGTGACGACCACGGTGAAGCCCGAAAGCGCCACCGCGATCTCGCGCGCCACGGCGTAGACGTAAGTGAGATCGGCGTGGCCATCGCCGCGCCGCGACGGCGTGCCGACGGCGATGAACACCGCATCCGCCTCGGCGACCGGCGCAGTGAGATCGGTGGTGAAATCCAGACGCTTGGCTTTGACATTGGAGGCGACGATCGTATCGAGCCCGGGCTCGAAGATCGGGACGTCGCCGCGGCGCAAAGCGGCAATCTTCTCAGCGTCCTTGTCCACGCAGGTGACTTGGTGGCCGAAATCCGCAAGACAAGCGCCGGAAACCAGCCCCACATAGCCCGTGCCAATCATGGCAATCCGCATGGTCTTTCTGACTTTCTATTGGCGGATTTGACGCACTTCGCAGAGTGCATCGGAATATACCAGCGTAAACTACCATTGTCGCTGAATTCGCTTGTTAAGCCAAACGGCATTCGCGCTAAATGCCTCCCCTCGACCCCGCCTGCAACATTCCGCTCAAAGGCAATCCGTAACAGGCCAACTTTATGATCGTAAGTCTTGGTGCCTTGATTAGGATGAGGCCATCGGGGCGGGCGTTGCGGGGTTTATGGTGGGTCTTTAGCGGCCGTCGGGATCTTTGCACCCCGCCTCGTTTGATTGAAGGGCCGGACGCCTGCAAGTGCTGGCCGCACGTTTGACGATCCAGGCGCCAGCCCTGCCTAAACCTCCCAAGGGAATAGCTCCAACGTTTCGCCAGCAGTAGCCTCCGATAGCTTAGCCATAAGAAATGGTGCAAGTCCCTCGACGATATCCTGTCGCTTGAGCTTAATCTCCCGACTGATCGCATCGGAGTAGGGATGCAGCTTGTGGATGGTGTCGCGCGGTACTCGGCAGGTGACACGGCCGTTCTCGGTAGCCCCCGTCACGAGAAGGGCCTCACCGTCCCATACGATATCGCCGAGCAGTCGGATTGGCATATCAGCGGCCTCCGTCGCTCAGATTAACATCGCACCAATTACATTTCAACTATTTAATTCAGACTTTTTAATTATTTAATATAAGGAAGTGCGACGCCGCGGCCAGGCGTTCTCCCAGCATTTGGGTCAAACCATCCACGACAGTTCCATTTTTTACGTCCATCGGCGCTTTCCCTATCTCGTCAAGAGCGGCAAATGCCAATGGGTTCCAAGGAGTTTCGCTCTGAAACGGCGAACTTTAACCCTAGGGTGACATTCAATTTAATTTGAAGCTTGCAAACTGGTATTAAATGCAATTTAATAATGATCGGTCACGTTAAAACTTCAAAGTTTCGCTCGTTTCCGGCCCTGGCAAATCAAGCCCTTGTCTTGGCAAGTCACTGGAGCGGTTCGGAAATTCGCCGTGTAACTGAGGATGCTTAGATAAACATGCTACACAACCAAAGAGAGAGCGAATTGATGGACAGCTCCCTACAGGTGCAGGGTGGGGGAAATAGCGGACCCGACCTGGTCAATTTGGTGCTGGGGTTTCTGCGCAGGCAATACTTGGTGATCATTATTAGCACCGTGCTGGCGCTTGCGACCAGTGTCGTCTTTCTGAGGATCGCACCGCCGACCTATACGGCGCAAGTGAAGGTGATGTTCGGAAGTTCGAAATCTCCGTTCGTTCAGCAACAATCGATGCCGGACGAAACGCCTATCGATCTCGAGTCGCAGATTGAGATATTGAAGTCCAAAGCGGTCGCAACTTCCGTTATCACTCAGCTCAAACTTGCTGACGATCCGGAGTTCAACGGTGAAGCCGGCCGGTTGCATTCAGCGTTGAAAGCCATTCGCAGAATGTTGGGCATCACGCCGCAAGGCGTCAACGACCCAAAAGACGAACTCATTGAAGAATTTGAGAGGCGATTGTCAGCCGGCAGGGTCGGCGGGAGCAGCGTCATTGAGGTCAGCTTCAACTCGAACAACCCGGAGCGGGCCGCGGAGATCGCAAATGCAATCGCCAGAGCCTACATCAATGACCAGCTAATGGCGAAGGCGGAAGGGCACCGCATCGCGACTGCCTGGCTGCGCGATCGCCTGCAGGAGCTAGGCCATGACGCTCTGGCTGCCGAGCGATCGGTGAACGAGCTAAAGGCCCAAAGCAACATCGTTTCGGCTGACGGAAAACTTATCGATGAACAGCAGGTGGCTGATATTAATCGCCGTCTCGTAGTTGCCCGCACGCATACATCCGAAGCAATGACCCGGATGAACCGGTTCGAATCAATACTCGCCTCGAATAATTTGGACGCCGCTTCACTCGGCAACCTTGATACGGTTTCAACCGGCAACATCAATGCATCAGTTGCCAACATCAATGCGCCCGGCAGCAACATCAATGCACCGAGCGCCAACATTAATGCGTCCGAAAGTTCGTCTATCTCGGGCACCCAGAACAATCAAATCATTAATAACCTGCGCCTGCAATATCTCGAATATGCGAGGCGAGAGTACGAATATTCCGGCAAGTATGGCAGCGACCACATGGCGGTCGTCAATCTCCGCGCTACGATGAAAAGCATTCGTCAAACGATACTGGACGAAGTGCGTCGTCTCGCCGAGATCGCCAAGAGCGATTTCGAGGAGGCCAAGCAACAGCAACAAGAAATCGAAAAGCAGCTGGCGCGGGCCATATCACAGTCAAGAAACACAAGTGCGGCCGAATTGAGTATAAAAGAGCTGGAGACCAGCGCGAAAACATACCGCTCCCTCTACGAGATTTTCCTGCAACGCTATATGGGTTCTCTCCAGCAGGCTTCATTTCCAATACCGGAGGCGCGAGTCATTTCGACCGCCGCCCCTCCGCAAAAAAAGAGCAAGCCAAATTCCAAATTGCTATTGGCGTTCGGTCTGTTCGGCGGAATCGCGCTGGGTTCAGCCCTCGGATTCGCAAGGGAAATGAAGGACCGCGGCTTTCGAACGACCGCGCAGATCGAAGCGACATTGCAGCTACCTTGTTTGTCGCTGGTGCCCCTGCTGAGAGAACCCGAACAAAAAACACTCTCGCCTCTCGCCGCTGTTCGAGGCGACAAGGAATTCGGCCAAAGAACGCTCACCAGAAGTTCGGGAATGTACTGGGCCGCCACCGCCAAGCCGTTGTCCCGGTTTGCAGAATCGATTCGTTCGATAAAGCTCGCGATCGATTTAGATCCGACGAAAACCTCAAACAGGATTGTCGGCATTACTTCGGCTCTTCCCAATGAAGGTAAATCCACCATCACTGCTGCGCTGGCCCAAATCATTGCTCATGCGGGCAAACGGGTCATCATCGTCGACTGCGATCTCAGGAACCCGTCCCTGTCCACCAATCTTGCACCGAACGCCCGCGCTGGCATTGTTGATGTCTTATCTGGCGCCCGGTCTCTGGAAGAAACGATCTGGAGGGACCCAAAGACAAATCTGGCCTTCCTGCCGTCAGCGAAGGGAACCCCGCTTTTTCATACCAGCGAAATCCTGTCTTCGGAGCAAACAGGGAAACTGTTCGACAAATTACGGGGGTCCTATGACTACGTTATAGTCGATCTTCCTCCGCTCGCACCTATCGTCGATGTCCGCGCGACAACGCCGCTGATCGACTGCTTCATTTTGGTCGTGGAATGGGGGCGAACGGGAACCGACATAGTCCAGCACGCGCTTCATACCGCTCCAACCGTGTACGAGGCTTTGATCGGTACAGTGCTCAACAAGACCGACATGAGGGCAATGAAACGCTACGACAATTATCTTAACGACTATTACAACAACGAGCATTATACCCGTTACGGCCAAGTAGCGGCAGAATGATGTCGCCTGATGATCGCAGCTTTTCATCATATTGACCTCGCTGATCGCTCTCCTGCCCGCGCTTGTGATCATCGACAGCGGACGCTGTCAGGGATGTCCGGTCGCCGGTATACCAGCAACGAGGCGATCTATCCGCTTTTCCGACAGCGGTCCGCGTTGATTTCCGCCATACTACGGAAAGTCATAAGCGAGTTGCACCGCCGCCGGCGTGAAAGGCGCGCTTTCTCCAAATCACGTGCAGTTCGATTTTATTCCTAGCGAGGATGGTGGGGCCGAACGTAGGGTTGCGCGATCCCCACGCGCTCCAGCACACTACGAAGATAAATACCTCCAAGGTAGCTTGTCTGAACTGCGATTAGGCTCGCCAGTAAATAAAGCCCCGCGGTAAAGCCGAGCGCCATTGTAGTCGCGACGCACTCGATCAAAACGATTCCCACCAGGGTCAAAAGGGTTCGCACGGCAAACATAAACCCCGCAACCGACCCGACAACAAAATGAAGTGCAATCACCGATATCAAGCCATGTCTCCTCAGGCCCCAGTCGAGAGGCTAAGGGAGAATGGTTACCGATGCCCTAAGCGGGATTGCACCTTAAAATCAGACAGCGTGCCTGCCGCGCAATGGACTCGGCTGTGCGGCCACATACGTGGACGAAGACGCAAACGGCCGCCCCCTTTGCGCTTCGGTGGACTTGGCTGCGATCCTGACCGATGTCGCGGCAATTGTTTTGGTCGAGATGATTCCACGTCCATAAATTCCGCGCGATGTCGGTGCGCGAGGATGGTACCTCCATCATTCAGGCTCGGTTTGCCGACAAGCGGCTCGCGCGCTTCAAGGAGATCGCCGAGCCACGGATGTAGGACGATGTTGGTAAAGCCCTGCCACGCCGTTTCCTGGGCGAGGAGATTATTCCCCCAAACCGAGCGAGTTCGGGGTCGCCCGGGGAGGTGTCACCGAGACGCGTTTGCCTCCAACGCTTGCTTTGATGGATAAGTTGCGGCTCTTGAGCCTAATCATCGAGAGGTGGGATCACAAAGATGTTCATGATACGCCTCTCGGCCGGTAAGCGCTAAGTCACTTGGAATCCAAACCGCTAAGATAGAATATCTTCTCCAGAAGCGGGGAGACGCCTATGAAGTTGGGGACGGCTCCGTCAGCTTTCAGTTTCTTTTTCAGCATCAATAGTAGTCCGAGGAAGCGTGCATCGATGGCGCAAACATTCGAGAAATCGAGCGTGATCTGCTTCCTGGTTGCGGCCGCCTCTCGAAACGCGGGGATGGCCTTGTCCACTTGCTGAGCATTGGCGGCGCCCGAAAGGCTCAAAGTGATGGTCTCCGAGCCATCGTCGTGGGTGATAATGAAATCTTCCCTTCGCTTATGTCTGAGCTGCAGCCACCGCGTCCAAAATGCAAACGGCAACACGCGGGTAAACAGCAGACCGAGCATCACCCTTCCATCGTTCCAATAGCGTTTCCAAAGGTAGGGTTCCTCCTTGATACGCCACAACCATTCGAGACCGAACTTTCGCATAATCGGAGGAGCTCGCCTGACCGTGCCGGCTTGAAAGTTAAGTGTGGCACCCAAGTGAGCTCGGACTGGAATCCGCAAGCGGTGATGGTTGCGCTGTAACCACGATTGTCCTTTCTGGCTGCTGAGCGAAGCGACGAGGAAGTCCGCACCACTCGAATTGATTTGGTCGATGATATCATCCCGGCTCATCTCCTCCGTCGAGCAGAACCCAGGATTGGACCACCCAACGCATTTTACTCCGCCCGGCTGGCTGTTCAGCTTCCTCGCGGCCATTTCGGCGGCCCCCTCCGGACCTCCGAACAGAAATATTTTTAACGAATGCGCGGGACTCACGTCGGCCTTAAGCGCATCGAAGATATCGGATCCGGCGGTCCGACTCTTGATCGGAACGCCAACAAGCCGCGCGATCCAAACGATCGGCATTCCATCGACCGTGCAAAGATCGCTCAGAACGAGCGATTCCCTGAAGCTCTCGTCCGACTGGCTTGTGACGAAGAAGTTGAGATTTGGCGTCGAAATAAGGAAGCGTGTCTTGCGGCGGGCGGCCGCCTCTATGCGGCGCAAAACTGCAAGCATCCCGATAGCGTCAATCGGTATCCCAAGGATCAAGTAGACGTCACGTGAAAGATCGTCAGGCACTGCAGAGTCTGCAACCGCAGACGCGTCGTCGACCTCGGATCGTTCGCCGTACGCGCCAGGGCCCCGCCCCGCTCTGTGAAGGGAGTGGCTGGGACCCTGCCGTTTAGACGTGGTCAGCATGGACCGTCTCCCGTCTCGGTACCACCACGGTGCTCCCGATCACAGAATCGAGCATTTTCTGCGTGCACCGGACGGCTGTCCGTCTGCACCACCGCGAGCCAAAGCCGTCCCGGCCATGGGCCGCTCAGGTGGTCACCCGGCAAGCATCGCACCGATAAAAGCTATTTTTATTTATATTAAATTTTAAATCCGGATCAAGCCATTTATAATATTTAATTTTATATAATTCGGCCGATGATTGACCGACCAGGGCGAGCGACAGCGGTCCGGGAGGTGCTAGCGCAGAAAACTGGTGAGCGGCCCAGCCATTGTGGTCGGCGGAGCCATGAGGCCATCTTGGCTCGCGCGTCGTCGAGATCGAAGAACAGCGTCTCGTTCAAAGCTCGTCGCGCAGCCGGCCATTGGAGCTCTCGGCGAAAGCGGTCTGGATCGGCTTGCCCGGCGCAAGGAAGTGCCGGTCGACGCGAGTCTCATCGGGTGCCAACCGCCTTGCGCCTTGCGACCCGCGCCCGCCGCTTACGCACGGCAAGCCCCTCTTCCAGATAAAGCCGAAGCGCCGCCGCATCGAGCATCTGCTCGGCCGGGAGCTTCTTCAGCTTGGTATTGTCTTCGTCCAGCGCCTTCAACCGCCCCGACGGCCCTCCTGATCTCGGTGGCCTATGCTGCGGCGGTCGAACGTTTCATCGAGCGGTATTTTGACAGCTCAGACGCAAGTACGGACCGGGCTTGTAAAAAGCAGGCATTGCCGAACGACGGTAGTGACGTCCGGTTCGACACCATGGTTCAAAAGCCGTATCAACCGCCGCTTACCGCTTCGCGCCGCGGCAATCGCGACGATCAGCGGAGCAGAACTCACGGCACGATACCCTAGCTTTGGCGAACCGCTCTCGTCATATTCGATGAGAAGATCGAATAGCCCTCCGATCCGGATAAATACGGGATGCGGGCACGATATCGCAGGATCAATATTCTTTGTGATACAGATTTACAGTTCGGCCGAGGGCATCAAAAAAACATCACCCCGGGGGCTCGTTCACAAGATTGTCCAACAGACGGCCGAATTCGGTGTCCTTCCCCATCGGATCGCCGCCCGAATGGACGATTAATCCTAAAGATAGATTGGAATCCAAGAGAAATGAACTTTGAGTGTAATCTATCCAAATCGAAGGGCGCATTGGCGCCGAGAAGGAAAGCGTATCAGGTGTCAAGGGGACTTTTCGGCGCTGGCAGTATTTCAACTCGCCATCACGTGCCCATTGCTCCGCGGTCGTCGCTCGAAGGACCAGAGTAAGTGGCGCCATGAATGAGGGGCTTTCGGTGGTTTTGGCGACCGCCCGCGCTGGGGGCACAATTGCAGCGATTCGCAATCTCGGGGCGAAGGGCGTGGATGTCGAGGTCATCTCGAGCGAGCGACTTGGGGCGGCAGCGTGGTCGCGCTATGCCAAGCGTACCTATTCCGCGCCACCCGAGAGCGACAGCGAACAATTCCTCGAGCGACTGCTTGCCATAGGCGAAGCCAACCCCGGACGAATCCTGCTGCCAACGTCGGACGAGACCGCGTGGATCTACGCGGAGAATGCGCTCCTGCTGGAGCGGCATTTCCGACTCTATCATCCTCCGATTTCGAGCCTGCAACGTATCCTCGACAAGAAGCTTTTCTCGGATGCGGCAATCAGCGTGGGTTTGTCGGTATTGCCGAGCTGGGACCCGTTGAGTCTCGAGGAACTTGCCGCGCTGGCGCCGAACCTGCCCTTTCCAATCCTCATAAAACCACGGACGCATGTTCACCGCGTTCGGAATGACAAGGGCGTCGTAGTCGATTCGCCGCACGAATTGATCCGTGAGTATCGCAGGTTTGTTCATCGAGAGCAGGAACAGGCAACCGACAATCCTTTGCTGCCTGATGCCACACGGCCTATCCTGCAGAAGTTTGTCCGCGTAAGGGACGAAGGTGTTCTCTCGATCACCGGCTTCATCGACCAGACGGGCGAACTATTCGTAACACGAGCCGCTAGAAAGGTGTTTCTGCGTTCGCAGCCCGTCGGCGTGGGCGTTTGCTTCGAAGCCCAGCCTTCTCCCAAGGAGTTACCTGACCTGGTTCGCCGTCTCTGCCGCGAACTGGGCTACTTCGGATTGTTCGAAGTAGAGTTCCTCCGCTTCGAAGGTCATTGGGCAGCCATCGACTTCAACCCGCGCATGTTCAGTCAGGTTGGGTTGGACATTCGTCGGGGCATGCCACTCCCGCTGCTTGCCTGTCTCGACGCCGTCAATGATGCCAACGCCTTGCGCGAGGAAGTCGCGAGAGCACAGGCAGAGGATGACGAACAGGCGGTATTTTGCGATCGCTTCACCCTACGCGCGATCCTTCTGGCGAAAGTCCTGACCGCACGTATCTCGACTGGAGAACTCTCGACATGGCGCGGCTGGATGAAGCAGCACTCCGCGCATGCCGTCGACTTTGCAGCCGATGGCAGCGACCCTAGGCCCGGCGTCGTCCATGTACTCTCCGAAGTCTATCTAGGTCTGAAATCTATTGCGCGCTTCATGCGTACAACGCCGAGGACAACTCCTTCAATACGGAGCGCACTCGAGGAACGCACTTAGCAGGTGGCCATAGTGAACAAGGTCGCAGTCGCAATCATCGGAGCGGGACCCTACGGCCTTTCACTGGCCGCGCATCTGGCGGCTCGCAATATCGAGCACCGCATTTTCGGGCGTCCGATGAAGTTCTGGTCGGGCATCGCTGAGGCCGGCGGTGAGCGATACCTGAAATCGTACTGCTTCGGAACGAACATCTCGGCGCCGACGCCCGGCCATACCTTTGCCGACTATAATCGGCCGCGCGGGCTCGAAACGTTCGAGCCATGCTCGATGGAGAACTTCACGGCTTACGGACGCTGGTTCCAGCAAAGCCTGGTCCCCTGGGTCGAGGACATCGACGTTAAGTTCCTGGATCGGCAGACTGGTGCCTTTGTTCTCACCCTTGCTGATGGTGGCCGCTGCGATGCAGACCGTGTCGTGATCGCGACCGGGTTGTCGGGATTTGCCCGTATTCCTCCGCCGCTCCGATCGCTGCCCGAAGCGCTTGTCGCCCATACCTCCGAGATCTCGAGGTTCGCCGCATTCAAGGGGCGCGACGTCGCAGTCATTGGGGCTGGGCAATCGGCGCTTGAAGCGGCTGCGCTGCTCTTCGAGGCCGGGGCGCGGCCGCAACTCCTTGTGCGCGAGGATACGATCCTCTGGCAGACCCGCGTCCTTCGCGAACGCAGCTTGTGGCGGCGCTTGCGCTCGCCCATTGCTGGGTTGGGGACCGGGCCGAAGGCCTGGGCGCTAACTCATTTCCCAGGCGCCATGCACAATGTGCCTGACGCATGGCGCACACGCTTCACGAAGACCCATCTTCCGGCGGAGGGGGCATGGTGGCTCCGCAACCGTGTGGAAAACAAGCTTCCGGTTCATCTCGGTGTAACTGTGGTCGAGGCGCTTGAGGCGGGCAGCCGGGCAGTGCTCAAGCTGCGTGTCGCGAGGGACCGCAGTGAACGGCAGCTCGTCGCGGACCACGTCGTTGCGGGGACCGGCTTCGATGTCGACGTCGACCACCTCGCCTTCATCGAAAAGAGGCTGCGCAGCGCGATCGCGCGCCTCGAGCGTTCGCCCAGGCTCAATGCCTCTTTCGAGTCGTCAGTGCCCGGACTTCATTTCATCGGCCCCACATCGGCCACGAGTTTTGGTCCGCTCTTTCGGTTCGTGGTCGGCGCGGAATATAGTGTGCAAGTCCTGTCTGCTTGTCTTGCGCCGAGAGCCTTGCGGGCTGCATGAGCTGCATGAGTCAACGTCAGCCGATTGTCTTCCTGTCTGGCGCGGGCGGTGACGCGCCCGACCTCGATGTATTTCGGGACGGTGCCGGTGATCTCACCCAAATCGAGGTCATCGGCTATCCCGGATGGAGACGCTATGTCGCCGAAGAATATTCAGCGGATGCGTTGATCGACGATCTGGCGGCCGAAATCGCCAGACGCATCCCCGCGGGGCCCATTCGTATCATCGGCGTTTCGATCGGCGGACACTTTGGCTATGCCGTCGGACTTCGGCTTCGGGGCCAGGGCCGTGACATAGCGGGTTTGTGCGCCATAGACTCAATGGTGATTGAATCGTCTGGACCGTCGGCAGGATGGAGGCAACGCGCGCTGGAGCAGGCGTTGGAACTTCTGCGAGAGCGCCGCTTGAGCGATCTCGTGCGTTTCATCCGTTCGAGATTTTGGCGCGCTTTGGCCAGAACGCTTGGTGATCGATTGCCTTGGATCGCTCGGCGATGCTCTGCCAGGCTGCCTTTGGTTTCATCGCTTGATCCGCTCTTCGAGCGAGAGCTGAGCATGCGTCTTCTGATCAGGACCGCCGCCCCTTGGATAGCATCGCTTGATCGAAATCCGGTCGCGCTAGACGCGCCTGCCATCCTTCTGCGGACCGGATTTGCGGCAGGTGACGACGACGCATGGCGACGTCGATGCCCAGATATCAAGATCTTCGAAATATCAGGGAAGCATCACAACCTGTTCGACGCCGCAAATGTCGGCACGTTGCATGAGGTCTTCATCAATGCGACGCGCGGTTGGCGCTAGCTTAGCTAGCGAAAGACGCGATTGCGGTGACACCATCGGATGAAGACGTAGACGGACCACACCCGCGACCAATACATACCGGGCGCCCCTTCGAGGAAGGCTCGCCAGAGACGCTCCACCGCCACGGGGTCAAGGCCGACCGGCGCGACGGCCTGCGGATCCCGTAGCGTCTGGTCCATGGCGTTCTGCAGGCCGCGACGAATCCAACGATCCAACGGCAGCACGAAACCGCTCTTCGGCCGCTCGAACAGCGCAGGGTCCAGGCCGCGCAAGCCGATGCGCCTCAGCATGGCTTTGTGGCGCAGCGGCTGATAGCGCGCCTGATCCGGCAGCCGGTCGACGCTCTCGAAGAGCACCTGATCCACCAGCGGCACCCGCTGCTCCAGGGAGGCCGCCATGCTCGCGACGTCGTTGTCGCGCAGCAGCCGTTCGCCGAGGAAGAGCCGCTGCTCCATGACACTGATCGCCGATAGCGGTGTGCGGCCGCGGGTCTCCGCGGTGATCCGCTGGCGCATGGCGCAAGGAAGCCCGTCGGCCAGCGCGCCGGCAAAGTCGGGGGCCAGGAGTTCACGCTGGAATTCGGGAAGGAAGAGCGCGTAGGCCAGCTGGTAGAGCGCCAGGAGATCGTCACCGCGCCGGACCATCTCGGGGAGCTTGGCCCAGCGGGTCTGAGGCGGCACTGTCTTGCCGGAGCGAGACAAGAATCGGGACACAAGTTCGGCCGCGGTGACATTCAGGCTGCCCGGCACCCAGGCGGTGCGCCGGGACCAGCACTGCAATACCGGCAAATCGCGATAGGATGTGTACCCCCCGAAGAGCTCGTCGCCCCCCGTGCCCGACAACGCCACAGTGAACCCTGCAGCGCGGATGGCGTGCGACATATAGTATGCGTTCAGGCCGTCAAAGGTCGGCTGGTCCAAGCTGTCCAGTGCCCCTTCCAGGTTCTCGACGAAGCGCCGCTCGGTCAGCACGACCTCATGGTGTTGGGTGCCGATGGCGGCGGCGATCCGCCTCGCGATCGGCCCCTCGTTGAGCTCCTGCTCCTCAAAGGCGAGAGTGAAAGTGTGGATCGGGCCCTCGGCTGCGCGCTGGGCTAGGTTGGCCATGACCGATGAATCAACGCCACCGGAAAGGAAGACCGCCAGGGGCACGTCGCTGGCGAGGTGCAACCTCAGTCCCTCCTCCAGGATCGAGGCCAGGTGGTCCTCATCCATCGTCGGATCGGGGGCGCGATCGGGGACCGACCAAAAGTCCTCCTCGCGGATCTCCTTGCCGGCCCCATCGAACTCGATCAGCCGACCCGGCAAGAGAAGCTCGATGCCCTTGACTGCCGTACCAGGGCCGACCACGAAGCCGTTCCACACGCCACTGGCAACAGCTTGCGGGTCGAGACGAGGCGTTCCCAAGAGGTCCGATGCCAACAAGGCACGAAGCTCCGAGGCGAAGGCCACTGACCAGCCGGCGTCGGGATCCGAAGCTCGTGCCACATAGAGGGGCTTGATGCCCAGAGGGTCCCTCGCGAGCAGGAGCCGGCGCTGCTTCGGGTCCCAGCAGGCGAACGCGAACATGCCACGCAACCAGCCCACCGCGCCCGGCCCGTGCAAGCCGAGTGCGCGCAACATCACCGCGGTGTCGCCGGTAGAGTTGAACTCCTGCCCCTCGGCCGCCAGGCGCCGCCGCAGGTCGGCAAAATTGTAGATCTCGCCGTTGAAGGTCACCACGTGCCCGGTCACCGGGTCCGTCATCGGCTGAGCACCGGCGGGCGAAAGGTCGAGGATCGAGAGCCGGCGGTGCGTCAGCAGCGTGCCCCAGCCGCGGGCGTCCGGCGCCGAGACCCACGTTCCGCTCGCATCCGGGCCGCGGTGGACCATGGCGTCATTCATCCGCTCCAGCGCGGCGCGGTTGCGTTCGTCCAGTCGACCGATAATCCCTGCAATGCCACACATCAACTAAGTCCTTAGAACGCGGTATATGACCATATTTAATATTACCATATTTAATTTATCTTAGCCGATCACGACGGCCGGCGCGGAGGCGAGCGCCAGGCCCGCGGTAGGCGCGCGCGACCCAAGGCTAATGGCAAAAATGGATGATATTTGGCAATCGGCCATCGCTTCTCTGAAGCCAGGCAAACGTCCCGGGCGAGGAATGGATGAATGACTCTGCCGACCACCGACATGGATTCCGACACAGCCCCCCGACGTCAAAATGACACCGGATGCAGAATGAGGTCGAGGACAAGCTTTTGGAACTCTTCGATTTCTGTCCGGATGCCGCCGCGCGTTTCCCACCATCGGTCCGGGTCAAAACTTGAGTATCGTGCAGGTTGAACCGTGACACGCGTCGGATGGCCTTTCATGACTCGATTGAGCACTCGGCGTATTCGTCGGGAGTGGTCCCTAGCGACCACGAACACCATGGACCGGAACTCGTGGAGATCGCACCAAGGCGGAAGAACTTGGCCTTCACCTTCCGTTCCAGCATCGGTTCTGGGAATTTGCACGACATCCGTTACGCCAAGCCACCTTAGTTGGCGAATTTGCCTTGCGCTTGCATCCTCGTAGGGGAGATCCCGGCGGATGAACTCGAGGTCCTCTCCACTCGGAGGGTCGGCAAAAACCGCAACTCGCGTGGCGATGCCCCTTTGCACAAGGTCCGCCGCTTCGAGCGCCCCCGCGCCGCCGGAATCAAGCGACATAACGATGATGTCAGCAGGCGCAACCGGTTCATCGACGACAAGTGCCCATCCTGCGGCTCGCAGAACTGGCTTCCGAACGGAAACAACGATGGCTGCCGCGACCAATGCGAGCACGATTAGTGGTATCGAGCCCCATCTCGGCCGTCGGGAGCTTATGCTCGACATTATTCTGCATCCAGTGTTGTTTTAATTCTGCATCCAGTGTTATTTTAAGAT
>WNFH01001151.1_pt1 | contig 17755 bp, 13 predicted proteins | sample 5400411 | NCBI WGS metagenome assembly WNFH01 (sample SAMN13153347, study PRJNA577476) | soil metagenome | isolation source: 200 cm saprolite under Douglas fir tree site 2 hole 3 | place: USA:California | collected 2015-04-18
GCACAGCCCTTCACGGAGGGGGACGTCCGCCCCGTGGTGGATCAGTTCGCCGTCGGGGAAAGCATCATCCAAAAGTCCGGACAGGAAGTATTGATCCGCACGCGTCCGATGGACGCGCCCCAGAAAACAGCCCTGATCGCCGCGTTGCGGACGAAGCTCGGCACGGTCGATGTCCTCCGTGATGATCAAGTGGGCCCGAAGATCGGGGGAGAGCTTCGCAACGTCGCGATCTTCGGCGTGATCATCGGGCTGGCCTTGCAGGTGGTTTACATCGCGTGGCGGTTTAAGTCGTTCCGCTTTGCCGTGGCCGCGGACATTGCCCTGTTGCACGATCTGCTCGTCGTCATCGGCGCGTTCGCGATGACCCGCAAGGAGGTCAACAGCTCCTTCGTCGGCGTGCTGCTGACGGTCGTGGGGTATTCCATCAACGATACGATCGTCGTCTTTGACCGCATCCGCGAGAATCTTGCCCTACGCACCCGGGAAGCATTTGATCGGTTGGTGAACCGCAGCATCCTTGAGGCTCTCGTGCGGTCAATCAATACCGCGATGACAACGATCCTGGCTATTGGGGCAGTGTTTCTGTTTGGCGGTTCCACGATTCACGACTTCGCCTTTGGTCTGATGATCGGCATCCTCACCGGTGGCTACTCCTCAGTCCTGAACGCCAGCCCGATCCTCGTCGACTGGCACCTGTGGCGTGAGCGCCGCAGCCGCCGCGCATCGCCCGCCGTCGTCTCACCGTCTCCACCTGCCCCGCTGGGCGCGACCGGACGGAACAAAAGGGGATAATCTGCCCGTCGGCAAAAGGTATGGCAATGATCGTTGTCTTTGTCCTCTTGGCCGTCGTCTTTGCGCTCTTTGCCTGGCAGAATCAGTCGCCTGCGTCGATCTCCTTTCTGTCGTGGCGGCATGATACTAACGTCGGGTGGGCCGTGCTCATCCCCTTGATCGCGGGGCTCGTTGTCGGCTATGGCATCTCTTGGGGGAGGGCCCAACAGTACCGCATTCTGCTGCGCAATGCGGAAGCCCGGACGAAAGCCGCCGAGGCGAAACTCCGCGAGGAGGAGCGTCAGCGGGAGATCGCCAGCCAGGAAGAGGCGTAGGCGATGGCTCCGAGGTCCCGCATCGATAACACGGGGAGGCTCGCTCCCGCCCGCCGCTAATGCCGAATTCTCTTCGCCCCGTCGCGGGGGACGCGGGGGTGCGTTGGGAAACAGTCCCGGCTCACCCCGCCGTCGCCACGCTTGCCCGGACTCTCGCCGTTGACCCGTTGGTCGCCCAGGTTCTGATCACCCGAGGGTATGCCACTCCCGATCGTGCCCGATCGTTTCTCGATGCGCCGCTAGAGGCCCTAAGTGACCCTGGGCAGATCATTGACCTGGGTATCGCCGCCGAGCGCGTCAGAGACGCCATTGTGTCAGGCGAGCCGATTACCATATACGGCGACTACGATGCAGACGGGATCACCGCGACCAGCATCCTGCTACGAGGTCTGAAGGCTCTGGGCGGCACCGCGTTATTCTACATTCCCTCGCGCTTCACGGAAGGATACGGCCTCCACGACGCGGCACTCCAGCGATTGTCTGCCGCGGGTCAGCGCCTCATCGTCACCGTGGACTGCGGCGTGACGGCGACTGCGGAAATCTCGCACGCGGTGGAACGCGGCCAGGAGGTCGTAGTCGTCGACCATCACGAGCCGCCTTTGGTGCTTCCCCCGGCGCTGGCTGTGGTCGATCCGAAGCGTAAAGACGCCTCCGGGCTGTTTGCCGAGTATTCGGCGGCGGGGTTAGCCTTCCAATTGGTGCGGGCCGTGCGCCGTCTGCTTCATCAACCGGAGTTCCCCGAAGACTTGTTGGATCTGGCGGCGCTGGGCACGATCGCCGATGTCGTTCCGCTTGTCGCAGACAACCGCATCCTGGCCCGCTGGGGTCTGCAGCGTATGCAGACGTCCCCGACTCCCGGAGTCGCCGCGCTGCGCCAAGTGGGAGGGTTCAGTGGGGAGGCGACAGCGCGGCAGGTCGCCTTCACCCTGGCACCGCGCATCAACGCCGCGGGGCGGCTCGGAGATGCCACGGTCGGGGTGCGGCTGCTGACCACCGATGACCTGGAGGAAGCCCAAGGCATTGCCGCCCAACTTGACGCGATGAACCAGCAGCGGCGCGAGCTCACCGACCAGATTCTTGCGCAAGCCGTCGAGCGCATGGAGTCTGCCGACCGGCCGCAGGCTCCGGCGATTGTCCTTGCCGACGAAAGGTGGCACCCCGGCGTGATCGGCATTGTGGCCTCACAGCTGGTCGAGCGCTACTACCGGCCTACCATCGTCCTCGCGGTCGAGCAGGGGGTAGGGAAGGGGTCGGCGCGCAGCATCGCCCACTTTCACCTTGTCGACGCTTTGACCGAATGCGCTGACTTGCTGGAGCGGTACGGTGGACATGCGATGGCTGCGGGCTTGACCATTCGAGCCGAGCGGATTCCCGAGTTCACGCGGCGTTTCGAAGAGGTCGCCTCCGCGCGCCTCACCCCAGACGATCTCGTGCCCACGTTGCCCATCGATTCCGAGATCGCGTTGTCAGCTGTCACCCTCCCCGTGGCCGAGCAGCTGCAGCGTCTCGCGCCATTTGGTGCCGGTAATCCCGAACCGGTCTTTGCTACCCGGGGTCTCGTGGCCGTGACGACGCGCGTCATGTCAGACGGGGCACATCTGCGGCTGGGAGTCACCGACGGAGAGGCGTTTGCGGAGGCTGTGGGTTTTCGGCTGGGCGATGCCTCTGAGTTGTTGGCGTTCACCCGTGCTCGCGTTGATCTGGCGTTCACGGTCGTGGTGGATCGGTGGGAGGATCGGCCTCGCGTTCAGTTGATTGTCCAAGATCTCAAAACCCCTGGAGTGGAGTTGGCAGACGTCCTGACCGACGGCCGTGTGTTAGTGGATCGTTTGTTTGCGCGATCTGCCGACTATCTTGACGAAGAGCCGCTTGGGCTTGAGGACGCCGGCGCCTTTTACACCAAGGTGGCCGGTGTGACCTTCGAGGGACGCCAAGACATCGTGAAGGCGCTGCGGGCGGGAGACAGCCTCGCGCTGCGACGCGAGCCGGATAACCCTCATGATCCCCATGCCGTGAAGGTGTTGACGGAGTCTGGCGCACAGATCGGCTACCTCAGCGGGCGTGTGGCATCCCGGCTCGCCCCTTCGATGGACACCGGCGCACGGTACACGGCGAACGTCTCGCAGGTCACTGGCGGCGGGGAACGCGCCTGGGGAGTCAATCTCTACGTCCGGCGCGAGACTGGGTTGCCTCGAGAGGACGTGGATCTGTCCCGAACTCTGCGGGTGGGGTGGACGGCGCTGTCCCTGGACGAGATCACAGAGCGTGTGCGCGTTCACCTCAGCCGGGGACGAATGCTCCGCGACATTCAAACCACCGCTATCCGCGCCCTCCTCGGAGGGCGTTCGGTCAGGGGAGTCTTCGGGCCGGGCCGTGGTCGCCGGACCGTAATGGAGGTAGCAGCTGCGGTGTGGGTGGTTGCCGGACGGGGCCCGGTCGTGCTCTGCGCACCGCTGCAATCGCAAGTGGATCGGTGGTACGAGCGGCTGGCGGGCCGGCTTCAGGACATCGGGCTCCGCTGTGCCCGCGCACACGGGGGATTGCGGTTCCGCCAGCGTCACATTTTGGTGGAGGGGATGCAGAGCGGTGCCATCGAGGTGCTCGTGGCCAGTGTGGAATATCTGCGCCAGTGGCGCCCTTCGGGCCGGTGGCGTCCGTCTTTGATTCTGCTAGACAGCGAGCCTACAATAGATGGAAATACATTTGCCGCGGTGGTACGGACGTTGGGCGACCCCCTCTGGGGGTGGTTTTCATCTCGCCCCCCCGAAACCGCCGTGGCGTTGCCACATCTGGAGGCGACGGAGGGAGTCAGCGATCCCTTCCTCCGGACGAATTTACGGCTGGTGGACCGGCGGGAGGTAGGGGATCGCGACGCGCTGATTTCGTCGATGTGCGCACGCGGGGACAAGACCCTGCTGTTCACCGGCTCACGCACAGGGGCTGTGGAACTGGCCTCGCGGCTGCGTGAGGCCGGAAACGAGCGCGTTGCGTATTACCACGGTGGCCTGCCCCTCCGGGTGCGGGAGGTGCTCGAGCAGTTGTTCGCTGACGGCAAGATTCCCATTTTGGTCGCCGCGGACGGTTTTGCGGCCGATGCGGCACCCGCAGACGTGCGACAGGTGGTCGTCGCCGGGCTACCCACTACCCGTACGGATCTGGCGGAGATCATTGGGTCGGCCGGGCTGGACGGACGGCAGGCCACCGTCACGTTAGCGTACCGGAGAGACGATGTGCACGTTGCGGAAGGCGCCCTCGTCGAGCGACATCCGACGCGCGAGATGCTGGCGTCCCTCTATCGTGTGTTGCGGTCCGAGGCGGAGCGGGGCGGCGCTGTCACGTGGCCGGACGAGACGCTGGGAGCTGCGCTGCGGTCTGCAGGCCTTCCGCCGAAGTCGGTGGGACTGGGTCTCGACATCTTGGCGGAGGCGGGTGTGATTCAGCGGGAATACGACGGGGACCACTGGCGGATTACGTTAGCGGGACCGGATCGCAAGGACTTGACGACATCGCTACGCTTTGCCGAAGGGCGGCGCGAAGCCCAGGCACTCGCAGCATTAGAGGCGTTTGCCTTTGGTCCTCTGACCGAGATCTTGCAGGCGGTCGCCGGCCCGGGAGCGGTGGACTGATGTTGCAGCCGGATGGCCCGAGGGAACGCGGACGACGATGAAGTGGCTCCAGGCGAAACAACCGAGCGCGTTTGCGGATCTGCCCGCAGCCGTCCAGGAGTTGCTTGCCCGGATGCGCGAGCAGTTCCCCAAGGCCGACCTCGACGTCGTGCGGGAGGCGTACCTGTTCGCGGAGGAAGCCCACCGTGGTCAGACCCGGGCTTCGGGCGAACCCTACATCAACCACTCGATCGCGGTCGCGACCACGCTCACCGACCTGCGCCTGGATCCTGTCACGATCGCCTCTGCGCTGCTGCACGACGTAGCCGAAGATACCGGGGCCACGCTGGCGACGGTGCAGGAGCACTTCGGAGCCGAGATCGCCTCTCTGGTAGACGGGATCACCAAGCTCGGCAAGATCGAGTGGATGAGCCGAGAGGAACGGCAGGCCGAGAGTTTGCGCAAGATGTTCTTGGCCATGGCCAACGACATCCGGATCGTGCTCATCAAGCTCGCGGATCGGCTTCACAACATGCGCACGATCCAGTACCTGCCCGAGTGGAAGCAACGCCGTGCCAGCCAGGAAACCCTCGACATCTATGCGCCGCTCGCGGAGCGCTTGGGGATTGGGCGCATCCAGCGGGACCTCGAGGACTACGCGTTTGCGGTGCTGCAGCCTGATGCCTACAAGGAAATTCAAAGCCAACTGGCGCAGGCTGAGACCACACGGTCCCAGTTTCTCGATCAGCTAGCCGACACGCTGCATCGAGAGCTCACGCACGCTGGCGTGAAGGTCGCGCGCGAACGCGTCACGGCGCGCCCCAAGCAGGTCTACAGCATCTGGCGCAAGATGCAGCGCCCTAAGTACGAGGGGCAGCCAGTCGCCCGGATCTACGACCGATTGGGTGTACGCGCCATTCTGGATGACGTCAAAGACTGCTACGCGGCGCTGGGGGTCGTGCACTCGCTCTGGAAGCCCATCCCCGGCGAGTTCGACGACTACATCGCCAACCCCAAGACGAGCGGCTACCAGTCGCTGCACACGACGGTTTTCTACGAGGGGGAGCCGCTCGAAATCCAGATTCGCACATTGCACATGCACCAGGAAGCCGAGCACGGCATTGCGGCTCACTGGAAATACAAGGAAGGCAAGCCCTCCGAGAAGGAGTTCGAGCAAAAGCTGTCTTGGCTGCGGCACCTGCTGGACTGGCAGTCTGAGTTACAAGATGCACGGTCCTTTGTGCAGTCCGTCAAGCTCGACCTTTTCCAAAACGAGGTTTTCGTGTTTACGCCTAAGGGCGACGTCGTCGACCTCCCCGCCGGGGCCACCCCGGTCGACTTCGCCTACCACATCCACACCGATGTCGGCCACCGCTGCGTCGGCGCCAAGGTCAATGGCCGCCTGGTCCCGCTGTCGAACCACCTGCGGACCGGAGACATCGTGGAAGTGGTGACGAGTAAGACCACGACTGGCCCCAGCCGCGACTGGCTGGCGTTTGTCGCCACGAACAACGCGCGCACCAAGATCCGCCAGTGGTTCAAGAAGATGGCGCGCGAAGAGAACGTCATCCGCGGCCGGGAGGTGTTGGAAAAGGAATTGCGCCATCTGGGACTCCTGACCGCGGTCATGAAGCCTGAAAAGCTCCGCGAGGTTGCGCCGAAGTTCAACCTCGTGGGGGAGGACGACCTCCTCGCGGCCCTGGGCAATGGCGACGTGGGGCTCCTCCCGGTGATCACCGCGTTGCGCGGGGATGTGCCGGTCGCTGAACCTGCCCCTGCGCTCCCGGTCCCCCTTCCTTCGCCTGCCGCTCCGGCGCCAGGGGGGGTCCGCGTCAGTGGGACGGCGAACGTGCTGGTCAAGTTTTCCCGCTGCTGCACGCCGCTGCCCGGGGATCGCATCATCGGGTACGTCACACGCGGGCGCGGAGTGACGATCCACCGTCAGGACTGTTCCAACGTAAAGTCGCTGGGAGCGAACCCGGAGCGGCTGATCGACGTGGAGTGGGAGTCGATTCCCGATGGGTCCTACCGGGTGGAGGTCGAGGTGGCAGGGTTTGACCGCGTGGGGCTGCTCAAAGACATCCTGGCCGCGATTGCCGACAGTAAGACCAACGTCGTCTCCGTGAACGCGCGGGTGCGCAAGGACAAAGTCGGCGTCATCAACGTTGTCCTGGATATCCGCAACGTCGCTCAGCTGCACGGCGTCATGCAGAAGGTGGGGAAAGTCCCCGAGGTCTACTCCGTCGAACGAGTGCTCCATTCGTGAAGCGTGAGCGGTCCGCCAAATCCCGGCGGACCCCCAAATCATCGGTCCGTCACCTGAGGCCGTCCAGCCCACGGGTCCTCTCCAAGATTCTCGCGGATCACCTGAAGGCGCTCAATCAACGGGACCTCGATCGCCTCATGACGTTCTATGCCGATGACGCGGTGCTCGTCTTCCCCGCCAGCCCTCCGGTGGAAGGGAAGGCCAATATCCGCCGCGCGTATGCATCCTTCTTTGAGAATTGGGAGGAGACCAGCACCTACGACGTCGTGATCATGTCCGGGGCTACCGCGGCCGTGGAAGGCACCGTGACTGGTCGGCACCGGACGCTCCACCTGCGGATACCCGGCCGCATCCCGGCGCCCTCGCGCGCCTACCGGCACAACTTTGCGATGTTTGTGGAGCTGGAGGGCGGTCAGATCCGCCGCCAGCGTGTCTACTTCGACGCGCGCGACCTTGTGAAACAAATTCTGGGAGATGTCTGAGAAAAAGGAGCAGCACCCATCATTGCAGGGGTCGGTGTGAGGGCGTCTAACATGCCACCAGACAACGACGCGAGGTTCGGGAGGCGCTCGTGAAGGCACTGACGGCAGCGCGCGTGGGGCTGTTCACCGAATCGGTCATCCGCGAGATGACGCGCCTGAATGATCTGGCAGGCGGGGTCAATCTCGCCCAAGGGTTTCCGGATTTCGCAGCGCCCGCAGAGCTGCTGGACGCGGCCGCGCGGGCGCTGCAGGCGGGGTACAACCAATACGCCATCACCTGGGGATCTCCGCGTCTGCGCGCGGCGATCGCTGAGAAGGCCGCTTGGTACAACGGTCTGCAAGTGCACCCCGACAAGCACATCACCGTGACTTGCGGGGCGACCGAAGCGATGATGGCGACGCTGTTGGCGATCATCAACCCTGGCGATGAGGTCATTGTCTTCGAACCGTTCTATGAGAACTACGGCCCCGATGCCGCACTCTCCGGGGCAACTCCCAAGTACGTCATGTTGCACTTAGATGACCCGGAGTTCGCCTTTGATCCTGCCGACCTACGGCGCGCGTTTACCAGTAAGACCAAGGCGATTATCATCAACACGCCCCACAACCCCACCGGGAAGGTCTTTCGCCGAAGCGAGCTGGAGTTGATCGCTGATCTGTGTCGGCACCACGATGTCGTCGCGGTCACCGACGAGGTCTACGAGCACCTCCTCTACGACGGCCGGCAACACCTGAGTGTCGCCGCGCTGCCAGGCATGGCCGAACGCACGGTGACGATTAACAGCGTGAGCAAAACCTACAGCGTCACGGGATGGCGGGTCGGCTGGACGATCTGCGGGAATGCGGAGATCACGACTGCCATCCGCAAAGCGCACGATTTCCTCACCGTCGGCGCGGCAGCGCCGCTGCAGGAGGCCGCGGTCACCGCGCTCCACTTTCCTCGGAAATACTACACTGACCTCGCGGCGATGTACGCGGGCAAACGCGACCGGGTCCTGCGCCTGGTGACGAAGGCAGGATTTGTCCCGATTGTCCCCCGCGGTGCGTACTACATCATGGCGAGCATCGCTGCCTTTGGACGGGAGGACGTAGCGTTGGCTCACTACCTGATTAATGACATCGGTGTCGCGACTGTGCCTGGCAGCAGCTTTTTCCGCGACAGCGCGCGCGGTCGAGACTTCATCCGCTTTGCGTATCCCAAGCGCGACGAGACGCTGGACGAGGTCGAGCGGCGGTTGGCGCGACTGCCTCTTCCCTCCGCACCGCTCAAGCGGGCATGACCCCCGGCCTCCACTGAGGACGGGAACCGACACCGACGTGCGCGTCTCTGTGGAAGCGGTCGAGTGGGGAGAGGAGTGGGTGTGCTGAAAACGTCGCTTACCCCGACGGTTGCCTGGGACCGCTACCGCTCGGAGTTTCCCATTTTCCAGAGCAAGACATATTTCAATAGCTGCTCGCTGGGCGCGCTGTCCACGCGTGTGGCGGCGGCTGTCCGCCAGTTCACGGATCAGTGGGACGCGAACGGCGCTGCGGCCTGGTACGGACCCTGGCTAGGAGAGATCGAGCGCCTGCGTGCGCGCGTGGCCAGCCTGCTGGGGGCGTCCCCGGATGAGATCGCATTGTTCCCGTCGATCACCGCGGCATTGAGCGCGGTCGCCAGCGCCTTTGACGGGGTCCGTCGTCCGAAGGTCGTCCTAAGCGATATGGAGTTTCCGACTACGGTCTACCAGTGGAGCGCGAAAGAATCGCGCGGCATCAAAGTCGAGATGATCCGCAGTCCAGACACGTTGTCCGTGCCGCCCGAACGGTACGCCCACGCCGTTGATGATCGGACCCAGTTGCTGGTTGCCTCCCATGTGTACTTCACCAGCGGGGTTATCCAAGACATCGGGGCCCTTGCGCGCATCGCCCATGACCGCGGCGCCTACTGTCTCATCGACGCCTACCAAGCGACGGGGCAACTGCCCACCGATGTGCATGCTGCAGGCGTGGACTTCTTGGTCACCGGCGGCTTGAAGTGGCTGCTCGGGGGACCGGGTGTGGCCTACTTGTACGTGCGCCGAGACGTCGCCCAATCTCTGCAGCCGACGGCGGTGGGCTGGTTCGCGCACCGGAATCAGTTTGCGTTCGATATCCAGCACTTTGAGTATGCGGACGGTGCCCGACGGTTTGAAGGCGGCACCCCCGCAGTGGCCGCGATCTACGCGGGTCGCGCCGGCGCCGATCTGGTCGCCGAAATCGGGATCTCCCAGATCCGCCAGCGTCAAGTGGAGTTGGTTTCGCTCATCGTGGACGAGGCTCGTCGTCGCAGTCTCCACCCGCGCGTTCCCGGCCGGGTGGAAGACTTGGCGGGGATCGTTACCATCCCGCGGGCGGATCCCGCGAGCGTCGTCAAAGCCTTGGCACAGCGCAATATTATTGTCGATTTTCGTCCCGGCATCGTCCGGTTATCTCCCTATTTTTACAATACACCCGAGGAGTGCGAACGCGCCGTTGCGACCATCGCGCAGTTGGAGACCGAGGGCCTGGCCTAATCTCCCGGGTGGGGGAGGACCGGAGCTGGCGAGATCCTCGTATGGCGGAAACCATCATCTATCTTGCCCGTCACGGGATGCATGACTTGTTGTTGCCGGAAGAGAACCGGATGGCCGGCTCCCTGCCTGGGGTGAGACTCAACCCGCAAGGTGTGGCTCAAGCCCAACGGATTGCTTCCCGGCTTGCTGCCGAACCCATCGCGTGGGTCGCCTCCAGTCCTCTGGAACGCACGCGCGAAACGGCTGAGATTATCGCCCGCCCCCATGGGTGCGAGGTTACGATCGATGAGCGGTTGCTGGAATGGAGATCCGGTCCCTGGGAAGGGATGGCCATTACAGAGATCCAGCAGCGGTACCCGACGGAGTGGGTGGTGTGGCGCGAACGGCCAGAACAGCTTCATCTAGCGGGAGCGGAGCCCGTTGGCGAGGTCGCCGAGCGGATGCAGGCGGCGTACCAGGCGTGGGCCGCGCGGGGGGGCGTAGGAGTGTTGGTGTCCCACCAGGACCCCCTGTCTGCTCTGCTGTGCCGTCTGCTCGACACCCCCCTGAATGGAATGCGAGTTCTCGAGATACCACCAGGCTCGCTGTCGGTGGCACGCGAGGTTGCCTACGGGACGGTGGTTACAGGGATCAACCTCGGAGCTCTGACCAATGGGTGACGAGCTCGTAACCGCCCGCGTTTTGGAGATGGTGGAGTCGGTGGTCGGGATGCGGGAGTATCATTTTTCACCTCAACGCATCGCCGCCGTGGTCCCGGAGGTGCAGCGATTGCAGGAGCTCGTGGAGCGGCTGCGTGCCCTGCCGATTGACAATGAGTTCCCCGCTGTGCGATTCGTCCACCGGTGAGCAGACACGCTCAAAGTTACGCCACGGTTCAGGAGATCGCTGCCCGGGTTGCCTCTCGCGCGGTCAGTGCGGTCGATGTCACAGAGACCGCTTTGGAGCGCATCGCTCAACACGACCAGCGACTGAATAGCTTTATTCGAGTGGTGCCGGATGGGGCGCTTGAGGCGGCGCGCGATGTCGACGACGCCGTGCGAGCAGGAAGGCCAGTTGGCCCGTTGGCGGGTGTCCCCCTGGCGCTCAAAGACCTCATTGACCTCGCGGGCGTTCCGACCACTGCGGGCGCGCACCGCCTTTTTCATTACATCCCCACGACGGATGCCTCGGTGGTTACGCGGTTGCGTTCAGCGGGGGCGGTGATCGTCGGCAAGACTGGACTGCACGAGTTCGCCTATGGCGTCACCAACATCAATCCCCACACCGGGCCCGTGCGCAATCCCTGGGATCTTGCGCGGATTCCCGGAGGATCCAGTGGCGGCTCGGGTGCGGCGGTGGCGGCCGGGTTTGTCTCCGCGGCGTTAGGCACCGACACGGGGGGGTCGATCCGGATTCCCGCAGCTCTGTGCGGTGTGACTGGTTTCAAACCGACCTTTGGGCGCGTGCCGGTTGACGGGGTCACGCCTCTGTCGTGGACCCTCGACCACGTGGGCCCGCTCGCGCGCACCGCAGCGGACGCCGCAGTGCTGTTCTCCGTGTTGGCACAAGTAACGGAGGTGTTGACCGAGCTTTCCCGGGGCATCGCGGGTCTCCGTCTAAGCGTCCCAGAAGAGTTCTTTTGGGAAGAGCTCGATCGCGACGTGATGTCCTGCTGTCGGGATGCCGTACGAGTGTTGACCTCAGGAGGAGCCGTCCAGCGATCCCCCGCATTCCCCCATGCGTCTGAGTGTGGTGCCGCAGCAGCGGTGATCCTCGCGGCAGAGGCCGCAGCGTACCACGAACGTCGCCTGCGTGAGCACGGAGACGCGTTCGGAGAAGACGTGCGGGTGAGACTCGATCGGGGGCTGTTTCTGTCTGCGGCGGATTACCTCGCAGCGCAGCGGGCCCGCGCGTATCTCATCCGCGAAGCGACCCAGGCGCTCGAGGGGGTGGACATTCTAGTCATGCCGACCACGCCCGCCCCTGCGGCGCACATCGAGGGAGACCCCTCGCACGGAGCGCGCGCGTCGCTCGCGCTGAGCGTGCGGTACACGCGATTCACGAATCCATTCAACCTTCTCGGCTTTCCCGCGCTGTCCATTCCGTGTGGACTGAGTCGCGACGGCTTGCCGATTGGTTTGCAGATTGTAGGACGGCCGTTCGACGACGCGACCGTGCTGCGGGTAGGGCATGCTTACCAGCAGCTGACGGATTGGCACAGGCGACAACCGTCGATCTAGAACTATCCGCGGAACGTGGGGAGCAGGTGCTGTTCTAACGCTTTGTGTGCTTCCGAGAGATCCTTGGCCGTATCGATCGCCCGCCAGTAAGACTGTGTCTTAAAGGCTCCCAGCTTATGTGCGCCCGCCAACTTGGGAAAGGTTGTGTCCTCGTGATCACCCTGGACAGGGAGGAGCGGCTCGATCGATCGGGAGAGGACATAGATCCCCGCATTCAGCCAATAGGGCAGCTGCGGTTTCTCGCGGAAGGCGACGATGCGTTCACGTGCATCCACCTCGACGATTCCGTAGGGACTGACTAAGGGAACCAGCAAGACGGTGGCCAGACACCCGCTATCCCGATGGGTCTTGAGCATCGGCCCCAGGTCCACCGCCGTGATCACGTCGCCGTTTGTGGCGATACAGACATCATCACCTGCGGACAACAGCAACCCAAACGCGAGTTTGAGGGCTCCCCCGCGACCTAATGGCTGTTCTTCAATCGAGTATCGAATCCGCATGCCAACCTTCTCGCCGGTCCCAAAATACGCCTGAATCACCTCATGTCGGTATCCGCACGCTATGATCGCCTCGCGGACCCCATGGGCGTGGAGCCACTGCAACTGGTAACCAAGGATGGGCACGCCTCCGATCTCCACCATCGCTTTAGGACGGTCAGCGGTGAACGGACGGAGCCGCTCTCCCTTGCCCCCGGCGAGGATGATGGCCTGCATCGTGGCACCTCCGAGTGAACCTCGACTACAATTTGCCCACTTCGGGGGGTTTCCTTGCACGCTGCAAGCTGGCGCTCGGCATTTTGACAGTGACGACGAGTGGCCCGTATAATTCAGACGAACGCGCGATGACGGAGAGCAGTAGGCTGCCACGACCGCGCAGAGAGAGGGGCTGCGCTGCGAAGCCCCTCCGGGTGGCCGCCGAAGGACACTCCTGAGTAGCTCGACCGAACACAACAGCGAGGATGCTCGCGCAGACGGATAGCTGTTGGCGCGACATCCTGGAGGGTCGGCCGGGCCGGATGCCTCCCGTGACGAGGGTGAGGGCTGGCTGACGCCAGAACCAGGGTGGTACCGCGGGAAGGAGATTCCCGTCCCTGAAGCGTGGGGACGGGAATCTCCTTCCCGCGGACGTTAAAGAGGTAATTGCCACGGGAAGTATCAAAGGAATATACTGATTATATACTGATGAATCTGGTTGAGACCGTCCGATTGCACCCGTCTGACCCCGCTCAGCTGATCGCCTGGCTTGAGCGGTTCAATGCCGCGGCGAACTGGCTGTCCGGCGTGGCGTTCCGAGAACGCCTCTGGCACTGGTTGCCCCTACAGCGCCGCGCCTATCGGGAGCTGCGGGAGCGGTTTCAATTGCCCGGGGCAGCGACCGTGGTGGTCATCCGCAAGGTCGCCTACGCGTACCGCAACATACAGCGCCGACAGCACCAAGCCACCTTTCGGCGGCGCGGGGCGATCCCCGTGTACAGACATCAGTACAAGCGCGACGGCACGGCATCGATGTATGGTTTTCGGATCCCGTTTACCTCGCACCCGCAGGCAGAGTTGTCCAGTCGCCATCAGGCGGTCCTGTGCTATCGGCGAGGCAAGTTCATCCTGCATCAGGTGCTGGAGGTGGACGTCCCGGCCCCCGCCTCTGTACAGGAGTATCTGGGCTGCGACCTCGGGACAGTGAACCTGCTCACCGACAGCGAGGCGGAGGCCTACAGCGGCCATGCGGTGGAAGAAAAACGGCGGATTTACATCCACCGGCGAGCGCGCCTGCAGAAGCGGGGCACGCGGGCGGCCCGCCGGAAGCTCAGAAAGATCTCCGGACGCCAGCGACGATACCAGCGGGATGTCAACCACGGGATTGCCAAGCGCGTAGTGGCCAAGGCGCAACGGCTCTGCTGCGGCATCGCCCTAGAAGACCTCCGGGGCATCCGCGACAGGATAAAGGCCAGGCGTCGCCAGCGGGCCCGACTGCATAACTGGGCGTTCGGACAACTGCGACAGTTCATTGTCTACAAGGCCGCGCAGGCAGGGGTACCGGTCGTCTTCGTGGATCCGGCCAACACGAGTCGCACCTGCCCGGCCTGTGGTCATGTGGACAAACGAAACCGCCGCTCGCGAGCAGAATTCCAGTGTCGTCGGTGCGGGCACGCAGGGCCGGCCGATGTCATCGCGGCACGGAACATTCGTGCCTGGGCGCGTGGCGATGCGCCAATGGTCGCGTCCGCAAGGGCGGCGACAAGTCCCCCCACGTCGAGGGGATAATCGCCAGGAGCGATTATGGAAACACCACGCGGCATTCACGATATCCTTCCCGACGAGACGCCGAAGTGGCAGGGGCTGGAGGTGTTAATCCGGGAGTTCGCGGCTCGGTACGGATACCGGGAGATCCGGACGCCGCCGCTTGAGCACACGGAAGTATTCCAACGCACCGCAGGCGAGACATCTGACATCGTCGAGAAGGAGATGTATACCTTTCAGGACCGCGGTGGGCGGAGTCTCACCCTGCGCCCGGAGGGGACTGCCGGCGTCGTCCGCTCATATCTCGAGCATGGCATGGCCGCATGGCCGCAACCCGTGCGCCTGTTCTACATCGCCCCGATGTTCCGGTACGATCGGCCGCAAAAAGGCCGCTATCGCATGCACCATCAATTTGGGGGGGAAGTGCTCGGCGCGGCGCTGCCAGCGGCCGATGTCGAGGTATTAAGTCTGCCCATCCGCCTGATTCAGACTCTCGGGTTGACCGAGGTGCTGGTGCGCCTCAACAGCGTGGGGGATCAGAAGTGCCGACCACGGTACATCGAGGCCCTGCGCGAGTACTTCCGACCGCACCGCGACCAGCTTTGCGCTGATTGTCAACGCAGGCTGGAGGGGAACCCGCTGCGCATCCTGGAGTGCAAAGAACCGGCATGTCACCGGATTGTTGAAGGCGCTCCCCGCATCACGGACTACCTGTGCGACGAGTGCCGCGCGCACTTTGAGGAAGTGAAGCAACGCTTTGGCCTTCTCGGTATTCCGTACACTGTGGATCCGTTCATTGTGCGCGGGTTGGACTACTACACTCGCACGGCTGCAGAGATCCACTCTGGCCGGTTGGGCGGGGCACAGCACCAAATCCTCGGGGGCGGTCGCTACGACGGGCTCGCTGAGCAGTTGGGCGGGCCGCACACGCCTGGGGTCGGGTTCGGTCTGGGCCTTGAGCGCCTGATGCTTGTCCTGGAAGCTGAGAAGCTCGCCATCCCGACCGCCACGCGAGCGGCGGGTCTCGATGTCTTCGTCGCTGCGGTCGGCACGCCGGCAGAGCAAGAGGCGTTTCGTCTGCTGGATCGCCTCCGAACCGCTGGTCTGCGGGCTGTGGGAGAGACAACCGACCGCGGACTGCGCGCCCAGATGAAGCAGGCCGACCGGCTCGGCGTCCGTGTTGCCGTGATCCTCGGTGAGCAGGAACTTTCAGGGCGCCGGGCGGGAGTCCGGGACATGCGCAAGGGGACCCAGCAAGACGTTCCTCTCGATCAACTCGTTTCCTATCTAACGACGGCGGCAGTGAACGGAGCGTGAGCAGATGCAGCGGACGTTAATCAAGGATCTGCGCGCGGCGGTGGGCCGCGAGGTCACGGTGAAGGGGTGGGTCAAGGCGATCCGGGACCAAAAGCGCGTCCAGTTTCTCATCCTCCGAGATCTCACGGGGCTCGCACAAGCCACGGTGGAGCGCTCTCCTGAAAAGGCCGTCCTCAATGACCGGATCGCCGTCTTGACCCGGGAGTCCGCCGTCACGGTCTCCGGCACGGTTGTTGCCAACCCTGTTGTCAAAACCGGTGGCATCGAGATCAGTATCCGCGAGTTCACGGTCGACGGTCCCGCGGACCGTTTGCTGCCGATCGATGTCTCGGGCGTCCAAGAGCCCAACCCGGAGATCCGGCTGAATTGGCGCTTTCTGGATCTGCGCCGGCCCGAAAACTTCCTGATCTTTCAGGTCCAGACCGTGATCGAACACGCGATGCGCGAGTATTGGCTGCGGGAGGGATTCGTAGAGATCCATTCACCCAAACTTATGGGTAGCGCCAGCGAATCGGGGGCGGAGGTTTTCACGGTGCAGTACTTCGACCGGCCCGCCTATCTGGCCCAATCTCCCCAGTTCTACAAGCAGATGGCCATGGCCGCGGGGTTTGAGCGGGTGTTCGAAATCGGCCCGGCCTTTCGCGCCGACCCGTCGTTCACCCCCCGGCACGCGACCGAGTTCACCAGCGTGGACGTGGAGATGGCGTGGATTGATTCGCACGAAGACGTGATGGGGTTTGAAGAACGCTGGCTGCAATACGCGCTCGAACGGGTGCGCGACCGGCTCGGGGCGCAGATCCACGAGGCTTTTGATGTGGATGTCGTGGTGCCAGCCGTACCATTTCCGCGTCTGTCGATGGCAGATGCCCTTCAGATTCTCGCTCAGCGGGGTCGCACCCCCGAGCGCTCGGGCGATCTCGACCCGGCGGGCGAGCGGCTGCTCAGCGAGTACGTCGCCCAGGAGCTTCATCATCAGTTTGTGTTTGTCACCGACTATCCGGCTGCGGGGCGCGCGTTCTATCACATGCGCCATGAACACGCGCCCGCGCTCACCAAGGGGTTCGACCTGTTGTGGAACGGGATTGAAGTCACTACCGGGGCCCAGCGGGAACACCGGTACAATGTCCTCGTGGCCCAAGCGGAAGAGAAAGGACTGAGCCTGGAGCCAATCCAGTTCTACTTGGACTTTTTCAAGTACGGGTGCCCCCCGCACGGCGGGTTTGGCTTCGGGTTGAGCCGGATGCTGATGGTCCTGTTGGCGCGACCGAATATCCGCGAGGTGACCTTTGTCTATCGCGGTCCAACCCGACTTTTCCCTTAAGTGACCACTCCGTTCAGCTCACCACGCTTCGCCGCGCCGTCATATCCTAGCATCGTACCTGTCGCAATTCATTCCACATTCTACGCGCGCCGTCAGCTTCAAGCGCTTGTTAGGCTGCCCGCGCACTGGTCTTCCCAATCAGGCGAGTCCCAGCCGCGATCGCCGCTACGCCCGCCACGAAACCAACGGGCGATACGAGAGCCAGCCCTGCACCCCCAGCCAGGAGCATCGATCCCAACATGATTCGAGAGATCCGACGGATGCGGCTGACGCGCTGCGGAATTGGCTGACCCTGAGGAGATCGTCCGCGTCCAGGTTCACGCAGGCCGATTGCAGTCGGAGGCTTCCGCGGCGGCGGAGCCAGTTGACCACTGGGCTCGGGCTCCGGGAATGGAACGAGTTCAGGCTCGGCCATACTTGAACATACAAAGTTCTAAATGGGGCAGCCAACGCGCACCCCGATCGGCCGACTCGGGTAACAAGTCCGATGGCTACCTTCTCGGTTCATACCGCATCGCCACCGCCCCCGAGCCGAACTCCAGCCGGCTCACGAGCTTCAAGTCGACACACTTCGATAGCCCCGCGAACAACGTCGGCCCATGGCCCGCTAGCCTGGGCTGCACCACGAACTCGTACTCATCGATCAATCCCAGCTCCGCCAACGCCAG
>WNFH01001152.1_pt1 | contig 17750 bp, 19 predicted proteins | sample 5400411 | NCBI WGS metagenome assembly WNFH01 (sample SAMN13153347, study PRJNA577476) | soil metagenome | isolation source: 200 cm saprolite under Douglas fir tree site 2 hole 3 | place: USA:California | collected 2015-04-18
ACTATGGCTCCGGCAAGGATGCGACCGTGCCAGCGATTGCGCGCCAACCACGCCACTGCTGCGGCCGGCGCGGTGTAAGCCCCTAACATTGCCACCGAAGCCGCCGAAGTCCAGCCGTGCCCTAGTCCACTCATGGCTATACCAAGAACGAAGGTCACTCCTCCGGAGACCACACCAGCAAGGATGATCAATACAGCGCGTGCGATATCACGGTTTAGCTGCATGGTGCTCGATCTCGCCACCCCTTGTTTACACTGACCCTGCGGTTTCATCCCGTCCTTATCAGGATGGCACGAGTACACTTGCTGATCTCGGCTGGCTACCGTTTACAGTTTCGCATTTCAGATCGCCGCGATTAGAGCACAAGCTATCTCAGACGCAAAGACATCTGCCGGAAGCGCTAGGGATGCGGGAGTGTCGCATGATTTGGGACATGTTGCTTGTGAGCGTGTAGGCGACTTACTGGGACTTACAGTTTGTATAAGGAACCAATTGGAGCTGAGTCGGTTTGCCTGAATCCATTTGCATCAATTCGAGTGCTGCGGACACACCCGCAAGTCGAACAAAACTCTTACAGTTCTCTTTTTGTTATCACGCTCGACATTTACATCGTCTCTTGACACATCTGGGGGCAAGCTCGTCCGGTTTACTTTGAAGAATTCGTCCAGCTTGGTCCTGTCAAAAACCTCTCCGGGTTTGGGAAGCGATTCCATCAGTTTCTCTCGTGTCACAGCATTTACGCCCAGAAGGTCAATGCTTGCCACACGGTATTGCACCTGCTGGTCGATCTTAACCACCAAGTCGACGGTCTTGCGGCCTTCATCAACCTCAGTGTCCGGCTCTGGAGTCATATCCACGTAGCCCTCTCGCCCATAGGCCAGGGCGAGGTTTTGCAGACCAGATCGAACTTTTTCGATACTGAACAGTTCGCCTCTTTGAAGTGGAATGAGGCCTTGCAAGACCTCGGCCGATATTGCGAGAGGATAACCGCTATCCGTGGACTCGATTCGGATGCCTCCCATTCGGTATTGCGGTCCGGGCGTGGCACTGATAGTCACAGCAGCACCGACGTCTGCCTCTTCGCTCCATAATACCGTTAGCTTGGCTGTCACAGTAACTTTGAAATAGCCCCGATTTCGGAGTGCTCCCCTAACAGGAACTTCTGCGATCTCGTTCGCCAAATCTTTCTGATAGGCACTGTCTGCATCCGGGTTGAACACGCGCCTTCGGAGCTCCGCCGAAATCTCCTCTTGAGCATCTGCTGGAATGCCGTCATTCGGATCAAATTCCACGCGGGTCAGATGCACTCTGACCCGAGCCGGCGCTGGGTGCATCTCCCGGATTTCTTGAGCCAATGTGGGATACGGCAGACATTTCTCCAGTCTCTTCGGCAACTGTCCGAACGCACATGGAAGGCAAGCCAGTAACAAGGGAGCGACGGGAAGCAGGCCGCGTGGCAGCATGCAACAAATATAGGCCCGTGTTTTGCAGTCTTCAAGGAAGTTGATGACTCGCCGCCTACCGGACATCTCTAACAATGTCGGCCCTGTCAAACACTTTTTGAGCAGACTTCTCGATTCACTTAAAAGAGTTTTTTCTTCCGTTTCCTTCGCTGTTTTGTTGATCGGCCCCGACAAGCACGGTTCGTTCGTAAATCTAGCGGTCGGTTTCAGTCCGACCCAAACATCTCTTCGATCAAAACTTCGACCATGATTATTTCTTCGAACTCCCTCTCACGAGGGAGCGGGATGCCCTATCAAGTGCACGGTGTTCTACTTCACACCATGTCCGGTACCGAGCTGTCCCGCGTACGAACCGAACTCCGGCTCCTTCCTCCCGAGCCTATCAGCCAAAGACTGCTCGAGTCGAGAGGAGCCGACATTGTTATGCAATCATGTGAACTCGTTTGCTCATCCGAATGCCGCACATTTTCAAAAAAGCTCGCTCCTTCGAAATCTATTCGGGTTGTTTGAACCGAAATGTCCGCCCATGAGATTCAGGTCTCCATCCCGCAGCGATTGCGCTTTTGACCGCGGGGACTCGAACCCCAGACCTCTACCGTGTCAAAGGGGTTTTATTATGTACGGCCAACAACTTCGAGGGCGTCGGAGACCGCCTAAGCACGCCGAAATACGTGTAAGCCTGAGTTCTTACAGGTGAAATTGCAGGTGAGAAATCTCCGCTCGGATCGCAATTCGCATTGCATCAGGTCTCCAGGATCAGAAGTGGAGAGAGAACATGGACGAGAGTGTGGATCAAAGGATGTAGTGCGCGTGCAGGATCACCTAACGTAGGAAGACAATTGCAGGACGCGGAGACCGGGTATGGTCGGGAGGTCACGATCGTTCGTAAGAAAAGCCGTGCAGCCGACTGCCAATGCCGCCACAATCTGGAGAGAATCAGGTGTCTTGACTCCCGTTGCGGCGCTTAACTGTGCAGCGGCTCGCAGATGGTCACGAGAAATATCTGCAACGTGGACGCCGCGACTCTGCGTGAGAAGAGCTTCATATCGCCCGGCCAGTAGATGGTCTCCAGAACGGTAGGGGACGACCAAGACTTCGAGCAAGGTTAGCGCCGATGTAACCAACTCCTTGCGGCCCTCATTCACTTCTCTGAGGAGGGGCTCGACCAGCGGAAGAAATCGGGGATGTTCTTCGATGAAGTAGATGAAGATGGCCGTGTCCACTCCTACCGGGCCGCCGCCGACATCGGCCATCAACCCCATGAGGCCCGTTCTCGCTCAACGTGTTTCGATGGGTCAACTCCTCTCCAGTGCTCTTTACCCAACCCCTTGAGATCAAGAATCGACAGAGGTTTCGACGTTTCAAGAGCATCGCTGAGAAGATGAGTAACTTCCTGAGCGACTGATCGATGCTGGCGCTTCGCTCTAGCCTGGAGCTTCATGTAAAGAAAGTCGGGAAGATTCTTGATGTTCAGAACTGCCATAGCGTTACTCCTAAACTCCTCCATAATGGAGGAACTATCAGGCATGTCAAGGTCATTGTCGGCGTCAAGAAAACTTACACAAAGGTTCGCGATCAAGTAGTTCCAGCCACCTCTGAATCGTCGAGGTTGTCTCCGTTCTCGAAGAGACGGCCAAGGCGACCACCACTCTTGACCTGTATTCGCAAGCGATGGATGAGTCTAAATTAGCGGCGCGGAGAGATATGGCTCTCGCTATTGGTCGTTATGATGCACGCTCAAATTCCGCCATGCGGGGTATTCCCGCCCTTTACCTGGTCCGTTGTCCGCGATAGTGGAACGCTGCGCAAAAGCGTTTGCGCTGCAACATGTTGCGATTATCTGTTCGCCAGACGCCTTTGGGCCAGTAACACTTTCTTTCCCTCACGCCATGCTCATCCTCCCCGAGAGGTTTTTCACGGAAGTATCGGAGCCTGACTTTTCTTCTGCCTTATGCCATGAGCTGGCCCACATCCAGAGGCACGATTTTCTGCTCAATCTCTTGTACGAGTTGGTCTCGGTGCCAGTCTCTTTTCATCCCGCTGTGATGTGCCTCAAAAATCGAATCGCGTTAACTCGGGAATTGGCCAGCGATGAGACAGCCGCAATATTGGCTACACGCAGCGGCTACGCTCGCTCATTGTTGAACATTGCGCAGTCCTTAAGCTCCGGCTCGTCTCAAGCCCAAATCCAATTGGGCACTCGGTCTTTTTGATACCAATACTCTGGAGGAACGGATCATGAACCTGTTGAGGAAACCAAATCGAATTGGCAGGAAATGGGGTGCCGTACTGGCCGTAGTGGCATCGAGTTTGCTCACAGTCATGAGCGTGGGCATTTCGGCGTTTCCGTTTCAAGTTGCTCAGCCCACTAACGCTTCTGGCGTTGTGCAACGGTTTGTTGGGACTTGGACAGCAGTGCAAGAGGGCACGCCATTTCTAATTCCTGAGCTGCGCTTACAGAAGGGTACACTCGTTGGGGGAATCAGAGTCTGCAGCTTCAATCTGGATATGAAAGGTGGGAGTGAAGCCATCACAATCACGGATAGGAAACTTATAGAAAGTCTGCCGATCCGCAATTTGGAAATTTCAGGAAAATCGTTGTCGTTCGACTGGAAGGACCCCGACGGCGATGAAGATCATTTGAAGTTGGAAGTAACTGGCACAGATGCAGGGCGGCTGCACTGGGTGGGATTGCCAGATGGATTGAAGGTGGCGCCGATACCAGTCACAAAGGAAGCCGCGAAAACCCGCTAGGTGTGCATCCTTGCTAGGCTAGCTAGACGGCATGCGCCAGTTCTGAGCGCAAAACTTCACATTCACACGCTGCCAAGCTCGCGCCGACCAATTTGCAGGTGAAGAATTACAGGTGACGTTTCTCTCGGATTCCGAAGAAAGTTCTCTAACTTAACTTATTGGAAATATGGTAGGCCCGTGGGGACTCGAACCCCAGACCTCTACCGTGTCAAAGCGGCTTTATTATGTACCGCCAACAACTTGAAGGGTGCTGGGGGGCTGCCTAAGAACGTGTAAGCACGCCTAAAACGGAATCGTTACAGGTGAAATTACAGGTGAAGAAATTCGTGTGGAACCCGTCAGGTGCGAGAGTAACGGCGCAAGGACTACCTTCCAAGCACAACATCGATTCCAGAAAGCAGTAACTCCAGCTTTGGCCGCGGGAGTTTCCCAGCCCGCTCTGTTAGGAGATCTTTGTCCACGGTGACGATTTGAGAGACGTTGGCTACAGAATCCTTGGGTAGCCCCGTGAGACGCGCCGAGAGGGTCACATTTCCTGGAGCCGTGCCCCATTTGAGATTGCTGGTCAGCGGAACACAGACTGTTGTGGCGAGGCGGCTCCCATTCAGTGCATCGCATTGCACGACAATCACTGGCCTTCTGAAACCAGGACCGGACCCCGTCGGAGCTGGCAGATCCGCCCACCAGATTTCGCCTTGGGAAATTACCATTCGCTGCGCTCTAGAACGCGACGGGCCGCAGAGGAAACGAACTCGTCTTTCGCGGCGCCCAGCTCGGAGCAAGCCTTATTCATCGCCTCGGTAACACTGTCTGGAGTGTGGCGGGCCAGGTATTCTTTCAGAGCGTCGCTAAAAAGGCGACTCCGGGATCTTTTGGTTTTGCGAGCCAGGCGCTCGGCCCCTTTGAAGACGTCTTCCGGAATAGAGACAGCAGTTTTCATACCCGTAGTATAACTGCACTTTTGACCCAGTGGCAAGCTGGTGGCACACCGGCATAGGCTGTAAGCGAAGCCCGACGATTGGGTTTTCCCTTCCACAAAGATGAACGGCAAAATACCCCTAAGCGCCAGCATGATGGTGAAAGATAAAATTTCGCCCCGCTGCGATTAAGGTCGGTTATCCGGCTTGAGCCTGGACAGAGATTCGGCTTCCACAACTTCCGGCACAGCCTCGCGACCATTCTTATCAGCAAAGGCAAAGACGTGAAGACGATTCAGGGCCTGCTTCGCCACGCTAAGGCGAGCACCACTCTTGACCTCTATTCGCAAGCGATCGACGCTTCTAAATTGGCCGCACAGAGAGATATCGCTCTTGCGATTACGGGCAACCAGGCATAAGCCGAGGAATATCCAACAATCGGGTATATGGCACTTTCCAGACCTTAGCGGGATGACATCCGAGCCCGGTGTCCAACACACAGTCGATAAGCTGATGTTCAACCCTTCTGGAACTTTGTTGGATGTGACTGCGAATGGAATGGTCGACTCCGTTTACGATGTTTCCTCCGGGCAACTGGTCATGACACTTACAAACACCCAACGCGCACAGTTTTCCGCAGACGGCGCGTTGTTAATCGGGGGCAATGCAAAGCATCTCATTGTTTGGAGCACAAAAGATTGGAGCAAATTGCGCGATTTGCCTAATGGCCCTGACTACGTGACGAGAATCGCAGCCTTTCCCGAGAGGGATTTCGTCGTTGTCGGTGATCCCAAAGTCGCTCGCTTGTTACGCCTGAGCACCGGGGACGAACTCGCGAAAGTGGGCGATGGGTATACGAATTTCGCGGCTTTCAATGAGAGCGGAACGCTCATCTTTACCTATACCAGCGATGGTTTTGGCGTGTGGGGAAAAAATACTGCTCCGCGTCGGAGACGGGAAATGGCGCCATGGCACTCAGTCCCAATGGTCGTTGGTTGGCGGCGGGGATAGTTAACGGGGCAAATTCCATAAGCGTCTGGAATCTACAGCCTGCTCTAGCCGCTTGCGGGATTGTTTCTGGCGACAAGGTTGAGTGATTTCCAACCAATTTACAGGTGAAGTTTTTTCTGAATTTTTGCTAAGTGATTGAAAACGATGGTAGGCCCGTGGGGACTCGAACCCCAGACCTCTACCGTGTCAAGGTAGCGCTCTAACCAACTGAGCTACGGGCCTATCGTGCTGACTTGCTGGGGCTTATACACCGCAACCTCACCCGCCTGATGATACTCGGGGGACCGTTTAGGGACCGGTTGCGAATCGAAAAGCTCATCAAGCCTCTTGACTGCCGCTATCCTAGCGGTGTCTGGAGAATGCGCATAGCGAGCAGTCATCGAAATTCTAGCATGCCCTAACAGATGCTGCACAGTGCTGATGTCGACCCCTGCTTGGACAAGACGCGTAGCAAATGTATGACGTACGTCGTGAAAGCGTATTTTGGGGAGACCCGCCAGCTGCACAGCCCTTTTGAAGCCTTTCTTAAGGTCCAGAAACTTCTCCCCGACTTTCCGGTTGCTCGGAAAGACTAAGTTTGAGTTCGCACAGCAAAACAGAAACAGCTGAGTTCTGGGGAATTGACCGTTTGCTGGAGTTCGTGTTGTATATGACGCCGTCAATCTCATCGCGTACGCGTTCTACATCGCTGTGACTCTGCTCTTCTTTTACACGTTCAAAGTACCACTGCCGCGTTTCACTGCCGAAGGTAGCGAGCCAGCGACGTACTTCAAGCTACAAGATTTACAGAGTGTTCCAGTGGTGTTACAACATGTCGCGCCAGAGGCATTGCAACTCACCGGGATCGTAAACCTTCCTGTGTGAAAATACGGGCTTTAGGAGTTCTCGTTGAGTTTTATGTAACGGTATTTCGATTGCATCCACGTTGGGCAGATTCCACGGCGAAAAGGGAACCACCGCGAACATTTGATTGCACCAAAGCGAGTGTGGTCGTTCAGCCCTGCGTATGTTAAATGCGCTAGATGCCAGATTCCGTGCAGTTGACGCGAGACCATCTGTGGGAGGTCATGCCATGCGTATCCGCACAACAGTTTCTGGTTTGCTGCTGTTCACCTTTGTGTTTGTCGCTGAGGCACAGTTCAATACGGGCGGGATCTTTGGGAGTGTCGCCGACCAATCGGGTGGGGCCATCGTTGGCGCGCAGGTGACCGCCGCCAACGAGAGTACTGGACTAAAGCGAAGCATCAACTCCGGTCCGAACGGAGCCTTTGCGCTTTCAGATCTTAGCGTTGGCTTGTATACGATCACAGTGGAAATGCAAGGATTCAAGACCTATGTGCAGCATGGCGTGTCTGTAGAAGTGACTCAAAACACGAGAGTAGATATCAGTCTCCAATTGGGAGATCTCTCCGACAGGGTTGAAGTCGCCGCCAGTGGCGTGGCTGAAGTCGAAACCCGCGATACAACTCTCGGCGGTGTCATAGAGGCGCGACGTATTGTTGATATGCCGCTGAATGGCCGCAATTTCATCCAACTCTCCTATTTTGTCCCGGGTGTAATGGTCAACTACCGAACAATCACCCTAAAGGGGTCCCCGACCAATGTTCCCGGTGGCGTGGGTGTCCTCCCGGTCGTTAACGGCATTCGCAACACGGCCAATGCCACGCTCATAGACGGAGCGTTGAACACTGACCCCGTACTAAACACGGCTGCTATCGTTCCAGTCCCCGATGCCATTGAAGAGTTCAAGATTCAAACAAACCTATACTCCGCCGAGTTTGGACAGGGCGGTGGCTCAGTAATCAGCATCGTTACAAAGTCGGGTGGGCAGCAGATACGCGGCACGGCTTATTACTTTGGACGAAACGATGTCTTCGATGCCAGAAACTTCTTTCTCAAATCGAAACCGAAGCTGCAACGGCACCAGTTTGGTGCCGCTGCGGGCGGCCCGCTGAAGCTAGGCAAGACATTCTATTTTGGCACCTACGAAGGACTCCGGCAGAATCGTGGATTGCTTCTTAACAGTGTTGTTCCATCGGATGATTTTCGCAGCGGTAATTTCTCTTCACTTGCCGCACCACTCCGGGACCCTATTGGTGGCTGCATTACAAAGAACATCATCGACCCCCGTTGTATGGATCCCGTGGCGACGAGATTGATATCGAAGCTATGGCCAGAGCCAAATGTCGGCACCACCGGCTTCCAAGCAAGTCCAGTCCAAACTGTCTCTCGCAATCAGTTCCTTATTAAGGTTGACCATACCAGGAATAAACATTCGCTGTCGGCCCGTTACGTTTTTGATGATGGACTCGAGAGCTTGCCCGTTGCCTCCGGCAGTGGATCGGGAGGCGTGACCTCAACGGGATCCGGCGTTCCTGGTTTTCCGGTGACAAATCCAAACCGGTTTCAAAACTTTGTGTTCTCCGAGAGTTTCGTTATTTCGGGCCGTTCGCTCAACCAGTTCCGCTTCAGCTATCTTCGTTCGGCATACCAAAATAACGTCCTCGTGGAAAGAGATGATCCCACGGCGTTTGGGTTCACATATCCGATAACGCAGTATATCTCCTTGCCCGCGATCAACGTCGGCGGGTTTGCGCTGAGCGGGCCACCAGCGCAAAAGGATTTTACGAAGAAAAACAATATTTTCCTGTGGGGCGACAGCTTTTCCAAGGAGGCTGGCGCTCATTCGCTGCGTTTCGGTGGAGAAATACGGCGTTCGCGAGTGGACGTGAATGCGGGTAATTTCACCGCTGGCTCCTTCACGTTTAACGGGATCGTGACCGGCAATGCTTTTGCAGATTATCTGCTAGGCGCCAGCGCGTCTCTTCTGCAGGTTTCAGGCGACGCAATACGAAATTTCCGGAGCACGTCCTATGCGCTTTTCTTTCAGGATGCGTTCCACGTGAAAAAGAACTTCACACTGAACTATGGCGTGCGCTGGGAGGTATTTGGACCGTTCAGCGACCCTTATATCAAGCGTATTGGCCACCCACGACTCTCGACATTTATTCCAGGACAGAAGTCCACCTGGGCTCCCGACCTTCCTGTTGGCATCGTACTGGCAGGATTTGACGACGGAGTGCGGCCAGGGATCGTGGCAACAGATCTGAATAATTTCGGGCCACGGATCGGGTTCGCCTGGGACCCGTCTGGAAAGGGCAAGTCCAGTGTGCGTGCGGGGTACGGCGTATTTTTTGACTCCAGCGTTCTCGACGGTGTCATAAACAGTACTGACGGCACGTCCTCCATCCGGCCGGCAGCATCACCGCAATTGCCGGGACCAGGCACGATGGCTGATCCATTCAAGGGAAAATCACCATTTAAGCCGCCTATTACATTTCCTATTCCGACGACCACCACCCTGTCTCCGACCATTGTGGATCCAAATCAGCGTTCAGCGTATGTCCAGCAGTGGAACCTCACTTACGAACACTCGCTCCCATTCAAGATGCTGGCCTCCGTCGGATACGTAGGTACGAAGGGAACAAAGCTGACAGGAGCGGTGAACCAGGCGCAAGCGTGTTTTGCGCCGTGCAATGGGCAGACCACGAACACGAGCGCGAATCTTCAGGCGCGCCGTCCCTATCCAGGCTTAAGCGGGCTAACGACTGTGGAGGGAATCTTTAATTCCAACTACCACGGACTTCAAGCTCAACTCACACGAAGCCTGGATCACGGGCTCGCACTTCAGGCGGCCTATACATTTTCCAAAGCCATCGACGTCACGTCACAGGCAAATTCCTTCTTCGCGATCGAAGGTCAGACCAACCTGCAGGACAACTTTAATCCTGGGGGCGATCGAGGTCTTTCCGCCTTCGATGCCCGGCATCGGTTCGTCAGCAATTTGACCTATGTGTTGCCTTTCGCAAAATCCTCGACAGGCGTGCTAAGGCAGGTCGCCGCCAACTGGCAGGCGAGTGCCATCATCACGGTGCAGAGCGGCAGCCCGTTCACCGTGTTTGACAGCAGCGGACGCTCTCTGACTGGCAGTGGTGCAGACCGGCCCGATTTGATTTGCAGCCCAAATCTTTCGTCGGGCGACCGAACTGTGGCCCGCTGGTTCAACACGGCCTGCTTCCGACAAGTGCCTTTGGGGGTGCGGTTCGGGACGGCCGGTCGCAACATTGTGTTTGCCGACGGAATTCAACAAGTGGACATGTCGATTCAAAAGACCTTCCCAATCAGGGAGTCTCTGGCCCTCGAGTTCCGCAGCGAGTTCTTTAACCTTTTCAACCATTCGGAATTCACCGCTCCCGTAAACAATTTCACCTCACCCGCTTTCGGAAGGGTTCTGGCCACAGCCGTTGCTGAGCGCCAGTTGCAATTAGCGCTCAAGGTAAAGTTCTGAGGTGCAAGATTTGTTGTCCTGAAAAGTCTCGCATTAAGGAGAGGAAAATGTCTGAAGAAAAACTCGCACGTAGAAAGTTACTGCAGGCCGGATTGTCGCTGGGAGTAGCAGCTGTTGCAGCTCCAGCATTGACGTGGGCTCGCGCGGTGGAGAACCCCGAACCACAGGGCCACGGTGGGACATATCCGCTCCCTCCCGAGCTGAAGGTACTCAATTCGAAGGAGTACGGTCAGCGGCGGATCAAGCGTTTCCAGGACGGAATAAAGAAGGCTGGCCTGGATGCGATGATTATCAGCAATCGTTCGTTTCAATATGTGGGATATGTCAGCAACTACCATCCGTCAGGTATGCAGCCCGGAATTGCCTTCGTACCTGCTGAGGGTGCCCCCATTCTCTTCGTCCAAATGTATAGCTCAGCCCACGCGCGAGTGGCCAAGAGAACCATCTGGATCGATGAAGTGGTTGACGTCCCCCGCGATCCGGTTTCAGAGAGCAGCAGCTTGAATTTTTACAAAGAGCTAATCAGCGCGATCAAGAGCCGGAATCTTGGCCGCGGGCGACTGGGCTTAGCGGGGGGAGAAGTCGATTGGATGCTGCCTCCGTTCTTCAAGGAAAACCTGCCGGATTGCCACGTGGAAGACGCCGACACGTTACTCTGGAAATTGGTGGTTACCCGAGACGAAGTCGAGCTGCCAATCATGAAGTGGACAGCCAAAGTAAGCGATGAAGTCGCGGTGCCGTTGATCAAGAAAATGCTTGTCCCTGGAAACCTGGACCGTGAGATTTTCACCGAGGTCCTGTATTCGCTGATGAAAGCAGGCGCCGACAACCCCCGCCTAATTCTCGGTGCGGCTCCTTATTCTGCGGGAATCTGGGCTACGCCACCCCAGGATCGGGCGATTCAAAAAGGCGACATCGTTCTGTGTGAGCCAATTGTCCCGCTCCGTTATTACCAGACAGAGCGAATGTATACGTTTGCGATCGGTAAGCCCTCCACTATACCAGAATCACAGAAACGCGGAGCGCAGGTTATTTATGAATCATTTCAGATCGTCATGGACGAGATGAAGCCTGGCCGCGAACTGCGTGACATTTACGTGAAGGCAAACAATCACATAAAGAGCAAGGGTTACCCGGAAGGCTCAACGGTCCTAATTGGCCACTTCATCGGCACGGACAACCACGAAGGTGGTCGAATTACAGAAGAAGGCACGAAGGGGATCGTTCTCGAGCCGGGAATGGTCATCAGCTGGCATCCCAACGTGGTGGTGCCCGGAGACGGGGGAGTTCGTACGATTTGTTCCTCGTCGCTTCTGATAACCGACAAGGGAGTTGAAATGATGTCCAGGCTGCCGATGGAGCCTATCGTCTATCTATGAGCTGAGCAGTCGGGTGTTGTGCCCGGAGGACGTTAACCTTCTCGGAGAACGGACGTCATCTTGCGTTGATGCCGTACTGGTGAAGCTTGCGGTAGAGCGTCGTCCTGCTTAGCCCCAATTGGGCGGCTACCCTTCGCATGTTGTACTTGTTACCGACAATGGCGCGGAGAATGTGTTCGCGCTCACTATTGTTTCCAGGAACCGCATCTGCCATTCCTATCCGCAGATCGGCGCAGCCAAGCGTGTCTCCCGACCCAGCCACGATTGCTCTCTCGATGATGTTTTCAAGTTCTCGCACGTTGCCAGGGAAGTTGTAATTCAACAGCAGCTGCATAGCGTCGGGCGACATCCTGCGAAACTGCTTATGGTACTTTCGGGCAAGAAAAAGAAGAAAATACTCCACCAGGGCGGGAATGTCTTCCGGTCTCTCGCGCAAAGGTGGAAGACGCAAGGAAACAACATTGAGGCGATAGAAGAGATCTTCGCGGAAGCCGTGGTCGCTGATTAGTCTTGGCAGGTCCGCATTGGTGGCCGCGATAATTCGGATGTCCACCGAGACACTCTTCGTGTCTCCTAGGCGGCGAATATGTTTGTCTTCGAGCAGTGTTAAGAGCTTGGATTGCACGGCCAGCGACGTTGCCCCAATCTCGTCCAGAAAGAGAGTTCCTTGGTTGGCAGCTTCGCATAAACCAGGGCGCGAGACGTCGGCGCCTGTGTATGCTCCCTTCATCGTGCCAAATAGCTCGCTTTCCAGAAGCAGCTCCGAGAGGTTAGCGCAGTTGACCGCAACGAAAGGCCGATTCGCTCGCGGACTAAGAGAATGAATCTGGCCGGCGAAGAGGCTCTTGCCGGTTCCTGTCTCACCGGTGAGAAGCACGGTGCAATCGGCATGTGCAGCCCTGCTCGCGCGGCTCTTGAGATCCTGCATCAAAGACGACTCACCCATGATGCAGGTCCCTTTTCCGTTTACCTCATCACCGTCGACTACTGTGAATACCGGCTGGTCTTTTTGCCTGTCGATTACCCGCTCGATCTTCTCCAGCAGATCGTCCGAACGGAACGGTTTACAGATATAGTCAAAAGCTCCTTGTCTGGTGGCCTCGACGGCCGTTTCGATGCTTGCGAAAGCGGTCATGATGATCACTTCCGTTCCGCTGACATGAGCCCGGATTTGCTTCAGTAAGTCTATCCCGGACATCTTTTCCATTCGCAGGTCGGACACCACGACCGAGTAGTGTTTGACCTTGACGAGTTTGAGAGCGCTCTCCGCGTCGGCACATACATCCACTTCGTGACCAGCCCGCCTGAGCAACACTGCAGCGGAATAGGCCACGCTTTCCTGATCATCAACCACCATCAAGCGCGACATTAGGAGGCTCCTTTCGATCCAGGGGGAGTGTCATCCAAACTGACGTTCCTTTACCTTCGGCGCTGTTGATCGTAACCCTTCCACCATGCTCCTCGACGATCTGTTTGACTATAAACAAGCCTAGGCCGACACCCGATGCTTTCGTGGAGAAGAAAGGTTCGAAGACGCGGGGTTGGACGTCGGCCGGGATTCCTTTGCCTGAATCCTGAACCTCCACTTGGGCCTTCCCGTCACTCGAAGAGCAGCACAACCGGATCTCACCTCCGTCGGGCATGGCATGGGCTGCGTTTGTTACCAGGTTCCAGAAAACCTGTTTCATGAGGTCCACGTCCAGTTCGAGGTTTGGACACGTCGAATCGCACTGCCTCGTGATTCGTATGGTACTGTTCCAGCGTCCATCCTGCGAAAAAGCCCAGCTTACTTCGTCGAGCAGATTTGCCATCCCTACCCGCTGAAGAGATAACCGTCGCAGCCTGGCGAAACTCAGCAGGTCAGAAAGGATATGGTTCAGGCGCAGGGTCTCTTTCAGGCTCAGGTCCAATAGACTGGAATCTTCGCCACCTTCCGGCGCGGACCGCCTCAATGTCTCGATGCAGTTGACCACCGCGGTAAGCGGATTGCGAATCTCGTGCGCGATGACGGCCGAGAGTTCTCCTAGGGTCGCCATTCGGGTCGCCTTCACGAGGTCTCCCTGCGCTTTTTCCAATTGATGGTAGAGCGCGGCATTCTCATCCAATTTGACCCGAAACTGCGACGAGACATCCACATAGCTTCTTTCCACCCCCTTCGCCGCTTCACGCTGCAGATCGAGCCGAACAGTTTGAAACAAGTACAGCAGGAGGAAGCACACGGCGGTAGTCAGGACTAAGGCCACCAAGAGAATCTGCAGGCTGTAGGGTTTAGCGTTGGCGGCGAGATAAGTACGCGGCACTCGAACATACCAGGCATTGTCTGCTAGGCTGACCCTCAGCGAATAGGCGTCGGCGAAATTTACTTTGTCCGACCCCGCGGTGCGATAAAAAGTGCTCCCCCCGGGCGTCACGAGTGCAAATGGAATGTCCTCGAAGATCGGCTTCAGCTGCGTATCCACGACACGCTCAAGGTCAAATACGCCGATTAGGAGGCCGGCGAAACGCTCATCCCGAAAAACAGGAACGTAGACTGCGAATCCCGGTCTCCCGTCGCGCACCAATCGCACGGGGTTGGTCACCGTCAGTTGACGGGTTTTCCTGGCTGTTTCCGCAAACACGTAGCGGTCTGGATAGCTTTTCAGGTTGTGCGCAAGGTTGACGACGGGAAGTTGATAAATAAGCTGGTAGTCTTCGTCTGCAATGGAAATCGTGCGTAAGCCTGGGATGAGGCCAAAGACTTGGGTGGCGTAGTAGCTGAAATCATCGTGGGAGCGTATGCGTCTGTCGCGGTAGATGTCGGCCATCAGCACCAGCGCATTGGCGGGTTTGCGAAAGAAGGTCTCCAGATTGACCATCATCAAGCGAGAGAACTGTCCCATTCTCTCCTTAACATATTCTTCTTCCTGGCGCCGCAACAATCCCGATATGAGCACAATTCCGATGCCAAGCAACAACACGAGCGTTGTACTGACGAAGACGCTACGACGCTGAGTCGACATTGCAAAACCTCATAGAAGAGCGAGCCCTCAACCGGGAATTGCCGACGGAATCTTGCATCTACGTACTACGGGGTGTCAATGTGGATGTGGAATCCGATGAGATCCTTAATTGCGAACAGCTGTAGCGGCAATCCGCAAGATCGACGCCGCCTGGTCTCACGCGGCGGAGACTAAGAATCTTGACGGTGTCGTGGCACCGTATGCTGCTGATGGCTCTGTACTCCCATTCAATGCACGAATTGCCACAGGCGCTGCTGCAATTCGCCAAGTCTGGTCTTCTCTGATATCCAAGCCCGGCTTCTACCTTAGTTTTGTTCCCACGAAAATTGTAGTTGCAAAGTCGGGAGACCTGGCCTGGGAGGTCGGTACCTCGAACTTAAGCTGAACGACGCTCAGAGTAATCCCATGCCAATTCCGGGCAAGTCCGTCGTTACTTGGAAGAAGCTTGACGGGACTTGGAAGGTCACGGCCCACATTTTTAACACTGACATGGGAACAATCCCTACGGGGCGTCGATGACTGACGCAGTAGTCCAACAGTCTTTAATCAGTTTTCCGGGGTTATTTCAGCCACACAGTTCTTATCTTCTGTCGACGGATCACATTTAAGCTCAACTTCCGCAACGAATTTTTCCGCAGGGCACTTGAACCGCTTATTGTTTTCTGGAGCCAACGTAGCGGATGGCGGTGTCGGTCGGGTGTTGTCCGTGCACTTTACTTCGATCTTGATCTTGCACTGCGAGTGATCAGTCTTCACCAGCACATCTTTGTGGCGCTCTGATGTGGACCATATACTTTCATCTCCGCAAAGAAGCGTCACTTTGCGCTCCGTTGAACCGCCCTTAGCACGAATCGCCTTTGCGGCCGTCAGGAGAATCAGAACTCCAAGTAACGCAACGCCAAAAAAGATTATTCCTCTCTTATTCACGGTAGCTCCTCTCTTTGGTCCTCCGAAGTTCAGAGAAATAGAAACCCAGAAAAGCACGACGTCCTAATTAGGTAGCTCAATTAAGGAGTGACCACTCGTATTTGCAGTCTTGGGGTTTAGTGGAGGTCAGACATTCAAACTTCACCGTCTTGACGTGCTTACCTTCCGCGCAGTCTTTGTTCGGGGAGGTGGCGCCGGGCGTTACGGTAAATGGATCCGGTGGATTTCCGCCATCACACTCAACGGTGACCTTCACATCGCAAGCCCGCCCGGTATTTTTCACTTGAACCGTCCTATGGGCATCTTTAGGCGTAGACTTTTGGGTGTCGCCACATTGGAGATCTCCTGACCTGGGTTTTGCCTTTGTCTCCTTTTGCTCCTCGCCAGGGCGGTTCGCTGGATGCACGCCCCAAACAACAAGGATCGACGTAATCACCAAAGCCAACACCTTGCACAAGCCCAAATTCAATTTGTTCATCGCAAACCTCCTGCTGAACATGGGGTCGGGGTTTCGCTTCTGGGAGCAAGGATATGTCTCTTTTGCAGTCAAAACAATCTAAGAGAATAGGTTGGCGGGTGGTGGCGCCCGTTTGAATTGGCGGCTGCGCGGATGGCGAAATACAAACTAAATAGCCGTAAACGATTCAAAAAGCGCCTAGACGACTGAAGATTTGCGATTTGCAAAGATGGTCCCGACTACCGTGTCAAGGTAGCGCTCTAACCAACTGAGCTTCGGGCCTAGAATCCATAAAGTTTAGTACGAGTGACGCGTCAAAACGGAGCCGCTCCCGCACACCAGGAACAAATTCTCCAGCTTCGTGTACCATGCTCCCGTGAAGCAGAGGTAGATGGACCATGCGCCGCTTCTTTTGGATACGGCTCTCGATCTTTCTCCGTCAAAGTCGCTGGGGTTTTGCCCTGCTCGCGCTCTGGTTTGCTCTCGGAACTATCGCTTTCTACTATTTCAACCATCTTTCTCTGACCGATGCCTTTTTGACCGCCGTTTACTTCCGCGTGCAGCCGGGATTGCCGTGGGTGCTCTATGCGTTCTGGGGCCAGTGCGTCTTGTTCGGAGTCGTTATTTCCATTTTCATTCTTCAAGCGCTGCAGCGCTACAATCCGCAGGAAGGATGCCGCATGCTTGCCAGTGAAATGAAAGATCACGTGATTGTCGTCGGCCACAGCCATCTGGGCGCGCGCCTCGTCGCGCACCTCAGGAAAAGCGCTCGCGCTTACGTGCTGATCGACAAAGATCCGGCGGCAGTCGATGACCTGGTTCGCGCCGGCGAGCCCGTCGTCGTGGATGACGCCAAGCGGGAAAGCACGCTCCTCGACGCCGGCGTCGATCGCGCCAATCTCGTCGTCATCACCTCCAACAATATCGAAACCGCTCTCCTCGTCACCAAGCGCGCCCGCGAGCGCAACAAGAAAGCCGCAATCGTCGTCCGCTGCTACCTGGATGAATTCACCGAAATCCTTGAGAGCCTTGGCGCCAACGAAGTCATCTCCAGTTCCAAGAGCGCTTTCAACGAAATCGCCACGCACATCGGCACCTTCGGCGCCGCCCGTTGAGTTTCCGCACGGCAATTGCGTCTGAGTTTGTTTCATACTGCCGTAAGAAGGGCCACATTCCTCTCACCGAAAGGGATAAATTTATTTCGCGTAACAGGATTCCCCTTTTTTTCGGTAGTATCGACGTCGGCAAAGCAGCCCAGCTTTCGTGTTACTGGTGCTTCGGAGGAGTTCTGGATGGAGCAAAACGGCAGAACGGAACAGACACGCAGCTGGGTGACGATCGTGCTCACCGACATTCATTTTTGGGTTCCCCTCGCCGTGCTGATCGGCGGTCTGCTCCTTCTGCGGTTCATTCACTGAGTTTCCGGCCGGAGGCCCATGGAATCCGCATTGACGCCCCAGAATCCAACAGCAGTCCAAGACACGTCGCGCGCGCG
>WNFH01003754.1_pt1 | contig 17727 bp, 17 predicted proteins | sample 5400411 | NCBI WGS metagenome assembly WNFH01 (sample SAMN13153347, study PRJNA577476) | soil metagenome | isolation source: 200 cm saprolite under Douglas fir tree site 2 hole 3 | place: USA:California | collected 2015-04-18
CTTGTACTCGTCGATGTCCACCGTGATGATGTCCTTGCCGGTGATATAACCCAGAGGCGCGAGCACCGGTTTGATCAGGAACTTGCGGGTGCCGGGAATACGGGCGCTCAGATGGCCGTGATAGTCGGCCAGTCCCTGGCGAAATAGGATTCGATTGCCCAAGGCCACCTTCTTTTTTAGCTCTTCAAGTTGTTTCTGGTTCATCTTCACCTCAGCTCCTTTTTTTAATGAGACCTTCATTCAAGGATCAACTTGGCGGCGATAGAGAGCTATGCCACCCCTTCATAGCGGCCTTGGTCTTCCGCGACCGGACCTGGCGATGCTTCCTGCCAGTGAACACTCAACCAGTTCCATTGGTCAGGATAGGCCCTCACGACCCGCTCTACCCATTGGGTGACACACCGGGTATTTTCTTTTACGTCTGCTGGGATGCTCCCGGATCTTGAGAGCTTCATTTCGGGCTCGATGATCAGCTTGAGCTTTTTGTTTGCGTCTCTTATCAGATAGAGAGGGAGCATCGTGGCGACGCTTCTTAGAGCCAAAGTCGCCGGTCCGCGGCGGGCCAAAACTGTCCGCCCAAAAAACGGCACATGGACACCGCTCCCACTCCGATATTCATCGGCGATCACAATCGCTATCCCGTTCTCTCTTAGAACCTTGGACAATTCATGGGCGGCTTGCTTACGTGGTCTTGCGTAGATCGTCCTTAGACCAATCTTTAGACGGTAGCGATCCCTAAGCTCTCGCAGGGGTCCGGGAGACTCATTGACCAGAAGATAGACAGGGTAGCCCTCTGCGGCGAGCCGCGTTCCGACCAAGAGAAAGTTTCCCAAGTGGGCACTAAGGGCGATGATTCCTTTTCCTTTGGTCAGCGCCGCCTCGAGGTGTTCTCGACCGATGAGAGGGATCTCGGCACGGATCTTGTCGGGAAAGGACTCCATCGCAAGTGCCAGTTCAATAAAATTGCGGCAAAGATTTCTCACGCATTTATGAACAACAATCTCAATTTCCCTTTTATCCAACCGTTGTCCCAGGGCAAGGCTGAGGTTATCGATCAAGCGTTTGCGGGGTTTATGAAGCAGATAAAAGCCGAGGTCCGCCACAGCATTACAGATAGAGAACAGGAAACGTGGCGGCAGCAGTCTAGCCGACCACCTTGCGACCTCGAAGGCACACCAGTTACCGATGTATGTGAGCTTTTCGCGGAACCAAGTCATCTAGGATAAGAGGCTAGCAAATCACAGAGACAATCGAGGACTGAGTTCTTTCACTTACCATAAGACCAACTCCCTTTACAAATCGCGTGCTTCCTCCCAGTGATTCGCCCTGTCCTTGGATAAGCCTCGGCAGATAAAACCATTGCAATAACAGCATGTTAGGAGGTTGGAGAGGTATTGCACAGAGGACTCAGCTGTTTTGATTTCCGATTTTTTTGTGATAAGGAGATAAACCTTGATCGAGGATAAAAGATATGCGGATGATTTTGCCTCCCGTAAAAGAGCGTCGCGCGGCGGACCGCCATCTCAGCTCTTTTTTTCGAGATTACAAGCCTTCGGACTTCAACAAGGCGATCTCGGCTCTATGCAAATTTTACGCTCTGAAGATGCCGAAGATCGAGTGGTATGAGTATATTGATTGGGGAAAAACTGCCGGCAAAACCTATGAAAACGGCCAGATTTATCTTGTTCATCCGGAGAATTGGAAAAGGGGCAGAAAGTATAAGTCGGAAAGAAAGTGGATTAACACTGTCTACCATGAACTGGGCCACTATGTCTTTTGGGCGGATGCGGAAACCAAGGCGGACAATTTTGCCTTTCGAATGGTTAGGGGGCTGAATCACCACAAATAGCTTCCCATCGAACCGGCTGACTTATCCCGCCCCTTTTTTTCATGGATTATAAAGAGACGCTGAAGCTTCCCTCCGGATCTAGATAATTTTACCGCCTTAGGGTAGTAATTGTTGTAAAGGTAGCTTTCCTCCTCGTCGATCAGTTTTCTCATTATGCGGTTTCACTTTAATAAAGTAACTACCGAGGTCGATTTTCCAGGCCTCGAACGATCGATCCTTGATTTCTGGGAGCGGACGAGCGTGTTCGAGCGCCTACGCGAGAAGAATTGCAGCAAGCCGACATGGTCTTTTCTTGACGGGCCCATCACGGCCAACAATCCCATGGGCGTTCACCATGCCTGGGGGCGGACATATAAGGACGTATACAACCGATACTTCGCCATGGCCGGGCATGAGCTCCGCTATCAAAACGGCTTCGACTGCCAAGGGCTCTGGGTCGAAGTCGAGGTGGAAAAGGAGCTTGGTCTCAAGTCAAAGCAGGACATTGAAAATCTGGTCCCCGGCGATCGTTTTGCGAGCATCGATCGGTTTGTGGCTCTCTGCAAAGAGCGGGTGGACAAGTTCGCCCGCATCCAAACTGAACAATCGATTCGCCTCGGATACTGGATGGATTGGGATCGCGAAGAGGATTGGCTGAAGCCTCCCGATGAGCGGCGCAGCTATTACACTATGTCCGAGGAGAACAACTACGCGATCTGGAGCTTCTTAAAAAAATGTCACGAGCAGGGTTTAATTTACCGGGCCTACGATTCCATGCCCTGGTGCCCGCGTTGCGCCGTGGGGATCAGCCAAATGGAGATGCACGAGGGTTATCAACGAGTCGCGCACCAGGCTGTGTTCGTGCGGTTCCCCCTGCGTGGCCGGCCGGGTGAAAACCTGCTTGTCTGGACCACGACGCCCTGGACGCTCACCAGCAACGTGGCCGCTGCGGTCAATCCAAATCTCGCCTATCTCAAGGTTCGCCGTCGCAGCGAAGTGTACTATCTGGCCAAGGGCGCCTTCACGGCTGGGCGGCTTGAGGAGGAGTTCCGAAGAAAGGAATGGGTCGAGGGCGTTCCCAAGCTCAAATCGATCGAGCAGATTTTCAAAGAGAAGGGAGGCTACGAGATCCTCGGCGAGCTCTCGGGCGCCGAGATGCTGGGATGGTCCTACGACGGGCCCTTCGATGAATTCGAGGCGCAGGCTCATCCCGGAGGCTATTCCGGCGAAATTGCCGACGTGGCGATCAAACAAAAGTGGGGGCCGGCAACGCCGGCACGCGAGATCCACCGCGTGATTCCTTGGGATGCGGTGAGCGAGGCTGAGGGCACAGGCATCGTGCACATCGCGCCGGGATGCGGCAAGGAAGATTTTGCTCTCGGCAAAGACGAGAGTCTGGTTCCGATCGCGCCGCTCGATGAGACCGGAACTTTTCTTCGTGGCTTCGGCGCGCTCGAAGGCCGGTCGGCCCTTGACCCCGCCACCGTCGACTGGATCCTCGCCAATCTCCAACAAAAAGGTCTGCTCGTTGCAGTCGAGCGCTACCCGCACAACTATCCCCATTGTTGGCGTTGCAAAACCGAGCTTCTCTTCCGGCTCGTAGATGAATGGTTCATCAATATGCGCTGGCGCGATGCGATCATGGAAATCTGCTATGACGTCCGCTGGATCCCCGACTTCGGCCTGCAGCGCGAGTTGGACTGGCTGAAGAATATGGGAGACTGGATGGTCTCCAAGAAGCGCTACTGGGGACTGGCGCTGCCCATCTGGATCTGTGAGAGCTGCGGCGCTTTCGATGTCGTCGGCAGTCGTGAGGAGCTCAAGAGCCGTGCCGTCACCGGTTGGAATGAGTTTGAGGGTCATACTCCGCACAGGCCCTGGGTAGATCTCGTAAAGATCCGCTGCGGCAAGTGCGACGGCCGGGCGAATCGGATTCCTGACGTCGGCAATCCATGGCTCGACGCCGGGATCGTGCCCTACTCAACCTTGGGCTACAACCACGACCGCAAGTATTGGGAGAAGTGGTTCCCTGCAGACTTCGTTACCGAGAGCTTTCCGGGCCAGTTCCGCAACTGGTTTTACGCCTTGCTCGCCATGAGCGCACTGATGGAGCGGCGGGCGCCCTTTAAGGTGCTGTTGGGGCATGCAATGGTGCGCGATGAAAAAGGCGAGGAGATGCACAAGTCGAAGGGAAACGCGATTCCTTTCGAGGAAGCGGCGGAAAAAATGGGCGCCGACGTCATGCGCTGGATGTTTTGCCGGAACAATCCCGCGAACAATATCAATTTTGGCTACGGCCCGGCCGACGAGCTGAGAAACCGATTCTTCTTCAAGCTTTGGAACACCTACGCCTTCTTCTGCAACTACGCGCGGCTGGACGGCTTTGATCCTGGGGCCGCGCAAATTCCCGTCTCCGAAAGACCGGACATCGATCGCTGGATTCTTTCGGATCTTCAGCTGCTGGTTCGGACCGCGCGGCGCGAATTTGAAAACTACGACGTCATGGCTTTTTGTCTCGCTGCCGAAGATTACGTCGCTGAAAAGCTCAGCAACTGGTACGTGCGCCGCAACCGCCGACGCTTCTGGAAGAGCGAAAGGAGCAGCGACAAGTTGGCCGCTTACCAGACGCTCTACGGGGTGCTCACCACGCTCACGAGGCTGCTCGCGCCGATCATGCCCTTCCTGGCCGAGGGCATGTACCAGAACCTCGAGGCCGGCTCAGAAGCAACGACCGGCCGGACTTCCAGCATTCACCTCTGTGATTTTCCGAGATCCGACGAGTCGCTGATTGACGCGGAGCTGTCCGCGGACATGGAGGCGCTGTTGCGGCTGGTTTCGCTGGGCTTGGCGGTGAGAAACAGCGTGAGGATCAAGGTGCGCCAGCCGTTGGCGGAGATAAAAATCCTCCCAGCCAACGAACCGGAGCGTCGCGCCATCGCGCGCTTTGCCGATCAGATTTCCGAGGAGCTGAACCTAAAGAAGGTGACGCTGCACGATCCCGCGCAGGGGCCGCTTTTGCAGTATGAGATCAAGCCCAGCTTCAAGACCCTAGGCCCGAAGTTGGGCGAGCGGGTAAAGGAGGTGCAAGCAGCGCTGGCTGCCTTGGACTCCGTGTCAGTTGTCGAGAAGATCCAGACTGGAGGTAGTCTCGAGCTGGCCTGCCCCGGCGGGACAGTGCTCTTGGATAAAAACGACATCCTCGTGAACGTCAGAGCGCCGGAAGGGTGGGCTGGGCTCAGCGACCATGGCACGCAGATGATACTAGACGTGCGCGTCACGGAGGAACTTGCTTGCGAGGGGACGGCTCGTGAGATCGTTCGACACATCCAGGAGCTGCGCAAGAAATCTGGTCTCGAAATGGAAGATCGCATCCGTTTGTCTTTCCAGACCGACTCATCGATCGTGCGCGAGGCGATCGAGACCCATAAGTCCTACATTAGCGGTGAAACATTAGCCGTTGAACTGATTAACCAGCCGCTCGATGGCAACGCACAAAGAGCGGTTATCAAACTTCAGGGTCAGACACTAACAATCGAGTTGATCAAAGCCATTCCCGCACTATCATGAATCCCGGAGAATCGTCTTGACCGCCAAAAGCAAACTCATTTTAAGTCTGCTGCTCTTTATTGCCCTCCTTGACCAAGTCTCCAAGCTCATCGTTGACCGGACAATGCCGCTGAACCATTCGATTTCGGTTATCGAGAATCTCTTCAATCTGACCTATATCCGGAATACTGGGGCCGCATTCGGGATTTTCGCAGGAACCCATGCGGGTTTTCGTCAACCCTTTCTCATTATCTTTTCTCTGTTAGCGATTGGTTTCATAGTGCTGATGCTGAGAAGGTTGCCCGAAGCGGAGAAGGGGTTGATGGTCGCCCTCACCTTTATCCTGGGCGGAGCCGTGGGAAACCTGATCGACCGGCTCCTCTACGGGGAGGTCATCGACTTTCTAGATTTCTACTGGTCTCGATTTCATTGGCCCGCCTTTAACTTCGCGGATAGCTTTATTACGATCGGGGTTACCTTGACGCTCTATCATCTCGTTCGAGCCAAAGGCGAAGACCCCTTTAAGCCGCCGCAACGGTGATCTTTCTGACAGAACTCAAGCGATTGGTTCTGAAGTCCAACTTATACCTTCAAGGCCACGACCGTTGCGCCCCAGCCGCCCGATTCAGCAGGGGCATCTTCAAAGGACACTACCAGAGGGTGTTTTTCCAGAAGCGATCGAATGATCCGTCGCTGGACGCCTTTGCCGCGGCCGTGGATGATGCGGACTTGATAGATCCCCGCGCGACGGCACTGCTCGATGTACTCTTCCACAACACCGGGTATATCCTTTGGCGAGAAGGCGTGGAGGTCTATGGAATCCTCGATGGGAACGATGACCGGCTCGCTGAAGGGTGAGTCGAAATCTTGAGGGCCGGAGGATTTTTCTGACGGGTTTTTCTTGCTCGCACTCATTGCTTTAGCCGCCCAGGTAGAGGCGCTTAACTTCAGGGTCGTTGAGAAGATCTTTCCCTGTTCCAGTGAAACGGTTTTGCCCTAGCTCCAGCACATAGCCTCGGTCAGCTACGGATAGGGCCTTGGCGGCATTTTGCTCGACCACCAACATCGAATAGCCCTGCTGCTTCATCTCTACGAGTTTCTCAAAGATCAGCGTAACAAACTTTGGCGAGAGGCCAAGAGAAGGCTCGTCTAAGAGGATCATCTTGGGTCCGGTCATAAGCGCGCGACCGATCGCCAGCATCTGCTGTTCGCCGCCAGACATGGTTTCAGCCTTCTGGACGCGCCGCTCGGCGAGGATAGGAAAAAGGGAGCAGACCCGCTCCAGGGCCTCTCTGATCTTGGTTGGACTTCTCTCAATATAAGCTCCCATCTCTAGATTCTCAGCCACAGTCATCTGCGGGAAGACGATTCGTCCCTGAGGCACGTAGGCGAGACCGAGGGCTAGAACCTGATCGGGACGCAACCCGAGGATCTCCTTTCCGTTAAACAGGATATGGCCGGACTTGGGGTGCAGGATGCCCATAATGTTTTTTAACGCAGTGGACTTCCCGGCGCCGTTGGGACCGATGACGCAGATCATTTCTCCGCTCTGCACCTCAAGGCTGACTCCGTGAAGGATATCGAGGTTGCCGTAGCCGGCATGAATTTCGCGGACCTGGAGTAATCGTCCGTCAGCGTCCAAAGTAGGCCTCCATGACTCGCTGATCGCTCCGGATGATGGAGGGCGCGCCTTCAGCGAGCATCTCTCCGTGGTCGAGAACAAAAATTTTTTCTGAGAGATCCATAACGACTTTCATATCATGCTCGACGATCAGAACGGTTTTACCCTGAGCCCGAAGGTCCCGAATAGCGCTCAAGAGGTCATTGAGGAGAGTCCGGTTGACCCCGGCGGCGGGTTCGTCCAAAAGAATCAGATCCGGATCGATCATCAAGACGCGGGCAAATTCCAGCAGCCTTTGCTGGCCATAGGAGAGGTTCCCGGCAAATTCCCCTTGGAGCTGATCGAGCTTTACAAAGCGGAGGAGCTCCAGCGCCCGTCGGCAGGATGGTTCCCAATCTTGCCGGGAGACAACGAGGAGGTTTTCCAAGGTGGTGAGCTCGGGAAAGACGCGGATCACTTGGAAGGTACGGCCGATGCCCTTCCAGCTGATCTTGTGAGGTGGGAGTTGGTCGATCCGCTCCCCCTTAAAATAGATTCCTCCTTCGTCGCACCGCTCCACTCCCGTGATGAGGTTGAAAAGAGTGGTCTTCCCGGAGCCGTTTGGGCCGATGAGACTAAAGATGCTGCCTGGTTCTAATGCGAGCGAACAGCGGTTAACGGCTGTGACTCCGCCGAAATGTTTCGAGACACCTCGGACTTCAAGGATGCGATTTCCCGCCATCAAATAGTCCGTGGCAAACGGTAGCGCTGCTGAAGAACCCCCAAGATGCCCCTGGGCATGAGCAGGATGACGAAGACAATGATGGCGCCGAAAATCGCTTCGTGAAGAAAGAGAAATCGGGTCCAGACCAACTCTTGGAAGATCGACAGCAGCGTGGCGCCGAGGATGGGGCCAAAGATAGTTCCTCTGCCGCCGAAAAGACACATGACAATCATGGTAATCGTAGTGAGGAGAGGAAAGGTGCCGATGGGCTCGATGTGGGTTACGTACCGGGCATAGAAGCCGCCCGCGATTCCCGGCAGCGCCGCGGAGATGAGAAAGGCATAGAGTTTGAGCGCTGCGGTATTAATGCCCATAGCTTCAGCGGCCATCTCGTCCTCTCGAATTGAAAGCAAGCGCAGACCGAAGCGGGAAGTTATGATCCAGTAGGTAATAAACAATCCGGCTAAGGCGACCCCGCCCATGGAGTAGTAAAGGGGCGAGATAGAACTCATAGGGCTCAGCGTGATTCCGGAGCCGCCGCCGGTAAGGCCTTCGAAGTAAGATACCAACGCGCGCACAACTTCGTTCAGTCCCAGCATCGAGATGGCAAAATAGGGACCCTTTAGCCTGAGACAAGGATAACCTATGATGAGCGCTAAGGATGCCGCAGTGAGGCTTCCCGTAAGAGCCGCAGCGAACCAATGCCATCCAGCCTTGCTGATGAGAATAGCCGCCGTGTAGGCGCCCGTCCCGAAAAAGGCGACGTGGCCGAAGGAGACGTAGCCGGTAAGGCCAGAGATAATATTCCAGCTTTCCGCCAGAGCGATCCACATGAAGGTCTGAATCGTGAATGTGATGATGTAGTTGCTCACATAGAACGGCATGACCGCGAGGCCGGCTAGGATAGGCAAAGCTATAGCCCAGGCAAACCGGTTCATCGGCGTCCTCCCAGAAGGCCGGTCGGTCGCACCAAAAGGAGAATAACCAGAAGGATGTAAGCGATCACTTCGGAAAGTTGGGCAGTCAGAAGCAGAGATGTGAGTCCCTCGACGACTCCGAGAATCAGGCCGCCGAGCAAAGCGCCCAGGTAGTTTCCCGCTCCTCCCAGGACAATCACCAGGAAAGATTTGAAGACATAGTTTCCGCCCATTTCAGGGAAGATCGAGAACATGATGGAGACCAAGCCGCCGCCGACTCCAGCCAGTCCGGAGGCGAGGCCGAAGGTGAGGAGATCGATGCGCCGGACATTGATGCCGCAGACCTGAGCCAGCTCGCGGTGCTGGGAGGTCGCGCGGATCGCCTTGCCCGTTTTGGTTTTGTTAAGAAAAAGGAAGACCAGGATTGTGATGCCCAAAGCGAAGCAGAATGTGACCAGGCGCGGTTTGGACACGGCGATCGGACCCAAAAGAAAAGAGCCGGTCAAGAACTCCACGGAGCGGTAGTCTCCGGTCCAGGCGATCATCGCCATGTTGGAGAGAAAGATAGAGATGCCGAAGGTGAGGATGAGGGAAGAAAGCTCAGGAGCCCCCACCACCCGAGAGACGAAAAATCTCTGCAAGAAAGCGCCGACGAGAAAAAGCAACGGGAAGGAGATGACAAGAGAGAAAAATGGATTCATTCCGTAGAGCGCGAAGAGCCAGAAGGTCGTGTAGCCTCCCAGCATGAGCAGGGTCCCGTGAGCGACATTGATGACCCTCATCACCCCAAAGATGAGGGCCATTCCCAGGGCCACCATGGCGTAGAGGCCGCCGGCCAGGAGGCCGCTCACGACTCCCTGGAGGATCATGGTCCCTGTGATCTGGATCGTCACCGTTGCACCTTACTAAGCTCAATATAAAAAGGGGTCTCCTTTTGGGAGGCCCCTTTTTAAAATTTTATGCATGCAGATCAAGATTTACTTACGCTGACTCCACGGCGGCATAGGATAAAGCGGTTTTGCCTCAGACAAGTTGGAGGGCCAAACCGTCACCCTCTTTCCGTCCTGCCATTGAATGAGGACCATCTTGTGGGCGGTCTGGAAACCCCGCTCGTCAACCTGGTAGTCGCCGAACGCCGTTGTGATTTTGAGCTTCAGAAGCTGCTCGCGGATCTTGTCGGAGTCGATAGATTTGGCGCGGCGAATCGCCTCAGCCTGTATCTGACAGGCTCCGTAGGCAGCCGGAGCATGGTAGGAGAATTCCCGGTTGTACATCTTCTTGTAGTTCTCGATAAACTCCTTCGCTCCAGGATATGTGAGATTCTCCGCCCACTGGGTCGAACCATAAACATACTCCGCGGTTTTACTTAACTGTTTGCCAAAGTCCGGGACATCCCCTCCCACAGTCACGCCGTACATTTTGGGATTGACATCGAGCTCCTTCATCTGGCGCGTGGTGGCCACGGCATCATCGAAGTAGGAGCCGGCGGCAATGACATCCGGGTTGAGCGATTTCATCCTGATGAGAAGCCCGGAAAAATCCGTCATCCCCTTGGGATAAGCCTCAAGCATCACCACCTGCATGCCCCGTTTTTTGGCTAGATCGGCCGCCCCCTGGGCTGCTGCCTTGGCAAAAGAGGTATCCTCGTGGATGATAGCGATGGTTTTAAGGCCCCGCTCGGCGGCCAGTTCCACGAGACCTTCCAGGTAGACCTCGGCGGGAGAAATGGTCATAAAAAGGTACTTGTATCCCTGCTCCCAGATGGCGGTCTCCGCGGCCAGGGAAGCCATCATAAGCTTTTTGTATTTCTCGCTCACCGTCGCGGCTGCCTTGGTGATCGGGCTTGAATAAGGGCCCATTACGAGTTCGACTTTGTCCTCAGTGATCAGTTTCTCGTAAAGTTTGATCGCGGTGGCCGCATCCGATCGATCATCGTAGATCACAAACTCGAGCTTCCGTCCAAGCAAGCCGCCCTTATCATTGATCTCCTTAGCGCACATAAGGTAGCCGTCTTGGGTGTAGCCGCCCAGCTTCGCGTAGGTGCCGGTCAAGGAGATGGAGGCACCGATTTTGACAGGAGCTTGGGCCAAGGCGAATTCCGACGTAAAAGTGAGCACCCCTAACACAAGGATAAGTGCTTTTAGCGTTTTCATCTTGCTCCTCCTTATTCTTGAATCCTGGTGGCCATTACGATCACATTTTCCCCGCAAAACCTAGGCTCTAGCGCCAGCCTGGGTCATCGAACTGGACCATCTTGTGAGGCATGCCGTCATTCACGCCAAAGACGCGACCCTTGGTAAGTTGATCATAGGCTGAATCCAGCTCTTCTATGGAATAGCCCGTGAGTTCCGCGGCCGCGTCAAGTGTTCCCTTCTTATTCTTGTAAATGTAGCGGTTGGCTTTGATTACCGCGCGGACGAAGCCCTCGATGAGTTCCCGTTTCTCTTTAAGGGTCTTTTCTTGGGCGACGATCACGTTGTAGAAGGCGTCGGGGAATACCTCCCAAAAATTGACCAGATTTCTCAGCTTAGGATTGCGCTTGATCGCCCGGATCCCCTGCTCGACGTGTAGCACGCCGGTATCCACTTGGCCGGTGACAAGCGCGGGAACGCGGCCGGCTGTCGAGGTGCTGATGATTTGAACTTCGTCGGGTTTTATTTTAGCCATGGCCAGTAGGCGGCGGCTGAAAAGGTCGGCAAAGCCGCTGGGCTCCTGAATACCGATCTTCTTCCCCTTGAGGTCTTTAATTTCTTTGATGTTCCCTTGAACGGTCATCACCGCCTCTAGCAGCGGAGAGGTCGAAAGAATCATTTTGATGGCTGCGCCCTGTGCGCGGGCTGAGATGGGGGGGTCGGCACTGGTCAGTGCTAAGTCGGCGGAGCCAGCTATCATCGCCCTGAGAGAGCCCACTCCCCCCTCAAAGGAGACGATCTCGACATCGAGTCCTTCCTCTTTAAAGTAGCCGAGATCCTTGGCCAGATAAGGCGGAATGTGGACGAGGTTGGGCGGAGTGACAGCCATCGCCAGGACTAGTTTCTTGACGGCCTCGGCGGCTAGCGAGTTGGGTACGGCCCGGACGAATGGAGAAAACAGTAGGCCAACGGTCAAAATAAAAGAAATGGCGATCCGTTTCATTCCTTGCCTCCTTACTCTGCGATTCGTTTACCGCGATGACTTCTTCCCTGAGCGTGGTTCTAAACTTCCGGCTGCTCGCGGTTTTGCCAGGGGGCGATTTTTCTCTCGATAACTTTTATCAGACTAATCAGGACTACTCCCAGAGTCATCAACACAACGATGGGAACAAAGAGCTTGGCCGTTTCAAAGGAGTTGGCGTACTGGACTATCATATACCCAAGGCCGGCGACAGAAGTAAAGAACTCCGCCACTATCATTCCTACCAGGCCACGTCCGATCGCGAGGTTGATGCCAGCCAGGATGAATGGGAGCGCGGAGGGAATGATGAGGTCTCTCCAGAGTTGGCGCTCGGTAGAGCAAAAGGAGCGGCTCACCTCAAGGAGATCCGGGCTCAGATTCTTCACCCCCTGCTGGGTATTGAGCAGGACTGGAAAGACCATGAACAGGAAAACGATCACCACCTTGGCCGGAACTCGAAAGCCGAACCAAAGGACGATCAGCGGAATAAAGGCCACCGTCGGAGTCGAATAGATTGCATGCAGATAGGGCTCCACGGCCAAAGACAAAGTCGCGGAGCGTGCCAGGAAGATTCCGAGAGGAATCCCTACTATGACAGCAAGCACAAACGCATAGAGGAACACCTCAAGGCTTTGCCCGAGGTAACGCTGGAGCTCTCCCTTTGATACCAGCTCGACAAACGCGCGCGCGATGGCAGTCGGGTAGGTGAAGAGGACCGGATTAACCGAGCGGCCGTAGAGTTCCCAGGCTATAAGGACCACAGCTAACGAGAGAAACCTGATGCTCCAAGCGTAAGTCGAATTCCTCATAGGGTCCCCCTTATATTCTGGTTGGAGTCTCGTTTCAACTGCTCCCAAATATGAGTGCGGAGTTGAACCGATCTGGGATGAGACTTTACCTGGGTGATGTCTCGCGGCCGCGGAATCTCCACGGGGAGAATCTCGCGTATCTTTCCCGGCCGTGGCGACATGAGGAGGATGCGATCTCCCAGGTAGATCGCCTCATCAATGGAATGCGTGACGAAGAGCATGGTCTTTCGCTCCTGCTCTAAGATCTTGGAGAGTTCTTCCTGGAGGGTTTCGCGCGTTTGCGCGTCGAGGGAGCCGAAGGGCTCATCCATCAAGAGCAGTGAGGGGTTGACCGCTAAGGCGCGCGCCAGGCCGGCCCGCTGCTGCATCCCACCGGAAAGCTGATAGGGATAACACTTCTCGAACCCCTTGAGACCCGTGAGTTGGATATAGTGCTCTACTGTTTGCGTAATCTCCTCTTTGGGATGTCCTCTTAGCGCCAATCCGTAGGCGATGTTTTCTTCCAACTTCTTCCAGGGAAATAAGCCGAAGTGTTGAAAGACCATGGCGACATCCGGGCGCGGCGCGGTCACCGGCTCCCCGTCCAGTATTATCTCCCCTTGATCTCGGGGAATGAGGCAGTCCAAAACGCGCAGCAGCGTTGTCTTGCCGCAGCCGCTGGGCCCCAGGATGCAGAGACGCTCGTAGGGCTGTACCTCAAAACTAATGTCCTCCAAGGCTATGACCTGGCCGCTGTTATAGCTCTTGGTGAGATGTCTGACGGTGATCTTTGCCATGATAAGATGATGAGCCTATCAGGAGACCGGCTTTTCCAATAGCTCTTTCACCAGTCGGAGAAACCGGGCGGCGATCGCTCCGTCAACGATCCGGTGGTCGGCCGAGAGGGTCACGGTCATCATGGGGCGGATCGCTATCTCTTCACCCTGGGGCACTACACGGGCGGCAACTTTGCCGACGGCTAAGATGGCGCACTGCGGCGGGTTGATGATCGCGACAAAGCTATCGACACCCAACATGCCGAGGTTGGAGATGGTGAAGGTCCCTCCCTCGTAATCCAACGGAAAGAGTTTTTTCCTTTGCGCCTTTTCCGCCAGCTCGCGGCTCTGCTGGGCGAGTTGCTGAAGCGACAGGCGGTCAGCGTTGCGGATCACCGGCGCGACAAGCCCCTCTTCTAGAGCTACCGCCATGCCGATATTGATGTCGGAAAAAAGCTCGATTCCGTGATCCGTGAAGGCGGCGTTCAGGGAAGGAAAGTCTCTGAGAGCGCGGGCGCAGGCGCAAAGGATGAAGTCATTTATCGAAGGAATCACTTTCTCCCCTTTTTCCTTCCAGTCGGTCCTTCTTCTATTGACCTCGTTCATGTCCACATCCATGCCGATGTAAAAATGGGGAGCGCTCTGCTTGCTCTTGCTCATCCGCTCGCCGACGATGCGGCGCATCGGGGTGAGCGGGACCGTCTCTTTGAGCTTCGGTGGCCCTGCGGGCGCGGGGGCTTGGGGCCTAGCGGCCCGCAAAACATCCTCGGCGACGATGTTTCCTCCGGGCCCGCTCCCTTTAAGAGAACTGAGATCGATCTTTCTCTCTTGGGCGATTCTCTTGGCCGCGGGGGAAGCGGCCATGCGACCTGTCATGGGCGCGGTTTCAACTCGACTCTCTCGCGCCGCCTGTTTCGAGACTTCCGCGGACTTCGCGGGACTTGGAGAAACTCTAGGCTGGCTCTGCTTACTTGTTGTCTCGCCGGGCGCCAGGATGACGGCAATTCTCTGACCGACAGGCACCTCATCACCGGGCGCGGCGCTCACCTGAGCGAGAATGCCGGCGGCGGGCGCCTCGATCTCGACGGTCGCCTTGTCGGTCTCGACCTCCATCAACGGCTCGCCTTTCTTAACCGATTCGCCTTCAGCCTTGAGCCAGTTGAGCAGAGTTCCTTTTTCCTGCGCCATTCCCAGCGCGGGCATGATGACTTCGGTTGCCATAATAGTAAGTTTCTAGTTTCGCGTTTCTGGTTTCTGGTTAACTCGAAACTCTAAACTCGAAACCCGAAACTAATCTTGCCTCATGCCTTCCGCCTGTTTTCATTTGATCACCTTATCCGCCTTCATTAGCGTCCATTGCGGAATGGTGAGGCCGATCTGTTTTGCCGTCTTGAGGTTGATGACGAATTCGAACCTCGTAGGCTGCTGCACTGGAAGGTCGGCCGGCTTGGCGCCTTTCAGGATTTTGTCTACGTAGGTCGCGCCGCGGCGCCATAGATCTGCGCGGTCAGGCGAGTAGCTCATGAGGCCCCCGGCCTCCACGTGCTCTCTCGGCCCAAACATCGTAGGCAGTTTGTGCTTGATTGCGAGCTCCGCGAGCGGCTTTGCCCCAGCAATGAATAAGGGAGTTGAAAGTACGAGAACCCCGCCGGCGCGTTCTCGGATGATAGCCGAAAAGGCGCTGTCAAACTCCGTCGCGCCGCGCACGGCAAGCGTTTGAAGCCGGAGCCCCAGTGGCGGGCCGGCGACCTCGACGGCATTTAAGCCCGGCCCATGCGAAGGCGTGGCGGGGTCCCAGAGGACAGCAACGCGCGAGAGCCCAGGAACGGCCTCCTTGAGCAGCTCCAGGCCTTTGGCGTTTGTCTCAGTCATCATTAGGGAGAACCCGGTGATGTTGCCGCCTGGCCGCGCGAGGCTGGCCACGTGGCCGCTGCCGATCGGGTCCGCGTGGCTCACGAATATTATGGGAATCGTCGAGGTCGCCCGCTTAGCCGCCTCAACGTAGATGGAACTCGGTGCAACGATGACATCGACCTTGAGCCGGACGAGTTCCTCCGTCAGTTCGTGGAGCCGATCGAACTGCCCCTCGCTCCAACGGTGTTCAACGACGATGTTCTGGCCATCAACCCAACCCAGATCGCGCAGCCCTCGGTGGAAAGCTTCGATGGCTAAGGGAAACATGGCCGGACTGTCCCACAGAAGGCCGACGCGGGGGATTTTCTTCGCCTGCTGCGCCTCAACAAATGGAACAGTAGACAGTAGAGCAGTAGTCAGTAGGCAGATAATGATTTTCCTGTTCATGGTTTTTCCTCTCTGCTGTTCCGTGTTTCAGCCGAAGGCTGATCAGCCTCAGGCTGAAATCGAAAATCTAAAATCATTTAATCATACCGGATCTGGCAGCTCTTCCTTTTCAAAATCAATCACGATCTCCCAACCATGGCGCGAAAAAACTTCATGGGCGGGAATCCAGATGGGGACTGGCTACTTTTTCGTCTTCCAAAAAAGTTGCCTGTCCCCTTTCCGGCAGCTGGATTCCGGCTCGCCCCCGGCCTTCGCCGGGGTTGGCTGCAATGACGCGTAAATCGATAAAGTAGAATGTCCCCCTTTTCCCAAGCTCTTCAGCCATTTTAAGCGCGTTCCCCGTGCGGCCGGGGCGCAGTCATCGGTTATTCTTTGTTCAAAATCTGAGGCGGCTTATCTTGCGTGAATTCCATAAGCCACTGTCGCTGCTCGGACGTTTCCGGAACAGAACATCCCCGTCTCTCGCTAACGCGCAGGAAAGCTGCCTCTGGAACAATACCAGAGAGAACCAAAAGACTGGCCGCTATCAATGCCGACCTGCCGATCCCTTGCCGGCAGTGAATGGCAATGCTCTTGCCTTCCGCCAAGAGCTTGGCCAGCTTCTTCACGAAATCCAAAGTAGCTTCTCGTGATGCGGGCACGCTTCGATCAACGATCGGGAATGGCCGGAAGTCGATGCCATGCGCCTCACACAAGGTGCCTTCTTGGGCAAGGTCCAAGTCAGCGACTTCATCGCTGGTGAGCAATGAAACAACAACGTCTACGCCCGCGGCGCGCCATCCCTGAACTTCGTCTTCCAACCAATCTCCACCACGCGGTCGGGGTAAAATGGCTAATTTACCTTGCCATGGTCCTTCTATCCAGTAGAGTTCCGTTCTCATGGTGCCTGCTAAAAAAATTTAATTCCTGGGTATGATCTCTCGTGGCAGCGAATCGACATCGAACCCACGATCTCGAAGTATCTTGATACGATGATGGCCATCGATGATCATTCCATCGGGCCTAACCTTGAGCGATCCAGGTTGTCCTGGCTTCAGTGAGTCCATGATCTCTTGGTTCGTTAATTTATCCAACTGGCCGAGCTTCGCTTGGCTGAGAGAAATCTCGGAATGTAACGGTTTAAGAGGCAGTTCACTCACGGGCGATCCCTGGGTTGGCCGCGACTCCGAAATCCCTTTTCTCCACCTACGATGAACTGATCATTAACATACGTCGCAGCGGGCATGTCCTTCTTCTCAAAATCACTTGATCACCTTATCCGCCCGAAAGAGCACCGACTGTGGAATCGTGACGCCGATCTGCTTCGCCGTCTTGAGATTGAACACCAGCTCGAACTTCATCGGCTGCTCCACGGGAAGGTCTGCGGGCTTCCTGCCTTTCAGAATCTTGTCCACATAGGTAGCGGCGCGCCGGTACAAGTTGGGAAAGTTCACGCCGTAGCTCAGAAGGCCCCCCTACGTCCACATACTCACTCGATCCGTATATTGCCGGGAGGCGGCTTTTTACCGCGAGTTCTGCAAGCTGTGTTCGCTGAGGAAACAGTACGGGGCTCCCCAGCGCGAGGACTGCGTCAGCACGCTCCCTGGTTACAGCTCGGAATGCAGTCTCAATATCTTTAGGAGCTAGTACGTCTACGTATTGATGCTTTATCCCGATCGCCGCTGCGGCAAGTTCCGTCTCCCTTAACTGTTGTACGTTACCCGGGTTGGTCGAACTCCCGAGGACGGCCACGCGGGAGAGCCTTGGAACAGTCTCCTTCAGAAGCTCCAGTTGTTTTCCGCTTATCTCTGGGGCAAGCGTGGACAATCCAGTAATGTTCCCACCTGGCCGCGCAAGACTGGCAACGAACCCGTTTCCAACAGGGTCAAAATCAAACGCCATGACGATGGGGATCGTAACAGTTGCTTCCTTGGCGGCACGGGTTGATTGCGGACCAGACGTGACGATGACGTCTACCTTGAGACGCACTAGCTCGGCGGCGTTGCGGGGAACCTGATCGATCTTCCCTTCCGCAAATCGCCACTCGATGACGATGTTCTGGCCCTTAACATAGCCCAATTCACGCAGACCTCGGCGAAATGCCTCATCGCGCGC
>WNFH01003174.1_pt1 | contig 17660 bp, 15 predicted proteins | sample 5400411 | NCBI WGS metagenome assembly WNFH01 (sample SAMN13153347, study PRJNA577476) | soil metagenome | isolation source: 200 cm saprolite under Douglas fir tree site 2 hole 3 | place: USA:California | collected 2015-04-18
ATGGCCGGTCTTGCCGCAGGGAGCGCCTATCTCGGCTCTTGGAACGAGCGCCACGCACGTCCTATCGTCCTTTACGCCTGGATCGAACTCGCCGTAGCCGCGGCCGGGGCCTTCTCCCTCATCGGTCTCGTCGGCGTTCGCTTTCTCTATCTCGCCGCCTACCCAGCCATCGGCGCAGCAACACCGCTTCTTCTCGTTCTCCGATTTCTCGGCATCGCGGCCGTCCTGTTTATTCCCACATTTCTGATGGGCGGCACGCTCCCCATTCTCGTTCGTGGTTTGACTCGTGAAGATGAATTAGGCGCCCGCATCAGTCGGCTCTATTGGGTCAACACGCTCGGTGCGGTCACGGGCACGCTGCTCGCCGGCTTTGTTCTTCTTCCCGCCCTCGGCCTACGCTTGACCATCACGTGCGCCGTCGTCCTCAACGTTCTCGCCGGCCTCGTCGCTCTGCAAGTGTCGTCCGCTTCGTCCCATGCCGAGGCTTCCGCATCCGCGCAGACTCCGTCCGCAGGCGTCTCCGCCGAAACTGCCGCCGAAAATTCCTGTCACCCTTCGCGCAGCTTTTTGTTCTTTGCCTTCGGAGTCGTCGGCGCTGCCGCCATCGCCTACGAAGTCGCGTGGACACGCCTTCTCGCCACTATCCTCGGCAGCTCGACGTACGCCTTCACTTTGATGCTTGCCACTTTCCTGGCAGGCATCGTCATCGGCAGCTTCATTTTCGAGCGCTGGTTCGCGCGCGCCCACCGAGGGGTTTCTTTCCGCACGTTCTCTCGCACACAAACCTACACCGGCCTCGCCGCTCTCATTTTCCTCAGCCTCTTCCAGTACATCCCCGCCGTCGTTCCCCCGATTCTCCGCGCCACGCACGAATCGTTTGGTGGCCTCATCCTCGCTCAATTCGTCACCAGTGCACTGGCGATGTTGCCTGCCGCCATCATTTTCGGTTTCAATTTTCCCGCCGTCATTCTCCTGTTCACCGGAGGCGCTGGTTCTGAATCCGGCTATTCCGCGGTCGTTGGCCGCGCCTATGCCGCCAACACCCTCGGCGCGATTGCGGGCGCCATCATCACTGGTTTCTGGCTGGTTCCTGCTCTCGGTAGCTTCCGGGTGGTGGCGCTCATAGCGGCCATCAATCTTGTTCTCGCCGTCGCGCTTGAACTATCCGCAACGCCGCGCCGCGCGGGCTCTCTCGCTCTCAACACCGTGCTGCTCCTCCTCGTTGCTTTCGCAGGTTTTTCCTCTGTTTTTTACAATCGTGCGCTCACTTCCTTCTCCACCGTCCTTTACTTCAATCTTCACAACGGCAAACTCACGCTCGCCGAAAACGCCGCTACCCTCGATCTTCCCTTCGTCGCCGACGGCCTCAACGCCTCCATCGCCGTCAACCGCACCGACAATTACTTTGCTCTCACCACCAACGGCAAAGTCGACGCCTCCAGCGCTGACACGCCCACGCAACTTCTTCTCGGCCACCTGGGAGCCGTCGTCGATCAGGTGCCTCGCCGCGTCCTCATCGTGGGCTTTGGCAGCGGCATGACCATTTCCGCCGTTGCCCGCTATCCCGATGTCCAGCGCATGGATTGCGCCGAAATCGAGCCCGCCGTCATTCAAGCCGCACCGTATCTCGAAAAGCTAAATCGTGGAGTCCTCCGCGATCCGCGTGTGCACGTCTTCCTGGACGACGCTCGCAATTTCCTTCTTACTTCCCGCGAGCGGTACGATCTCATCATTTCTGAGCCTTCCAATCCGTGGATCGCCGGCGTAGCCACTCTCTTCACCGATGAATATTACGCCGCGGCGCGCAATCACCTCACTCCGGGTGGCCGTTTCGTCCAGTGGATCCAGGCGTATTCGCTCGATCCAGCCGACCTCCGCATGATCCTCGCCACGCTCTCCAGGCATTTTCCTGAAACGACTCTGTGGCGCGTCCCGGGGGGAGACCTGATCGCTCTCAATCGCACTGAGACCACGCCGATGAATTTCGATCGACTCCGCACTCTCTGGCAAACACCCGATCTCCGCGAAGATTACGAAACGCTCGAACTCCGCCATCCCGAAGGCCTGGTCGCCTACTATGCCCTCAACGACTCTGCGGTCCGTCGCATCGCTGCTGGCAGCGTCCTCAACACCGACGACCGCACCCTGCTCGAATACCACGCCCCGCGAGCGCTCCTTAACCGCAGCTTCCTTGACAGCAATGCAAAGCTGCTCGCCGACAATCGAGAGGGCCTTCTCCCGGCCAATCTCGATCCCTCCGAAACTCGCCGCGCCCTCGAAGCCGCTGCCGAAACCAATCTTCGCCTCGCCAACTATCCCAACGCCGTCGCGTATCTCAAGGTGCTCGAGAACGAGCCTCCCTCTTCCAATCTCGAAATCCTTCGCGGTGTCGTGCAGTTGTCGGACAATCACAACGACGCCGCGCAAGCTCATTTTGAAAACGCCGCGCGCCTCGATCCAGATTCCCTCTCCGCCCTCCACTGGCTCGCCATTGTCGCCAACAACAAAAAGGAAGAAGCCTCTGCCGATCTCCGCGTCTCGCAAATTCTCCAGCGCGATCCGAAATTCCACGCGGCTCTCGCCGATCGTGTGAAGTTTGCCAGGGACCGTCAGGATTGGCCCACCGCTGTCGCCGCGCAAGGCGCGCTCATCAACGCCACTAAGAATCCTCCCGCCATCGAATTCTGCCGCCTCGGCGAATTCCTCTTGCGCACGCAAAATCTTGCCGAAGCCGAAAAAGCCTTCCTCATCGGCATTCAGGTTGATCCCTACAGCTATTCCTGCAATCGCAATCTCGCCGAACTCTACCGCCAAACCGGTTTCATGAGCCGCGCGCACAAGCGTCTCGACTTCATCGTGCGCCTTTTCCCCGACGCCGACCCCACGGTCTACACTTCTCTCTTTACTGTGGACACCGCTCTTGGTGATCACGCCGCTGCCGATGCCGCCATCCAAAAAGGTCGCCGCCTCTTCCCCCAATACGAAGCTCTCCGCCAACCCGTTCTCCCATCCCCGTAGCAGCGGGCGCCTGAAGGTTTTTCTTCAGACATCTGACTCTCAACCGCGCGGATCGACGCGATGCCCACGCACCGAGGCTTTTCTCCTGGCGTTCGCCTCGCGGCACTCAAGGCGTGCCTTTAGGCATCTCGTTCTTTCGGCTCGCCTTATTGGAGCAAAGCCTTTGCTTGTAACCGTTTAGCCGTCGGGAGCATCTAAAGAAATGCTAACAAAACATTCACGCTTTATACGCATAGCACCCATTAAAATAATTCGTAGGGTGCCCGGCCCAGAATGCGGTTAAGGTGTAATTGTAGGCTAAGACAGGAGTACTAGAACATGGTAAAGCAGTTTCTTCTGGCCAGTGACTTCGACCAGACGCTCAGCTTTAACGACTCCGGGGTCGTGCTGAGCGAACTCATCGGCTTTCACGGCTTCCACGACAAAGTGGCCGGACTGTCGCAAATGAACCTCGTGCAGCAGGGCGCGGAGCTCAGCTATTTGATTTTGCACGATCCGGAGTTCCGCCGTGTGCGGCGAGAGAACTTGATCGAGACAGGCAAGCGCATTCGCCTGAAACATGATGTGGCTCTGTTTGCGCGCGCTCTCGAGAACCTTGCCGACGACTACAAGTTTTCGTTTTACGTCATCTCCGCCTCGCCGCAGGAAATCATCCAGTCGGCGTTGGAAGGAATTGTGCCGCCCGAGCATATTGTCGGGACGCGCTTCCGATACAACGATGCGACCGGCGAAGTGGAGTCGATCGTTCGGGCTTCCGCGGGTTGGGGCAAAATCACGGTGCTGGAAGAGATCCGCGCGGCGCTGGGCATCAGCCACGACCACATAATTTATATGGGCGATGGCAGCTCGGATTTGCCGGTAATGATGCACGTCAACCAGCACGACGGACTGACCATCGCGGTGTCCGAGGCGAAATACATCACGAAGGTCGCGCGGCGCACGGTGCTAAGCGACAACGCGATGAGCGTGCTTGTGCCGGTGCTGGAGGAAGTGCTGCGGTGGGATTCGGCTCGCATCCGCCGCATGTTTGCCAGTTACGGGCTGACGCTGCGGGAGTGGGACAAGACGCGCACGGACATGCTGACGATCCAGGACGCGACGCTGTCGGTCCCGGTAGCCGCGGCCGGCCAGCCTCAGTAAGAAAATCATGGAGTAGCGTATCGCTACTGCGATTGCCGGGCGCCACCGTTTGCGGATGGCGCCCGACAATTTTCAACTGTCGGCAAACTGCTCTTTTCTGTACTCTGGGAATGCCTGCCCAGAGGCCAAGCGAGCATTCCATGAGAGCAACCCGACGCGCTGTATTCCTTGCAGCGCTTCTTTTCACGCCAAACTGGTACGGGCTGGATTTCGCGAACGCTAACGCTGCCGCGAAAGAACCGCAAACAGCCACATCGTCGATGCCGACGGTATATGTTTCGGATTTCGAGCTAAACGCGTTGCCATCCGAGTCACTAAACAGAGCGGCTGCCGCGCCGCAGGCTGGCGGACAAGCGCCGGACGATGATCCTCGGAAGCAGGCCAGCCGGCTTGTCGAACTGATGTCGACGAAGCTGGTTGCAGCTTTGCAGAAGGCCGGCTACACGGCGGTGCGCATGCAAGCTGGCGCCGCGCGACCGGACAGCGGCGTGCGGATCCGCGGGTTGTTCGCGGAGATCGATAACGAAAATCATTGGCGCCGTGCGGTCATCCGCACCGCGGGGGATTCCGGGAAGATGCAAGTTCTGGTCAGCGTCGGGAACCTGGCAAAACCGGATCAGGCGCTGTACGAAATTGCGAATCTGCCCGGAAACGGAAACAAGCCCGGCGCGGTGATCACGCTAAGCCCGTACGTGCCGCTGACGAAGTTCGATCTCAGTAAGGATGCGAACGAAGACGTGTTCCGGAGACTAGCAGCGCGCATCGTCAACGACTTAACTACTTTGTTGAACGCCAATCCCGCCGCGATGTCTCAATGAGCCGCGTTGCCTTCTATGGGGTGCCCCAGGACGAAGCAAAGTATTGCGCCAGCCCATCCCAATAGTGAGCTTTCCATCCGGTGGCGAGGTGCTCGGCGGCGCCCTGCGGGAAGCCGGTGTGATCAAGCACGATCTTCGTGTCTGAGCCTTGCTCCTTCAGCTCGAAGCGGACAATGGAATATTGGCCGGGTGCCCACTCCGAACGCCACGCTTGCACAATGCGCTCGCCGGGAACTAATTCGATCTGGCGGCCAGTGATTACCCCGCCGAAAAGCGAAAACGCGCCGCCGGCTTCGCGACTGATCTCGGTGGCGAGGCCCCCGCTTAACTTCCGAAACTGCTCGGTGTCGGTGAGCACTTCGTAGACGCGCTTGCGACTTGCTTTAATGACGACCTCCTGGTGGATGGCCTCGGCGGTATGCGAGATCCCTAACGTATCCGGGATGCGGGCGGTGGAACTTGAGGCGAACCTTGCGAAACCGAACGTCGGCAACAACGAAGTTAGGATACGGGAGAAATGTCTGCGAGAGATAGTGTGGAGCTTGAGCATAGCGTGGATCCTCTCGATTTGGTTGAAACGGCTGCTAAAATGCGTATTTACAGCCATTTGCAAAAGTAAACAACTTTGTTTAATATTGTTGTAGCGAGGTTGCCATGGTGTTGTCAAGCGAAAAGAAAGAACATCCAGGGCTTGAGGGTCAACTGGACTTGATCTTTCGGGCGCTGGGCGACCAGACGCGGCGGGCGCTCCTGGCGAGGCTTGCGGACAAACCAGCGATGGTGACGGAGCTAGCACAACCGTTCGCGATGTCGCTGCCAGCGGTGTCGAGGCACATCCGCGTGTTGGAGAAAGCGGGCTTGGTGGCGCGGGCCGTTGACGGGCGGGTGCACCATTGTTCGTTGAGCGCCACGCCGCTGAAGGATGTCGCGAAGTGGCTGAGCCAATACCGGCGATTCTGGGAAGGCACGCTGGATTCGTTGGCTCGCTATGTTGAGGACGACTCCGAGAAGCAAACGTGAAGTTGGGCAAGAGCGGGCAAGCGAGGATTGACGGCGAGGGGAACAAAAAATGGTGACACTGGTTGTCCGCAAGACCATTCGAGCGAAAGCGGAGCGCCTGTTTGCGGCGTGGACCATTCCGGCCCAGCTCAAACTGTGGTGGGGACCGCAAGGGGTGAAATGCATTGAAGCGGAAGTGGATTTGCGGCGCGGCGGCCGTTACCGGATTGCGAATCAATTACCAGACGGAAAAATCCTGTGGATCACCGGGGAATTCGAAGTGATCGAAGCGCCGCGCAAGCTGGTTTACACCTGGCGGATCGAGCCGGAGACGGAGAGTTCTGAGCGGGTCACAGTGCAATTTGAAGAGAGCGACAACGACACCGAAGTGATTGTGACGCACGAGCGCATTTCGAGCGAGGAACTCCGCAAGATGCACGAACAGGGTTGGTTCGGGTGCCTTGCAGGCTTGGCGAAATTTGCGGAGGGCGCGTGAACGCCGCGGGGCGGCTCGATTTTTTGCCGGGCTGCGACTAAGGCGCGCAACTTTTGCGGAAGGCGCGTGTTCGTGGGTTTAAGGGCTTGTTTGGCCGTTATAAAGTGGTATTTAAGTGCAACTGAGTAAATCTTACCTATTGAAATCGCTGCAGTCGCGGGCGTAGTTTTCCTATTACACTCCGCGAAGAAATTTTCCGGAGAGAGACATCGGGTGGGTCCCGGCAGTGCGCTGATCATGCTCGTTCTCCGATCACTGTCCTCGCACTGGCGTTTCGAGCACGTTCTGCCTGGCCTGCGAACCGGGAGGTAGCACATGCGGCGAATCTCTGCGTATTTGGCATTTTCCGTGTTGTTTCTGGGTGTGCAGGCGAGCACGAAGGCGCAAGACATTCTTGTGCCTGCGGGCACGCTGTTGCGATGCACGCTCGATGAACCAAATTTTTCCTCGGCAACCGCAGACATTGGCGATCCGGTGATTTGCCACCTGAGCGCCCTGCGGCAGTTTGGCAGGACAGTTTTTCCACGCGGCAGTTATTTGGGCGGACACCTGGAAGCGGACAAAGAGCCGGGGCATTTTGTGGGGAAAGGGTATTTGAAGATTGAGTTCGATCGCATTGGCTTCCCGGACAGCGATGTTCCCGTGCCGAGCAAGATAATCGCGGCGAAGGGATATCGCGTGGACAAGAAGGGAGACATCGTCGGCAAGGGGCATGCGACGCGAGACACGGTGGAATGGCTGATTCCGCCGCTGTGGCCGTGGAAGGTGTTGACGCTGCCGGCGCGCGGTCCTCGGCCGGCGCTAAAAGGCGAAGAGCAAATTACCGTGCGACTGATGGACGATATCGATGTGCCGCGCTCGGGTGCTTCGGCACGTTCGTATGACCGGCCGGGGGCGCCGGCTGCTTATCATTCGCAAACGTTCCGCAAGCCGGCAGCGTTCGAGAACGCGGAGCCGCCGGCGCGAGTGGTCAGCAATATCGCCGACAGCCGCGAGGAAGCTAGCGGTACGGCATCGGCGGAGAACGATGCTGCGGCGTCGAACGTTCCAGCGCAGACCCCGCGGACAAGTTCAGTGGCTTCGGGACAGCCCGCTCGGGTGCGGCTGATCGCGCTGAAGTCCGAGAACGTGTACGCGGTGACGAACTACCGGATCAACGGCGGCAGCTTGAGCTATGTGCTGGCGAGCGGCGGGACTGGTTCGGTGGATCTGACGGAAGTGGATTGGCGCACGACTTCGCGGCTGAATGGAGAGCCGGTTTCAGCGGGCCAAAGTAACGGGCACACCTACTGAGTCGTCGGACAGAGCTGAGGGCGCGGCGCTACTGGGTCCCGCGCGCGGAGAGAAACGGCTAATCGGCGGCAACAACGGAAGCGACCGGTTGGCGAGCCGCGATGTCCGTGGCGATGGTGCGAGATCCGGCGTAGAGGACGGCGGCAAGCACGAACGACAAAACCGGGATAATCAGCATCGCTTGTTGGAGGCCCACGGCGCGAAGGGCTTCGGTGACGGTGGCGGAGCCGGCCTGCGCGGCGGCGCGATGGGCAAGGAAATCGCTGAGGCGGCCGGTGAGCACGGGTCCGAACGAAGCGCCGCACATGTACATGGCCATGAAGTAGATGGCCATGGTGGCGCCGCGCTGGTTGGGGGCGACCAGATCTTGAATGGCGGAATAAACGAGGCCGTAGTAGCTGGTGAGCAAAGCGTAGGTCAGCGTCAGGAAAATCACGGCGGCGAGCAGGGAACCGGCGGGCTGAAGCACGCCGAAGGAGGCGAGAGGCGCGGCGACCAGCGAAGTCATGGCGGCGATTCGCAGGCGGCCATCTTTCCGGCGACTCGCGATGCCGTCACCGAAGTATCCAGCGATGAAGCAGCCCGTGAGACCTCCGCTGAGATAAACGATGCCGCTGGCGACCCCGGACGATGCTACCGAGACTCCGTGAATGCGGCTCAGAAACGCGGGAAGAAATGTGGCGATGGCGTACATGTTGAAGTTCAGGAGCGCGCCGGAAGCGATGATCCACCACAGCGTGGGAATGCGCAGGATGGCCCACATGGAGCCGCGCGACAGGGGAACGGGATGAATTTCGCTGGCGCCGCGCTGAGGTTCGGGCAGCAGCAGTAATGCGGGAACCAGAAGCAACGCGGGAGCAGCGGCCAGGACCATGGCGGAGCGCCAGCCATAAGCCTGGGCTAGAGGTCCGCTGAAGAAGAAACTTAGCGCGCCGCCGACTGGCACACCCAACATGAACAGAGCGAGGACGCGAGAGCGTTTGTCCGGTGGAAACAGGTCGCCGAGCCAACTCGTTGCGGCCGGGGCGCAGCCTGCTTCACCGACCCCGACGCCGATACGCGCGAACAGCAGCATAGCGAAGCTGCTGGCGAAAGCGGCGGACGCGGTCAGCGAAGACCAAACGAGGATGGCCGAGGCCAGGAGCTTCTTGCGGCTGGCGGAATCGGCAATGCGCCCGAGGGGCAGGCCGACCAGGGCGTAAATCCAGATAAAAGCGCTGCCGAGGAGGCCGATCTGTGTGTCGGTGAGATGGAACTCTTTGCGGATGGGCTCGGTGAGCGCGCCAGGAACGTGGCGGTCGTAGAAATTCAGGGTGTTGATGGCGAAGAGAACGAGGGCCGAGAGGAGCAAGCGAGTGGAGGTGGATTTTTGGGTCACGTGCGCATGCTAGCAGAGGAGGAAGTTGCGAGTCGACAGCGGATGGCGGAAGCGGAACAGAGGGAAGTCTTGTGGAGACAGCGCTGCCCGCCCGATCGGTGCCGGGCGGGCGGCGCATCTGCAATTCTTGGATTAGCTGGACTGGCCGGCGGACTTGGCCATTTGCTTGGACCATTCTTCGGAGCGGCGCTGCATCTCTTCCGGAGCAACGTCCTCGACGTGCGTGGCTACGCCCCACTGATGGCCGAACGGGTCGGTGAACTTGCCGTAGCGGTCTCCCCAAAACATGTCACTGGGCGGCATGTCCGCGCGGGCACCAGCTTTTACCGCGCGATTGAACGCGGTGTCCACATCCTGGGTATAGACGAACAGAGAGGACGAGTGCAGAGCGGACGGGTCCGGCGCAACGGACATTCCGGGGAATTCATCACCGATCATGAAGCGCGAGTCGCCGATCTGCATCTCGGCGTGCATTACTTTGCCGCCGGGACCGGCCATGCGCATGATTTCCTTGGCGCCGAGAGCTTCCTTGTAGAAGTCGATGGCGCGAGCGGCATCACGGCAAGTGAGCTGCGGAGTAATGGAATGGTAGCCTTCGGGAATGGGACGAACGTTTGCTGACATTAGAGAACCTCCAGGGAGCTTGAACGTGCGCGCACCGGTGGTTGGGGAGGAACTCGTGCGCGTAAAGGGGTAGATACTCTGGCGCGTATGGGAAGTCAAGAGCTTTACGCATAAGGCTAAACGGCGGCGACGCCCGCAGCACGTAACCCCTGTGGATGCAATCGGCTGGCAAGCAGGGTCGCGTTGACGCAACGAATGGGCGGAGGGAAGATGGGCGGGAGATTTCTCGGCGGGAGATCGTCTATGCGCTACGAATTCTTGGTGGAGACATACGAAACCGAATGCGTGAAAGTGGTCAGCATTTGGAGCGAATTTCGCGACGAAGATTTGCCGGTGCGTCCGCGAGGGGACGACCTTCGCGGGCGCAGCGTGCGGGAGCAGATGGTGCACCAGTGCGTGAGCGAGGATTTGTGGTTTCGCACCATGCTGGGAATTGACGTCGGAGCGCCGCCGTTGCCGGCGCAGGAGACGCGGCTGGAATTCATCAAACGCTATGCGGAAGACAGCGGGAAGCGGCTGGAAGCGCTTCTGGGAAGGGCGGAAAGTTGGTTTGAGGAGGAGACCAAGTTTTTTGATGTCGCGCGCTCGCGGGCTTGGGTGCTGACGCGGCGGCTGACGCATACGTCGCATCATCGCGGCCAGCAAATGGCTATGTTGCGCATGCTGGGGCGCGATTTGCACAGCAACTATGGACCGACGGCGGACACCGGCGGCCTGATGCAGAATCATGCGCCGACGATTTATGCATATGACGGATTGGAAGCGCTGCTGAAGGGCGAGGCGCGAGGCGGAGCGAAGAGGCCGTTGCCCGGGGCAGCAGGAAAAGCTGTAACGGAGCGTCCTGAAACAGTGTGATCGCGTAGATCCAGCTTGACGTTCCGTAACGTTACCAGCATGCGAAGTCATGCAACACTTCTCGGACCCACTCCAACTAATGATACAGCTCAGGGAATTGCTTCTTCAGGTGCTCTAGTTTGGGGAGATCGTTGTAGACGATGTAAGGCTGGTCGGTGTGGGTCCGCAGGTAGTCCTGGTGATATTCCTCGGCGCGAACGAACGTCTTGAAGGGCACAACCTCGGTGACAATTTTCCTGGGATAGACTCTGGCGGAATCGAGCTGCTCAATATAGGCGGCGGCGATGCGCTGCTGTTCCTCATTCGAATAGAAAATGGCAGAGCGATATTGCGTGCCATCGTCCGGGCCTTGGCGATTGAGCTGTGTGGGGTCGTGCGCGACGGAGAAAAAGATCATCAGGATCTGGCCGTACGAAATTTGCGAGGGGTCAAACGTGATGCTAACGGATTCCGCATGGCCGGTGAGTCCGCTGCTGACCAACTCGTAGCTGGGCGAATTGACGCGGCCGCCGGAGTAGCCTGCGGTCACGGAGCGGACACCTTTGAGGTGCTCAAACACGGCTTGCAGGCCCCAGAAGCAGCCGCCAGCCAGGACCGCCGTTTGCTGTGATTTGCTTGTTGCGCGCGGAGCGTCGACTGTGGGCTTTGGGAATGGGTAGCGTGGTTCAGCGGCGGACCGGGCGCCGATCAAGCGGACAGCGTTCCACGCGAAAAAAGCGGTGATGGCTGCGATAGCCAAAGTGCGGCCAATGATGGGACTGCGCATTCGTTTCGCTCCCGATGAACGCGTGTCGCTCCGACGACGTGTGAAGCGAAGCTGGGACGCGCTGAAGCGCGCCTACAACGCTTCTACTAAAGTATACGCCGGTGCCGCCACGTTGGATGAAGGCGCTATTCGGGCTTGCTGATGACGCCGCAAGCGATGCGCGGAGGAGCGGCGCTGGAAGTTCCGCCAGCAACGGCGTGAATGACGATAGCGGTTCCGCCGTTGCTGTGCTGAAAACGGAATGCTCGTCAGTGCCCAGGGTAACGTTGGGAGCAACTACCGTCGCGTGGCCGGTTCCGTCGGCAGCCACGATCAGCGAAAAGTCCGGAATATCTCCGGCGGGCATACCCACGTGATCGGCGTGGCCGGAGGCGCCGTTGAAATGTGGACCGGCGGACTTGAAGTCAGGTGCCTCGCACTTGGGATTCTGATGGATGTGCAGAGAATGCTCGCCCGGCGGCAAGCCCTTGACGTCCAGCTTGATTTTCACTCCATGCGCGGCTTCGCTGAGCACTGCGGTTCCTATGTTTTGACCCTGGGCGTCTTTGATTTCCACAGTCACAGATTTAGAAGGGACGCCGTTGCGGGCTTGCACGGCGGCGATGCCGCCGCCGAGAACCACAAGGCACACAACACTGGCAATCGTTTTCATCGTTCCTCGCTTTAATTGTGGGGTCGAATGATCCCGCAGTTGCGGGACGCGTGCACTATTCCACCCTAGCGAAGTAAGGCGAATTCTGAAACACGCTGTAGTCAGTCGGATACTGGGGCGAAAAGTAGAAAAGGGACGGGGAGATAAGGCATGCTAGGGTGCCCAACCAACCTGAGGGGGACGATAATGCCTTCACGAATTCAGATTTTCAGTTGCCTAACCCTGCTTCTCTTCGCACGCGCAATCAGCGCTGCGCAGGTGACGCACGGAAAGAAGCCGCAGTTGCCGCTGCCCTACGCCACGAAATCATCGGCGAACGCGCCCAGCAAGGTGAGTCCTCCAGCGGGATTTCTGCCTACCGTTCCGGCGGGATTCAAAATAAATGTTTTTGCGACCGGATTCAAAACGCCGCGCTGGCTAATTGTTGCGCCAAATGGAGATATTTTTCTGGCGGACATGGGCGTGGGAGAGATCGTCGTACTGCGCGACCCGCAAAACACCGGCGGGGCGCAGGTACGGGAAGATTTCGTAACCGGACTGACCCGGCCATTCGGGATTGCGTTCCACGGTGATTATGTTTACGTCGGAGAGATGAAGGAATTAGTCCGCTTTAAGTACGATCCAAAAACATCCAAGCGACTCGGCGAAGCCGAACACCTGATGAATCTGCCAGGCGGCGGGCACGACACGCGCTCGGTGGTTTTCTCGAAGGATGGCAAGCACGTGTTTGTAGCCGTGGGATCGGAGTCAAACGTGAGTCCGGGAGAGGAACCCATTCGCGCGGCCGTAACCATTTGCGATCCAGACGGCAAGAACGCCCGGCAGTTTGCGGCCGGACTGCGGAATCCGGTGGGTTTGGCGCTGGAGCCGGTGACCGGTCAGGTGTGGACGGCGGTGAATGAGCGGGACGAACTGGGAGACGACGTGCCGCCGGATTATTTCACGTCGCTGAAGGACGGCGGGTTCTACGGCTGGCCTTACAGCTACATTGGCGACAGCGTCGACGCGCGCGTGAAGCCGCAGCGCCCGGAACTAGTGGCGAAGGCCACGGTGCCGGATGTGTTGCTGGGAGCGCACGTGGCGCCGCTGCAGTTTGCGTTCTACACCGGGAAACAATTTCCGGAGAGCTACCGCGGCGGAGCTTTCGTGGCCGAGCATGGATCCTGGAACCGCTCAACGCGCGCGGGATACCAGGTCGCGTTCGTGGCCTTCAAGAACGGGCAGCCTTCGGCTGATCCGGTGCCGTTCATGACTGGACTTGTGCCTGATCCGTCGTCGGGCACGGTGTACGGGCGCCCGGTCGGGGTGGCCGTCGCGCCGGATGGCTCGTTGTTAGTATCCGATGATGGCGCTGCGGTGATTTACCGCATTTCGGTCGCGCATTAGGGTCCAGCAAATTGTGTGAATCGCGAAGGCTACTTCACGGTGAGCGTGAGTTGAACCGGCGGAAAGCCAGGCAGAGGGGTGCCGGTTGACGTTGTCACCGACGCCGTCAGGGTGATGGTCGACGTCCCTTGCGGCGTGCCTATTGCACGTGGCGTGGGAACGACCTGCGGGCTTGCACTCGCTCCGCCGCCACCGCATCCCGCAACCTCGAATACACACAGCGATGCGAGGACGGCTAGCGCCGCCACGCGCAACAAAGCCGCGTTTGAGCTCCAGCGCTGCAACCTGGAAGCATGGAGAAGCAGCACAAAAGCTGCGTAGCAAGCCAGCAACGAAAGCACATGCAACCAAACAAATGAGGGGAACCGCGGTGCCTTGGGCGGAGGCACGATTATGGTGTTCGCAGTCGTGGCCACCGTCACAACGTAAGAGACGGGAGTTCCGCCAGCCAATTGCGCGTTGGGTGCCGTGCAGGTGGCAGCCGCTGGCGCGCCCGCGCAGGTGAAAGAAGCGCTGCCCGCAAAGCCGGGGCCGGGCGTCAACAGCAGATTGAAGGCTGCGGTTTGCCCGGCCGTGACGGTAACGGAAGTTGAGCCCGGAGCGGCTGGCGAAATCGTAAGAGCAGCAGTGACGGTTGCGCCGAGGCTAATCGTTTGAGGAGAGTTGGGAGCATCGTCAGTAATGGTAATGAATGCGGCGCGTGCGCCGGTTGCGACCGGCGAGAGCGATACGCCAATGGTGCACGTGGCGCCGACTGCGTAGGACGGGGCGGTGCAGTTGTTCGTCAGACTAAAGTCGCTCGCGTTTGTCCCGCCGGTTGCGACGGAAGCGATGTGCAGCGGCCCCGTGCCAGAACTTGAGAGCGTAACAACCTGAGCGGCGACGACCGAGCCTTGCGTGACGGTGCCGAAGGAGATGCTGCTTGGAGTGAGTTTTACAACTGGTGTTCCGGGAGGTAGCGCTGCGCCGGTGCCGGTCAATTGCACCGATTGAGGAGAGTCCGGTGCGTCGTCGCTGATGGTGAGGCTGGCGGTGCGCTGGCCGGCGCCCAGCGGCGAAAACGTTGCGGAAATGTTGCAGGTGGAAGAGACGGGATAGGCGCCGGAGCAGGCGTTGGTAATTTGAAAATCAGCAGGATTCGAGCCGCCGGGGAGCACCGAGGAAATGTGCAGTGTTGCGGCGCCCGAACTGGTCACGGTGACGCTCTGCGCCGGGCTGGTGCTTCCTTGCGTGGTGCTCGTGAAGGTCAAGCTGCCCGGCGTCAGAGTCACGGCAGGCAGCGGAGAGGCGCCGGTGCCGCCGAGAGGAATCGATTGCGGACTGCCGGGTGCGTTGTCTGTTGCGGCTAAGCTCGCCTGACGCGTTCCCGCAGCGGTGGGAGAGAAAACCACGCTCACGGTGCAAGTGGCGTTCGGCGCGAGAACAGTGGGAAACGAGCAATTAGGAGTGGTGACAAAATCGGAAGTATTGCCGCCCGTGACACTAACGGAACTGAGGCTCAGCGACTGGCCGCCCGTGTTGGTGAGTGTGACGAGCTTGGAGCTGCTGGATTGGCCGACCGTTACGGGGCCGAAGTCTTCCGATGAGGGGAAAATCGCCGCCACTGGTCCGCTGACCGCTTGCACTGGCGTGCCGGAAATGGCGAGCGCTCCTTGCGCGGCTGTGCCTCCAAAGGGCGAGCCGGGGATTTCCGAGAGGTTGCCGCTCTGAGGATCGATCAGAAACCCGTGAACGCCGTCGTTCTGCAGCGAATAGATGTAGGGGCCCAGAGGATCCGCAGCGGCACTGTCAGGGCTAAAGGTCAAAACAGCTAGAGCGGCCGGAGGAACGGCGAGCGCGCCGGTTGTCTGGTTGATTGCGTAGATCACCGGCGCGGAGCCTTGCTGCACGTAGAGAAATTTGCCGCTGCTATCCGCCAGCATCGCCGCGGGAATTTCATTTGCGGAGCTTACGCTGGAGATTCCGGTGAGTGCGGTGCCATCCGCGGGCGAGATGAGCGCGCTGTCAATCGTACCCAGAGTTGTGCCCCAGCCATCGAAGAAGAAACGTCCCTGCGGATCAATGGCGATGCTTCGCCCTGCGGAAATGGCGTTGCCGGCGTTGCCGACGAGCCCTAGCACACCAGTGACAGGATCAATGGAATACACATTGGTGCCCGCATCCTGCACGCCGGTTGAGGGATTCAGGCCCAGCCCGACGTAAAGATGAAGGCCCTTGGGATCCGTGACCATGCCGATGGGTGCGGAGGCGATGTCGGTGGTCGGCTGCCCGGACAACGGCACGAGTTGACGATTGGCGGCGTCGATCAAATACTCGTTGATGGCGCCCAGGTTGACGAAATTGCCGAAGCGATAACCCACGTACAGAAATTGGCCGGACTTTTCCGCGGCAAGGCAAACCGGAGAAGTAGCAGCCATGCTGAGGTTTTCGGTCGGGCCGGTGGAGAAGGGGGAGCCGGGCACTTGCGTGAGGCTTCCACTGCTCTGATCGATCTGGAACATAGAAATGTTGCTCGTGCTCGTATTGATCACGAACAGAAAGTGGCCCAGGCCGTCGATGGCCATTGCGCCGCCTTGCAGGCTGTCGGCAAACGGCGAGCCGGCCACCGCGGAAAGGGCGCCGGTTTGGCCGTTTTTCTCGTAGGCGGCCAATTGCGACGTAGCGGGGGTGAGGGGAACGGAGCCGAAGACATATTGCTGCTGAGGAGTTTGAGCGGCGGCAGTGGCGGCCAGGGTTACTTGCAGAAGCAGAAGCCGCAAAATTCTGTGTGTCTTCGACACCAGGAACGACGGGGAAGAAAAGGGCGCTTGCTGGGCCATAACTCTTCCTTAGCCGACCTAAGAAAACGGCACTGACGCAGTTCCGAGAGGGAACTTCCGGCAAGATACGGCGAGATTTCTTGATAGTCAAGCCATTTAGTTAACTGAAGAGGAAAAAAAGTGGATGAAAATTCCCGTTTTGGGAACTCTTAGGTGCTGTGTGCGATTGACGGGCGAGTGGCCGTTCAGCTCGGTTTCCAGTTGGGGTGCGTGGAGAACAGGCCGTCGACGAAGCCGATCTGGTAGCAGACGAAGAGGCCGAAAGCCAGACTCAAGATTCCAGAGCCGGCGACCAGGCTGCGATTCAGCCAAGTGAAGCGGTATCCCGCAAAAGAGAAGGGAAGCGCGATGATGCTGGTGATCAGCATCATGCCGGCGATGGTGCCGACGCCAAAAACCAGCAGGTAGAGCACGGCCCATTTTGGTTCGCGAATGGCAGTCAAGACCAACAGCGCCACCGCTGCGGAACCCGCAAGGCCGTGCACGATGCCGACAAAGAGAGGGCGCAGGGCTTGGTACAGGCCGAGGCCCGCGAACGATCGCTCCAGCGCTTGCGGCGGCGCGAGGCTTTCAGCGTGATGCTCGCTCGCCTGGGCGTGCGAATGCCAGTGGAAATGCAGCTTCGCGTCGTGCTCGTGAAGGTGCGCGTGCTCTCCAGTGACAGGGGGATGCGCCGGAGAGAACTTCTCGCTTATCCATTTCATCGCGCCCGTAAGATTCAGCACGCCCAGCAGGATTAGCATTAAGCCGACGCAGAACTCCATGGTGAGTCCCACGCGCGCAGGAATTGCCAGCCCAAATAGAATGATGGCCGCGCCGACAGCGAGAATCGTCAATGTGTGGCCCAAGCCCCACAAAACACCGATGAAAGCGGCTTTGGCGATGGAGCGTTCGCGGCTGACGATGGTGGAGACGGCGATGACGTGGTCTGGGTCGGTGGCATGCCGCATGCCCAGAAAGAAACCGATAGCGAGGATAGCTAATCCGCTAGTCATGACTTGCGCGCGAACTTGCCGCTGCCCTTGCAGGATACCGGAGAATGCGTGTGGACGCACGCTTCGTAGGCGGGTTCTATCCGAGCCGTGCAGGAACTATTGGGGGCACGTCGAAACTATAGCTTCCCTTCATATTCGCTCGCCACCATCAGCAACACAGATTGGGAGTATGACCTGAATTTTGTTGACACTGTAATTGTCGCTCTGGTAGACTTTTTTTGTTCTGTACTGCGCCTCGCCTCCGCGAGACCCCGCACAAATCCCAAATCTAATCTTTACTTTCTGGAGACTCCATGTCCACAATTCGCTCCTCGTCAACCGCCCCGAGGCCGAATGTCGCTCCGGCCTCAAATTAGCCCCACATTCGCTCTGCGGTAACTAATTTAGAATGAACACTTACAAAAGTGTATCAAAACAAATG